>Ga0209262_10000571_pt1 | contig 16247 bp, 13 predicted proteins | sample Lowcelwee11metaG_FD_187171 | JGI IMG/M metagenome (GOLD analysis project Ga0209262, IMG submission 187171) | Freshwater pond sediment microbial communities from the University of Edinburgh, under environmental carbon perturbations - Low... | ecosystem: Environmental > Aquatic > Freshwater >...
TGAAAAAATTGAAGAAGGATTTTTGTTGAAAGGTGCGGGATGGGGTCACGGCGTAGGTTTATGCCAGATAGGAGCTCAGGTCATGGGAGAGCTCGGTTACAAATATACCGAGATACTGAAGCATTATTACCGCGGCGCGTCACTAAAGAAAATTTTATAAGATTTATAAATGAGAGCTTATTTTAAAAATATTGATCTTGTTATAATCCTGAATCTTGCTATTCTGCTGGCAATCAGTCTTGCCGCGATATATTCCGCAGGTTATCCGAGAGGAATGGAGGGACTGGTTTATAAACAAATCACATGGTTTTCCGCGGGTTTGATCTTAATCGGATTAACACAGCTAGTATCCATGAAATCAGTTCTAGCACTGTCGAACTTTTTTTATGTTCTACTCTTATTGATGCTCCTGTTAGTATATGCGGTCGGATCCGTCAGGATGGGCGCAAAGAGATGGATAGAGATAGGATCATTTCAATTTCAGCCTTCAGAAGTCGGAAAGTTCTTTCTTATTTGTACATTGGCACGATATTACAGCGCCGGAAAAGTTCAGTGGAGCAACAATAAATTCTTTATCGTAGGGCTCGTTCTGACAGTCATACCGGCTATTCTTGTTCTTAAACAGCCTGATCTGGGATCAGCAATAGTTTACGGCTACCTTTTTATTTCAGTCATATATGCCGCAGGTCTTCCATATTATTATCTTGTAAATATTTTCGCGTTATCGTTTTTTCTCTTCGCGAAAGGAATAGGAGATCAATTTTTTATAACAGCGCTCATTTTGTATGCTATTTTCCTGATAAAATTTTCAAAAAAGTTTGTTTCGGCGGCGGTTTTGTGGAGCAGCGGATTATTTTTGGGCATAACATCCAGCATGATATGGAATAGTTTGAAGGAATATCAGAAAATGAGGCTGTTGACCTTTTTGAATCCCGAAAAATATTCCAAAGACGGCGGCTGGCAGATCATTCAGGCGAAAACAGCGGTCTCCAACGGAAATATTTCGGGTATGGGATTTATGAACGGCAGTCAGACCCAATTGAGATTTTTACCCGAAGGTCATACGGATTTTATTTTCAGCGTTATTTCCGAAGAATTCGGAATAATCGGAATTATAATTTTACTTTCTGCATTTTCTTTTTTATTTTACAGACTGGTAAAAATTGTGACCAAAACCAGAAGCAGATTTTTATTTCTGGTCGGATCGGGAATAACGGCTTTGTTAATTTTTCAGACCGTTCTAAATATTTCGATTAGTCTCGGATTACTGCCGGTCACAGGGCTGCCGCTTCCTTTCGTAAGTTACGGAGGATCGGCTTTAATGATGAATATGCTGATGATCGGAGTGATCATGAACATCGGAATGCAGGAGAATATAGCGTGAAAACGGGGTTTGATATGAAAGATATTATACTGTTTGAAGACTCTGAATATAAAAATTTCGGACCTCTCACAAAAACCAGACCGGTTTTTGAATTGAGAAACGGCATATTTAATATCAGGGAAAGATATTCAAAAATACTGGATAACTATCAGTTCTATTATTTTTATCGAAAAGCATTTGATCCTATGATGAAAAACCTGGGAGTAAAAGGGGCGGACAATCTGCCTGATGACCAGCCGTTCATAGCTATTAATGCCAGAATTGTACCGGATAAGAATTTTCTGAAATTCTTTGAGGCTATGACAGTTCAGAAAAGTTTACTTGCCGCAGATGATAACGGCAAATTATTAATCGGTATTTTCACTTCAAAAGCTGATTTTGTAGAAGCGGTAAAAAAAGGCGTAAAAACAACCCTTAAACCTATTCTTGAAGTGATCAGATACCCGTGGGATCTTGTTAATTCAACCGGGGAATGGATTAAAAATGATTCGCAATATATTGCGGATAAAAACAAATGGATAAATCCAAAAATCCCAGATGTTATAATTCAGAACAAAGAAAATGTATTTATCAGCAAAACAGCCGTGATAAAGGCCGGAGTCATAATAGACGCATCCGAAGGACCGGTCATAATTGACGACAACGCGGAGGTTATGTATAACAGCGTTATAATCGGACCGGCTTATATCGGTAAGAAATCAAAAATCAAAATAGGCGCGAAAATTTATCAGAACACTTCGATAGGCGATGTCTGCAAAGTAGGCGGCGAGGTTGAAGGAAGCATAATCCACGGATACAGCAACAAGCAGCATGAAGGATTCTTAGGTCACGCGTATATAGGAGAATGGTGCAACCTTGGCGCAGACACAAATAACTCAGATCTGAAGAACAATTATTCGTTTGTAAAAGTCGAGATCAACGGCGAGTTAATTGATACCGGTTCTCTGTTCGTAGGCTTATTTATGGGAGATCATTCTAAAACAGGTATAAATACAATGATAAATACAGGCACAGTGATCGGAGTGGCCTGCAATGTTTACGGCGAAGGATTTCCTCCAAGATATATTGAAGATTTCCACTGGGGCGGGAAGGAAAAACTTGTCAGGTATCCGTTTAATAAAACTGCTGAAACTATTAAAACAGTAATGGGCAGAAGGAACATGGAATTAAAAAAAAGCGATGAGGATATTCTTAAGAAAATATATTTAAAAATTAAACAGGGATAAAAAATGTCGGACAAAAAATTTTATATTATTTCAGTGGGATTACTGATCATAGCCATTCTGCTAAGTTACAAATACGAAGACGGCGAGGCTTCGAACGGTACGGGTAATTCTCTTAATTATTTTCAGAAGATGAATTATATTTTAAGGGTAGTTGACAATGTATATGTTGATGAACCCGATATTGATAAAGTGATGCAGGGAGCTATCGAAGGAATGCTGAAAACGCTTGACCCTCATTCATCATATATTCCGGCTGATAAACAGAAGGAAGTGGATGAGGATTTCGAGGGCGTTTTCGGAGGTATAGGCATAGAATTTGAAATCAAAGATAAATATCTTACCGTAATTTCCGCAATTCCTGAAACTCCGTCAGACAGAATAGGTTTGCTACCGGGCGATAAGATAATCAGAATTGATTCAAAGACAGCATATGACATTACTACCGAGGATGTATTTAAAAGACTTAAAGGTCCGATCGGTTCAAAAGTCAATATAACGATCGCAAGATTAGGCATAGATGAACCTATGGAGTACGAAATAATAAGAGCCGCGATCCCGATCTACAGTGTTGTTGCCGAATGTATGCTTGAAGACAAAGTTACCGGGTATATATCTATCAACAGATTTGCCAATAATACCGCGCAGGAACTTGAATCCGCATTAGCTTCTCTAGATTCAAAAGGAATGAAGAGACTGATCTTAGATCTTAGAGGAAATCCGGGCGGACTGCTGGATCAGGCTGTTGAAGTCGTTGACAAATTTATTGACGCCAATAAAATGATCGTTTATACTAAGGGCAGATTTAAAGATTTCGATGAGGAATTTTTTTCTACTGAAGGCGGCACTCATAAAAAACTTCCGCTTATAGTCCTCATAGACGCGGGTTCGGCATCGGCTTCAGAAATCGTAAGCGGAGCTTTGCAGGATCACGACAGAGCGTATATACTTGGTGCGAAATCATTCGGAAAAGGTCTGGTTCAAAGACCGTTCGATCTGGGTGACGGTTCCGTTGCGAGAATAACAATTTCGCGATATTACACACCTACGGGAAGATTGATCCAGAGACCTTATGACGAAGGATCGGAAAGTTATTTTCTGGACAGATATCTGGATCCTGAATTAATGACCGAGCAGGAAAAAGCAAAAGAAGACTCAATAAAAAAAGCAGAAACATTTTATACGATCAATAAAAAGAGAGTAGTTTACGGCGGCGGCGGGATAACTCCCGATTCGCTGATCACTTATGATCCTATGTCGGGTCTTTTGACCGACTTATACAGACAAAGAGTTTTTCAGGACTATTCGATAGATTTTTATAATGCTATGAGTATCGAAAAATTTGAATGGAAGAATAATTTTGATAATTTCTATAATAATTTCTATGTATCCGATAAAATGATAACCGATTTTATTGATGTCGCTAAACGCAATAAGATCAATATTACGGAAGTGATTCCGGAAAAAAAGGATATGGCAAAAAAGGAATTTTATCATCAGAAAGAACAATTCGATAAAGATATTGAGAAAATAAAAACCGAGATCAAATATAATATCGCAAGACAGTATTTTAAAGATAAAAGCGATTATCCGAGGATAAAGGCGATGAGCGATAAGTTCGTAACGATCGCGCTGACGCTGTTCGACGAAGCTAAAAAATTGTCTGATCTATAGGATTAAACGGACGATGATTGAAAAAATCTACAGAGATTATGAAAATAAGTTCCTTATTGAATATGATAAAATAAAATGGGATCTGGTTAAATTCAGTCCTGATCAGAGGATATCTCTTTTAATCGTGGAAGATGAAAGTTCTTTCAGAGAAATGCTTAAAGAAATCTTTTCCAATCAGGAAGTATATAATATAGATACTGCTTCAAACGGAGAAGAAGGACTTAATAGATTTGTTAAGAACAGTTATGATCTTGTCCTGACGGATGTTATGATGAATGTTTTGACAGGCATCGAAATGGCCGAAAAAATGATTAAGCTGAAACCGGAACAGAAAATATTTTTCGTAAGCTCATGGTCAAGTAAAAAGCAGGTGTTTGATAAATTTGAAAAGGAATTCACAAAAGGCTGTTTTCAGTTCATTGACAAGCCTTTTGATCTTGACGATTTTCAGAACCGGGTGTATTTGCTTTTAAACGACAATTTATCAGGAGTTGTTTTTCATGTTCTTGACAGATCTGCATTGAATAACGCAATATCTAACCTCGAACCTTATCAGATTCTGGTTCTTCATAAAGAAATATTGAGCAGATGTATTTTTCTTGCAAAACAATTGATTAATAAATTATATACGAGGGAAAGTATTTCAGCGCTTTTTTTGAAAAACAGCGATTACATGAAGATCGTTGGCTGTACTTTTGATGAAACATACTGCAGAGGTAATGTCTGCATAAAGCTCGCTCCGAAATGTATGGTTCAGAAGTTGAAAAAACAAATTGAAATAATTGTTGACTTGATCGAAGAAATTTACGATTATTATAAGAGATTTGAATTAAGGAAAAAAATATGAAGAAAATTCTTGTTGTAGGTTCAGTCGGTATCGATGATATCGAGACTCCTTTCGGGAGAGTCGAAAGAGTACCGGGAGGTTCGGCTATTTATTTTAGTCTGGCTGCATCAATGTTCTCAAAAGTTAATTTTGTAGGGGTGGCCGGAACAGATTTCCCAAATGACATTATCGAGCTAATGAAAACCAGAGGAATTGATATCAAGGGCTTCGAGATCGTAGAGGGAAAAACTTTCAGATGGTCAGGAAGATACCACAGTGATATGGATAACAGGGATACTCTTCTGACCGAGCTCAATGTTTTTGAGAATTTCAAGCCGAAACTGCCTGAAGAGTACAAAGATTCCGAAATCGTATTTCTGGCGAACATTCATCCTGAACTTCAGCTTGATGTACTTAACAGCGTTCATAAACCTGAACTTGTTATTTCGGATACCATGAATTTCTGGATAGACAGCGTACCGGAAAAAATCGTAGAAGTCGTCAGAAGGTCGGATATTTTTATAATTAACGATTCCGAGTTGTGCATGATGACCGGAGAATCGAATTTTCTTGCCGCTTCAGACAGAATGCTTGAAGAGTGCAGTCTCCTGAAAGCAATAGTAGTTAAAATGGGAAAATTCGGTATTTACGCCACTGACGGAAAAGAAGAATTTTTCCTTCCCGCCTTTCCACTAAGACAGGTTGTGGATCCGACAGGTGCCGGAGATTCGCTGGCCGGGGGTTTTACAGGTTATCTGGCTAAAACCGGCGACTATTCATTTGCGAATATTAAAAAAGCCTGTGTTTACGGTTCGATCACAGCTTCATATTCCGTAAATGATTTCTCGATCTCAGGATTAAAAGAATTCGATCTTGACGATATTGAAAGCGAATATGATATATTCAAGAAATTAACGACCTTCTGATTCTTTTAAATCAGTAAGATCTTCAAATCTTTCTTTGAGTAAATCTTTTTCTTTTTCCGACAGTTTTACTGATAAAGCTAAATTAGTGTATTTGTCAAACTCAGGCATATCCTTTAGAGCAAGATTACATTTAGATAAAAAATAATAAGTATTGAATAAATCCTTTTCCGAGTATTTTGTTTTCATTTTTATGAACTTGGTTTCAAGTCTGTAATAGATTTCTGCAGCTTCTTTATGTTTTTTCATTTCGAAAAGAGATCGGGCTTTTAAAAACAGGAATAAGTGAGAATCAGGATATTTATCCAGCGCGAGATCAGCAAGCTTTTCAGCTTCGATAAATTTCTCATAATCAATATAAATCCAGCCTAGAGTGGATACCGCAAGATATTTGCTGAAATAGGAAGTATCAATGCTGTGTATAAGTATTTTTACAGCTGAGTCTCTTCTGTCGTATACCCAGCTCAGTATAGCACTTTTATAATATTTATAGCTTCCCAGCAGCACTAATGCGTCTCCGTGATTTTTTTCTTTTTCCAAGCATTCCTCAATGTATGATATGCCGTCAAAAGTTTTAGTTATTCCCGAAAAACGCTTGCCGTCGCGTCCGAGCATAATACCTCTGTTTATAAGAGATGCTCCCTTGTAAAAATTGAACCATGGATCATCTTTATTAAATTTTAAATGATATTCAGCCTTTTTTTCAGTCATATCATAATAAAGAACAATTTTTGAATCGAAAATATCGGTCTCATAAAATGAAGCGAGGAAATTATAATAAAAACCCAAAAGGAAATCTCCTAAAGGATAATCGGGATAGGTATCTTTAATATAAATGAATATTGCGAGCGCTTCTTCAAAATTTTCCTTATACATCATGTCAATAGCTTCATTGATAGTGTTCTTCTCATTGTCTTCAATCTCTGAAGCCGACAATATAAAAGAAAAAATAATTACGCATATAAAAAAGAAACCGCTTTTCATTCATAGCTCCATAAGTGTTCACTGTATTTATATTAAGAAATTTATGACTGCTTTTCAAGTAAAAAGAAATATTTATATAAATCACTTCATATATTTATCGAGCCAATCGCACATTTCTGCAAGTACATGCAGGTTTGATTCTCTGGAATCGTAACCGTGACCTTCGTAGGGAAGCATCACAAGACGGGCATTTCCTCCATTACCTTTGATAGCGGCGTACATTCTTTCAGACTGCAAAGGATAAGTTCCGGGATTATCGTCATCGGCACCGTGAATCAGAAGTAAAGGTGTTTTTATTAATTCGGCGTTTGAAAAAGGAGATGCTTTCTGATAAAATTCTTTAGCCTGCCAGTATGTTCTTTCCTCCGATTGGAAACCGAAGGGTGTTAAAGTTCTGTTATATGCTCCGCTGTTTGCGATTCCGGCTTTGAAATAATCAGTGTAAGCAAGAAGGTTAGCTGTCATGAAAGCGCCGTAACTATGTCCTCCGACAGCAACTTTGTTCCTGTCTATTAATCCGAGGGAATCGAGATGATCGATCGCAGCAACAGCATTCATCTTTATCTGCTCGACGAATGTGTCATTCCTTTTTTGAACATCACCCACGATCGGCATTGATGCATTATCTAAAACGATATATCCGTGCAGAGCTAAATATTTTACTGATGCTCCCCAGAATCGCGTGAATGAATAATTCGATCCTGTGATCTGTCCTGCAGTGCTCAATTCGACAAACTCTCTCGGATAAGCCCAAATCATCAGCGGGTATTTTTTATTTTTATCGTAATCTGGAGGAAGGTATAATTTTGCACTGAGAGTGATCGAATCTTTTCTCTGATAAGTAATCAATTCGTTTTTTATTTTTCTCACTTCAGGGGCATGATCAATGTTTGAAGTAATCTGCTTTCGTTCGCCTGTTTTCAGATCAATGCTGAAGTAGTTCCTCGGCTCTTCCTGTGTTTCCCTTGTAATGCAGATCCTGCCTTCACCTGCGCCTGAGAATCCCACAAAATTCTCGTAAGTTTTATCGGCGCATTTAAAGAGAAGCTCTTCTTTCCCGTTTTTAAGCGAGAATTTCTGCATGAACGGGAAATTTCCTGACTGTGAATAACCCTGCCCGTAAAGGAAAACATTGCTATTAACTACTTTTATCACTTCAAAGCCATTAGGAAGCCGGGTTGTTACAAAATCGCCGGGATGCTCGTATTTTTCATTCTCGCTGCGTGTAAATAGCATTTTATCGTCCATACTTCCGTCATACGAACCGTAAAATGTACTCATCCATTCGTTATCGCGGTCGTAATCAATATAAACCAGCCTGCCTTTTTCATTCGTGAATCCAGACACATAACCGCGGTTCTTCGTCTTAAGGAATAATTTAGGCTTTTTATCGAACGGAGCGGTTAACTTATAAAAACTGTCCCTGAAAGGAACTTTTTTCTTCGGATCTCCATTATCACCGGCAACAATCCAGCATAAAGCTGAATTCTCCGTCGGGATCCATTCAGGCGATCTGATGCCGGTTTCAACTCCTCCTATGGGGATCTCATCCTGAACAGGCTTTGTAACAAGATCCTTTAACTCATTTCCGTGTTCATCAAGTATCAGAAAACTGTAACCGAATCTGTAGTAGGGAAGAGTGAATGAATAAGGTTTGTTCACCGTCTTTACAAGAAAATACTTTCCGTCCGGCGACTGAACGAAGGATCTGTAAACGGCAGGCTTGCCGACAGCTGTTTCTTTTCCGGTCAGAAAGTCAAGTTTAACAAACTGACTAGTGAAGTAATGATCGAACAGTTTCATATCGAAAGCTGTTTCAAGTAAATTTGAGTAAGTACGAAGCTGAGCGGTTTTTCCGAAGCTTTCTTCTATCTTAGGTGCGATATCTGCAGCGGTTCTAACCGGAACAGGCTCATTCTCGAATGCTATCCTTGGAATGATAAGCGATCCTGAATCAACGCTCCATTTTGTCAGAAGTCCTGATAAAGCCATGTTCACTTTTCCGGTATCTTTGAATATCATTTTTCCGCTCTCAAGCTCGACCACTCTCAGATAAACACCATTCTCAAGCTGTGATAAATATACCAGATATTTTCTGTCGGGTGATACTTCAAAATCAACGATCTTATTATCTTCAGGCTGTGTTAAAACGATCCATTCATCAGTCTTCAGGTTGATCAGCTTCAGATATAAGTAAGGATTATCGTTTTTCTCAGAATGAATTTTAGGCAGAATTATCTGTCCGGCAAGTGAAAGTTTTTCCTGAGACAGGCTCTCAAGGCTCTCATATCTTTCATAAGTATATTCTATCGCGTAATCGGTATTAGTAATGAGAGTCAGATATTGCTCATTCGGAGCGTCAAAAACCTTAAGTATCTCATCAGGGGGTAATTTATAGCCGTCAGCTAATAAAACAGTCGTGATCGCGGTTAAAATAAGCAGGGAAGATGTAACTAATTTCATAAACTGTTTTCCTTTTAAACTGTTTAAAGAATCTTTAATATAAAAAACCGAATAGATACAAAGGTATTTCGTGGTAATTTCCATATAAAATATCATCTTTTACCAAAAAAGATTTTTCTAAATCGTTTTTGATCTGTCTTTTTGATTTATTTTTACCTCCGACCTCGAAATTGTAACCTTCAGCTATAAAATCTCCGATCTTGCTGTAAAATACTTTCTTTCCGGAATTTTCAAGCATTTTAATAAAGAATATCTCTCTCATTGTTCCGATTTTATATTCATATCCCGTTTCGTCAAACATCGTTTTATAGATATTTGAATTATCGAGATAAAGTTTTTCTTTAGATTTTAAGAGATTACCTCCGGATTTATTCTCACCCAACTGATGAACCAGCCCTGTTTCATTAAGAATGTTAAGATAGTATTTTACTGTTTTGTTATCCAATCCGATAATATTTGAAATGCTGTTACGGTTTATTTCTCCCGGCGGTATTGAGGCTAAATACGATATAATTTTTTTTAAATAAATTAAGTTTTCGGTTTTCAGCTTGTAAAAATTCGATATATCCTGATAGATAATTTTATCAATAATGTTTAAGATTTTCTCATGATAACTTTCTTTATCTTCAAAAACAAAAGGGTAGTAACCGTATTCGAGATATTCCTGAAAGTGCCCTTTCAATCTTTCTGTTAAAGCAATTTTATCGCAATATTTATTTGTATTTATAATTATCTCTTCAAACTTAATCGGCTCAAAATTTATACCCGTTTTAAAATAAAGGTATTCCCGAAATGATAAACCGCGCAGTCTGTATATTTTACCGCGCCTAGACAGGTCGTAATTTCCTTTGATCAGGTCTAAGCTGGAACTTCCTGAAAATATAATTTTTATGTTCGGGAATGAATCATATATATTTTTTAATTCCTGACTCCAATTCGGATATTTATGAACTTCGTCGAAAAAATAATATTTTACTGCGTTCTTTTCATATAATTCTTTTACAAAGTCAACCAGATTTACATTAAGAAAATATATACTGTCCAAAGATGCGTAAACACATTCGTTGCTGTCATTTATCTTTTCTTTTATATATTGCAGCATCATCGTTGTTTTTCCTGAACCTCTAGGTCCGATCAATCCTGTCAGCCGGTTCTTCAGATTGAAGTCGTCAAACAAATACCTGTGTTTATCGTATTTAGTCTCGTTCAGCAGTCTTTTGTATGTTTCAGTAACTTCACGCATAATCAAGAATACACTCCATTATTTTTGCCAATTTATTGGAATATACTCCAATTGTTTGGCTTTGTCAACAAAATAAATTCCGTTTGTTAATTTTTCCCGGTTTTACTATTTTTGGTACAGAATATGAAACAAATTATACTTCTTGACTTAATGTAAATTTTATAATAATTTGTGAAAGCAAAAAGGAGAAAGTTATGAGAATAAGAATGTCAATAATTATTGCTTTTATCATTTGCATTTCACTTCTTTTTATTCAGAGTGCGGATGCTAAAGAAAATGTTTCCATTAAACTGAACGGCGTGCCTGATCAAATGATATTCCCGCTTGCCAAAGGTAAGAATCAAATCCTGACCGCCACAATCAAAGGCGATGAAATAAAGAATGTCTGGCTTGCACCGAACCTAGATTCCACAGCCAGAATTCTATTGACGAAAGTGGACGATAACGAGTATCAGATCAATCTCGCAGATCCGATGGTCTCGGCAATTCTTGTGGCTGCTGAGAATAAACAATTCTTCATATTCACAGAAACTGCAGATCAGCAGGTAACAGCAAGCATTCCGGTTCAATATTCAGTAAAACAAATATCAGTTCCTTTAACTGAAGCTAATTTGTACCTGAATAAAGGAGAAAACAGAGAAAAAATCAAACAGTATGATTATTATTCGGGATGGCAGGATCCTGCGAAAATAAATTCATTTGAAATAGAATATTTACCTGTCGAAGCGGAAATCACTGCGTCAGCTGAGGCTGGCGGCAAATCTTTTGCTTTTAAAAAAGGTGAGGAAGGATCAGGTAAAATGATCTTAATAAATAATGAAAAAATTCGTAAAGAATGGATTAATTCAGGAAGCATTCAGATCACATGGACAAAATGTAGTGATAAAATAACTTTTAATGTTATTCCAGATGAATTAAAATTCGATAAAGTGCCTGAGAGTTTAAATGTATTTCAGCACAGATCGGAGTATCTGCGATGTTCAAATAGATTTCTTGATTTGAGTTTGGGCGATATAACTGCCGGTCAGGTACAAGTCAATCTATCAAGCCGTCAGTATTATACAAAGATAATCGACAAGCATTCGATGAAGCAGGGAGAAATAATTGATTTTTCATTCGGACAAAAGGATTACCGTATTTCATTGCTCTCACTTGTCAATGTTGCATTCGGTGAAGATCATGCTGTATTTTTAATAAGCCCGAAAGTATTAACAGAATCCCAAAAAATTGGCTATCTGATCGAAGCTCTCAGGGCTTCAAATCTGAGACTGATAAAAGATCAAAAAGAATATTACGGAGAAAAAGCAAGTGATCTTCTACGCAGCGATTTCGGAATATACCAAAACAAGTACAAAACTATGCAGGATTTCCTCTCAGCTATAAAACAAGATTACACAGTCAGACAATTCGACGGAACAGTAATTGAATTAAAAACATGGCTGAATGGAATTGCAAAAAAATTTATAAAGGTAGAGTGAATATTATGAAAATTATTATAGATCATATCGCGTTAGTAGTAAAATCAGTTGATAAAAGCATCCTGAAGCTAAAAAATCTCAACTTTACGATCGGCGATGTTCATGAATTCCCTTCCGAAGGAACAAAGGAAGTTTACATTTCAAAGGGTCAGGAATACGGAAAATTACTTTTGATGGAACCGATATCAGACGGACCTTATGAAAATGCACTACAGAAAAGAGGGGTAGGACTGCATCACATAGCTGTAAATGTTCAATCGATAGGAAAATATCTCGAAACATTAAACGGCAGCGGTTGGTATCTCCACATGCACAGTTATAAATCTCTGAAATATAAAACAGTCTGGTTAGCCGGAGCTAATACTCCGCTTCTTATCGAAGTTCATGAAATTTCTAAGATGCCTAATGTAGCAGACTCTGAACTATTTATTTCTAAGGTAGAATTAAATTCAAACATCAATGATGAACTATTAAACAGCCTGCAGATCAAAGATATCACAAAGTTAAACAGTTCTGAAATGACTTTTCAAATCGAAAACAAAGCCTATAAATTATCTGAATTGATATAAATAATAAAATAAATACTGTTTGATTATATGTCCCATTTTTCTTGTTTTTAGTACATGAGAAGATAATATGAGACAATTGAAGAAATACCGCTTGACTTTTTAATTTTAGTGTATTACATTACTGATACACTAATGCAGTTCGCTGCCGGTGGAATTAAAATAGGGAAGAGTATGAGCGATAATAAAGAAATATATTTCCAGATCCAGCCGAGTTCGGGTGTTCCTATATATAAGCAGATCGTTGATCAGGTCGAGCGGCTTGTAGCGGGCGGATATCTGTCTCCGGGGGATGAATTGCCGTCTGTGCGTAAAGTCGCCGTTCATTTTGAAGTGAACCCTATGACTGTATCGAAGGCTTACAGTATGCTTGAAGCTTCAAACATCGTAGAACGAAGACGCGGGATGGGAATGTTCATAGCCTCGAATTCTGATAATGCAAAATCGGTTAAACAGAGAATTGAACTGATCAGGCCAAGTCTGGAAGAAGCTGCTTCTCAGGCTAAACAGCTTGGGTTGCCGAATGAAAAAGTTCTTGAATTATTTAAAAAAATCTTGGAGGATAATGATGGAAAATAGTGATGTAGTTATCAGGCTTGAGAAAGTCAGTAAAAGTTACGGCGATAAACAGGTTTTGAAGAACATTGATCTTACTATAAAGAAAGGTACTATCATGGGGCTTGTCGGAAAGAACGGTGCAGGGAAAACAACTATGATAAAATCATTATTGGGTCTTCTTAAGCTCGACAGCGGTAAAGCGAGCCTGTTCGGTGAGGATTCGTGGGATCTTCCCGGCGAAGTAAAGCAGAAGCTGGGTTATGTTCCACAGACCGTGAACGGATTCGACGGATGGATGACTGTTGATGCCCTTCTTGAATATACAAGCGTGTTCTACGATAAATGGAATAAGAACAAGGTTGATAAATTATTAAAGGACTGGAATATAGATCCGAAGGCGAGGTTCAGAAGTTTATCGGAAGGGGAGAAGCAGAAGGTAGCTATCATTATGGCTATGGGGCACGAACCTGAACTGTATATTTTCGATGAGCCTGTCGCCAGTCTTGATCCCGTTGCGAGAAGATCGTTCATAAAAGAGCTGATAGATTTAAACATAGATTCCGGAACTACAATGTTGTTCTCGACTCATATCACTTCCGATCTCGAAAGGATCGCAGCTGATGTAGCTCTGCTGAAGGATAATGAAATCAAGTATGTAGGCGAACTTTCTGCATTGAAGGAAAAATACGATCAAAATATGAACCTTGAAGACATTTTTATAGAGCTTAATAAGTAAAACTGGAGCGTAAAATGAAAGTATATATGCAGATGTTCAAATACAATTTTAAGCTGATCCCGAAGATCAGTATAAGTTTACTTATAATGATGGTAAGCGTAACTATTTACAAGCTGTTTTTTCTTGGCGATGATATAGGTCTGTTTTCATATAACAATATTACGATCGCACAAATAGTATTCAGGCTTATCTTTACAATATTCTTGATCTGGGCTTATTTTCGGACATTTATGATATTATCTGGACCTTCTGTTTTACAAATGATACCCGAAATAAGAAAAAAGGCAATAATCTTTGCAGGGTTGAATTTATGCTTAGTATTCATTTGGGCAGTTTATATACTCGGATACAACGATTTTCAAATTTTGTTTTCTTTTATTATAAGCAGTTTATGGATGCTGTCAACCATGATAACTATGTCCTCCTTTAGAGTTCCTGTTTATAGATTAAATAAATATTGGTTTCTAAAGCTGATTTTTGCATTGTTTAGCTTTGTTGCGCCGATTATATATATCAAAGGGACACCAAAGCATCCTATTATGTGTTATATTATTTTAAGTGTATTCTTTATCGTGATAATCTATCAGATGTTTAATTTTGTAACTAATTATATAAATTACAGATTAAAAGACGATTTTACAAAAAAAGGTTTCGGACTGAAAATCAATTCTTTTCAGGCTTATTTTGATGATGCAATAGTAAAGGAACTAAATTCGTTGATAAAGAAAATTAATTCTAATCCTAAAAATAAATATATAAAGCTATTTCAGTTTTCATTATTCGAACCTTCACCAAAAATACTGGGTTTAATATTCTACGCATTAATAGTTTCTGCTTTATTTTCGATTCGTGATAAATTCGAAATTATTTACTTTGTTTCATTTTTACTCTTTTTTTTACTGATGTCTTTTTTTAATTATTCAAGAATTTATAGAAAAAGAAATAAAATCGTGTATTTATATTTAGCTTCAAAATTGTCACGGAATAAATTTGAACTTACAGTATTATCAACCGTGTTCAGGCAAGTTATATTTGGTTTCGCTTGTTCTGTTCCTATATTTACTTTAGGATTAGTAATATATTCAAAGTATTTCATAACTGCTGAATTATTGTTGATTTTATATTTGGTATTATCTTATTACATAGCTGAGTTATTGATAATTTATATTCTTTGGGCTTTTTTAATCAAGAATAAAGATTACGACACGATCAAGCAGTCGGTATGATGACTACCTAAATTTAAAAAGGAAAAAACATGAAAAAACTAAAAGCAACAACCATAATATTGGTGATTATGGTTCTAATCAGCTGTACAAAAGAAGGAACTCACAGAGTTACTACCATAAACGGGATAAAGACACATCAGAATTCTAACATCCCTTCCAAACCTGATCTGAAATATACTCTGGCAGAGATGTTCACTATCTGTAATGATACGCTAAAGGCCGATTCAGCATCTTTCATCAAAGTTCCATATGATATTGATGTGGATAAATACGGCAATATTTATATTCTGGATACAAGATCAAGCAGCATAAAGAAATATGATTCTTCGGGAACTTTTTTAAAAAGTTTTGGAAGAAAGGGTGAAGGTCCCGGCGAATTTGATGTTTCAATAGATTTTACGATTATTGACGATACTTTATATGTTCAGGCAATTACACGTGCTCAAATGGTTAGATTTGATCTTGAAGGATATTTTATTGACAGGATTCCTTATGTAGGCTCTCCGGGTTATTTTTTGGAAGAATCAATAAAATCTCCTGCTTCAGGTTTAGTAATAGGATACAAACCAGAAATCAAAGAAGAGAATGGTGGGGTCATCATGGGGAATTCCTTATTACTCATGGATAATCGATTTCATGAGATCAAATCTTTAGGAAAATTTATGTGTAAATATGATCCTGCTAAAGCCCAATTCTTTGAAAAATTAATAAAATACTCATACGGCGACAAAAGAATATTCGTAGCTGAAAATAGTGAATCGCAATTTAAAATAAATGTATATGATTATAATGGCAAATTGCATGAAACAATTAATAAAAATTATATCAAAGTATCTTATAACGAAAAAGAGCAAAGTATAATTGAAAAAATTAATCTTGTCGGTGTAGGCGGTGAGAAACTTAAGCAAAAGCAAAGCTATAAAAAATCAGTAAATAATATGTTCTATGATAAGTATGGATGTT
>Ga0209262_10000572_pt1 | contig 16233 bp, 12 predicted proteins | sample Lowcelwee11metaG_FD_187171 | JGI IMG/M metagenome (GOLD analysis project Ga0209262, IMG submission 187171) | Freshwater pond sediment microbial communities from the University of Edinburgh, under environmental carbon perturbations - Low... | ecosystem: Environmental > Aquatic > Freshwater >...
TCCGCACGACCTGCCCGCGCTGTTTTTGCCGACGCAGGCGGTGGGCTTCAGCCCGGAGCACACCCGCTTCGCCGGCACGCTCACGCTCAAGGCCGAGACCGTGTTGCGCCTGTGGACCGAGATCGGCGAGTGCGTGGCTGCGAGCGGCGTGAAGAAGCTGGTGCTGTTCAACGCCCACGGCGGTCAGGTGGGCCTGATGGATCTGGTGGCACGCGACCTGCGCGCGCGGCTCGGCATGCTGGTCTACAGCGTGAACTGGTTCAACCTGCCGCTGACCGATGCGCAGGGCCAGGACGTGAACGCGCGCTTCAGCGCCGAAGAACACCGCTTCGGCATCCACGCCGGCGAGATCGAGACATCGATGATGCTGGCGCTCGACGCGCGGCGCGTGCGCATGGACCAGGCCGAATACTTCCGCTCCACCTCGCAGGACCGCGCGATGCACTTTGCCATCCTCGGCAACGGCAAAAGCGCCAAGCTCGGCTGGATGATGCAGGACTACAACGCCAATGGCGCGGTCGGCAACGCAGGCGCCGCGACGGCGGACAAGGGCCACGCCGTGCTCGACGCCGGAGGCCGCGCGCTGGCGCAGCTGCTCGGCGAGATCGACCGGCTGCCGCCGGACACGCTCACCGAGCGCACCGCCTTCGACTGATCAGGCGTACGTCACCCAGTCGGCGTATTCCCCGCCGTCGAGGTGCGGCAGCGTGTTGTAGGTCAGCAGGGTGTGGCGCCGGGCGCTGAACTGGAATTCGGTGACCGCGCTGTTGCGGATGCGCATGTTCAGGTCGATGGTGGCGTCCGGGCTCAGGCCCAGCACATGGCCCACCGCGGTGGCGATTGGCCCGCCGCTGGAGACGATCAACACGTTCTGACCGTGGTGCTGCGCGCGCACATGGTCCAGCGCGCTGGTGATGCCGTGCACGAAATCGGTGTAGTCCGGCATGCCCTGCGGGCTCACGGTGCCGGCCATCCATTGCGCCAGGCCGTCGCGCAGCAGGCGGAAATGCTGGCGGTAGCGCTCGGGCGTGTCGGGTTTTTCCTGGCCTGTGCAGGCGTGGATGGACCGGATCACCGCTTCGCTGTCGTATTCGTTGAGGCCGGGCCAGAGCAGCGGCTGATGGTCCAGCCCCGCGCCAGCGGCGATGCCGGCCCAGGTCTGCGCGTGGCGCTTGAGCGTGCCGGTGAGCACGGCGTCAAAGCGCAGCCCGCGCTCGGCCCAGTAGCGGCCCAGGCGCTCGCTCTGGCGCTGGCCGAGCGCGCTGAGCTGGTCGTAGTCGTCGGCACCAAACGAGGCCTGGCCGTGGCGCACAAGGTAGAGGGTTCCCATGGGCCGGATTCTGTGGGCGCAAGGCCACGTGGCTTTGTCCCGACAGCGACTGCGCGCCGCGCTGCTGTCGCAGGCGTGTCTGTAAGGGGTGACACGGATGTGTAACAGGCTGTGGCAAGTCCGGATTGGCGGTGCATTTCCGGCGATGGCAGGCGCACCCCCTGTGCTTCAATCGCGCGGTTGGGATTTTCCTCATAAAACACTACATGGCCTTTGATCTGCAGACGATCCTGGTGCTGCGTCTGTGCGTCGACCTGATCGTGGCCGGCGCCCTCGCGGTCCAGGCGCGTCGCCATCCTTCCATCGGTGGCCCCGGCTGGTGGGCCGCGGCCCTGCTGCTGTCCGCCTTCGGCTCGCTCGGGCTGGGGCTGCGTCTGCACAGTGTCAACATCTTCACTGTCAGCGTGGCCAGCGCGACCCTAGGCGCTGCGGCCGTGTTCACCTGGCTGGGGCTGCGCAGCTACCTCGGCCTGTCCCGGTCGCTGCGCTGGGCGGCTGGCGGCGTGCTGGCCTTGTTGCTGGCGAACGTGCTGTTCTACGTCGTGTGGGATTCCGCGCCGGCGAGGCAGACGCTGTTTGTGCTGACCGGGGTGGCGATGCGCTTCGGCATGTTGCGCGACATGCGCGCGCAAGATCCGCAACGCCGGCAGTCCGAGCTGCAGATGCTGCGCTGGCTGACCTGGGGTGAGCTGGTGCTGCTCGTGGTGGCCGGCGTCATGTCGTGGGTCCGTCCGGGCACCACGGCAGGCGTGGGCTCGATGGTGCCGACCCTGCTGGTGTTCTTCATGGTCGACGTGTTGCTGCGCATGGTGATCTGCTTTTCGCTGATCACCGCGCGGCTGCAGCAGGAGAGCGACCGGGCCCGCCAGATGGTGCTGGCGCGCGAGTCGGAGTCGCGGGCGCTGGTGGACAACCTGAGTGCCGGCGTGATGGTGTTCCGGCCCGACCAGACGCTGGTGACCATCAACGCCGCCGCGCGCCATTTCCTCGGCTGGAGCGGCGGCGGGGCCAACCCCTTGCTGCCCGAGCCCATGGCGCCCGACTGGCAGCTGCTGCGGGAAGACGGCAGTCCGATGCCGCGCCACGAGGTGCCGTTCGAGCGGGTGCTGGCGAGCGGGCAGCCGCTGAGCAACATCGTGCTCGGGGCGCAGACCGGTTCGGCCGACGCCGTGAGCTGGGTGCTCTGCAACGCCTACCCCGAGAACGACGCCCTCGGCGGCCTGCGCCATGTGGTGTTCACGTTTGTGGACATCACCTCGCTCAAGCTCGCCCAGCAACAGCAGCAGGCGCTGGAACACCAGCTGGCGCAGTCGCACAAGATGAAGGCGCTCGGCACGCTGGCCGGCGGCGTTGCGCACGATTTCAACAACATCCTCGCCGCCATCCTGGGCAACGCCGATCTGGCGCGCCAGGATCTGCCGCCCGGGTCTCTGGCGGGCGAGAGCCTGAACGAGATCAGCACCGCGGCGCGGCGGGGTCGCGAGCTGGTGCGCCAGGTCCAGGCCTACAGCCGCCAGCAGCCCATGGAACGCCGGCCGGTGCACGTGGCCGAGGTGGCGGCCGAGTCCTGCAGCTTGTTGCGCGCGGCCACAGCGTCGCCGTTTGAACTGGTGCAGACCAGCTCGGACGGTGTGCTGCCCATCCTGGCCGATGCCACGCAACTGAGCCAGGTGCTGCTCAACCTGGGGACCAACGCCGCGCACGCGCTCGAAGGGCGGGCCGGACGCATCGAATACCGGATCGACGCACTGGCGCCCGACGATCCACGCCTGCCCGCCGCGGTGGTGCAAGCGTGTGCCAGACATGGGGCGGTCCGGGTGCAGGTGCAGGACAACGGCTGCGGCATGGACGAGGCCACGCGCGTGCGCATGTTCGAACCGTTTTTCACCACCCGTGTGGTGGGTGCCGGTACCGGCCTGGGGTTGCCGGTGGTGCTGGGCATCGTGCAGGCGCATGGCGGTGCGATCGAGGTGGACAGCGCACCCGGCGTGGGCACCACCTTCACGCTGTATTTCCCCGCTGTTCGGGCGTTGCCCGCGGCAGTGGCCGATACCGCCCCCGTCACGGATGGAGGCACAATGGCGGCCAACACAAGTGGCAACACCGAGTTGCCCGGCCCCTCTTCAGTGGAGAAACCCGACATGGCTTCTGATGCGATGACCGACCCGCGCCACATCCTCTACCTCGACGACGACGACACCCTGGTGTTCCTGGTGCGCCGCCTGCTGGAGCGGCGTGGCTACAAGGTCACTGCGTTGACCGATCAGATCGAGGCCATCGAAGCCGTGCGCAGCCAGCCCACCGGGTTTGATCTGCTGATGACCGACTACAACATGCCGGGCATGTCGGGCCTCGAAGTGGCGAGGGCCGTGCTGGCGATCAACCCGGATCTGCCGGTGGCCGTGGCCTCGGGCTACATCACCGACGAACTGCAGGCCGAAGCGCTGGCTGCCGGGGTGCGCGAAGTGGTGTTCAAGACAGACGCGGTCGATGCGTTCTGCGAGGTGGTGGCGAGGCTGGTGTCCCCCCCGCGCCCCGCCTAAGGGCGGGTCACCCCCCTGGGGGGCGATGCTGGCGGCCCGGCAAAGCCGGTTCCGCGGCATCCTGGGCACGAACCCTCGCGCCGGAGATCCTCGTTTTCAGCTGGCGTTGGCCAACACCTTGGCAAAGCTTGAGCTATCTACATTGCCGCCGCACAGCGTGGTGCCGATGACCTGTCCTTTGATCAGATCGCGTTCCTGCCACGCCGCTGCAAAACTCGCGGCGCCCGCGCCTTCGGCCACGTTGTGCGTGTCGGCGAACAACATGCGCATGGCTTGAGCCACCTCGTTGTCGTTCACTTTCACCACGCGCTCCAGATGCGGCATCAGCACCGTCAGCGCAGCGGCATCGGCCACGCGGCAGGCCATGCCGTCGGCGAGTTCGGTGGTCACGGGTGACTCGACCACACGACCCGCTGCGATCGAATCGGCGTAGGTGGTGGCGTGGGCGCTGACCACGCCGACGATGCGCGCCTTGTGCCCCAGTGCAAGCTTGGCGGCGATGGCCGAACACGCGCCCGAGCCCTGACCGATGGGCACGTAAACCACGTCGAGCTGCGGCACGGCCTGGAAGAATTCCCACCAGTACGTGCTCACGCCGCGCAGCAGATCCTTGTGGTAACTCGGCACCATGTGCGCGCCGCGCTCGCTGGCCAGGCGCATCGCGTGTTCGCGGGCGGCTTGGAAGTCGTCGCCGTGTTCGATCAGGTGTACGCCGAGCGCGCGCATGGCGGCGTTCTTCTCTAGCGAGTTGCCCAGCGGCACCACGATGCTGCAGGCCACGCCGTGCGCCCGCGCCGCCCAGCCGATGCTCTGGCCGTGGTTGCCGCGCGTGGCGCTCATCACCTCGTGCGGCATCTCACCGCGTTGTTTCAACTGATCGAAATAGGTCAGCCCGCCGCGGATCTTGAACGCGCCCACCGGCGTGTGGTTCTCGTGTTTGACCCAGCAGTCGGTGCCCAGGCGCTGCGACAGCGTGCCCCAACGGTATTGCGGCGTGGCTTGAAATTCGCGATAGACCACCTCGGCGGCGGCTTCGATGTCTTGCAGGGTGGGCAGTTGGAGCGGCATGGAGTGGTCCCGTTGAGGTCAGAAGGCCGAGGTCAGCGTGCGCGGGCCCAGGGGGGCGTCGATCCAGGCGGTGAGCGAGGCGGGGCCGGGCGCCACGGCCAGGGGGTCCAGACCGATGGACGTCAGCGCCTGTTGCAGCCGGGGCGCTTCGGGGTGGCTGAGCGTGAGGTTTTGCAGCGTGAGCCCGCTGTCGGGCATGGTGTCGGCAGGGTGCGTGTCGCCCCACTGGATCAGCGTGGGCAGCGCGCCATCGAACAGGCGCTGGCCGTCGTCGCGCACGGTGATGCGCCACTGAAGAAGACCCGCGGCTGTGGGGCGCGACGCGCCGATCACCAGGCCGCGTTCGATGCCCAGGGCGCTCAGTTGGCGGGTCGCCGCGTCGATAACGGGCACGCTGGCCACCCAGTGCACCAGCTGCGGCCCTTGTTGCGCCAGCCACGTCTGCAGCGCCGCATCGTCCAGATCGAACCAGCGCTTCAGCGGGGCAGGGCGCGTGGGCGTGGCCAGCGGGTTCACCGCGATGATTTCCAGGTAGGCGCTCGTGGCCTGTGCGCAGCTCAGCCGCAGCAGCCGGTTGTGGGTGCCAAAGAGCGGATGTTCACCACCCGGCCCGGGCACCACGCCCAGCGTGGCCTCGCACCAGGCCACGCCTTCGTCCAGCGTGCGCGCGGCCACCACCAGGTGGTCGATCTGCGCGCGCTGCCCAGCGGTCACAGGGACACGCGCCCGGCGATGCAGGTGACGGACTGGCCGCCGACCCAGATCGTGCCGCTGGCGTCGCGCTCGATGAACACGCGGCCCTCGCGGGCCATCGCCGTGCCCTGTGCAGCCACATAGCGCTCGGGCGCGAGGCCTGCGCCGATCAGCCACTGGGCGAGCGCGGCGTTCAGGCTGCCGGTGACGGGGTCTTCGGCCAGGCCGTTGTTGCCGGGGAAGAAGGCGCGCACCTCGAACTGTGTGTCTTGTTGTTCACGGGCGCCGACCACACCGACCTTGCCGCGCGGCCCCACCACGCCGATGTCCAGCCCGGCCAGCACCGCGCCGTCGGGCTTGAGTGCCAGCACCTGTTCGGCACTCGTCAGCATCACGCCGCGCCAGTTCGGTCCGTTGTCGCACCAGGCGTGGGCCGTGATGTCGCTGCGCGCCACGCCCAGTCCGCGTGCGATCAGCGCCACGTCGTCTTCGGGCAGCGGGCCACTCTTGATCAGCGGTGGCGCCGCGAACGCGAGCCGTTGGCCGTCGCGTTTGAGCTTCACCAGCCCGACGCCACATTCCTGCACCACGTGTTCGCCGCGCGGCACGCCGCCCGCTTCGAGCCAGGCGTGGCAGCTGCCCAGCGTGGGGTGGCCGGCGAAGGGCAGTTCACGGCCGGGGCAGAAGATGCGCACGCGGTAGTCGGCGCCGTTGGCGCGGCCTTCATCGCTGGGCGGCAGCAGGAAGGTGCACTCCGAGAGGTTGGTCCAGTTGGTGAAGTGCTGCATCTCGGCAGCCGAGAGGCCGCTGCCGTCGAGCACCACCGCGAGCGGGTTGCCACGGTAGGGCGTGGCGGTGAACACGTCCACCTGTTTGAAATCGCGTGCTTGCATGGGGGGCTCCGGGTTCAGGCGATGAGCGCTTTCGGGCATGAGCGAACGGCGCTCGGCCGCTCAGGACAAAGGCAGGTCCAGCACGCCGCGGCTGGCCGGGTGGGCCAGCCACTGCGCGTACCAGCGCTCCAGGTGAGGCCAGGTCGGGCGTGGCTGCGGCAGCCCCCACCAGCGGTGCACCTCGCAGGCGATGGGGATGTCGGCCATGCTCAGCGCGCCGCCCGCCATGAAGGCGTGCTTCGACAGGTGCTCGTCGAGTTGCTGGAACTTCGGCTCTGTCGCAGCCACCGAGGCGGCGATCACCTGCGGGTTGCGCTGTTCGGCCGGCGTGCGGATCCACTGCTTGAAAGCGGGCCCGCTCGCCGGGTTCAGCTCGGTCTGCTGCCAGTCCATCCAGCGCTCGGCGTTGAAGCGCTGTTGAATGTCTTGCGGGTACAGCGGCGAACCCACGCGTGCACACAGGTAGCGCACGATCACGTTCGATTCCCAGAGGATGTAGTCGCCGTCTTCCAGCAGCGGCACCAGGCCGCTCGGGTTCTTCGCGCGGTAGTCGGGCGTGTTCACGACGCCGAAGCTCAGACCGGCGTCGACGCGCTCGAACTCCAGCCCCAGCACCTGCGCGCACAGCACCACCTTGCGCACGTTGATCGAGCTGATGCGACCCCAAACGCGCAGCATGGCGTTGCCCCTTAGGCTGTCGACTCGCGGATGGCCTGCGCCAGCGCGGCGACGCCGATGTGGATCTGCTCCACGCTGGCCGTCACAAACGAGAGGCGCAGCGTGCGCGGGTCCGCATGGTCGGCGTAGAACGCGGCACCGGGCACGAAGGCCACGCCCTTGTCCACCGCCTTGGGCAGCAGCTCCACGGCGTTCATGCCGGCGGGCAGGCGCACCCAGAGGAACATGCCGCCGTCGGGTGTGTTCCACACCACGTCCAGCCCGGTCATCTCGGTCTTCAGCGCGTCCAGCATGGCGGCGCACTGGCTCTTGTAGAGCGCGCGGATGGTGGGCACGTGGCGGTGAATGAAGCCGTCCTTGAGCACCTCGGACACCATGCGCTGGTTGAAGCTCGGGCTGTGCAGGTCGGCCGCCTGTTTGGCCTGCAACAGCTTGGGCATGATGGCCTTGGGCGCGATCACGTAGCCGAGACGCAGACCGGGCGCGAGCACCTTGGAGAACGAGCCCAGGTAGATGCAGCCGTCGGGGTTGCGCGCGGTCAGCGGCTTCGGGGGCGGCTGGTCGAACCACAGGTCGCCGTAGGGGTTGTCTTCCACCAGCGGCAGGCCCAGCGCGCTGGCGCGTTCCACCAGCGCCTGGCGCCGAGCTTCGCTCATGCTGCGGCCGGTCGGGTTCTGGAAGTTGGGCAGCACGTAGAGGAAACGCGCGCCCTCGGCCTTCGCGGCGAGGTCGTCCACGTCCACACCTTCGGCATCGCTGTCTACGCTCACGATGTTGGGCTCCATGGGTGTGAAGGCCTGCAGCGCGCCCAGGTAGGTGGGCGTCTCCACCAGCACCTTGCTGCCTTCGTCGATCAGCACCTTGGCCACCAGGTCCAGGCCCTGCTGGCTGCCGGTGGTGATCAGCACCTGATCGGCCGACACGTCCCAGGGCATGCTGGCCGCGACCCATTCGCACAGCGGGCGGTAGCCTTCGCTGGCCGCGTACTGCAGCGCGGCGCGGCCGTCGGTGCGCAGCACCGTTTCGCAGGCGGCGGCGAAGGCCTCGACCGGGAAGGTCTTGGGAGAAGGCAGGCCACCGGCGAAGCTGATGATGCCGGGCTTCTCGGTCACTTTCAGGATCTCGCGGATCACCGACGGGTTCATCTTGTGGGCGCGTTTCGCGAGGGTCCAGGTGCTGCTCATGAAGTCTCCTTGTTGGATTTCGGGTGTGTGACGGGTGGGGCGGCCATGCGGCGGCCCATGAAGACGGTGGCGACGACGGCGAGCGCAAAGCCCAGCGTCATCGCATCCAGCGATTCTCCCAGCAAGGGCACGGCGGCCAGGATGCTGACGAAGGGCTGCAGCAATTGCAGCTGGCTCACGCGCAGCGCGCCGCCCAGCGCCAGCCCGCGGAACCAGGCGAAGAAACCGGCCCACATGGAAAACACGCCCACGTAGAGCAGCGCCCACCAGGCCGAGCTGTGGATGGGTTGATCGGGCCAGGTCAGCAGCGCGCCGGGCACGGAGAGCGGCAGCGCCATCACGCAGACCCAGCTGATCACACGCTCGGCGCCGAGCACCGGCGTGACCTTGGCGCCCGCCACGTAGCCGAGCGCGGCGGCGATCACGGCGCCCACCAGCAGCAGGTCGGCCCAGGCCAGGTCGAAGCCGTGGCCCAGCTGGTGCGCGCGCAGCCCGCTGTAGGCCGCCACCAGCAGGCTGCCGAGCCCGGCGAAGAGCCAGAAGCCCAGGCGCGCGCGCTGGTGCAGCAGCCAGGCCGCCGCAGCGGCGGTGGCCAGCGGCAGCAGGGCGGTGATGACGGCGGCATGGCTGGCCGTCACGTGGCGCAGCGCCCAGCCCAGCAGCAGCGGGTAACCGATGGCATTGCCCAGCAGCGAGAGCGCGAGCGGTTTGTGGTGCATGGGCGCCGGCAGCGGTGAGCGCGTGGCCAGCAGGTAGATCACCGACAGGCCGCCGGCCAGCGCGGCGCGCGCCCAGGTGACGAACCAGGGCGAGAGCTGGGGCGCGTCGGCCGTGCCGGTGGCCAGGCGCGTCATGGGCAGGGTGAGCGCGAACACCACCACGCCGACCAGACCGAGCCAAAGACCCAGGGTCTGTTCGCGGTGGCTGGGCGGGGCGGGCAGCACGGCGCTCGCTGAAATACCTTCGCCCTGCGGGCCGCGGTGCGAGCTTGCCTGGGAACGGTCCGGCGCGGCGCTCATGGCTGGCCACCCAGTCCCGTCATCAGCATCCACACCCCGGTGAGCACCAGCGCGCAGGCCATGCTGCGGTTGAAGACCAGCAGGCGCGCGCCCGTGGCCACGCCGCCGACCACCGGCCCGGCCAGCCAGTGGCGCAGCAGGGAGCCGACGGTGGCGTAGAGCAGGTTGCTGAAAAACGCGAAGGCCAGCATCAGCGGCAGCACCTGCAGGAATCGCTCCAGTGCGTCCGGCCGCCCGGCGATCCAGCCTGCCACGATGGACAGCGCCAGCATCCAGGCCTTGATGTTGAGAAACTGCAGCCCCACGCCCTGCACAAACGTGACCTGCAGCCGTTCGGCGCTCACGCTGGTGAGCGAGCGGCTGCCCCAGAGCTTGCGCGCCATCCACAGCAGGTAGCCCACGCCACCCAGCAAGATGGCCCAGCGCAAGGCCGGTTGCGCCACGATCAGCGTACCCAGCCCGGCGGCGCACAGCGCCAGCAGCAGGCTCCAGCCCACCGGCACCGCGCAGACGAAGCGCAGCGCACGCCGCAGGCCGAAGTTGGCGGCGAGCGCGGTGGACAACGTGGTGTTGGGCCCCGGCGTGAAGCTGGTGGCCGTGGCCAGCACCAGCAGGGCGCTGAATTCGGTGGCGTTCATGCGTGCCCGTTCGTGCGGCACGGCGCGGTGTGGCCAGACGGAGCGCCTGGCGCCACCTGCGTGGCTGGGCGGAAGCGGCGGTGTGGGAAAAGGGCTTGCGGATGCATGGCAGACACTTTATCCTTTTGCACCAATACACAAGCCATACAGTTTGAGCATTCAGTTCAACAACTGTGTGGTTCGAACAGCCCACACACCGCCATGTTCACTGCCACCGATTCCGCTGCCAGCGACACGCTGGCCAGCACGCCCGCCCTCAGCCGCACCGCCGCGCAAACCCTGGCTGAGCAACTGGCCGAACGTTTTGCCGCCCGCATCCGCGACCGCCTGCTCGCGCCCGGTGCGCGCCTGCCCAGCGTGCGCCAGTGCGCGGCCCAGCAGGGCCTGAGCCCGTCCACGGTGGTGGCGGCCTACGACCTGCTGCTGGCCCAGGGCCTGGTGCAGGCGCAGCGCAACCGCGGTTTCTTTGTGCGCGAGCGCGCGCCCCAGCGTGGCGCAGGTGCCGGGGGCGCGGCTCCGGAGGCGCCGGACCGCATGGCCGCGCCGGTGAATGCGGCGGCGCTGATCCGCGGCATGTTCCACCCGACGGGCTCGCGGCCGCAGCCCGGCATGGGCGCCTTCCCGCCCGACTGGATGGCCTCTAGCTTCATGCAGGCGGCGGTGCGCCGCGTCACCACGGGGCCCGCGCTGGCCGACAACTCGCTGCGCTACGGCGAACCGCTGGGCGACGGGCACCTGCGCCGCGTGCTGGCCGACCGCCTGCAGGTGCTGGGCCTGCCTGCGACGCCGCAGCAGATCATCACCACCGTGGGCGCCACGCACGCGCTCGACATCGTCAGCCGCACCCTGCTGAAAGCGGGCGACTGCGTGATGGTGGAGGAGCCGGGCTGGGCGGTCGAATTCGCGCGGCTGGCGGCCATGGGCATGCGCATCCTGCCGGTGCCGCGCGGCCCGGCCGGGCCCGATCTGGCGGTGATGGCTCGCTACTGCGAGGAACACGCGCCCAAACTGTTCGTGAGCGTGAGCGTGCTGCACAACCCGACCGGCTACAGCCTCTCGCCGGCGAGTGCGCACCGCGTGTTGCAGCTGGCACAACAGCACGGCTTTTACGTGGTGGAAGACGACACCTATGGCCACATCGCGCCCGAGCACGCGACCCGCATGAGCGTGCTCGACGGTCTGCAGCGCACCATCTACGTGAGCGGCTTCGCCAAGATCCTGGCGCCCAACTGGCGCGTGGGTTACCTGGTGGCGCCGCCCGACTGGGTGGAGCGCCTGCTCGACACCAAGCTGCTCACCACGCTGACCACGCCCAGCCTGCTGGAGCGCGCGCTGGCGCACTGCATCGAGCAGGGCCAGTTGCGCCGGCATGCCGAGCGCATCCGCACCCGGCTGGACGAGGCGCGCGGCCGCAGCGTGAAGCTGGCGCAGGCGGCGGGTTGCCGTTTTGTGTCGGAACCCGCGGGCCTGTTTGGCTGGGTGGACACGGGCGTGGACACCGAGGCGCTGGCGCAGCGCATGCTGGACGAGGGTTACCTGATCGCGCCCGGCGCGTTGTTCCACGCCGCACGCGCACCGAGCACGCTGATGCGCATCAACTTCGCGACCACGCAGGACGCGGCGTTCTGGAAAGTGTTCAGGCGCCTTTCGGTGGCGCGCTGAGCAGCGCCGCCAGCGCACCGTCGATCTGCTTCGCTTCGGCCTGCATCAGCGGCAGGGCGCGGCCGAAGAGCTGCCAGTCGCGCGAGCGTGCGGCCAGTTCCAGGCCCTTGGACAGGCGGGCGCCGCGCTCGGCCGTCATGCTGCCGAGCGAACCCTTGAGCCCATGGGCATGGGCCACCGCCATGTCGATGTCTTGGGCCAGAAGCGCCTGTTGCAGCGCCAGCAGGCGCTGGCTCAGATCGCTTCTCATGGCCTGAGCGAGCTGGCGCAACGTGGCATCGTCGCCGTCCAGCCGCCGTCGCAGTTTGGCGATGTCCAGCGGACCCGCCACGGCGGGTTGGTGCGCGGGCGGCGGCTCGGGCGGCGCAGTGCGCAGGACGCCGAGGCCGGCGCTGCGCATCAGGGCTTCGTCCATGGCCCGGATCAGGGCTTGCGGACTGACGGGCTTGGGGGTGTAGCCGTCCATCCCGGCCAGCAGGCAGGCTTCGCGGTCGCCGTTCATGGCGTTGGCCGTGACCGCCACGATCGGCGTGTGCGGCCGGCCCAGCTGGATCTCGCGCTCGCGGATGCGCCGCGTCGCCTCCAGGCCGTTGCTGCCGGGCATCTGCACGTCCATCAGCACCAGGTCCACGCCGCCCTGCTCCCACTGAGCGACGGCTTGCTCGCCATCGCGCGCCATCCGCACATGGCAGCCCAGGCGCTGCAGCAGTTGTTTCATCAGCAGTTCGTTGACCGGGTGGTCTTCCGCCACCAGCACGCACAGGCCGGCGAAGCGGTCGCCCGCCATGGCCAGCTCGTTGAGCTCCATGGGCGCGCTCAGTGGCCCGCTGTCAGTGGCTGTGGTTTCCCCCAGCGGCAGGATCACGGTGAAAGTGCTGCCCTGGCCGAGCTCGCTCAGCAGTTCGATGCGGCCACCCATGAGCCGCACGAGGCGAGAGCAGATGGCCAGGCCCAGACCACTGCCTCCGAACTTGCGCGCGGTGGACGCATCGGCCTGTGTGAATGCGTCGAAGATGGTGGACTGGTGCTTTTTGGCGATGCCCACACCGCTGTCCTGCACCTGCAGGCGAAGCTGGCGCGCGGCGCCCGCACTGGCGGGCAGCAGGTCCGCCACCAGGCGGATGCGTCCGCCGCGCGGCGTGAACTTCAGGGCGTTGGAGAGCAGGTTGTTCAGCACCTGCCGCAGGCGCCCTGGATCGCCTTGCATGCGGTCGGGCAACTGGGTCGACAGCTGCAGCTCCCAGTCCAGCGGTTTGGTGCGGGCCTGCTCGGCATAGAGTGCGCTCACTTCTTCCAGCGTGTCGCGCAACGGAAACTGCACGCTTTCCATGCTGAGCTTGCCGGCTTCAATGCGCGAGAGGTCTAGCACGTCGTTGAGCAGGCTGAGCAGAGCGTGCGCCGAGCTGTCCATCAGATCGAGCCAGCTCTTCTGCTCGGCGTTGAGCGGCGAGTCCATCAGCAGGCGCGTGAGCCCCATCAAGGCGTTGAGCGGCGTGCGCACTTCGTGGCTGATGTTGGCCAGGAACTCGCTCTTGGCCTGGCTCGCCTGCTCGGCCAAAGCGCGTGCCTGCGCGCCTTCGGCCTCCACCCGCTTGCGCTCGCTGATGTCGGCGTGTGTGCCCATCAGCCGCAGCGGGCGCCCCTTGGTGTCGTGTTCGGCAACCATGCCATGGCTCTCGATCCACAGCCAGCCGTCGGCGGTGCGCACCCGGCACTGCACCACCGTGCGCTGCTGGCGACCGTCCAGCAGGTCGCGGACGGCGGCTTGTGCGCGAGCACGGTCGTCGGGATGTACGCGCTCGATCAGGGCCTTGGTGTCCCAGTAACCCTCCACCGCCAGATCGCCCAGCATTTCGCCCCAGCGCGCGGTCAGGAAAACCTGTTTTGACGGCAACTGCCAGTCCCACAGCGCCAGGCCAGCGGCTTCAACCGCGAGCTGCAGGCGGTCGCTGGTTTCGTCCAGCGCCTCTTCAGCCAGCAGGCGGCTGTTGGATTCGCGGTGCACCGAGCTGCGCAACCGGTCCAGTTCGTGGTTCTGCCGGTCCAGCTCGGCCATCAGCTGGCGGGTGCGCTCACGCTCCTTCTGCAGGTCTTGCAGTGCCCGCTGGAAATCTTGTGCGAGGCGTTGGGGTGTTGTGGGCATGGGCGGGTGGTGTGCGTGGTGCAGCCCGTCCGGTGTGGCCGTTCAACTGCCTCCAAGCACCTCCCAGCGCTCCAAGGCCTGCATCCATTCAGATTCTATTTCGGCATGTCGGGCGCCCAATTGAGTGGCGCGGGCCGGATCGGTGGCAAAGAGTTGGCCGCCCGCCAGTGTGCGATCGATGTCCGCCTGCTCGCTCTCCAGTGCGGCAATCTTTCCTTGCAGGGCTTCGAACTCGCGCTGCTCCTTGTAGCTGAGCTTGCGTTTCGGGGGCGCCGAGGTGGCGGGCGCCACGGGTGCGACCGATGCGGCAACCGGTGCCGCAGGCGCCGCGGCAGGCGCGCGCTCGCGCTGCAGCGCTTCGGCACGCGCCGACTGCGTGAGCCAGTCCTGCACATCGCCCACGTATTCGCGCCAGCGGCCTTCGCCCTCAGAGACCAGCGTGCTGGTGACCACGTTGTCGAGGAAGCGCCGGTCGTGGCTGACGAGAAACACCGTCCCCTCGTACTGCTGCAACAGGTCTTCCAGCAACTCCAGCGTGTCGATGTCCAGGTCGTTGGTGGGCTCATCCAGCACCAGCACGTTGGCCGGCCGGGCAAACAGGCGTGCCAGCAGCAAGCGGTTGCGCTCGCCCCCCGAGAGCGTGCGCACCGGGGCGTTGGCGCGTGCTGGGGAAAACAGGAAGTCGCTCAGGTAGCTCTTGACGTGGGTGCGCTTGTTGCCGATTTCGATCCACTCGCTGCCCGGGCTGATGAAGTCTTCCAGCGTCGCGTCCAGGTCGATCTGGTCGCGCATCTGGTCAAAGTACGCCACGGTTTGTTTGCTGCCCTGGCGGATCGTGCCGCTGTCGGGCGCCAGTTCGCCCAGGATGATCTTCAGCAGCGTCGTTTTGCCCGCGCCATTGGGCCCGATCAGACCGATCTTGTCGCCCCGCAGGATGGTGCCGGTGAAGTCGCGGACCACCATGCGTTGCCCGCCATCGGCGGTGGGGAAGGACTTGCAGATCTTCTCCAGTTCGGCCACGATCTTGCCGCTGGCCGTGCCACTGGCCACTTCCAGCTTCACGCTGCCCAGGGCATTGCGGCGTTGTTCGCGCTGGGCACGCAGGCCTTCCAGCCGGGTGATGCGCCCTTGTGCCCGCGTGCGTCGGGCTTCCACGCCCTTGCGGATCCAGACCTCTTCCTGGGCGAGCAACTTGTCGGCACGGGCGTTGATCACGGCCTCCTGGGCCAATTGTTCTTCTTTCAGCAGCTGGTACTGCGCGAAGTTGCCCGGGTAGCTCAGCAGGCGGCCGCGGTCCAGTTCCACCATGCGGGTCGCGACGCGGTCCAGGAACGCCCGGTCGTGGCTGATGGTGACCACGCTCCCCTTGTACTCCAGCAGAAGATCTTCAAGCCAGGTGATGCTGTCCAGATCCAGGTGGTTGGTGGGCTCGTCCAGCAGCAGTACATCGGGTCGGCTCACCAGAGCCTGCGCAAGAGCGACACGCTTCTTGTTGCCACCCGACAAGGTGCCCACGGTCACGTCGGGCTCCAGATGCAGACGGTGAAGCGTTTCCTCCACGCGTTGCTCCCAGTTCCAGGCGTCCAGTGCCTCGATGCGGTTTTGCAAAGCGTCCAGATCGAGGCCGTCTTCACCGCTCAAATAGAGGTCGCGTGCGGCCCGGGCGTCGGCCAGACCCACGCTGGCCGCCTCAAACACAGAGCTCTGCAGGTCCAGCACCGGCTCCTGCGGCACGTAAGCAACGCGCAAACCGGTTTGGGTCTGCAGCGTGCCGTCGTCCGGTTTTTCCAATGCCGCCAGTATCTTGAGCAGCGAAGACTTGCCCGTGCCGTTGCGCCCGATCAGGCCGACCCTTTCCTGGGATTCAAGAGCGAAGTCGGTGTGGTCGAGCAGTGCCACGTGGCCAAAGGCCAGTTGCGCGTTTTGCAGGGTGATGAGTGCCATGGGAGAGCCAGAGTCAGAAGTGCCGCGATTATCCCTGTGGGCCACAGGCGGCTTCAGTGGCTGCGCTGGTTCCCTATATATAAAGAGGAAGAGACAGTGTCTTCTGGGAGGACTGTCCGACGCGGATCGGCAAGCGCGCGGCTTTTTCAAACTTTTTTGCGAGCTTTTGACAAAACCTCAAAATCTGTCATATACTGCGAGGCTGCGCTGATCACTGCAAAGCTTCAAAGCCTAGCAAAAAGTGGTCAGGGCGGCTCAGGGATAAAAATCCAGAGCAGCACAAGATAAGTTAGTGGAAACCCTAAAATATGTTGACAGAGCTGCAAAAACTGATGTATACTACAAGGCTCAGCTGATCGCAGCTAAGCAAGCAGAAAGAAGCAAAGCTTCAGACTGTCGGATCATTAAAAATATACAGCCGATAAGCGTGGGCGTTTG
>Ga0209262_10000573_pt1 | contig 16229 bp, 15 predicted proteins | sample Lowcelwee11metaG_FD_187171 | JGI IMG/M metagenome (GOLD analysis project Ga0209262, IMG submission 187171) | Freshwater pond sediment microbial communities from the University of Edinburgh, under environmental carbon perturbations - Low... | ecosystem: Environmental > Aquatic > Freshwater >...
AGGACTTACCTTGCTGGAAAAGGGGAAAGACGAAAAAGATGAGAAGTTTTTTCTCTTAGCTCTCAAAGAATTTGAAAAATTATTCCGCACCCCTGGAGCCCCTCTTGAATACTTAGGAAAATCTCTTGTCTATGAAGCATTAGGAGATGCCGAAGAAGAGGCAAAGTGTCTAGAACTGGCTTTGCGCAAATTCCCAAAGCACCCGCTCCTTCCTATGCTCCGAGAGCACATTCTATACCGAATGTCAGAAAGCTCTTTAAACAATCGGGAAGCTGCCTATCGGATCATTTTACTTGCCATCCGTAACATCCCAAACCTACTTGAATTTTCCGAAGCAGGCGAGCTCCTCGATAGCCTACAGAAAAACTGGGAACCGCTTCCCTTCATTGAGGATGACCCCAATCGACTTATGCACATCGCAATTCAATTGAGCTTCCGTTTAAAAAAAGTGCCTACCTTGATCGAAATTACACAAGAGCTCGTCAAACAAGAGCCTCGTAATGATATTCTCATCGGTAATGCACTTTTTTCTCTTCTTGAACTAGATGCCGAAAAAGAACTCTCCAAATTTCCCTTGATTACTTCTGTTGAAAGGGTTTTTTTCTCCATCGACCAAGAAATTCCCGATCCTCTCACAAAACAAAACGCCCGCGTCTTTTATTTTTTACTTAAAAAAGCGCTGCATGATCGCAATTTTGAGCCTCTCCCTCATTGCTTTGCTCGTTTGCGCAAAACAAAAATGCAAAAAGCAGATCGCGTTCTATTTGACGCTTTAGAAATTTGGTTTCATCTTTTGCACAAACAACTTAAAATGGCAGAAAATATTTTACGAACAAATCCATCGATTTTTCTTACTCAGGATACATCTCCTCTCCATTTCCCCTTCGGCACTTGGCTTTATCTCGCAAAAGGCCCGAAAGCAGCAAAAAAACACTTTGCCTCCGCGCTAGAAACACCTTATCCCCCAACAACCGCACTCCCCAGCCTTTTCCTCTCTGAACAAATCGATGACAAACAAGGATGGATTGAAAGAGCTCTCTGGTGGGAAAAAAAAGAACTCTATCGGCAACTCGAGCTCTTTAAAAGCGCTATTGGAAAAAACAAGCATGACTAAACTGCATAAAATCCGTTCATCAAACATTATTCATAACGGTTTTTACCAGATTCAAGAAGATCTTATTGAACATTCAAACGGGTCTTTGCATACCTATACACAACTCCTTCTCCCCTCGGATGCTGCTGTGATCTTAGCGCAAGACCAAGAAGGAAAATTCATCCTCAATTACGAATATCGATACCCCACAAAACAATTCCTTCTGGGCTGTCCTGGAGGTCTTCTAGAAAAAAATGAGGATCCCATCTTAGGAGGCCAAAGAGAACTCCTTGAGGAAACAGGTTACTTTGCCGAAGAAATCTACCTCGCGGGTTACGCCTACCCATTCCCAGGCGTCTGCAATCAAAAAATTTACTATCTTTTTGCCAAAAATGCCATCAATCGAGGGAAACAAAACCTCGATCCCCTTGAAATCATAGAAATCCAGCTTAAAACCTATGAAGAGCTTAAAATCGCCATTCGAACGCAAACGAATATCGACGCCATCCTCTGCTCCGCCCTTTGGTTCAAAGAAAACTTCTCGTAAAACACCACGGATTATTTGACTCCTCTTCCCGAGGTCGGTATACTCTCCCCTCATCTACATTGGATATATTTTATATGTCATCTCTCCCGAAATCGTACGATCCTAAACTTGTTGAAGACAAATGGTACGCCTTTTGGGAAGAAAAAGGCTTTTTCAAAGCAGACCCAACATCCTCTAAAGAACCGTATTGCATTGTAATCCCCCCTCCTAACGTCACAGGCGCGCTACATATGGGACACGCTCTCGTAGATACAATCCAAGACGTATTAATCCGGTGGAAACGGATGCAGGGCTTTGAGACTTTATGGATTCCGGGAACCGATCACGCGGGAATTGCAACACAAGGCGTTGTCGAAAAAATGCTCTTTGCAAAAATGGGAAAACGACGCAAAGACTTTAGTCGAGAAGAATTTTTACAGCACGTTTGGGACTGGAAAGAAAAAAGCGAAGGACAAATCCTCAGCCAAATCAAAAAACTTGGCTGTTCCTGCGACTGGTCTCGCTTACGATTTACAATGGACGAAGGCTGTAACCAAGCCGTTAAAACATTTTTCAAAAAAATGTTTGATGATAAACTCATCTACCGAGGCGACTATCTTGTCAATTGGGATCCTGTTACACAAACAGCCCTTTCCGATGACGAAGTAGAGCATGAAGAAAGAACCTCTTTCCTTTGGCATATCCGCTATCCACTTGAAAATGGAAATGAGCACCTCATCGTCGCAACAACACGACCCGAAACAATGCTTGGAGATACTGCTGTTGCCGTTCACCCGGACGACCCCCGCTATCAAAATCTCATCGGTCAAAAAATTCGTCTCCCCCTGTCTAATCGACTGATCCCAATCATTGCTGATTCTTTTGTTGATCCCTCATTTGGATCAGGAGCTGTAAAAATCACCCCCGCCCATGATTTTAACGATTTCGAGACAGGACGCAGACATAACCTTCCCTGCATCAATGTGATGACACCCGATGCCAAAATCAATGAAAAGGGAGGTCAATTCTCGGGACTCCCTGTTGAGGAAGCCAGAGAAAAAATCGTCATTGCCCTTAAAAACCTACACTTGATTGAAAAAATTGATCCACATGTGCTTCGCGTAGGACTTTCTTATCGATCAAAAGCAGTGCTCCAGCCATATCTTTCCAAACAATGGTTTGTCAAAATGAGCCATTTCAAAGAGAAGCTCATCTCCGCTGTTAAGGAAAAAAGGGTTAAGCTAATCCCTCCCCATTGGGAACCTACTTATTTTCATTGGATCGAAAATTTGCGGGATTGGTGTATTTCGCGCCAACTCTGGTGGGGTCATCAGATCCCCATTTGGTATAATAAACACGATCCCCATCAAATGATTTGCTATACAGGGAATGGATTGCCTCCGGAAGTTGTTCATTCGCCTGATTCTTGGATCCAAGATTCTGACGTACTCGATACGTGGTTCTCTTCCTCCCTTTGGCCCCTTAGTACACTGGGATGGCCTGAAAAAACACCAGAACTGAAAAAATTTTACCCCACATCTACTTTGATTACAGCGCATGACATTCTCTTTTTCTGGGTAGCTCGAATGATTATGGCAGGAGAATATATTACTGAAGAAGTCCCTTTTAAAGAGACATTCCTCCATGGTCTTATCTATGGAAAATCCTACTGGAAAAATGCAAGTGATGGTTCGATCTCTTACATTGGCGGAGAAGAAAAAAGGAAATATGATCTTGGAGCATCTCTTCACAAAGATGTCGAATCAAAATGGGAAAAAATGTCCAAGACAAAAGGGAATGTAGTGGATCCCCTGGCAGTCATTGATGAATATGGTACAGACGCGATGCGCATCGCTCTTTGCTCAAGCACCACCCACGCACGCCAAATCGATCTTGACCAAAGACGCTTTGAAGAATTTAAAAATTTTGCGAATAAAATCTGGAATGGTTCGCGCTTTGTCTTGATGAACATTGAAACATTGACCTCCAATGAACTTATGAAAGGACTCGATCTCTCCATTCTTCAAATCGAGGATCGATGGATCTTGTCAATTCTTGGACGCACGACAAAGGAGATCAACCAAAACTTTACCGATTATGCCTTTGACAAAGCTGCAACGCGCGCTTACGAATTCTTCTGGAATGATTTTTGTGCAATTTACGTAGAATTATGCAAGCCCGTTCTTTTTGGAAAAATGGGAAATGAGGAGTTAAAAACCAATAAACAAAAGCTGCTCGTTATTCTCCTCATGAATGCAATCCGTTTACTCCACCCGATCACGCCCTTTATCACTGAAGAGATTTTTCAAACAATTCGCAATCAATTTAGTTCAGAAGAATCTACAAATAGCGATGCCTACACAAAAGAAACCGCTACAGCTCTTCTCTCTCCCGCATGCATTGTAGCTCCTTTCCCTCAGCTCCTTGACTCTGAAGATATCAACCCTGCAATTGAACAAGATTTTGCGTTCCTAAATGAACTCGTAAGAGCCATTCGTAATATCCGTACAGAAATCCAAATCGCCCCATCAGACAAAACAGAGCTCCACATCATCGGCAAACCGCATTCCAAAAATTACCAACTCGCATTCTCTCACCAAAACATCTTGCTCAGCTTAACTCCCACCATCAAAATTTTCTTTGCTCCTGAGGAATCTGCTATACTTGGATCCACTGCAACGATCAGTGATCTCAAACTCTGCATTCCGATCCCAGATTCACTGAAAGAAAAAGAAAAGCTACGCCTCCAAAAAGAACTCGAAAAATTAGAAAAACTGGCATTCAATACACAAAACAAATTGAACAATTCAGAATTTCGGTCTCGCGCCCCTCAAAATATTGTTGAAAACCTAGAACAAACACTAGCTACCACACAAAAACAAATCATCGACATCAAAGAAAAACTTATATAAAAGTTAGACTTCTTTCTTCCGTCCTTGATCAACGAGATAATTGAATCCCATAGCAAGACACCAAGCTGCTCCCATTCTTGGCACGATCCCACGAAACAAACCTATAGCCCCCTGCTCTTTGACAATTTGCGATACTGCCACAAAATAACGATGCTTTCCATGATAGGGATTGATTTGTAAATAGTTTTTTACTCGTTCAAAAGGGTATGAAATCCCTGAGATAGGAACCGCTTGGAGCAAAGACCTCGTAGCAAATCCGGGAATTGCATCCGGATCTAATCCCAACACATGTTCTGTCAATCGCTTAGAACCTTTTTCAGTTCCTGCCCACAAAGACCACATAAGAAATTGACGAACCGTATTCGCTCCGCTTCCTTGGCAAAGCATAAACAAACGATTTTTCCCTTTCGCTTCTTCGGAAGTGGGAATTGCGGATTTCCCAACTTGTTTTCTAACGCGCATTCCATCGATCGGAGCCATCAATATATCCGCCGAAGCCATAGCCCCCGCAAAAACCATATTAGCCCTAAATTTACCATCAATCTCGGTGTCTGCATGGTAGTGCCGCTCTAAAGAAGGGAGAAGCATCTGCGCTCCTAATGACTTAAAAAGGCAGCGAGGCAACTCCCTTCCTATATAGAGATCCCAACCCACTCCAAAATTTTTAAGTGAAGATCTCGCAGGGATACATTCTCCGGGCCCCTTTCCTCGGTAGATTCTTGAAATCGCTGTGCGAGTAGAAATTCCTTGTTCGCAACACACCACAGACACTCTATTACAGGCATTCACTACAGGAGAGATAAAAAGAGCAAGAGCCATACCATTCGAACATGACTCCCAAATGGCTTGTGAATTGATTACTTCCATAATAGACCTCTTTCAAAAATACTCAGATCTTGATGGATGTATCAAGCCATGTTTATAACAGTAATAAAGAAAATACAAAGGCAAATAAGGCAAAGGATTCAATAATCCCAATTGCCATAAAAGCACTTCCAAAAATAGCCGGCTGTTTTGCTGTTGCTTGGATCGCTGTCGCCGCACATTTACCCTGAATGATCGCAGAAATCATAAGTGCTGAGCCAACAAAAAGGCCAATTCCAATGCCAGTAATTCCATCTAAGGATCCCGCCCGAATCGCGTTTCTCATAAGAACCATCAAGACAAGACCTAAAATCGCTTGCGTTGAGGCCACAGCTGACAAAGTAATAAATTTACCATGTCCTTCTTCTACGCGTGTCATGGCCCCATGAGAAGCCATTCCTGCAATCCCGCAACCAATTGCGCTTCCAATACATCCTAGACTCAAAACAACGCCTGGACCAATCATGTCAATATTCATATATGCTATTCCTATTTTACTTTTTTCAGGATATTTGCTACGTGCAATCTTAAAGGATTAAATAATCGTCCACCACCATGAAAACTATATCGAAACCATTCAAGAAAATTTAAACGAAGGCCGTGGATTAAGCCTCCCATTGAACTGATTGAAATATTGATCATGTGCCCCAATAAAATAACGGGAATGGCAGCAACCCAACCAAGATCCAAACCTAAACAATCATTAAATGTACGAGCCATCACCATGCCTCCTAATGCCAAAGCATAAATACGCAAATAGGAAAGGACATCGCCAAACACTTGTACAACTTGCATGACCTCATGAAGAACTCCCCACCCTTTCTGAACCAAAGCAATCAAAAAAGCAAGAAGGACACCCCCAATGACAAGAGGGAAACCTATTGTGTAGGCAAAAGGCTTAGAAATCCAACCCATAAAATTCACCATCACGGTGGCATGAACGATCGAAGGAAAATACAAATATCCTCCGATCAAAAACATCACCCATCCAATTCCCGGCCAATTACGCGTTAAATAGCGCAAAAAAGACAGCCCGATGTGGAGGATTCCTACAAGAAACGAAAATTCCATGAGAATGTTTTCAGAAAAATCGTTAAATACATTGTAAGTGCGGACGGAGCCACTCGTTGTATAGGCCTCTAAAAGCAATTCTTTTCCACTTTCCGCATGGACAACAGATGGATATTTTTTCACAACCTCTGCATAGACATCATCGCGCATTGCCAAGTGATAATCTGCTTTTTTTTCTACAAAAAATGCAAGAAAAGAGGTCTTTTGCAATGGATTATTCGGCGTTAGACCAATACCAAAATAAGAACCCGTTGCAACACCCCACGCAATCGTACAGCTAGATACGATCAGTAGAAGCTTAACCAATCTCTTTTTAATTCCGTACAAATGAGGAAATTTCCATCTCAATAAAAGACCAATTACAAGAAAAACAAATCCATATCCAGCATCTGTAACAATCATAGAAAAAAAGAGAGAAAAAAAGATGAGAATCCACGTAGAGGGATCTTTATCGGTATATGCTGGCGTATCAAAAACACTTAAGAGATCTTCTCCGAGTTTTGCAACCCCTCTGTTCTCTATATAAGTTGGAATATAGTCTTTTTTTTCAATGGCAATTTCTTCACAATCTACATCCAAAGTACTCAAAAGACCCTTCAAGGACTGAACACGCGTAATGGGAACCCACGCTTCGGTGGCAAATAAAGATTTCCCCAAAGAAAGAGAAGCGTTATGTCTAGCAAGATCCAGATGGTATGCATTCAAATGTTCAATTAAACCTGCCTGAAGATCCGGCATTGCATTAGCAAAAGATCTTAAATCACTCTCTAATTTAGCTATTTCTTCTCGCAAAAAGAACAACCTTTCTCGAAGAAATCCAACAGGGCGATCAATGAGAATTTCAATCATTTTCGGATATTGCATCCGGTCTTTATTAATCGCTAAAAAATAATCAAGATCGTATTCCGTGCCAATATGCACGACTTCAGGAGGAAGTGTGATTTCTGAAGCGAGATAACTCTTCATACAGAAGAATTGAAAAATTAATTTCGCTTCATTTTCCAATTGATTCAATTCTTCTCTAGAAAAATCACCAAAAATAGAAATACGGGAAATTTCAGAAAGCAAAAGGCGCTCTTCTTCAAGCAAAGACTCTAATTCTGCTTTCACAGACACAATTTTCCCGGCAAGATCCTCTGCTGTACAGGAAATACAAGGGACTTCTTGCGGATGGACTGGGTAATGCTTTGCAATTTTAATCGCGGAAAGAAATGTCTTTGCTGTGGGAGGAAGCTCTAACATTTTTTTGCGCGAAGATCCTAAAAACTCTAAAAAACCAGCTCGCTGTGCTAGAGAAAAAAAGAGATCCATCTCTCCCGCACTACCAAAAATCAAAAATTTTTTTAAATCAACGATCATTTTTCAACCTTTTGAGAGCGATTTTTTTCTTAGCCACTTTTGCTTGTGCAACCGAGGCCAATTGTTGATCGCTTAAGAAAATGCGGATTTTTTTAATATTTACCTGTGATCGAGGAATTAAAATTTTTTCAAAAAGATTCACCCGAATCGAAACCGCTCTCAATTCTTTTTCAAGCGCTCTTTTCTTCTCCTCTGCTATACTTATTTTTTCGCGTAGTATTGCAAACTCGCGTAAAATTTCAACCGACCGATCGGTCCAGACAGGGGTATCAAAAAGAAAATAATCAGCTTCTCGAAAAACAATATTATCAAAAATAGGAATCTCCACCCCTGCGATATTCTCGTACCGCTTTTTCACATGAAGCACTTCTGTAAAGGCTAGTAAATTTATAGAAACCTTCTCCAAAAGGAAGGGAGAGAACTCCTCTACTTGATGGCGGACCAGACGAGCCTCGTCCTGTAAACGAGAAAGCTCCATCTGAGCCATAGTTACTTCAAACTGCAACATGGCTTTTTTAAGCTGCAAAGTCGGAAGATATTGCTGAAATTGCAAAAGACGAGTCTGTTGGCCGCGCAACTCATTCTTTGTCAGCTTTATCATCATATGTTACCGCCCAGAAACAACCTCTTTCGGCCAGTACTTATCAGAAATCTGCTTTTTCACGCCGATTTCCTCTAAATCAAAACATTCCGCTAAAGTCAACCAACCAAGGTCTAAGGCTTTTTCTAAAGGAAGATTCACTTGCAGATTCATCATCCTCTCTTCGAAAAGGAAAGAATACCGAAGTAACTTTTCATCCCATCTAGAAAGCCGGAATCCCATTGCTTGTCTTTCTCTAGCTTTTTTTGAATCGGCATATAAGCGAATCATCGTATTCGCAAGATCTCCATGATCTTCCCGAGTCACTTTTCCAATGACTTGCTGCTTTAAACGGGACAGAGATCCAAAAGGATCAATCGATCCATTATGAAGATAAAACTGCCCTTCTGTAATATATCCCGTATTATCAGGAATAGGGTGTGTGACATCTCCCCCAGGCATAGTCGTTACAGATAGAATTGTGATCGACCCGCTTCCATCAATATCTACAGCCTTCTCATAACGAGAGGCAAGATCGGAATACAAAGATCCTGGATAACCACGGTTTGCAGGGATCTGATCCATTGTGATCGCGATTTCCTTAATCGCATCTGCAAAAGCTGTCATATCTGTCATTAAAACAAGAACATCTTTTCCTTCGATTGCAAATTTTTCTGCCACGGCAAGCGCCATATCAGGAACTAAAAGGCATTCGACAGCAGGATCTGTCGCCCTATGGATAAACATGACGGTTTTTTCCATTGAACCTGCTTTTTCGGCATTTTCAATGAATGCAGAATAATCATCGAATCGAAGTCCCATTCCTGCGATGACTACAACATCCACATCCGTCTGGTTAGCAATTCTCATCATGAGCTCATTATAAGGCTCCCCTGCTACAGAAAAAATCGGGATTTTTTGAGATTTTACGAGACAATTAAAAAGATCGATCATTGGAATATTCGTTCTAACAAGCTCGCGAGGAACGATCCGGCATGTTGGATTGAAAGAAGGCTGTCCAATATCTACAGGATCTCCAAAAATCTCAGGCCCTCCATCTATAGGTTCTCCCGCTCCGTTTAAACGGCGCCCTAATAAAGAATGACCAAATGTCGCCTGAATCTGTCGATTCAGCAATGTAACGCGATCACCTGTAGAAATCCCCCTCGTATTTTCAAAAACCTGTAATGTAACGAGATCATCATCGAATCTCAGAACAGAAGCGTACGTGGAAGTCCCATTGGCTTTTTGAATGCGGGCCATTTCTCCAAGGCGAGCCCCTGCGGCCGCCACTGTGATCAAATTTCCCCGCATATCGATGATACGATCGTAAACTTTCCTCATAGCATCTACCTAAAGTTTTGCCTTTTTTGCATTGATTTTTTCCACTACCGCTTCCATTGCATCGGAGTAACGCTTAGAATGAAACGGAAGAAAGTTCATATTTTTCATTTCATTTTGCAAATTCAAGAAAAAACTTCTCGCCGCATCATGGACATCAAAATCAAAATTCGCATCAAAAATCATTTGAATAAGACGGAACATTTCGATTTGACGCCCCAATGGACAATAGGCATCTTCTTTATCAAATGCGTTTTGCTGCAAATAACAAAATTCATAGAGCTCAGATTTTAAATAGACGATCATATCAGAAAGAGCAACCCCCTCTTCCCCGACAACCTCCATTCTTTTTCCAATCTCGTCCCCTTTACGCAAGATTTGTGCAGATTGCGTCACTCGATCTGCCCAATGATCTAACTGTGCATCTAAATCTCTACCTGTTTGCCCAAGATATTTCGTCCAAGAAATCAAAGGATCTATTGCTGGGTACCGACGTGCATCAGAACGAGCACGAGACAATCCATGAAAGGCCCCCACAACAGAAAGAGATGCCTGAGTGACTGGCTCCTCAAAATTACCGCCTGCAGGAGAAACGCTCCCCCCAATTGTTAGGGATCCCTCTTTACCATTTCTCAACTCTAAAACACCGGAACGCTCATAAAAAGATGAAATTCGAGAGGCCAAATAAGCAGGGAAAGCCTCCTCTCCTGGAATTTCTTCGAGACGCCCGGACATTTCACGCATTGCTTGCGCCCAACGAGAGGTAGAATCAGCCAAAAGCAATACATCAAGTCCCATTTGACGATAATATTCAGCAATCGCAGCTCCCATATAAACAGAAGCTTCCCTCGCAGCAACAGGCATAGAAGATGTATTACAAATCATCGAAGTTCGTTTCATCAAAGGTTCATTCGTGTGGGGATCAATGAGTTCTGGAAACGTCCGAAGAACCTCAACGACTTCGCCAGCCCTCTCTCCGCAGGCAACGATGACGACAATATCAACAGCTGAATATTTAGAAAGATGGTGCTGCATCACAGTTTTGCCGGCTCCGAAAGGCCCTGGGGAACAAAAAGTACCGCCCTTTAAAATAGGAAACTGCGTATCCAAAATACGTAAACCTGTATCCATCATGCGAGTAGGTCTAATTTTTTTCCCTTCCATGAGAGCATTCTTCACAGGCCAATGCTGAAGCATTTTAAACTGATGGATCTTTCCTTTTTCGTCTTCTCCCTCTGCGATGACTTCCTCAATGGTATAAAGACCACTCTTTGCAACTGATGTCAACTTTACTTTCCCAAAGAAAGAAAAAGGAACCATGATTGTATGAGAAAAACGCCCTTCAGGAACAGATCCAAGTGCGTCCCCTCTCTGCAAAATATCTCCGATTTTTGCGCTTGAGGTAAAGTCCCACTCTTTTTTTCGATTTAAGGGAGGAAGATAAATGCCTCGCGAAAGATAAATTCCAGTCGTCTTCGCCACCTCTTCCAGAGGGTTCTGCAACCCGTCAAAAACAGAAGCTAAAAGACCTGGCCCTAATTCTGCCTCCAAAAGATGCCCTTGAAAATAAACAGGAGTATTAAGCTTCACTCCGCTTGTCTCTTCAAATACCTGAATCTTTGCCTCAGACCCTACAATTTCAATAACTTCAGCCAAAAGGGATTCTTCTCCGACTTGTACTCGAGCAACCTCCCCTTGACGAATCGATCCATCAAAGCGCACTTGCAAAAGATTGCCAAAGGCCTGAACAACAACACCTACTGCTTTACTCATATTCGATCAACTCTTTCACTGCCATATTCCCTTTTTCCCGATCAAGATATTGCCATCCTTCCACAATCAATAACTGAGCTACGTAAGACAAAATCCGATCTACTGTAAAATGTTCAACCGATCCCATTTCCTCTATCTTGTCAAATCGATATTTCAAAAGAATGGATGCCATTTTGTTCGGTTCAGACCCATTTTCCACAAAAAGCGCTTTTAAATCTTCGTATTCTATTGGAGGGGTGTAATCTGGAGTATCTTTTTGCGCTAAAATATGCGCAACAATTGGATCCTGAGAATCCTCAAATTGCAACTCCCTCACCACATCCCTATCGGCTTTCTTACATCTAAGCGCGGTCATTACAAGCCGTACTTCTCTTTCAAATCGATAATATTTCCCCAAAAAACCTTCCCATTCTTGACTGTAAAGAGACGTGTAAAGGGACGAAAAATAACGAAGACGCTCTTCCAAAGACTCATAGCGCTCTAAAAAATCGATTAAATATTGAGGCAACACATCGCGCATCAAAAGAGCTTCTTCTAGTGCCTTTCCAAGTAAAGTCCCTTTATCGTCTAAAGGGAACCCCAGCCAAAAAGCCTTTATATTATAAAGGTCAATCGGCTGTAAAAGAAACCTAATTTTTTTTAAATCTGCAAAAGTCAGATTCATCTGCAGAGAAGACAACAACTCCTTAAACGAGATCTCTACAGGCTTCCCAAACACTAAAGGAGGAAGAGAGGTTACCACAAAATAATATTGAGCCATAACCTATACTAACTAAACATTAAAGATCATATCTCGAAAATCGAGTCGAATGTATTGAGCAATCAGCTCTCGCACTGTTTCGTCGGAAATATCAATAGTCACATTACGCCCTTTCAGACAAATCTGCACTCCTCCACGAAAATCTCCTACTGTTACACTTTTACCTACAAGCTTTTCAAGGATACGGGCACCTAATAGAGCATTTATTGAACGAGGAGTAATATCTTTAGGGATCAACACGGAGAAAGCTTCCTCAATCCCTTTCTCTTCCATTATATGCATGAAAGATGCAATCAAACCACTGACCGCCTTCGGATCTCCCATTTCTTCTCTTACGAGGTCTGAAAGAGATGGATTAAACAGCCGCTCTTCGATTTTCTGCTTCAACAACTCAATTCCCTGACGACATGCGATCTGTAATGAAGAATGGAAAATTTTTTTCTTCTCTTCTATCTCTTTGTCTGCTGCAAGAGCCCGATCTTCTGCTGTTTTTTGCGCTTCTTTTACAATATCTAGTGCTCGCAGATGAGCATTCTCGACGATCTCTCGAGCCTCTTGCTTCGCAGGCTCAAGGGTCTCTTTTTTTAAAGTATCACAAATCTTCTGGATTTTATCCTTTCCCGTTTCCAAACCTTTCATTGACAAACCCCAAAATCCATTTTTTTTACCTCAGTGATCGATTTTTTCTTCTTAAGAATAAAACCCTTAGATATTGTCCCCGAAGAGACCTCGATAATTCCCCATCAAAGATCCAGATTCTTTCAAAAAAAAAGCCCATAACAAAGGCTTTTCTCTCCAGGATAACAAGGATTGGTTTAGGCGACAATAGGAAAAACCCCCACCATCAAAAAGTATAAAGTATACCGATCGATGAATCCTGCGATCTGAAAGAGCTCTAATATCTTTTACTAGAAAAAAAATAAAAAAAAGATATGATATGAGATTCTAGACCTAGTGGTCTTGATTTTTTTTACGTATAACATTGGAGATCAACATGAAAAAGTTTTGTGCTATTGCAGCGCTCGTCGTAACTCTTGTCGGGAATGCAGCTTACGCCCAGTCTAACAGCATGGGAAAGGGAGCTTCTGCTGCAAAAAATAATGGAAACAATGATTTTGCTTGGGGCATTGGACTCGGTGCATTGGCAATCCTTGGTATCGTTGTTGGCTTGACAGTGGCAAGCTCAGCTTCTGCTCCAAGCTCTCATTCTCATTCCTGATGACTTGCTGAAAAAGTCCTCGTTATGGGATAAAATACTTAGGGGCCGCGAAAGAGTGCAAACTGCTTGAGACGGTTCCTAAGAGGGTGTTTTAAAAATTCGATCCTTGGTGATGCGGAGATAACTCTGAGTCAATTTATGATTGCAGTGGAGAAATCCATTAAAATCATAAATTGGCTCAAGGGATCCCGAAAATTGACAAGACCTGTGTTTTTAAACACCCTGTAAGGGAGTTTCTCATGCGCAGGGTTTTTCTATTTTTGTTGTTTATTACTTTTTGTCTATCAGCAAGAGCTCAGGAATCTGAGAAAACAAATGCTGTTCCAAAAAAACAATCCGTTGGATACGCTTCTCGAGATGCGACAGTCCTTTCAATGATGGGTTGGGGCGTTGGCATTTTCGCAGGGATTGCAACTCTTTTTGCTCTTCTCGAAAATAACACAGAAGCAGAAGGAACCGGAGGACATTCCCATTAAAAATTTTATTCTAGCAATGATTCTGATCTATAGCCCACGGCTCTTTAGTCAGATTCCTTTATTTACCCCTCCTGCAAACTGGCAATGCGCCCAATCCAAAACAGTTTCTGATTATGTGCAAATTGGGTTTATAGGAACGGGATCTAGTCAATTTCGTCCCTCGGTAAGTCTAGCTACAGAAGAAATCGATGCCTCTTTAAAAGAATATATCAAAGCAGTTAAAGAACTCTATCTTGCCGATCCAGGAACCTCATGGAGAGATTTAGGGAAGTTTTCCATGAAGGCTGGGGTGGGAAGACTCATTGAAATTTCTTCCACATCTCCTTTTGGCCCTGTCAAAACATTGCAAGCAGTCTTAGTAGACAAGAAAACCGCATATATTTTAACAGCAACAATACTCAAAAAAGACTTTATCCCTCTACAAAAAGAAATTCTTCGGTCTCTCCAATCTCTTTCTTTGCAACCCGACCTCTTTGCCGCATTGCCAGATCCAGAAAAAAGAAAAAAATTACAAATTCTGCTTTCTTCTCTCGGAACGCATCCATCTGAAGAGGACATATCAATCCAGCAAAAAAACCAATGGGAACTCCTTCAAAAAGAGATCCTTCATGGATATCCAGAGATGGGGAGTCACTGGCATTTTCTTGTCCTCAAAGAAGGTCATACGAAAATCTATCAAGAGATACCATGAAGCAACATCCCGAACATCAATTATGAAATTATTTATTGGAATTTGTATTATTGGAACTCTAAGCAACTGTTCTTCTGAAAATCCTTGGAAACTGGACACCATTGCCTGCGGAAACAAGATCTACGATTCATCCCGGCTTATATATCAAGATCCAAATAGCTTGTCCCCATTACGTCTTGAATTTTTAAAACTAGGAACAACGATCGATCTTTTTTTAAACCTTACACAATACTCTATTACCCCCCTCTCAGAAAACCCCTCTGCAGCCAGCATCCAATTAACAATTGCCGACCAGCCCCCTTTTGAAGAAATAGTTCCTCTCTTAAAAGGTCAAATGCGCCTACATCTGCCAAAAGACACCTCAGATAAAATTGTTAAAGCCTTGCAACAAGGCCTTACCGTCGATATTGTTGTGAATGGTTTTCAAGAGACCATTCGACCTGAGTATTTTACAAATTCCTATGAAAAATTTTCTGGGGATTCTTCATTTTTGACAAATCTCTTTAAAAGACCCGCGGAGTATAAATGAACCAACTTGATCAACTCAAAAAATTTACTACAGTCGTTGCTGATACTGGTGATTTTGAATCATTAAAACAATACAGCCCCACAGATTCCACAACAAACCCTTCTTTAATCTATGCAGCGAGCCAACAATCTCAATACCGCCCTCTCCTAGACAATGCACTTGCCTACGGAAAATCTAAAAAAGAAAAACAAAAAGAACATACTCTTGATAAAATTTTTGTGAATTTTGGCCTAGAAATCCTCAAAATTATTCCCGGACGCGTTTCTACCGAAGTAGATGCCCGCCTCTCCTTTGATATTGAAGGAAGCATCCAAAAGGCTCGCCAACTCATTGATCTTTACAAACAAGCGGGTATTGATAAAACAAGAGTTCTCATCAAGCTTGCATCAACATGGGAAGGAATCAAAGCCGCAGAGCAACTTGAAAAAGAAGGAATTCATTGCAATATGACCCTTCTCTTTAGCTTACCCCAAGCAATCGCTTGCGCAGAAGCCCACGCAACGCTTATTTCTCCATTTGTTGGGCGTATCCTGGATTGGTATAAAAAACAAGAGGGAGTAACATCCTACCCGCCTCAAGGGGATCCCGGAGTCAAGTCTGTTTCGTTGATTTATAACTATTACAAAAAATTCGGATATAAAACACAAATTATGGGAGCTTCTTTTAGAAATAAGGAAGAAATCCTCGAGCTTGCTGGCTGCGATCTCCTTACCATTGCCCCTTCTTTGCTTAAGGAACTACAAGCAGAAAAAAATCCAATCCAAAGAAAATTAGATCCAGAAAAAGCAAAACATGCAGTGATTGAAAAGGCCCACCTTGATGAAAAATCCTTCCGCTATCTTCTCAATGAGGATGCGATGGCTACAGAAAAATTGGCCGAAGGAATCCGCAACTTTGCAAAAGACATTGTAAAATTAGAAAAATCCTTAGGATTAGAGTAGACCTCTTTCGATATTCAGGGTTCGTTGATTTGCGGGATTATTTTGGCCAATTTTCGATTCAAATAGCGGGGGTAATATCGACATCAGTATATTG
>Ga0209262_10000575_pt1 | contig 16199 bp, 13 predicted proteins | sample Lowcelwee11metaG_FD_187171 | JGI IMG/M metagenome (GOLD analysis project Ga0209262, IMG submission 187171) | Freshwater pond sediment microbial communities from the University of Edinburgh, under environmental carbon perturbations - Low... | ecosystem: Environmental > Aquatic > Freshwater >...
CCCGAACGCACCTTCGTGCTGGAAAAGTTCCTGGCCGACGTGAAAAGCATGTATGAGCGCTACGGCCGCTGCGTGATCGCCGTCTCCGAAGGCATCCACGATGCCAGCGGCACGCCGATGGCCGCCCTGTTGGCCAAAGACCTCGAGCACGACGCCCACGGCAACGTGCAGCTCTCGGGCAATGGCGCGCTGGCCGACCTGCTGTGCGAGGAGATAAAGGCCAAGCTCAACATCAAGCGCGTGCGCGGCGACACCTTCGGCTACCTGCAGCGCTCATTCATTGGCTGTGTGTCGGACGTGGACCAGCGCGAGGCGCGCGAGGTCGGCGAGAAGGCCGTGCAGTTTGCGCTGTGGGGCGGGCGTGACGGGTCGGTCGCCATCAAGCGCACCGGCTTTTATTCGGTGGACTACGAACTGCTGCCGCTGGAGGCCGTGGCTGGCAAGACGCGGGTGATGGAAGACGAGTTCATCGCGCCCAGCGGTACCGATGTCACCGACGCTTTCCGCATGTACCTGCGCCCCCTGCTCGGCTCTGGCATGCCTGATGCTTTCAGGCTGCGCCACAACCCGGTGGCCAAGGTACTGCACAAGGCCGGCTGACACCGGTTTCCGATTTCGCACCACAGATTCCCCGAGGAGAGCTTTCATGTCCAGCAACATTCGACGCATTGCGGTGTGTACCGGCGGGGGCGATGCCCCGGGTCTCAATGCCGTGATCCACTCGGTCGTCGTCGCGGCGGTCAATCGGGGTTGGGAGTGCTACGGCATCCGTGACGGCTTCAACGGCATCCTGTTCCCCGAACGCTATCCGAATGGCGGGGTTTTCCGCCTCACCAAGGAACGGGTGCACGGCATCGCCCACCTGGGCGGCACCATCCTGGGCACCACCAACAAGGGCAATCCGCTGCATTTCCCGATGAAGATGCCCGACGGCACCACGAAAGACGTGGATCGCTCGGGTGAAATCCTCGACTACTTCGCAATGAAGGAAATCGATGCGCTGGTGTCCATTGGGGGCGACGGCTCGCTCACCATCGCCCACGCGCTGCACCAGAAAGGCCTGCGTGTGGTGGGCGTGCCCAAGACCATCGACAACGACCTGGACAAGACCTTCACCACCTTCGGCTTCGACACCGCCGTGGCCTTTGCCACCGAGTGCCTGGACCGACTGCACAGCACGGCCGAGAGCCATCAGCGCGTGATGGTCGTGGAGGTGATGGGGCGCTACGCCGGCTGGATCGCGCTGCATACGGGCATTGCCGGCAGTGCGCATGTGGTGCTGATTCCGGAGGTTCCCTTCGACATCGACAAGGTGGCTGCCAAGGTCGTCAGCCGCGACGTGGAGGGTCACCCCTACACCATCGTCATGGTCGCCGAGGGTGCCGAGCCGGTACACGGCCAGAGGGAAGTCGTGGAGGCGGCGGAGATCGGCCACGCCGAGCGCCTGGGCGGCATTGGCGAGCGCATCGGCAAGGCCATTCAGGACCGCACCGGCAAGGACACGCGCGTGGTGGTACTCGGCCACCTGCTGCGCGGTGGCAGCCCGACCTCGTTCGACCGGCTCGCCGCCATGCGCTTCGGAACCGCTGCCGTGCGGGCGCTGGGCGAGGGGGAATCCGGCATCATGGTAGCGCTGGCCTTCCCCAACGTGAACTATGTGGCGCTGGAAGAAGTCGCCGGGCGCATGAAGGGCGTGCCGCTGGACTGCGACACCCTGCAGACCGCGCGGGACCTGGGCATCGTTTTGGGCGACTGAATAGATTGCTCTATTTTCTGTAGCTAGTAACGACCAATTGACGCTGGACAGGCGACAAAAAGTCTTTCTATTTCGACTTGGAGCGGCTTGCGAGGCTTCATCTCCATTGTTTTGGAGCTGCACTGCTTGTTCGTTCCCGCAAAGACCTTGCAAGCGGTCGAAAGCCAGTACTTTTTCTCACCGATCAGTGCGGGTGCCCACCGTCTCCATGCGCGTGGCCGTGTTCCAGCTCTTCGGGCGTGGCGGTGCGGACTGCGCTCACGGTGCAGGCAAACACCAGGGCCAGACCGGCCAGTGGATGGTTGCCGTCGAGCACCGCCTTGTCTTCATCGATTTCCGTGATGCTCATGATGTGCGTGCCGTGATCGCCCGTGCCTTCCAGCTGCATGCCAACGACCACGCCTTCGGGCAGGTTTTCCAGCAGTTCCGTGGTCACCAGTTCGTCGTCGTACTCGCCGAAGGCGTCCTCGGGCTCCAGATGGACCTCGAGCGTGTCGCCCACGGCCTTGCCGGTCAGCGCAGCCTCGAGTTTCGGGAAAATGCCGCCGCTGCCATGCAGGTACACCAAGGGACGCTCTCCGGGATCGACCATTTCGTGCTGCGGGTCCTTGACCTCATAGTCCAGTGTCACGACGGCGTTGGCGCTGATCTTCATGGCTGTTTTTCCGGTAAAAAGATGTCCGTATTGTGTGCCATGATGGCCGCTCTGAAGCGGCGGAGCAGCCATGGAACTGAGGCAACTGCGGTATTTTGTGCGCGTGGTCGAACTCGGCAGCATCAGCCGCGCGGCGCTGGACCTGAATCTGGTGCAGTCGGCACTGAGCCAGCAGATCAGCCGGCTCGAAAGCGAACTGGCCACCCGGCTGCTGCAGCGCACGCGCAAGGGCGTCAGCTCCACCGAGGCCGGTATGGCATTTTTCCGCGAGGCCCAGCTTGCGCTTCGGCACGCCGAACAGGCGGCGCGCGCGGCGCGTGAAGCGCGGCTGACCGGCACGGTGAGCGTGGGCCTTGCGCCTACGACGGCCGCGGTGCTGGGGCTGCCGCTGATGCGCGCGATGCTTGAACGTTACCCGGACGTGCGCCTGCACATGGTCGAGAGCCTGTCTGGCCACCTGACGCACATGCTCAATGCCCGCCAGCTGGACCTGGCCGTTCTTTTCGACACCGATGCCGCGCGGCGCTGGAGCGTGACGCCGCTGCTGGAAGAGAAGCTGTTCCTGATCCGTACACGCCAGGGCCTGGCGGCAAAGACGCGCACTTTGGTCTCGATCGCTGAACTGGCCGATGTGCCACTGATCCTGCCGACCGGCCCACATGGCCTGCGCAGCACCCTGGACGCGGCCTTTGCCCGCGCAGGAATCCGCCCCGTTCTGGCGGCCGAGATCGACTCGCTGGCGCTGCTGATGGACGCCGTGGATGTGGGTCTTGGCGCCACGCTGCAACCCTGGGCTGCGGTGGGACGCTTCCCAGACGCCGACCGCCGCTTTCATCTCGCGGAAATCAGCGACCTGATGGCCCGTCGGCCCAACGTGCTGTGCAGCCTGTCGGACGACGAACTGTCACCGGCGGCGCTGGCGGCGCGCGTGGTGCTGGCCGACTGCGCGCGCGAGCGGGTGCAGTCCGGGCAATGGGTGGGCGCCCGTCTGACGGCTTGACCCATCACGATTCGTGATGCCCCCATGCCGCAGCCCGGATTCCGTCCGGCCGGGCGCGGGTCTAAAGTCGCCACACGACATCTGCACAACGAGGAGACGCCATGGATCTGCAACTCAGGAACAAAACCGCGCTGGTCACCGGGGCCAGCGTCGGCATCGGCCGGGGCATTGCCCTGGCGCTGGCGGCCGAAGGGGTGAAGCTGGCCATCACCGCGCGTCGTGTCGAAAAGCTCGAAGAACTGGCCGCTGAGATCGAGGCCGCCGGCGGCGCCCGGCCGGTGCTGATCGCACAGGACATGTACGCCGAGGACGCCTCGCGCAGCCTCGCGGCGGCGGCCATCGCAGGCCTGGGGCACGTCGATATCCTGGTGAACAACGCGGGTGGCTCGCGCTCCTTCAAGGACCTGCATGTCAGCGAGGAACAATGGCAGGAAGCCCTCACGCTGAACTTTCACCGCCCGCGCCAGCTCGGCGATGCATTGATCGACCCGATGATCGCGCGCCGGTGGGGCCGCATCATCAACATCACCGGCAAGAGCGAGCCCGAGCACATCAATGGCGCGTTTTGCGCCAAGGCCGGCATTCACAGCTGGGCCAAGGGCCTGTCGCGCATGGTGGGCAAGCACGGGATCACGGTGAACTGCATCCCGCCGGGGCGCATCCACTCCGAGCAGATTTTCCGCAACTACACGCCGGAATACCGTCAGTGGCAGTGTGACAACGAGATCCCGGTGGGCCGCTACGGCGAGCCTGAAGACCTGGCCAACCTGGTGACCTTTCTCGCGTCGCCGCTGGCCAGCTACATCACGGGCACGGTGATTCCGGTGGACGGGGGTCTGCGCAAGTACCAGTTCTAGGGATGTTGCGCCCACGTTTGTCACTGCGTGTACTGCACTGCCCCCCGTGGGGGCTGGCCTTGCTTGGGGCGGCCCGACGCGGCGGCCGTCGCTTGCACGCTACACAATGAACCCACACAACATGAGGAGACCCAAATGACAGTCAATCGCCGTCAGGTTCTGACCCTTTCCGGCGCGGCCGCACTGGCCGCCACACCTTCCGTCTTCGCGCAATCGACCTGGCCCACGAAACCGGTGCGTTTTGTCGTGCCCTTTGCGCCGGGCGGCACCAGCGAGATCGTCGCCCGCTCCGTTGCGGCCGAACTCACGAAGCAGCTCGGTCAGAGCGTGTACGTTGAAAACAAGCCGGGCGGCGCGGGAGTCACAGCGATGAGCGAGGTGGCCAAGGCCGCGCCCGACGGCCACACGATGATCCTGGGTCACGTGGGCACGTTGGCGGTGAACCCCTACATGCTGAAGAACCAGCCCTATGACGTGAACAGGGATTTCATCCCCGTCACGCTGCTGGCCAAGGTGCCCAATGTCTTTGTGATCCATCCGGACGTGCCAGTCAAGAATTTTCGCGAGTTCGTGGACTACGTCAAGAAGCATCCAGGTGAACTGAACTACGGTTCGGCCGGCAACGCCAGCGCCGGTCATCTGGCGATGGAGTACCTGAAGCTGGTCACCGGCATGTACATCACCCACATCCCCTACCGCGGCACCGGGCCGCAGCTGACGGATCTGCTGGCCGGACGCACCCAGGCTTCGTCGGCCGGACTGCCCGCGCTGGGCGCGCACATCCGTGCCGGCAAGCTGCGCCCCATCGCGGTCGGAACGCAGCAGCGCATCTCGGGCCTGCCCGATGTGCCGACGGTGGCCGAGTTGGGTTTCAAGGATTTCGAGACCTCGCAGTGGTACGGCATCCTGGTCCCGGCCGGCACGCCGCCCGAGGTAGTGAAGAAGATTCAGGAAGAGTCCTACAAGGCCCTCAGGTCCAGCGCCGTGACCGAGCGCTTTGCCACCGATAACGCCGTCGGCGGCGGTGGGCCGTCGGCCGACTTCGCGGCCTTCATCAAGCGCGAGCAGGCGATCTGGAGCGACATCGTCAAACGGGCCGGCATCAAGGCGGACTGAAGTTCTTGTCGAATCCGCGAGCCCTGCACGGGGCAGGCTCGGTAAGGCTGTATCGGGAGAAACTGTGGACGTTGATGTTCTGGTGATCGGCGGCGGCAATGCTGCCCTTTGCGCCGCGCTGATGGCGCGCGAGGCCGGCGCCAGCGTGATGCTGCTCGAGGCCGCTCCGCGAGAATGGCGCGGCGGAAATTCGATGCACACGCGCAACCTGCGCTGCATGCACGACGCACCGCAGGATGTGCTGGTCGAAGCCTACCCCGAGGAGGAGTACTGGCAGGACCTGCTCAAGGTCACCGGCGGCCTCACCGACGAAAAACTTGCGCGCCTGGTGATTCGCGCCTCCAGCACCTGCCGGCCATGGATGCGCAGCCACGGCGTGCACTTCCAGCCTTCCCTTTCCGGCGCACTGCACACGGCGCGTACCAATGCCTTCTTCATGGGCGGCGGCAAGGCGCTGGTCAATGCGTTCTACCGCAGCGCCGGCAAGCTCGGGGTGCGGATCCGCTACAACGCGCCGGTGGAGAGGCTGGAGCTCGAAGACGGCCGTTTCGCGGCTGCCCACGCCAGCATCAAACAAGCCAGCGGGCGCATCAGCCATGAGCGCATCGAAGCCGGCGCGTGTGTGCTGGCCGCTGGTGGCTTTGAGTCGAACATTCACTGGCTTAGGGAGGCCTGGGGCCAGAACCAGCGCGGAGAATGGCCGGCCGACAACTTCCTGATCCGCGGCACGCGCTTCAACCAGGGCGTGCTGCTCAAGCACCTGCTGGACGATCATGGCGCGGACCGCATCGGCGACCCGACCCAGGCGCACATGGTCGCCATCGACGCGCGCGCGCCGCTGTACGACGGCGGCATTTGCACCCGCATCGACTGCGTGTCGCTGGGTGTGGTGGTCAACCAGGAAGCCCGGCGCTTTCACGATGAAGGCGAAGACTTCTGGCCCAAGCGCTACGCCATCTGGGGCCGGCTGGTGGCGCTGCAGCCCGGGCAGACCGGCTATTCGATCATCGACGCCAAGGCCATCGGCCGGTTCATGCCGCCGGTGTTCCCGGGCGTCAAGGCCGACAGCCTGGCCGAACTGGCGCGCAAGCTGGGCCTGGATGAGGCCACCTTCATGCAGACCCTGAACGACTACAACGCCGCCTGCCGCGTCGGCACCTTCGACCATACCGCGCTGGACGATTGCCACACCGAAGGGCTGTCACCGGCCAAGACGCACTGGGCCCGCCCCATCGATACCGCGCCGTTCTATGGCTACGCGCTCAAGCCCGGCATCACCTTCACCTACCTGGGGCTGAAGACCGACGAGACCGCCGCCGTGCGCTTTGGCGGCCATCCCAGCGACAACCTGTTCGTGGCCGGCGAGATGATGGCCGGCAACGTGCTCGGCAAGGGCTACACCGCGGGGGTCGGCATGTCGATCGGTACGGCGTTCGGGCGGATTGCGGGGACGCAGGCGGCGAAGGCGGCGCTTGGCGCGGGGTCAGGGGATGCCCTCACCCCAACCCTATCCCAGCGGGAGAGGGAGCGAGCAGGGGGTGCACATGACGCTTGAGACACTGGTCAATGACGCCCGTGCGCTGGCCAGCGGTTCGGCGGGGCTGACCGCGCCCGAGACCGAGGTGGCGCGCCAGATGCAGATCTGCAACGCCTGCCGCTACTGCGAGGGCTTCTGCGCGGTGTTCCCGGCGATGACGCGCCGGCTCGAATTCGGCAAGGCCGACATCCATTTCCTGGCCAACCTGTGCCACAGCTGCGGTGCCTGCTTGCACGCCTGCCAGTACGCACCGCCGCACGAGTTTGCCGTCAACGTGCCGCAGGCGATGGCGCAGGCGCGCGTGCAGACCTATGCCGACTTTGCCTGGCCACCGGCAATGGGGGCGCTCTACCAGCGCAACGGCTTGACGCTGTCACTGGCGCTTGCGGCTGGGCTTGCGCTGTTCCTGTTGATGGCACTGGCCATGAACGGCACCCTGACCGGCGGCAGCCTGGACGGCAATTTCTACGCGCTGTTTCCCCACAACCTCTTGGTGGGCCTGTTTGCGCCGGTGTTCGGGTTTGCGGTGCTGGCGCTGTCCCTGGGCGTGCGCGGGTTCTGGCGCGAGCTGTCACCGGTGACCACTGGCGAGCCGGTCAGCGGTCCGGCCGCCGCCGAAGCAGCCGATGCCGTGCTGCGCCTGAAGTACCTCGGTGGCGGCCATGGCTTGGGCTGCAACAACGACGACGACGCGTGGACGTTGTGGCGCCGGCGCTTTCACCACGCCACGTTCTACGGGTTTATGTTGTGTTTTGCGGCCACCAGCGTGGCCACGCTGTACCACTATGTCCTGGGCTGGTCGGCACCTTACGATCTGGCCAGCCTGCCGAAGCTGTTGGGCGTGTCAGGCGGCATCAGCCTGCTGATCGGCACAGCAGGGCTGTTCTGGCTGAACCTCAAGCGCCACGCCTTGCATGGTGATGCCGCGCAAAAACCGATGGACCTGGGCTTCATTGCGCTGCTGTTTCTCACGAGCCTGACCGGACTGGCGCTGATGCTGGGGCGCCAGACGCCTGCGCTGGCCACTTTGTTGGCGGTCCACCTGGGCGTTGTGATGGCCTTGTTCGCCACGCTGCCGTATGGCAAGTTCGCGCACGGTGTGTTCCGCACGGCGGCCCTGCTGCGGCACACGGTGGAGAAGCGGCAACCAACGAATCTTCAATTGGGGGATGAGTGAGGTCCGCCGCGCATGCCCGGGACGGAAGAAACGGCCTTTCAGCGGGAAATATGACTCAAAAAGCCATCATCCCATCGTGAAATGGTCATTGTCAGCTATCAATACAGGATTCATTCAGGGCCTCAGTTCCACCTCGGCGTGGATAAGTGACAGCGGAAAACGCTGGCCGGCCAGATGGTCCTCGATGCAGCGCAGCACCAGCGGACTGCGGTGGCGCGCGGCGCTGGCGCGCACTTCGTCGGGCGTCATCCACAGCGTGCGCACGATGCCGTCGTCCAGTGGGCGTTGCGCGTCGAAGGCGCCCAGTTCGCCGGCAAAGGCGAAGCGCAGGTAGGTGATGTCCTCGCCGGTCGCGACGCGAGGCACGCGCGAGAGGTAGACGCCGACCAGCGCCGAGGGCGTGAAAGCGTGCGCCGTTTCCTCCAGCGCCTCGCGCGCGCAGGCCTGAGCCGGGGTCTCGCCGTGGTCCAGGTGACCGGCCGGATTGTTCAGGCGCAGGCCGTCACTGGTGTGCTCCTCGACCAGCATGAAACGGCCATGGTGTTCGATGATCGCGGCGACGGTGACGTTCGGTTTCCAGCGCTTGTTCATGGCGCGTGATTATGTGGGAATGCGGTTTCGTTGATCCATGTCATGGTTAGCCCAGCCCGGAGCAGCGGCAATTTCAGTTAAGCTTTCGGCCGCAGAGCGTCCGCCCTGGTTGCCACGCAAGAGGCCTTACGGACTGCCGCAATAACAAAGTCGAGGAGTCGCTTCATGCAAACTGGCGTAGCTACTGAGACGGCATCGGGTTCCACCCCTGTCGCCCTACCCCCCACAACCCCCGTCACGGCACAACGCATCGGCGTCCCGCGCGAGATTTTTCCCGGCGAAAAACGCGTCGCCACGGTGCCGGAGGTGGTCGAGAAGCTCGTCAAGCTCGGCTTCAAGGTGGTGGTTGAATCCGGCGCCGGCGACCTGGCCAATTTTGCCGACGACACCTACCGCGCCGCCGGCGCTGAAGTGGTCGACGGCGCCGCCGCGCTGTGGAGCGCGTCCGACATCGTGTTCAAGGTGCGCGAACCGAGCGCGGACGAAGTTGCCATGATGCACGAAGGGCAGACGCTGATCAGTTTCATCTGGCCGGCACAGAATCCGGACCTGATGCAACAGCTCGCAGCCCGAAAAGTGACCGTGCTGGCCATCGACGCGCTGCCGCGCATGCTGTCACGCGCCCAGAAGATGGACGCGCTGACCTCCCAGGCGGGCGTCTCGGGCTACCGCGCCGTCATCGAGGCCGCGAACGCCTTCGGCCGCTTCTTCAACGGCCAGATCACGGCCGCGGGCAAGGTTCCGCCTGCCAAGGTCTTCATCGCAGGTGCCGGCGTGGCCGGCCTGGCAGCGATCGGTACCGCCGCCGGCCTGGGCGCTATCGTGCGCGCCAACGACACCCGTGCCGAAGTGGCCGACCAGGTCACATCGCTGGGTGGGGAATTCGTGAAGGTCGATTTCGAGGAAGAAGGCGGTGGTGGTGGCGGCTACGCCAAGGTGATGAGCGAGGGCTTCCAGAAGGCGCAGCGCGAGATGTACGCCAAGCAGGCCCGGGAGGTGGACATCATCATCACCACCGCGCTGATCCCTGGAAAGCCAGCGCCCAAGCTCATCACCGCCGAGATGGTGATGAGCATGAAGCCTGGCAGCGTGATCGTCGACATGGCGGCCGAGCGCGGCGGCAACTGCGAGCTGACCGAGCCCGGCCAGGCCGTGGTGAAGCACGGCGTGACCATCGTCGGTTACACCGACCTGAATTCGCGTCTGGCCAAGCAGTCGTCGACGCTGTACGGCACCAACCTGTTTCGCCTCACCGAAGAGCTGTGCAAGACCAAGGACGGCATCATCGACGTCAACATGGAAGACGACGCCATCCGAGGCCTGACCGTCATCAAGGAAGGCAGCATCACCTGGCCGCCTCCCGCGCTCAAGCAGCCCGCGGCGCCCGCCGCTGCGGCCAAGCCGGCGGCTGCGGCCGCCCCTGCCGCCAAGAAGGGCCATGGCCATGGCGGTGGCGGCGAACCCATGGCCGGCAGCAAGATGGCCATCCTGTTCGGCGTGGCCGCCGCGCTGTTCTGGCTGATTGGCGCCTACGCGCCCCGCGAGTTCCTTTCGCACTTCACGGTCTTCGTGCTGGCCTGCTTTGTTGGCTACATGGTGGTGTGGAACGTCAAGCCGGCCCTGCACACCCCGCTGATGAGCGTGACCAACGCTATCAGCAGCATCATCGCCATCGGTGCGCTGGTGCAGATTTCGCCGATTGCCGGTGCTGCCGGGCGGCCCAACGAGTGGATCCAGTGGGTGGCCGCGGCGGGCATCGTGCTCACGGCGATCAACATGTTCGGCGGTTTCGCCGTGACCCAGCGCATGCTCGCCATGTTCCGTAAATAAGAGGGGCGATTCATGTCTATCGAACTGGCAGCTGTCGCCTACATCGGCGCGACGATTCTTTTCATCCTGAGCCTGGGCGGCCTGTCCAACCAGGAAACCGCCCTGCGCGGCAACCTCTATGGCATCGTCGGCATGGCGATCGCGGTGCTGGCCACGATTTTTGGCCCGCAGGTCACCCTGGCCGGCATTCCCTGGATCATCGGCGCCATGCTCATTGGCGGCGCCATCGGCCTGTATGCGGCCCGCACCGTGCAGATGACCCAGATGCCCGAGTTGGTCGCGCTGATGCACAGCATGGTCGGCCTGGCCGCGATGCTGGTCGGCGTTGCCACCTACATCGACCCGGAGGCGTCCAAGGGGTTCACCGGCGCGGCCAAGTCCATTCATGAAATGGAAATCTACGTCGGCATCCTGATTGGCGCGGTCACCTTCTCCGGCTCCGTCATCGCTTTTGGCAAGCTGTCCGGGCGCATCAGCGGCAACCCGATGTTGCTGCCGGGGCGTCACTGGCTGAATCTGGCCGGCCTTCTGGTGGTGATCTGGTTCGGGCGCGAGTTCATGAATGCCCACAGCATCGCCGAAGGCATGACACCGCTGATCGTGATGACCGTGATCGCGCTGCTGTTCGGCGTCCACATGGTGATGGCCATCGGCGGCGCCGACATGCCGGTGGTGGTGTCCATGCTCAACAGCTACTCGGGCTGGGCGGCGGCGGCGACCGGCTTCATGCTGTCGAACGACCTGCTGATCGTGACTGGCGCCCTGGTGGGCTCCAGCGGCGCGATCCTGTCGTACATCATGTGCAAGGCCATGGCGCGCAGCTTCATCAGCGTGATTGCGGGCGGGTTCGGCACCGCCAGCGCGGCACCCAAGCCGGCCGGCGATGCGGCGCAACCTGCAGGCGAAGTCACCCCGATCAGCGCCACCGAGACCGCCGAGCTGTTGCGCGAAGCCAAGAGCGTGGTGATTGTGCCGGGTTACGGCATGGCCGTGGCGCAGGCGCAGCACACGGTGTTCGAGATCACCCGGCACCTGCGCGAAAAAGGTGTCAATGTGCGTTTCGGCATCCATCCGGTGGCGGGGCGCATGCCGGGCCACATGAACGTGCTGCTGGCCGAGGCCAAGGTGCCTTACGACATTGTGTTCGAGATGGACGAACTCAACGACGACTTCCCCAAGACCGATGTGGTCATGGTGATCGGCGCCAATGACATCGTGAACCCCGGCGCGCAGGACGACCCGACCAGCCCCATTGCCGGCATGCCGGTACTCGAAGTCTGGAAAGCCAAGACCTCCATCGTCATGAAGCGCAGCATGGCCTCGGGTTACGCCGGGGTCGACAACCCGCTGTTCTACAAAGAGAACAACCGCATGTTGTTTGGCGACGCCAAGAAGATGCTGGACGAGGTTCTGACGGCGCTGAAGTCCTGAAGGGCGCCAGGATTTGACCCTGTAAAGAGGACTCGCAAGAGTCCTCTTTGCTTTGGGCTGGCCGCCGTTTTGCCACGCGTGGCGCCGGCTTCGCGTTGATTAGGGAAAACATACGAATCATCCTGTCAGTTTCGAGACAGAATACGCAGTTTTACATACAAGCATGGAGTCGTTTGAATGACCGATCGCATCTGGCTGAGCAGTTACCCCGAAGGAGTGCCAGCGGACATTGACGCAGCCCAGTACCCATCGCTGGTGGCCTTGATGGAAGAGAGTTTCAAGAAATACGCCAGCCGCACCGCCTACAGCTTCATGGGCAAGAACGTCTCCTATGCCCAGACCGACAGCCTGAGCCGCGCCTTCGCTGCCTATCTGCAGGGCCTGGGCCTGAACAAGGGAGACCGCGTCGCGATCATGATGCCGAACGTGCCGCAGTATCCGGTTGCGGTGGCCGCCATCCTGCGCGCCGGGCTGGTGGTGGTCAACGTCAATCCGCTGTACACGCCGCGCGAGCTGGAGCATCAGCTCAAGGATTCCGGCGCCAAGGCCATCGTGATCATCGAGAACTTCGCCACCACGCTGGAGCAGTGCATCGGTCACACGCCGGTCAAGCATGTGGTGTTGTGCGCCATGGGCGACCAGCTCGGCCTGCTCAAGGGCTCGCTGGTCAACTACATGGTTCGCAACGTCAAGAAGATGGTGCCGGCCTACAACCTTCCCGGCGCCGTGCGATTCAACGAAGCCGTCGCGCGGGGCACCAAGGCACCCTTCAAGAGCCCGGCAGTCAAGGCCGACGACGTGGCCGTGCTGCAGTACACCGGCGGCACCACGGGGGTCTCGAAGGGCGCGGTGCTGTTGCACCGCAACGTGATCGCCAACGTGCTGCAGTCCGAGGTCTGGAACCAGCCGGTCATGGCCAGGATTCCGGCTGGCGAGCAGACCACCGGCGTGTGCGCCCTGCCGCTGTACCACATCTTCGCGTTCACGGTGGGGATGATGCTGTCGATGCGCATGGGCGGCAAGCTGGTGCTGATCCCCAACCCGCGCGACCTGGGGGCCGTGCTGAAGGAGCTCTCCAAGCACACCATCCACAGCTTTCCGGCGGTCAATACCCTGTTCAACGGGCTGGCCAATCACCCGGACTTCAATACCGTCGACTGGTCGCACCTCAAGGTCTCGGTGGGCGGCGGCACCGCCGTGCAGGGCGCAGTGGCCAAGCTCTGGCTGGAAAAGACCGGCTGCCCGATCTGCGAAGGTTATGGCCTGAGCGAAACCAGCCCCTCGGCCAGCTGCAACCCCACCAACAGCACCGAATACACCGGCACCATCGGCGTGCCCTTGCCCGGCACCGACATGAAGCTGCTTGACGACGACGGCGTGGAAGTGACCACGCTGGGCCAGCCTGGCGAAATCGCCATCAAGGGACCGCAGGTGATGGCGGGCTACTGGCAGCGCCCCGACGAGACCGCCAAGGTCATGACGCCCGATGGCTTCTTCAAGACCGGCGACGTGGGCGTGATGGATGCGCGCGGCTATTTCAAGATCGTGGATCGCAAGAAAGACATGATTCTGGTCAGCGGCTTCAACGTCTATCCCAATGAAGTGGAAGAGGTCGTCTCCGATTGCCCGGGCGTCATGGAGTGCGCGGCCGTGGGCATTGCCGACGAGAAGTCAGGCGAAGCGGTCAAGCTGGTCATCGTCAAGAAAGACCCAGCGCTGACCGAAGCCCGGGTGCGCGAGTTCTGCAAGGCCAACCTCACGGGCTACAAGCAGCCCCGGACGATCGAGTTTCGCACCGAACTGCCCAAGACGCCGGTCGGCAAGATCTTGCGGCGCGAACTCAGAGACAAGAAGTAGATCTTTACAAGCACTTGAGAAGCGGCTTTGGCCGCTTTTCTGCTGGACTCCAGATGAACCGAACTGCCATTGTCAGCGCCATGCACGAAGAACTGGCCACCGTGCTCGGACTGATGCCCGACGAACAGAAGTCCGTTGTGGCGGGACGCGAATTTTGGCTGGGCCATCTGCATGGCCATGAAGTGGTGGCTGTCCTCTCGGGTATTGGCAAGGTGGCCGCCGCGACCACTGCCACGATGCTGATCGAGCATTATGGTGTACGGCGCATCCTTTTTACGGGGGTGGCTGGCGGACTGGGAGTCGATGTGCGTGTTGGTGATGTGATCGTGGCAAGTCAGTTCATGCAACACGATCTGGACGTGTCGCCCCTGTTCCCGCGGTATGAGGTGCCCGGCTACGGCATCGCTGTTTTCGATGCCGATCCTGGCCTGACAGCCGCGCTGGGGCGGGCCGTGCAGGCCACGCTGGCCGATTTACCCCATGTGCTGCTTCCTGGCGTGGTAGAAACGTTTGGTCTGCACGCTCCCCGATCGCACCACGGACTGCTCATCAGTGGCGACCGCTTCGTGGCCACCACATCCGAATGCCGCGTCTTGCAGCAGGCACTGCCCAAGGCCTTGGCCGTGGAGATGGAAGGCGCCCCGTTCGCGCAGGTCTGCCGCGACTACGGCATTCCGTTCGCCGCAGTTCGCACGGTCTCGGACCGGGCCGACGATGCGGCGCATGTCGATTTTCTGGCATTCCTTCGTCAGGTGGCCAGTCGCTACAGCTGGCGCATCATCGACAACTTTTTCAGATTGAGTCAAATACGATAGCGTCCAACGACCGATTCTGATCGGGTCTGGCCGCAATGCCCCAGGTCCTTACTTCAGCCAGCCGCGTCGGCGGAAGTACCACATGGGCACCAGGGCGCTCGCCACCATGAGCGCCAGCGCATACGGATAACCCCAGGATTCCGACAGTTCGGGCATGAAACGGAAATTCATGCCGTAGATGCTGGCGATCAGCGTGGGGGGAAGCAACGCCACGCTGGCCACCGAGAAGATCTTGATGATCTTGTTCTGGTTGATATTGATGAAGCCGACCGTGGCGTCCATCAGGAAGTTGATCTTGTCGAACAGGAACGCCGTGTGCGAGTCCAGCGAGTCGATGTCGCGCAGCAGTTGTCGGGCATCCTCGAACTGTTCGCCATTGAGCATCTTGCTGCGCATCATGAAACTGACGGCGCGGCGCGTATCCATCATGTTGCGCCGGATACGGCCGTTCATGTCTTCCTGGCGGGCGATGGCACCCAGCACCTCGCCGGCCATGGCGTCGGTCACGTCGCCGGCCAGCACCAGCGTGCCGGCCTTTTCCAGTTCATCGTAGATGCCTTCAAGCGTGTCGGCGGAATACTCGGCGTCGGCGTCAAAGAGCTTGAGCAGGACTTCCTTGGCATCTTCAATCAGGCCTGGCGCCCGGCGTGCCCGCATGCGCAGCAGTCGAAACACCGGAACATCCTCGTCGTGGATGGAGAACAGGACGCCCCGGCTCTTGAGATCGGTGTTGTGCTGGTTCAGGATGAACGCGACGCGGACCTGGCGCGGCGCATCGTCATCGGCTATGAGAAAGTCACTGCGAATGTGCAGTTCGCCGTTGTCTTCCTCGTAGAAGCGGGCGGACTCCTCGATGTCTTCGGCCATCGCATCTTCAGGAATCGACAGGCCGTAATACTGTTTGATCCAGCGCTTTTCCTCAATGGTGGGGGACTCAAGGTCCACCCAGATCGGCTGGAACCGGGACAATTCTTCGAGCGATTCGATCTCTTCCTGAAAGAGCCGACCGTTGGCGAGCGTGAAAATGTTGAGCATGGCTCACTCCCTTGGGATGGTCTGGGGATGGCGATGGTGAGTTCCGCTTTCAACCCCGGACCAGAAAGGGGGTCGAAAGCTACCGACTTGGACAGTTTTCCACGACATACGCTCCAAAAGAAATCCAGCTGGAATTATCGCACCGCATGCGCAGCCCTGAGGCCGTCGAGTGACCGGGCGCAGGCAGGCGATGCCGCATGCCGGAATGCCCCCCTCCGCGGCGGTTCGCCGATGACGGGTGATAGAGTGGGCTTCACTCTTCAAGCCTTATGCCCCAAGCACTTTCGCCCCGGCGTGAACTGTGGTTGCTGCTTACGCTGGCCGGCGTGCAGTTTAACCCACATTCTCGATTTCATGATCATGATGCCTCTGGGGCCTCAGTTCACCGAGATCTTTCAGATCACGGACGCGCAATTCGGTTTGCTGGTCTCGGCCTACACGCTGGCGGCGGGTGTTTCGGGCCTGGCGGCATCCACCTATATTGACCGGTTTGACCGCAAGCGGCTTCTGCTGGTGCTCTATGCGCTGTTCGCGCTGGCCAC
>Ga0209262_10000576_pt1 | contig 16176 bp, 13 predicted proteins | sample Lowcelwee11metaG_FD_187171 | JGI IMG/M metagenome (GOLD analysis project Ga0209262, IMG submission 187171) | Freshwater pond sediment microbial communities from the University of Edinburgh, under environmental carbon perturbations - Low... | ecosystem: Environmental > Aquatic > Freshwater >...
CTGACCATGGTCGGTGCATCGCTGCTGTGGGTGGGCTGGTTCGGCTTCAACGCCGGCTCCGCACTGGAAGCCAACGGCTACGCCGCCCTGGCCTTCATCAACACCTTCATCGCCACCGCCGCTGCCGTGCTCGCCTGGTCCATCGGTGAAGCCCTGCACAAAGGCAAGGCCTCCATGCTGGGTGCCGCTTCTGGCGCCGTCGCTGGCCTGGTGGCCATCACCCCCGCAGCCGGCAACGTCGGCGTGGGCGGTGCGCTGATCATCGGTTTCATTGCTGGTTTCGCCTGCCTCTGGGGTGTGAGCGGCCTGAAGAAGATGCTGGGCGCAGACGACTCGCTGGATGTGTTTGGTGTGCACGGCGTCGGCGGCATCATCGGTGCCCTGCTGACCGGCGTGTTCAACTCCCCCAACCTGGGTGGCCCGAGCGCTGTGGCCGACTGGACCACGGTGGCCATGATCGCCCCCGATGCGTACACCATCGCTGGCCAGGTCTGGATCCAGGCCAAGGCCGTGCTGATCACCATCGTGTGGTCGGGTGTGGTTTCCGTGATCGCCTTCAAGATCGTCGACCTCACCATCGGTCTGCGTGTGACCGAAGAGCAGGAACGCGAAGGTCTGGACATTTCGTCCCACGGCGAAACCGCCTACAACCGTTAAACCCCGACGGGTGCACAACGGGGCGCGCCAGATACCGCACAGGATGTCGCCACCCCGTTGTATCTAAGAGTCTCCTTTGGATGTTGACCCCGCGCTGCCGCAAGGCACGCGGGGTTTTTTTCATCCTGCTCCGTATCATCGTTGCAGGACAACACAACATCAGGAGGAAGCCATGTCCCAGGCACTGTCACGCGGGTGGCCCGGTCGGGTCGCGATCGGGTCGCTCGTTCTCGCATTGGCGGCGATCGCGCCCATCGCGATCGCTGCATCGGACCAGTCAAAAACCGGTACGGGTGGTCAGAAGGCCCCCGACAAGGTCACCTTTATCGATGCGCCCTCCAGCGAGAAGCCCGCGGCACGGGAGAAACGCCTCAAACGCGAGTGCAAGGGCCGGCCCAACGCGGGCATGTGTCTCGGGTATACGCGGTAGCCGTTCCGGGGCTTGCGCTGCATTTGCAGCGCCGCGTGCAAAAAATTCAAAACCCGCTTCGGTGTGGCCGCTACCATGGCGGCCATGAGTTCCAGCCCCACCGAATCCCCCCGCCACTTGATCGACCAGGTGCGTGCCGCCGCGTCCGCGCGCCAGCCCCTGCGCATCATCGGCGGCGATACCAAGGCTTTTTACGGGCAACCCGTCGCGGGTGAGCCTGTGTCCACCACCGGGTGGTCTGGCATCGTGAGCCACGAGCCGAGCGAGCTCGTGGTCACCGTGCGGGCCGGCACCCCGCTGGTCGAACTGGAGGCGGCGCTGGCCGAACAAGGCCAGTGCCTACCGTTCGAGCCGCCGCGCTTTGGCCCCGCGTCCACCATCGGTGGCGCGGTCGCGGCCGGGCTGGCCGGCCCGGCGCGCGCCAGTGCCGGCGGTGTGCGCGACTACGTGCTCGGCGTGCAGTTCATCGACGGCCGGGGCGAGTGGCTGACCTTCGGGGGCCAGGTGATGAAAAACGTGGCCGGTTACGACGTCAGCCGTGTTCTGGCCGGCTCGATGGGCACGCTCGGCATCCTCACCGACATCTCGCTCAAGGTGCTGCCGGTGGCGCCGGCCGAAGCCACACTGGTGTTCTCTTTGGACGAACGCGACGCGCTGGAGCAATTGCACCGCTGGGGTGGCCAGCCGCTGCCCTTGAACGCCAGCTGCTGGGTGAAGGACGACACCGCACCCGATGCGCCTGAACTGCTCTTCGTGCGCTTGCGCGGCGCCGTGGCAGCGGTGGAAGCCGCCTGCGAACGCATGGCCCGTGAAGCCGGTGGCACCCGCATGGACAACGCCCAGGCCGGGCCCGACTGGGCCGCCTGTCGCGACCAGTCGCTGCCGTTTTTCAACGCGCCTTCTCAAGACCTGTGTCTGTGGCGCCTGTCCGTGCCCCAGACCGCACCGGTCATTGCGCTGCCCTTTGCGCAACTGATCGAATGGCACGGCGCGCAGCGCTGGCTCTGGGCGCCAGCATCGGCCGCAGCGAAAATTCGCGCCGCCGCTGCAGCAGCGAATGGCCACGCCACCTTGTTCCGCGCCGGAGCCGATGACGCACCCGGCGTGCAGCGCTTCGACCGCCAGATCGCGGTCATCGACACCATCACGCAGCGCCTGCGCGCGGAATTCGATCCCGCTGGCATCTTCAACCCCGGCAGAACATGAGCCCCCACCCTCCGCCGCCGAGCGGGTCGCTGCCCCCCAGGGGGGTGCAAACCCGGCTTGGGGCGGCCCGGCGCCCAGTTTCAAAGGGCTGATCTCACATGCAAACCAACCTCTCCCCCGAATACCAGGCGCGCGCCGATGGCCGTGAGGCCGAAGCCATCCTGCGCAAGTGTGTGCACTGCGGCTTCTGCACCGCCACCTGCCCGACCTACCAACTGCTGGGCGACGAGCTCGACGGTCCGCGCGGGCGCATCTATTTGATGAAGCAGGTGCTTGAAGGCGCCGAACCGACGCGCAAGACCCAGCTGCACCTGGACCGCTGCCTCACCTGCCGCAACTGCGAAAGCACGTGCCCCAGTGGTGTGGACTACGGCCACCTGATCGACATCGGTCGCAAGATCGTGGACGAAAAAGTGCCGCGCCCGGCGGGCGAAAAAGCGGTGCGCTGGTTGCTCAAGGAGGGCCTGCCTTCGCCCCTGTTCGGCCCGGCCATGAAAATGGGCCAGCTGGTGCGTCCGCTCATGCCTGCAGCGCTGAAGAACAAGGTGCCAGCCAAACAGGACGCCGGGCGCTGGCCAACGCAGACCCATGCGCGCAAGGTGCTGATGCTCGCCGGCTGCGTGCAGCCAGCGATGATGCCCAACATCAACACCGCCACCGCGCGCGTGCTCGACGCCGCCGGCATCCAGACCGTGATCGCGCCCAAGGCGGGCTGCTGCGGTGCGGTGAAGTTCCACCTGAATGACCAGGACGGTGGCATGGCCGAGATGCGCGCCAACATCGACGCCTGGTGGCCACACATCGAGGCCGGCGTGGAAGTCATCGTCATGAACGCCTCGGGCTGCGGCGTCACGGTCAAGGAATACGGCCACATCCTGCAACACGATGCCGCGTACGCCGCCAAGGCCGCGCGCATCAGCGAACTGACGAAGGACCTGAGCGAGCTGCTGCCTGCGCTGGTGCCGGTGTTGAAGCCGAAGCTGGCCCGGCAGCCCGACGCGAAGAAAGTGATCGGCTTTCACCCGCCCTGCACACTGCAACACGGCCAGCAGCTCAAGGGCGGCGTCGAGCAACACCTGGCCGCGCTGGGCTTCACCGTGCAGGTGGCGAAAAACGAAGCGCACCTGTGCTGCGGCTCGGCGGGCACGTATTCGGTGCTCAACCCCACGCTGTCGTACCAGCTGCGCGACCGCAAGCTCGGTCACCTGAGCGAGTTGCAGCCCGACGTGATCACCAGCGCCAACATCGGCTGCATCACGCACCTGCAGAGCGGTACCCAAACGCCGGTGCGGCACTGGATCGAGCTGCTGGACGAGGCGCTGGCCTGACACCGGAAGGCATTTGTCCACGCTGCGCGGGTAGAGGCCCCGGTTGGTCAACCTTCATGCATGCTTTTGTCTTCAGGGCACGTTAAGCTGGGGGTGTGGTGCCGCCTGCGTCTGGCGCCGCATCTTTCGTTCACGACGCCATAGGAGATTTGACATGGGTTTCTTCAGCAACATTCTTGAAAAGCTGGGCATGAAGGACGCGGCCGCAGCGCCCGTCATCACACCGCCGCCCGCCGCCGCTGCACCAGCGCCCGTCGCAGCGCCCGCCCCGGTGGCCGCTGCTCCCGTCGAGCCCGTGGTCAACTCCATCACCATGGTGGACGTGGTCGCCCTCTTGACGGAGAAGGCCGCCAAGCACCCGGAAAAGCTCAACTGGAAAACGTCCATCGTCGACCTGCTCAAGCTGCTGGGCCTGGACAGCAGCCTGGCCGCGCGCAAGGAACTGGCCAAGGAGCTCTACTGTCCCGACGAAAAAATGGCCGATTCCGCCCAGATGAACATGTGGCTGCACAAAAATGTGCTGGGTCACATCGCGGCCAACGGCGGCAACATCCCGAAAGAGCTGCTCTAAGAGGCTGCGCGTTCTCGGATGATCCCCGCGCTCGCCACCCTGCTCGTGTTCCAGCTCGTCGGCGAGGCGCTGGTGCGCACGCTGGCCGTGCCGGTACCGGGCCCTGTGGTGGGCATGGCGTTGCTGCTGCTCACGCTGGTGCTGCGGCCTGCGCTGCTTGCCGCCATCAAGCCCACGGCGCAGACGCTGCTGCAACACCTCTCGCTGCTCTTCGTGCCCGCGGGCGTGGGCGTCATGCTGCACCTCCAGCGCCTGGGCGACGAGGCTTTCGCCATCGGTGTGGCGCTGGTGCTCAGCACGCTGGTGGGCCTGGCCAGCGCGGCGCTCACCATGGCGTGGTTGATGAAGCGCGTGGCGCCGTCTGCGGACAAGGGGGCGCCGTGAACGAAGGCCTGCCGCTGGTGGACGCGGTCTCTGGCGTGGCCGCCGGCCGCCTGGCCGATGTCTGGGTCTACCTCTCGGCCTCGCCATTGCTGGGGCTCACGGTCACGCTGCTGGTCTACCACGGTGCTTTCGTGGCCTACCGCCGCAGTGGCTTCCACCCGCTGGCCAACCCGGTGGCCCTGTCGGTGATCGTGCTCGGCGCGCTGCTCTGGGCCACGCGCACGCCGTATGCCACCTACTTCGAGGGCGCGCAGTTTGTGCATTTCCTGCTCGGCCCTGCGACCGTGGCCCTGTCGGTGCCGCTGTTCGAGCAGCTCGCGCGGGTGAAGCGCCTGTGGCTGCCCATGGCCGGCGCGCTGGTGGTGGGCACGCTGGCCGCCACGGTCACCGCCATCGGCGTGGGCTGGGCCCTCGGTGCGTCCAAGGCCACCATCGCCTCGCTGGCGCCCAAGTCGGTCACGGCGCCCGTGGCCATGGGCATTGCGGAAAAGATCGGCGGCCTGCCCACGCTCACGGCCGTGCTCGTGGTGTGCACCGGCATCCTCGGTGCCGCGAGCGCACGCTACGTGCTGGACGCGCTGCGCATCCAGGACCCGACGGTGCGCGGCTTCGCGCTCGGCACAGCGGCGCACGGCATCGGCACCGCGCGCGCGTTCCTCGTGAGCGAAGAGATGGGCGCCTTCGCCGGTCTCGCGATGGGGCTCACGGCGCTGTTCAGCGCGGTGGCGCTGCCGCTGGTGGCAGGCTGGTTGTTGAATTGGATATAGGCGCCCCCCGCGCCGGCTTCGCCGTCACCCCCCAGGGGGCGGGACTGGCGGCCGGGAAAAGCCCGTTCCGCGGTGCCCTGGTTAGACGAACCTTCAACCCCTCGCTCAAGGTCTATCCCAACGCGGCCTCGATGTCTTTCGCAAGCTTCTCGGGTGCGTCCTGCGGCGCGTAGCGCTTGATCACGGTCCCGTCTTTGCCCACGAGGAACTTGGTGAAGTTCCACTTGATCGCCTTGCTGCCGAGCAGGCCGGGGGCTTCTGCGCTGAGCCATTGGTAGAGCGGGTGGGCCTCGGGGCCGTTGACATCGATCTTGCTCATCATGGGGAAGCTGACCCCGAAATTGCGCTGGCAAAAGGTGGCTATTTCCTCGTTACTCCCGGGGTCCTGGCTGCCAAACTGGTTGCATGGGAAACCCAGCACCACCAAACCCCGTGGGCCATAGGTCTCGTGCAGTTTCTCCAGACCACCGAACTGCGGCGTGAAGCCGCAGGCGCTGGCGGTGTTGACGATCAGCAGAGGCTTGCCGCGAAACGCGTCCAGCGAGACGGACTTGCCGTCGATGGACCGGGCTTCGAAGTCGTAGATGGTGTGCATGGAGGCTCCTGTAAACCAAAGCCCACTATGTCAGATCGTGGCGATCTTGTGCGTGTCAGGGGGAACTGGATCACGGTGGTGAATGGTTCTTGTGCCGGACGACCCCGGGGGGTGCACCGAAACGGGCATACTCTTCAGGCAGTTAGTTCCTTTGTGTTCAGTGGAGGCGTTTGAATGGCTGTTGCCTATACGGTGGCCCTGGTGGGTTTTGCGCAGAACGAGTCGGCGACCTTCGAGTCGTTTTTCCGGCTGGCCGCCCGCCGGCCGCCCGCCTACACCGTGCAGGACGAGGTGATGGACGCCCAGATCCTGATCGTCAACGCCGACAACACCCAGGCACTGCACCTCGTCCGCTATGCAGAATTGCCGGGCATGGTGCTGCTGGTCGGGCACAACGATGGGGGCACAGGCTGGCCCCTGCAGCGCAAACCCATCAAGCTGGTGTCGGTGCTGGCGGCGATGGATGAACTGGTGGGCGCAAGGCAGCCGGCCGTTGCTCGCACCAACGCCCAGTCTCCCGTGTCGCCCCGTCAGGGCGCCGATCGCAGCTTCGCGGCCACCGAGCCGGCGGACAGCCGCAAAGTGCCCTTGGCGCCTGCAGGCCGGCCCCGGCCACGTTCGGTCGAAACGGAATTTCCGCCCACGCGGCCCATGGAACGCAGTCGTGTGGCACCCGTTCCTCCGCGGCTCCCTGCCGCGGCGCCAGCGTCCCCGACCGCCGCTGCGCGCCCGTCGCGCTTGCCCCGACCCGGCGTGATGGGCTTGACCGACTTTGGCGGCCTGGATGTGTTGCCAACACCCGCTGCGGTGTCCCGCTCGACGTCTTCACGCTCGTCGCGCTCCGCGGCCGAACGCACCAAGGCGCCCGTGCCCGAGGTCAAGCGGGGTGATGTGCTGCTGGTGGCTGAAAGCCTGGTCGAAGGCCGCATCCTGCACAAACGCTTCAAGCGCTACAACCTGTCCATTGACTGGTCGCGTGAGGCCTCGCAGGCCCTCGCCATGCTCAAGGCCCATCCCTATCGGCTGGTGGTCATTGACCGGCTCAACGGGGAGCCCGACGCTTTCCAGGTCTGTCGCAGCGCCAAGCAGCGCAAGCTGCCCAACGGGCAGAGTCCGGTGGTGGTGATGTTTGCGCCCAGCGCGGGCAGCATGGACCGCTTGAAAGCCGGTCTGGCGGGCAGCGACGCCTACCTCTCCCGCTCGGTGGGCGAGGCCGAGCTCTACAAGGTGCTGGCGCAGCACCGCCTGGTCAGTCTGGACGGCTTCGAGAAAACCAATATAGGTTTTTGATACCCCCCCGCGCCGCGCCAAAGGGCGCGTCACCCCCCCCAGGGGGCGGCACTGGCGGCCCGGCAAAGCCGGTTCCGCGGTGCCCTGGGATCGGCTCCCCTTCCGGCGCAGAGTGTCTTCTTCGAGGATGCGGTGGAACCGGCTTTGCCGGGCCACTCGCATCGCCCCCAGCAGGGGGGTGACGCGCCCTTAGGCGCGGCGCGGGGGGTTACCCGTGCAAATCGTCGCGGCGCGCGATCTCCATCAGGCGTTCGAGTTCGTGCGGGTGCACGCGCTGATTGTGCAGGTGCCACTTCATGATCAACCACATGAAGCCCGCGACCACGAGACCAAACGCGGTGATGGCGGTGAAGGCCGACAGGCCGGCGGCCGTGGAGAAGCTGTAGAGCGCGCCGAGGCTGAGGATGCAGGCCTGTTCGTTGAAGTTCTGCACGGCGATGGAACGGCCGGCGCCCATCAGGTTGTGACCCCGGTGCTGCAACAGGGCGTTCATCGGCACCACCAGAAAACCACCCAGACCACCCAGCAGCACCAGGAACGGTGCGGCGACCCAGACGTTGTCGATGAAATTCATGGCGATCACCAGCACGCCCATGGCAATGCCCAGCGGCATCACGCGCGTGGCCTGGTCCAGCCGCATGCGCAGCGAGGCCACCACGGCGCCCACGGCGGTGCCCAGGGCGACCACGCCCACCAGCGACGAAGCCTGCGTGGTGCTGTAGCCCAGCGCCGCACCGGCCCAGGCCAGCACGATGTAGCGCAGGTTGCCAGAGACGCCCCAGAACAGCGTGGTGGTTGAAAGCGAGATCTGGCCCAGGTGGTCGCGCCAGAGCCGGCTGTTGCAGCGCCAGAAGTCGGGTAGCAGGGCCAGCGGGTTCTTGGGCATGTGACGGGGTGTCACGCCGGTCAGCGGGATGCGGGTGTTGAACCAGGCGGCGAGGGCATAGATGAGCACCAGCGCACCGATCGCCGCTTCGGCCGGGTGCGTGATGCCGGTGTGCAGGCCCGGCAGATCGATGGACAGCAAACGGTTGGATATCCAGGGTGCGACCAGTTGCCCGCCCAGCAGCACGCCGAGGATGATGGAGGCGATGGTCAAACCTTCGATCCAGCCGTTGGCCTTGACCAGCTGGGAAGGCGGCAGCAGCTCGGTGAGGATGCCGTATTTGGCGGGCGAATAGGCTGCGGCGCCCAGTCCCACCAGCGTGTAAGCCAGCAGTGGGTGCACACCCACCAGCATCAGCAGACAACCCGCCACCTTGATGGCGTTGCTGATGAACATGACTTGGCCTTTGGGCTTCGCGTCGGCAAACGCCCCCACAAAAGGCGCCAAAACCACGTAAAACAAGGCAAACAGGGGCACCAATGCGGCACTCTGCCATTCGGGTGCGCCGCGTGAACGCAGCAACTCGATGGCAGCCACGAACAGCGCGTTGTCAGCCAGAGAGCTGAAAAACTGCGCCGTCATGATGGTGTAGAAGCCGCGCTTCATGGGGGTGATTTTGTGTGCCAGGTCATGGGTTGCCCCTGGTCTGATGCGGCTGTTTTGTGCGAAAGTCTTGCGACCGGTCTCCAGTGGCGGCAGTTATAGCACGCCATTTGTGACAGTATGTAATACAAAAGCGTGTGTATGACGCGCTCCCTCGGTCTGCGCCCGCGCAGTGGCGGTCCGCACCGCTCCCTGCAAACCCAACCCCTTGACTGTCTGCCCATGCCCCGCCCGATTCTCGCCACCGTTCATCCCGATGCCTTGCGCCACAACCTGAACCAGGCCCGCGTGCGTGCGCCCGATGCCCGGGTCTGGGCCGTGGTCAAGGCCAACGCGTATGGACACGGCATCGAACGCACGTTCGACGCCTTGCGCAGCGCCGACGGGTTTGCGCTGCTCGATCTGGCCGAGGCTGAACGCCTGCGCGCGCTCGACTGGCGTGGCCCCATCCTGTTGCTCGAAGGCGTGTTCGAACCGCGTGACCTGGAGCTGTGCTCGCGCCTGCACCTGTGGCACGCGGTGCACTGCACCGAGCAGATCGACTGGCTCGCGGCGCACAAGACCCAGGTGCCGCAGCGGGTGTTCCTCAAGCTCAACAGCGGCATGAACCGCCTCGGCTTCACGCCCACCGCGTTTCGCACCGCCTGGGCGCGCCTGAACGCGCTGCCACAGGTGGAAGAGATTTCGCTCATGACGCATTTCAGCGACGCCGACGGACCGCGCGGCATCGCCCACCAGGTGGCCGTGTTCGAAAACGCCACCGCCGACCTGCCGGGCGAGCGCACCCTGTGCAACAGCGCGGCCCTGCTGCGCCACGCCAGCACCCCGTTGCGCGGCGACGGCGTGACCACGCTGGCGGCGGACTGGGTGCGCGAAGGCATCGCGCTCTATGGCGGCGCGCCCGATTTCCCGGAGCACACCGCGGCCGGCTGGGACCTGCGGCCCACCATGACGCTGGCGAGCCGCCTCATCGGCGTGCAACAGTTGCAGCCGGGCGACACCGTGGGCTACGGCTCGGCCTTCAGCGCCGACGCGCCGATGCGCGTGGGTGTGGTCGCCTGCGGTTATGCCGACGGCTATCCGCGCCACGCGCCCACCGGCACACCGGTGCTGGTGAACGGGGTGCGCACGCGACTGGTCGGCCGGGTCAGCATGGACATGCTCGCGGTCGACCTGGCGCCGCTGGACGCGGCGGGTGTGGGCACTTGCGTGGGCAGTGAAGTCGTGCTCTGGGGTGTGTCGTCCACGGGCGCCGAGCTGCCGGTGGACGAGGTGGCGCGTGCGGCCGGCACCATCTCTTATGAACTGCTGTGCGCGGTGGCGCCGCGCGTTCCGTTCCTGTAACCCGCCGCGCTGCTGACCAAACCGGTTACAGCGTGGGTTCTTTTTCAGCCGGGGCCGGCATGCCAACGGGAGGTGCAAGACAATCGATTGCATTGCCCCGCAACGATCACGCCGAAAGCCCGTCTTGACCTCCTCCCGCTCCCCCCTGGCCGTGCTGCGCGGCCTGCCTTTCGTCGCCTGGGTCATCCTCTACTGCGCCGTTTCCTGGGGCATCTTCGGCGCCCTGCTCGGCGCCGTCACGCCCAACCTGCGGGCCCAGATGGGCGTTTCGTTCCAGCAGGTCGGCTGGCTCATGGCCCTGTGGAGCGCTGGCGGCGCCATCGGTTCGCTGCTGGGGGGCTCCATCGCCAAGCGCTTTGCGCCACAGCGCCTGCTGATCACCTACACCACGCTGGTGGTGGGGGCGCTGGTGGGCGTGCTGCTGGCGCCGAGCTTCGGCTGGCTGGCGTTCTTCATGGTCACCATCGCCACCTTCGAGACCGCGCTCTTCACCCTGGGGCACGGCCTGCTGGCCGAGATGAGCGACGACCCGGAGCAGCGCACCCGCATCATCAGCCTGGTGGACGTGGGTTACAGCCTGGGCACGGTGCTCTCGCCCCTGCTGGTGGCGGGGGTGTTGCTGTTCAGCCCTTGGTGGCGAGCGCCCTACGCGGTGTTTGGCCTGCTGGCGTTGCTGCTGCTGGTCATGACGCTGCAGGGGCGGCGTCTGCGGGCGGTGCAGTTCCGGACCCACGTCGAACACCACACCAGTACCCGTCCCCCGGCTGCGCCGCTGGGCTATGGCGGCCTGTTGCGCCAGCCGCTGGTGCGCTGGGTGCTGGTGGCCGGGGTCTGCAGCGGGCTCACCGAATGGGGCCAGTATTTCTGGTTCGTGAGCTTCGCCACCGAGGCGCTCGGCCTGCACGAGCAGAGCGCGCGGCTGGCGCTGGGTTTCCTGATGGCCGGCATGGTCACCGGACGCGTCTGGCAAGCCTTCTGGCACAGCCGCTGGTCCATGGAGCAGAAGATCCTCGGCCTCGGGCTGCTCGCGAGCACCGCTCTCACGGCCCTGTGGTTCACACCCGCGGGCGCGCCCTTTGCCTGGCTCGCGTTGTGCAACTACGTCGCTGGCCTGGGCGTGTCGGTGGCCTTCCCGATCCTGCTGGGCAGCGCCCTGCGCGGTTTTCCCCAGGAAGCGCCGCGGCTGTCGGCGCTGCTCATGATCGCCTTCACCGTGGGCGCCCAGCTGGCCGCGCTGCTGATGGGCGAGCTGGCGCAGAGCTTCGGTTTGCGGGTGGCCTACGCCACACTGGTGGTGGCCGCCGCGGCGTTTGTGGTCTGCGTCTGGCAGCTGGGCCGCTGGCAGGCGCGCGAACGCGGCCTGGTGCCCCAGGCCGGGAGCTGAGCCCGGTCGTCGTTGGGGGCATGTGCCGGTTGGACTTGTACCCCTAGGGGTATGTATGTATACTGCAGGCCGTATAGGAGTACGTCCATGCCTGCCCGCCTCAATGCCCCTCTGTCCCAGCCCTTCCATGCCACCGCCCAAGCCCTGGCGCAACTGCCGCGCGCACGGCGCCGCTGGCTGCTGGGCACCCTCTCGCTGACCCTGCTGGCCGGCGTGGCCAGCTTCACCGCGGGCGGGGTGCGCGCGGCCGATGACCGCGCCGTTGCCGGCCCGCAGGTGCCGGTCGTGTTTCTGGGCGCTCAGGCGGTGGGTGCCGGCATGGAACTCGACGGCAGCCTGCAGGCGGTGCGCCAGAGCGTGCTCTCGGCCCAGGCCTCGGGCCGCATCGCCACGCTCTCGGTCAAGGCCGGTGACCGCGTCAAGGCCGGTCAGGTGCTGGCCGTGATCGACGACCGCGCCACCCAGGCCGGCGTGGCCCAGGCCCAGGCGGGTTATGCCCAGGCGGATGCCAACCTCGCCAACGCCAAGGCGGCCTACGAGCGCTCGCGCGATCTGCGCGCCCAGGGCTTCCTGGCCCAGGCGGCGCTTGACACGGCGCAAGCGCAGTACAAGGCGGCGCAAGCCGGTGCCGCCGCCGCTCGCGCGGGCCAGACGCAGGCGAGCGTGGCCCAGGGCTTCACGCGCCTGACCGCACCGTACGACGGCTGGGTGTTGCAGACGCACGCGGAGGCCGGTTCGTTGGCCATGCCGGGCGCACCGGTGCTCACGGTGTACGCGCCGCAGCCGATCCGCGCCGTGGTGCATGTGCCGGCTTCGATGCAGCCGCTGGCACAGTCGGCGACAAAGATCGAGGTGCAGCTGCCTGGCACCGACCGGTGGGTGGTGCCCGCGTCCACAAGCAGCGTGCCCGCCGCCGACCCGGTGTCGCAGACGCTGGAGTGGCGCCTGAACCTGAGCGAAGCCGATGGCGCGAATCAGGTGCCGGGCCGCCAGACGAAGGTGCGGTTCGTGGGCGGCAGTGCCCAGGCCGACAGCCAGCGCCTCGTGGTGCCGCAAACCGCCTTGTTGCGCCGGGGTGAGTTGACTGGCGTGTATGTGGTGACCAACAAGGGCACGGACAAGGCCGAGGGCTTTGCGCTGCGCGCGGTGCGCACGGGGGCTTCGCACGGCGAGGGGGTGGAAGTGCTCGCGGGTCTCAAGGCCGGCGACCGCGTGGCGCTGGACCCGGTGCGTGCCGGCCTCTCAGGCGCTCAGCCCGCTGCGAAATAAGGCGCTGTCATGAGCCATCCCAACGACATCTCCACACCCGAGAAGCTGGGCTTCTCGGGGTCGGTGGCGCGGGCTTTCCAGTCCAACGCCATCACGCCGCTGCTGGCGCTGGTCGCGCTGCTGCTGGGCCTGTTCGCCGTGCTGGTCACGCCGCGCGAGGAAGAGCCGCAGATCAACGTGACCATGGCCAACGTGATCATTCCCTTCCCCGGTGCGTCCAGCGCCGACGTGGAGAAGATGGTTGCAGCGCCGGCCGAACACGTGCTTTCGCAGATCCAGGGCATCGAACACAGCTACTCGGTCGCGCGCCCCGGCGTGGCCGTGCTCACGGTGCAGTTCAAGGTCGGCGTGCCGCGCACCGAGGCGCTGGTGCGCCTGTACGACGTGCTCAACGCCAACCAGGACTGGCTGCCCCAGGGCCTGGGCGTGCTGACGCCCATCGTCAAGCCCAAGGGCATCGACGACGTGCCGGTGCTAGCCGCGACGCTGTGGACGAAGGACGCGCAGAGCGCGATGGATCTGGAGCGCGTGGCACACGCGGTCGAGACCGAACTCAAGCGCGTGCCCGGCACGCGCGAGGTGGTCACCATCGGCGGCCCCGGTCGGGCGGTGCACGTCTGGCTGGAGCCGAACAAGCTGCGCGAGCGCGGCGTGAGCGTGCAGGCGCTGCAGGGCGCGATTGCCTCGGCCAACCAGGCCATGCCATCGGGCTCGGTGGTCAACCCCAGTCCTGCGGCGGGCGAGCCCGGCATGCTGTCGGTGGAGACCGGTGAGTTCCTGCAGAACGCGAAAGACGTGGGCGACATCGTGGTCGGTGTGAGCAACGGCCGCCCGATCTACCTGCGCGAAGTGGCGCGCGTGGAAGCTGGCGCGCAGCTGCCGCAGCGCTACGTGTGGTTCACCCCCGGCGCCGCCGACGCGGCCCACGCCGGACAACAAGGCCAGAACCACCCGGCCGTGACCATCACCGTGACCAAGAAGCCCGGCGAAAACGCGGTGGACGTTGCCGCGGGCGTGCGCGAGCGGCTGGACAACCTGAAGAACACGGTGATCCCGGACGATGTGGAAGTCGCCATCACGCGCGACTACGGCGAGACCGCCGCGGCCAAGGCCAACAAGCTGATCCAGAAACTCATCTTCGCGACCGGCAGCGTGATCATCCTGGTGGGGCTGGCGCTGGGCCGGCGCGAAGCGGTCATCGTCGGTGCGGCCGTGATCCTCACGCTCACGGCCACGCTGTTCGCCAGCTGGGCCTGGGGCTTCACGCTCAACCGCGTGTCGCTGTTCGCGCTGATCTTCTCCATCGGCATCCTGGTGGACGACGCCATCGTGGTGGTGGAAAACATCCACCGCCACCGCATGCTCACGCCCGACGTGCCGCTCTCGGTGATCATCCCGCGCGCGGTCGACGAAGTGGGCGGCCCCACCATCCTCGCCACCTTCACCGTGATCGCCGCGTTGCTGCCGATGGCCTTCGTGACCGGCCTGATGGGCCCGTACATGAGCCCGATCCCCATCAACGCCAGCATGGGCATGGCGATCTCGCTGGCCATCGCCTTCACCGTCACGCCCTGGCTCGCGCTCAAGCTGACCCAGACCGGTGCCGGCCACGCCGCCCACGGCCCGGGCAAGATCACGCAGACGCTGCAAAGCAGCTTCACCCGCATCCTCACGCCGCTGCTGCAGAGCGCCAAGAAGCGCTGGCTGCTGGCGGCCGGCATCGGCGGCGCGCTGCTGCTGTCGGTGAGCCTGGCGCTGGTGCCCAACTCGTTCGTGGGCGTGGTGCTGAAGATGCTGCCCTTCGACAACAAGAGCGAGTACCAGGTGGTGGTGGACATGCCCGCCGGCACGCCGCTCGAAGGCACCACCGCCGCGCTGCAGGACATGACGGCTTACCTCGCCTCGCAGCCCGAAGTGGCCAACGTGCAGGGCTACGCCGGCGCCGCCAGCCCGATCACCTTCAACGGCCTGGTGCGCCAGTACTACCTGCGCGCCGAAGCCGAAGGCGGCGACCTGCAGGTCAACCTGATCGACGCCCACGATCGCAGCGAGAAGAGCCACGCCATCGCGCAGCGCCACCGCCCTGCGCTGGAGAACATCGCGGCCACGCACGGTGCGCGCGTCAAGGTGGTGGAAGTGCCGCCCGGCCCGCCGGTGATGTCGCCCATCGTCGCCGAGGTCTACGGCCCCGACCAGGACGGTCGCGCCGAGCTCGCGCAACGCGTGGCCCAGGCCTACCGGGCCACGCCCGACATCGTGGGCGTGGACTCCTCGCTGAAAGAACATGCGCCGCGCGCCTTCCTGCGCATCCAGCGCCAGCGCGCCGAGGCGCTGGGTATTCCGGTGCAGGTGATCGCGCAGACGGTCTATGCCGCGCTCTCGGGTTCGGACGCCGCCTACCTGCACGACGGCCACGCCAAGTTCGCGGTGCCGGTTCGGCTGCAGCTGCCGCGCGACGCCCAGGTCGGCCTGGACGCGCTGCTGGCCCTGCCCCTGAAGGCGGCGAACGGCACCATGGTGCCGCTGTCCGAACTGGTGATCGTGGAGCGCGGTGTGATCGACCAGCCGCGCTACACGAAAGACATGTTGCCCGTGACCTATGTGTTTGGCGACATGGCGGGCACGCTCGACTCGCCGCTCTACGGCCTGTTCGGCATCCGCTCGTCCATGGACAAAGCCGCGCTGCCCAACACAGGTGAACTCGGCGAGTACTGGATCAGCCAGCCCAAGGACCCGTACCGCCAGTACGCGGTGAAGTGGGACGGCGAGTGGCAGATCACCTTTGAAACTTTCCGCGACATGGGCGCCGCCTATGGCGTCGGCTTGATCCTGATCTACCTGCTGGTGGTGGCGCAGTTCAAGAGCTACCTCACGCCGCTGATCATCATGGCGCCGATCCCGCTGACCATCATCGGCGTCATGCCGGGCCACGCGCTGCTCAACGCGCAGTACACCGCCACTTCCATGATCGGCATGATCGCGCTGGCCGGCATCATCGTGCGCAACTCCATCCTGCTGGTGGACTTCATCGAGCTGGAAACGAAGCGCGGTGTGCCCTTTGCCGAGGCCGTGGTGCAGTCCGCCGCGGTGCGCGCGCAGCCGATTGCGCTGACCGGCCTGGCCGCCATGATGGGCGCCTTCTTCATCCTCGACGACCCGATCTTCAATGGTCTGGCCGTGTCGCTGATCTTCGGCATCGCCGTCTCCACCCTGCTCACGCTGGTGGTGATTCCGGTTCTTTACTACGCGGTGTACCGCAAGAAGTACGAGGCGCTGGCCGCCGCCGCGTGACCTGTTTTTGTCCCTGTGTTCTTTTTTTAGGAGTCTGAAATGAACGTCGAACGCCTCATCCGCATCATGGCCGGTACCGTTGTCATGCTGTCGCTGGCCCTGGGTTACCACGGCAGCCCCATCTTCGTCAGCGAATGGTTCCTCGCGTTGACCGCCTTCGCCGGTTTCAAC
>Ga0209262_10000577_pt1 | contig 16175 bp, 15 predicted proteins | sample Lowcelwee11metaG_FD_187171 | JGI IMG/M metagenome (GOLD analysis project Ga0209262, IMG submission 187171) | Freshwater pond sediment microbial communities from the University of Edinburgh, under environmental carbon perturbations - Low... | ecosystem: Environmental > Aquatic > Freshwater >...
ATTGAAGCCGGCTCTACCGCAGCTCGTGACCGTCGTGGTGCACGAGACCTGCACGAGCGGCGCCCGGTATCACGGCGACCTGCGCTCCACTGTCGCATGACCGCCAAGCTCGTTTCGCTGATGCTGATCGTCGCGGGAATCATTCACGTCCTGCCGCTGGCGGGCGTGCTTGGCCCTGAACGCCTCGCGGCCCTGTACGGACTCGACTTCTCCGAGCCGAACCTCGCGATCCTGATGCGGCATCGCGCCGTCGTGATCGGCCTGCTCGGCGTGTTCCTCCTCTACGCCGCGTTCAGGCCGAGCCAGCAGCCCGTGGCCTTTGTCGCCGGACTCATCAGCGCGGCTGCGTTCCTGGGTCTCGCCTGGGCGACAGGGGGATACAACTCGCTCATGGCCAAGGTCGTCGCTGCCGACGTCGTCGCGCTCGCGTGCCTAATCATCGGAGCCGCCACGTACGTGCTGACGGGCACGGGAGCGCGGTCGTGACCGAAAGGGGCAGGAATCAGGACGATTCGCAGGGCAGCCGCATCGTGACCGGCTGCATCGGTGCGCTGTTCGTTGTTCTGGCGATTGCGATCATCGCGGTTGCCGACCGGCCGACGAGCCCGGGCGCCCTCTTTGCCGCCTCGATCATCGCGTTGCTCGGGATCGACGCGTTGATCAGCGCCGTTCGCGCCACGCGTTCACTGCTGTCGCGGATCGGTCCGCTGCCGTGAGCGCCGGAGGGCCTTACAGCTGGTCCTTCAAGCGGAACCAGAGCATCGCGAGCACCAGCGCCGGCGTGCGCAGGGCGCGGCCGCCGGGAAAGTCACGGTGCTCGAGCTTGCCGAACAGGTCGAACCGCTCGGCCTGGCCTGCGATCGCTTCGGCGACCAGGCGGCCCGCCATGCCGGTGAGCGCGATGCCGTGGCCGGAGAACCCCTGCAGATAGTAGACGTTCGGCGCGATGCGGCCGAAGTCCGGCGCGCGGCTCATCGTGATGTCGACGTAACCGCCCCACGAGTATTCGATCTTTACGTCGGCGAGTTGCGGGAAGACCTTGATCATGCGCGCGCGCGTCGCGCGCTCGGTGTTGAGCGGATCGAGGCCCGAGTAGCTGACACGACCGCCGAACAGCAACCGGTGGTCGGCCGAACGCCGGAAGTAATCGAGCACCCAGTTGACGTCGGTGACCGCGATGTTCTCGCGCATCAACGCTTCGATGCGTGCCTGGCCGAGCGGCTCGGTGGCGACGATGTACGTACCGACGGGCATGATTCGGGCGCGCAGCCGCGGCGCAAGCTCGTCGATGTAGGCATTGCAGCAGAGCGCGACGTGCCGCGCGCGCACGCGACCCTCGGCGGTGTGCACGACGACGGTGTCGCCGTGCTCGATGCGCTGGACCTGGCTGCCCTCGTGGATCGTGGCGCCCGCGGCTTCGGCGGCGGCGGCCAGCCCCAGCGTGTAATTCAGCGGATGCAGGTGACCGCTGCGTGAATCGTACAGGCCGCCGCTGTAGCGGTCGGTTACGAGCAGTTGCCGGAGCTCGGCGCGCTCGAGCCAGCGCAGCGACGCGTAGCCATAGTCGGCCGCGAGTTCGTCGCGCCACGCCTGCAGTTCGGTCTCGTGCCGCGGCTTGATCGCCGCGTGCACCTGGCCCCAGTGCAGGTCGCAGTCGATGGCATGCCGTGCGACGCGCTCCTTGAGCAGGTCGAGTGCTTCGACGGACACGTCGAACATGCGCCGGGCTGCGTCGAAGCCGACCTGTGCCACGAGCTTGTCCTGGCCGGCCGCGAAACCGAAGATCGCCTGCCCGCCGCTGCGGCCGGAGGCGCCCCAGGCAATGCGCTTGCCCTCGAGCAGCACGACGCGGTAGCCGCGCTCGGCGAGATGCAGCGCCGTCGAGCAGCCGGCGATGCCGCCGCCGACCACGCACACGTCGGCGGTCACGTCGCCGCGCAGGGGCTCGCGCAGCGGGGCGGGATTGGCCGAGGCGGCGTAGTAGGAGCGGATGTGCTGCATGTTCAAGTCGTCGTCAGGTACCACGCGTACTCGAGCGCGGACACGTAGGAGCTGAAGTCCTGCATCTCGCCACGACGCGTCTGCGCATACAGACGCGCGAAACGCTCCCCGAGGCAGTCCCTCGCGAATTCGCTGTGCTCGAACGCGGTGAGCGCCTCGGGCCAGCTGAGCGGAATCGTGGGCGTGCTGTCGCGGTACGCATTGCCGGCCAGCACGGGTCCCGGATCGAGTTGCCGCTCGATGCCGTGCAACATGCCGCCGAGCACCATCGCCGCGAGCAGGTACGGGTTCGCATCGGCTCCCGCCACCCGGTGCTCGACGCGGCGGCTTTCCGGTGGACCGGCCGGCACGCGGAACGCGACGCCGCGGTTGTTGACCGACCAGCTCGGGCCCAGTGGCACGTAGGCTTCGGGCTGGAAGCGCCGGTACGAGTTCGCGGTGGGCGCGCAGACGGCCATCGTGTCGTTGATCGTCGCTGCCAGCCCTCCGATCGCATGGCGCAGCGCCGGCGAGCCCGCCGGATCGTCGGCCGCAAAGATGTTGTGGCCCGTCTGGTCGAGCACGCTCACGTGCAGGTGCGCACCGCTGCCCGCGTGATCGCGATACGGCTTCGGCATGAAGGTCGCCTCGAGGCCGTGGGCCAGGGCCACGCCGCGGATCAGCCGCTTCAGCCGGATGGCGTGGTCGCAGGCGAGCAGGGCATCGTCCACGTGGTGCAGGTTGACCTCGAACTGGCCCGGCCCGTACTCGGCCAGCACCGTGCCCGTCGGCAGATCCTGCGCCCGCGCCGCCGCGTCGATCGCGCTCAGCACGTCGGAGTACTCGTCGAGCTCCGCCATCGAGTTGATCTGCGTCTTGTCCTCGCGCCGACCCGAGCGCGGCTGGCGGGGCGGCTGTGCGTGTCCCTCGGCCGTGCGCTCGCGATCGACGAGGTAGAACTCGAGCTCGACCGCCATCACGGGCGTCAGGCGACGCGCGGCGAAGCGCTGCAGCACCGCTTCGAGCACATGGCGCGGGTCGCCGAAGAACGGGCTGCGGTCGTGCTCGTACATCGCGACCTGCATCTGCGCCACGTGCTCGCCGAGCCACGGCACGGGCGCGAGCGATCCCGGCAGCGGCAGGCAGATCCGGTCGGCGTCGCCCTCGTCGAAGCCGAGTCCCGTGGCCTGGATCGTGCCGCCGAGCACGTCGAGCGCGAACATCGACGCCGGCAGCAGCAGGCCATTACGATGCACGCCTGCGAGTTCTTCGGTCGTGACGCGCTTGCCGCGCGGGATGCCCATCTGGTCGGGCAGCAGCAGGTCGATGCAGCGCACTTCCGGATGCTGCGCGAGCCAGGCGCGCGCCTGCTCGAAGTCCGCGAACTGCGGCATGGGAACCCCGAATGTTTAGGATTTAGTGACGGTCTGGCCGCCTTGGTCGCCGGAGCATAGCCGCTCGCGGGGCTGGCCGGCAAGCATCAGCCGAACCGTCCGCGAGGTCTTAAGTCGCTGTTCTATATGATCTTTGAATCGTTTTTTGCGCTGCCTGACGACGGCCCGGGGTGGCCTGTGGTTTAATTCCACCCGCTTCCATCCAGCGGTCCAGTGTTGGCCGTCTAGGATCTTAAACGTGTCTCGCGCTAAACCTCTGATCGGCATTCCCGCGGATCGCCGGATCCTCGGCCCGCACCCATTCCATTGCGTGGGCGAGAAGTACATCGCCGCAGTCGCGCGCGCCGCGGAGGCCATCCCGGTGCTGGTTCCCTCGCTGGGCGAAGACGCGGACCTCGATGCGATCCTCGCCAGTGTCGACGGCATCCTGCTGACGGGCAGCCCGTCGAACGTGGAGCCACGACGCTATGCCGGGCCGCCGTCGGATCCCGACACGCTGCACGATCCACATCGCGACGCGACGACGCTGCCCTTGATCCCGCGCGTGATCGCGGCGGGCATGCCGCTCTTCGCGGTCTGCCGCGGCTTCCAGGAGATGAACGTCGCGTTCGGCGGCACGCTCTGGCAGAAGGTGCAGGAGGTGCCGGGGTACGCCGATCACCGCGAGGACAAGGAAGCGCCACTCGAAGCGCAGTACGGTCCCGCGCACGAGATCGAACTCGTGCCCGGGGGGCAGTTGCAGCGCATCGCCGGGAGCGATCGAGTCACGGTGAATTCGCTGCACTCGCAGGGCGTGCAGCACCTCGGGGAGGGCCTCGCGGTGGAGGCCCGGGCGCCCGACGGGCTGATCGAGGGCTTCAGCGTGCCCGCGGCCCCAGGATTCGCGCTCGCGGTGCAATGGCACCCTGAGTGGCAGGTGATGAACAACCCATTCTCGCGAGCACTGTTCGCTGCCTTTGGAGAGGCAGCCCGGTCGCACGCCAAAGGACGACGATCATGAGCACGCCGATTCGACAATTCTTCAAGGAACACGGGATCTCGGAGGTCGAGGCCGTCGTCCCCGACATGGCCGGCATCGCGCGCGGCAAGGTGATGCCCGCGGTGAAATTCGCGGAGGACGAGGGCATGCGGATGCCCGAGAGCATTTTCCTGCAGACGGTCACGGGCGAATATCCGGAGGACGATCGCGCCATCAGCCCGTCCGAGATCGACATCGTCCTGAAGGCCGATCCCGGCACGACGCGCGTGGTGCCCTGGGCCGCGGAGCCCACGGCGCAGGTCATTCACGACAGTTTCTACTCGGACGGCCGGCCGGTGACGATGGCGCCGCGTTACGTGCTGCGGCACATGCTCGACCTCTACGCGCAGCAGGGCTGGAAGCCGATCGTCGCACCCGAGCTCGAGTTCTACCTCGTCGAGCCGAACATCGACGCCGACTATCCGCTCAAGCCGCCGGTCGGCCGCTCGGGCCGGCCCGAGGTCGGCCGGCAGTCCTACAGCATCGCGGCTGTCAACGAATTCGACCCGCTGTTCGACGACATTTACGCGTTCTGCGAGGCGCAGGAGATCGAGATCGACACGCTGATCCACGAGGACGGCGCGGCACAGATGGAGATCAACCTGATCCACGGCGACGCGATGTCGCTCGCCGACCAGGTGTTCATGTTCAAGCGCACCGCGCGCGAGGCGGCGTTCCGCCACAAGATGTACGCGACGTTCATGTCGAAGCCGATGGCACGCGAGCCCGGCAGCGCGATGCACATCCACCAGAGCATCGTGGATTCCAAGACCGGCAAGAACGTCTTCAGCGACAAGGACGGCAATCCGAGCCCGCTGTTCTTCGCGCACATCGCGGGTCTGCAGAAGTACCTGCCGTCGGCGATGTCCCTGTTCGCGCCCAACGTGAACTCGTTCCGCCGCATCATCCTGCGGCACATGGCCCCGATCAACACGCAATGGGGCTACGACAACCGCACGGCCGGGCTGCGCGTGCCGATCTCCAACCCGGAGAACCGGCGCGTCGAGAACCGGCTCGGCGGCGCGGATGCGAATCCCTATCTCGCCATTGCCGCGTCACTCGCCTGTGGCTACCTCGGCATGCTCGAGGGCCTGAAGCCCTCCGAGCCCGTGTCCGGCAGTGCCTACGACCTGCCGTTCGGCCTGCCACGCAACCTCGAGGAATCCGTGCGCCTGCTGCGCGGCTGCCGTCCGCTCATCGACCTGCTCGGTGAGCGCTTCGTGCTCGCGTACACGGCCGTGAAGGAGAGCGAGCTCGACACGTTCCTGCAGGTGATCAGCTCGTGGGAGCGAGAGCATTTGCTGTTGAACGTATGAGGAAGAGCGGATAGCGGATAGCGGATAGTCGGAAGGTGGCTGCGGAGCCATCCGCGGCGCTACCGAAGCTCTTCCGCAAGCCTTGCCGCCACAACCGATCTACTATCCGCTATCCGCTATCCGCTATCCCCTTCTCCCTGAACGCGACGGCACCTCATGACCCAAACCCATCCCGAGAGAACCACCGCCGCCTGGCAGGAACTCGACCGCCAGCATTACCTGCACCCGTTCACGGACTACAAGTCCCTGCACGGCAAGGGCGCGCGGGTCATCGTCAAGGCCGAAGGGGTCTACCTCTACGATTCCGACGGCAACCGGATCCTCGACGGGATGGCCGGACTGTGGTGCGTGAACGTCGGCTACGGGCGTCGCGAGCTGGCCGAGGCGGCGTACCGCCAGATGCTCGAGCTGCCGTACTACAACAGCTTCTTCCAGACCGCGCACCCGCCGGCCATCGAACTCGCCAAGCAGCTCGTCGACCTGGCGCCGCCGCAGTTCAACCGCGTGTTCTTCACGGGCTCGGGGTCGGAGGGCAACGACACGGTGGTGCGGCTGGTGCGCCGCTACTGGGACCTGCTCGGGCAGCCGGAGCGCAAGGTGATCATCAGCCGCGTCAACGCCTACCACGGCAGCACGATGGCGGGCGCGAGCCTCGGCGGCATGGCGTTCATGCACGAGCAGGGCGGGCTGCCGATTCCGGACATCGTCCATATCCCGCAGCCATACTGGTATGCGGACGGCGGCAACCTGTCGCCGGCCGAGTTCGGGCTGCAGATCGCGCGTGCCCTCGAGCAGAAGATCGCGGAACTCGGCGCCCACCGCGTCGCGGCGTTCATCGGCGAGCCGATCCAGGGTGCGGGCGGCGTGATCATCCCGCCGGAGACCTACTGGCCGGAGATCCAGCGCATCTGCGACCAGCACGGCATCCTGCTGGTCGCAGACGAGGTGATCTGCGGCTTCGGTCGCACCGGTCACTGGTTCGGGTCGAACCTGTTCGGCATCCGGCCCGACCTGATGACCATTGCCAAGGGGCTGTCGTCCGGTTACCTGCCCATCGGCGGCGTCATGGTGGGCGATCGGATTGCGGACGTGCTGATCGAGAAGGGCGGCGAGTTCGCCCACGGGTACACGTACTCGGGCCACCCGGTGGCGTGCGCCGTGGCGAGCGTCAACCTGGCGCTGATCCAGCAGGAAAAGCTCGTCGAGCGCACCCGCGACGAGACCGGTCCCTACCTCGCGGCCAAGTGGCGGCAGATCGCCGAGCACCCGCTGGTCGGCGAAGCCCGTTCGATCGGCCTGATCGGCGCACTGGAACTGGTCCGCGACAAGGGCTCCCGCCGGTTCTTCGACAACCGCGGCGAGGTCGGCACGATCTGTCGCGATTTCTGCTTCCAGAACGGCCTGATCATGCGGGCCGTGCGCGACACCATGATCATCTCGCCACCCCTGGTGATCAGCCGCGAGCAGATCGACGAGCTCGCCGAGAAGGCCTGGCGTTGCCTCGACCTCACGCTCGAGCGGTGTCGGGCCGAAGGGCGGCTCTGACGCGCCGCACTTGGCTCGTTCCCGGCATTGCGCTATACAGCAGAACTTGTTTTCCACGTCCTGATACGGGGTAGTCGAACGATGAACATCAGCATTCGGGCCGGGCTGGTCGGCCTGGTCGCGGCAACCGCACTCGTCGGTTGCGGCAAGAAGCAGGAGGAGGCCCCGGCCGCCGCCGCCCAGGCGCCCGCCGCCCCTGCGGCCGAAGAAAAGGTCGTCAACGTCTACAACTGGTCGGACTACATCGATCCGGCGGCGCTCGAGCAGTTCACCGCCGAGACCGGCATCAAGGTCAATTACGACGTGTTCGACTCGAACGAGGTGCTCGAGACCAAGCTCCTGGCTGGCAAGACCGGTTACGACGTGGTGGTGCCGACTGCGGCGTTCATGGAACGGCAGATCAAGGCCGGCGTATTCCGCACGCTCGACCGCTCGCTGTTGCCGAACTACGGCAACCTCGACACGGAAATCCTCGAGCGCGTGGCGCTGCACGACCCGGGCAACGAGCACTCGGTGAACCACATGTGGGGCACCACCGGCATCGGCTACAACGAGGGCAAGGTCAAGGCGATCGACCCGAACGCGCCGGTCGACAGCTGGGACCTCGTGTTCGATCCGAAGCATGCCGCCAAATTCAAGGACTGCGGCATCTCGGTGCTCGACGCGCCGAGCGAGGTCCTCGCCGCGATCCTCGCCTGGAAGGGCAAGGATCCGAACAGCCAGAACCCGGAGGACCTCAAGATCGTCGAAGACGTGCTGATGTCGATCCGGCCGTACATCCGCATGATCCACAGCTCCAATTACATCGACGCGCTTGCGAACGGCGAAATCTGCATCGCCGTGGGCTGGAGCGGCGACGTGCTGCAGTCCCGCGACCGCGCCGAAGAGGCGGGCCAGGGCATCGTGATCAAGTACGTCGTGCCCAAGGAAGGCACCATCATGTGGTTCGACATGTACGCGATCCCGGCCGACGCGCCGCATCCGAACAACGCGCACGCGTTCATCAACTACATGATGAAGCCCGAGGTCGCCGCCGCGAACTCGAACTTCGTCAACTACGCGACGGGCAATGCCGCGTCCGTGGCGCTGGTCGACGAGGCCGTGCGCAACGACCCGGGCGTCTATCCGCCGCCCGACGTCAAGGCCAAGCTGTTCCCGGACCTGGCGGAATCCGACGAGTTCACGCGCCTGCTGAACCGCACCTGGACCCGTTTCACGACGGGCCAGTAAGCACCGCCCGAGCGATGCTGCGGGGCGGCTGGATTCGCGTTCAGCCGCCCCGTTCTTTTTTGCGATCTACACATTGCAGGATGGCTGCGCTATAAACCGTGTGGCGGGCGCCGCCGGGCTACAGCCCCTCTGGATCGTCGCCGAGGAGTACGACATGCGACCAGTCATTCACGCCGCGTCCGCCGCCCTGCTGGCGATCACCGCGCTGGCCGGCTGCAGCCGGCAGTCCGACGAGCCTGCCGCCGGAGCCGTTCCCGCGGCCGAGCAGAAGGTCCTCAACGTTTACAACTGGTCGGACTACATCGACCCGACCGTGATCGAGGCCTTCCAGAAGGAGACCGGAATCGCGGTCACCTACGACGTCTTCGACTCGAATGAAGTCCTCGAGACCAAGTTGCTCACCGGCAACTCCGGTTACGACGTCGTCGTGCCGAGCGCGTACTTCCTCGAGCGCCAGATCAAGGCCGGCGTGTTCCGCAAGCTCGATCCGGCGCTGCTCCCCAATCTCGCGAACCTCGATCCGGCGCTGCAAGCGCGCGCGGCGCAGCACGACCCGGGTAACGAGCACGGTGTCGTCTACATGTGGGGCACGACCGGCATTGGTTACGACGCTGGCAAGCTCGCCGAAATCCTGCCGGACGCGCCCGTGGACTCGTGGAGCCTGATCTTCGATCCGGCGATCATCTCGAAATTCAAGGACTGCGGCGTTTCGCTGCTCGATGACCCGACCGACATGGTGAGCACCGTGCTGCTGTGGCTCGGCAAGGATCCCAACAGCCAGGCCGAGGCCGACCTCGCGCAGGCCGAGGCGGCCCTGCTCGCGATCCGGCCGTACATTCGTTCGATCCACAGCTCCCAGTACATCGAGGATCTCGCCAATGGCGAGGTCTGCATCGCCGTCGGCTACAGCGGTGACATCCTGCAGGCACAGGACCGGGCTGAAGAGGCGGGCAAGGACGCCGATATCCGCTATTCGATCCCGAAGGAAGGCGCGTTGATGTGGTTCGACACGCTCGCGATCCCGGCCGACGCGCCGCACCCGGGCAATGCGCACGCCTTCATCGACTACCTGCTGCGCCCCGACGTGGCGGCGGCCAACTCCAACTTCGTCTACTACGCGAACGCCAACGCAGCGGCGACCGCACTGATCGACGCGGAACTGCGCGACGACCCCGGCATCTATCCGACGCCGGAGGTCAAGGAGCGGCTGCAGCCGAACCTTGCGAAGTCCGCGGAGTACACCCGGCTGCTCAACCGGTCCTGGACCCGCTTCACGACGGGCCAGTGATCGCAGCGCACCCGACCTCGCGACCGAGACACCACCCAGCCGGAGCCTTATGGCCACGTCACCGCGCGACTCGCAACTGAAGTTCGAGCCCTGGACCGACCCCGAAGCGCAACCCTACGTGCGGATCGACCGCGTCACCAAGAAGTTCGGCGACTTCATCGCCGTCGACGACGTCTCGCTCGGCATCTACAAGAAGGAGATCTTCTGCCTGCTCGGCGCTTCGGGCTGCGGCAAGACGACGCTGCTCAGGATGCTGGCCGGCTTCGAGCGCCCGACCGCAGGCCGCATCTACATCGACGGCGTGGACATGACGGACATCCCGCCCTATGAGCGGCCGGTCAACATGATGTTCCAGTCCTACGCGCTGTTCCCGCACATGACGGTCGAGCAGAACGTCGCGTTCGGGCTCAAGCAGGACAGGATCTCCAAGCCCGAGATCGCCAAGCGCGTCACCGAGATGCTCGAACTGGTGAAGCTCGGCCAGTTCGCCAAGCGCAAGCCGCACCAGCTGTCCGGCGGGCAGCGCCAGCGGGTCGCGCTGGCGCGGGCACTGGTGAAGAAGCCGAAGCTCCTGCTGCTCGACGAGCCGCTCGCCGCGCTCGACAAGAAGCTGCGCGAGCACACCCAGTTCGAGCTGATCAACATCCAGGAGACGCTCGGCGTCACGTTCATCGTCGTGACGCACGACCAGGAAGAGGCGATGACGCTGTCGAGCCGCATCGGCCTGATGAACCACGGCGAAATCGTCCAGGTCGGCACGCCCACGGAGATCTACGAGTACCCCAACTCGCGCTTCGTCAGCGAGTTCATCGGCTCGGTGAACATCTTCGAGGGCCGGCTGATCGAGGACGAGCCGTCCTACGTGCGCATCGAGTCCGACGATCTCGAGCGGCCGATCTTCGTCGATCACGGCGTCAGTTCCGCGCCGGGCGCCACGGTCTGGGCGGCGATCCGTCCCGAGAAGATGCTCATGTCGCGCGAGAAGCCGGAGGGTCAGGACAACTGGACGCCGGCCACGGTCCGCGACATCGCCTACATGGGCGACCTGTCGATCTACCTGCTGCGCCTCGCGTCGGGCAAGGTCGTGCGCGTCACGCAGCCGAACGTGTACCGGCACGCGGACGAGCGCATCACGTGGGACGAGCAGGTGTACCTGCACTGGGATCCGAGCAGCCCCGTGGTGGTGACCAAGTGATCGGGCGCGTGCTGCACCGCCTCGGCCTCGACGGACGCACCGCCGTCATCGCGGTGCCGTACCTGTGGCTGCTGATGTTCTTCCTGGTCCCGTTCGTGATCGTGCTGAAGATCTCGTTCTCGGACGCGCAGATCTCGATGCCGCCCTACCAGCCGCTGCTGCACTGGGTCTCGGAGAAGGCGCTGCAGATCCAGCTCAACTTCGGTAATTTCGCGTTCCTGGTCGAGGACAACCTGTACTGGAAGGCGTACCTGAACTCGATCTGGGTCGCCGGCGTCTCGACGCTGCTGTGCCTGCTGATCGGTTACCCGATGGCGTACGCGATCGCCCGCAGCCAGTCGTCGACGCGCAACATCCTGTTGTTGCTGGTGATCCTGCCGTTCTGGACGTCGTTCCTGCTGCGCGTTTATGCGTGGATCGGCATCCTCAAGAACAACGGCCTGATCAACAACACGCTGATGGCGCTCGGCGTCATCGACCAGCCGATCCAGATGCTGCAGACGGACTTCGCGGTCTACGTCGGCATCGTGTACTCGTACCTGCCGTTCATGATCCTGCCGCTGTACGCAAACCTCGAGAAGCTGGACCTCACGCTGCTCGAGGCCGCCGCCGACCTCGGCTGCCGTCCCTGGAAGTCGTTCCTCAAGGTCACGCTGCCGCTGTCGCTGCCGGGCATCATCGCCGGCTGCCTGCTGGTCTTCATCCCGGCGGTGGGCGAGTTCGTGATTCCGGCCCTGCTTGGCGACCCCGGCATGCTGATGATCGGCAAGGTGCTGTGGACCGAGTTCTTCAACAACCGTGACTGGCCGGTGGCGAGCGCGGTCGCGATCGCGCTGCTGCTGTTCCTGGTCATCCCGATCATGTTCTTCCAGCGCGCTCAGGACGCCGAAGCGGGCGGCGGAGCGCACCGATGATGCACGGCCGCCCTTGGTTCCGCGTGCTGGCCCTCGTGCTGGGCTTTGCGTTCCTGTACGTGCCGATCATTTCGCTGGTCGTGTTCTCGTTCAACGAGTCGCGGCTCGTCACGGTCTGGGGCGGATTCTCGACGAAGTGGTACGGCGCGCTGATCCAGAACCAGCAGATCCTCGACGCGGCGTGGCTCAGCCTCAAGGTGGCGGCCGTCTCGGCGACGCTGGCCGTCGTGCTCGGTACGTTCGCGGGCATGATCCTCGCGCGCTTCGGTCCGTTCCGCGGCCGCACGCTGCTGTCCGGCATGACCACGGCGCCGCTGGTGATGCCCGAGGTGATCACCGGCCTGTCGCTGCTGCTGCTGTTCGTTACGCTGGAGCAACTGATCGGCTGGCCGGCGGGCCGCGGCATGACCACGATCATCATCGCGCACGTCACGTTCGCGATGGCGTTCGTCACCGTCGTCGTGCAGTCGCGGCTCGCGCAGGTCGACGAATCGCTTGAAGAGGCGGCCCAGGACCTCGGTGCGCGCCCGGCGAAGGTCTTTTTCCTGATCACGCTGCCCATCATCTTTCCCGCGCTGCTGTCGGGCTGGCTGCTGGCGTTCACGCTGTCGCTGGACGACCTGGTGATCGCGAGCTTCGTAGCCGGCCCGGGCTCCAGCACGCTGCCGATGGTGGTGTTCTCGAAGGTGCGCCTCGGCGTGAGCCCGGACATCAACGCGCTTGCGACCATCCTCGTTGCGGTCGTGGCCGTGGGTGTCGTGGTTGCCGGCATCGCGATGTCGCGCCAGCAGAAGCTGCGCGATCGGGACGCGCAAATGGCGCTCGCGGCGAACCAGCAGATGATCGAGAGCCTCAAGAAGGGCTGACCGGTGCCGCAGTCGCCGATTCTCGCTTTCGACGTGGGCGGCTCGTTCGTCAAGGCGGGACTGGTGGATGCCACGGCTGGACGGGTCGCGGGCGAGGTGCTGCGGCGCGCGACTCCGGCCGACGCTGCACCCGAAGCAGTGATCGAGCTGCTCGCGACGATGGCGCGCGAGTTGCCGGCTGCGGGCCCGGTGGGGCTGGCGTTTCCGGCCGTCACGAAGCGGGGCGTAGCCTGGACGGCCGCGAACGTCGACCGCCGCTGGATCGGCACCAATGCGCAAGCACTGCTTGAAGCCCGGATCGGCCGGCCGGTCGCGTTCCTGAACGACGCGGATGCGGCCGGCGTGGCCGAGATGACGCTCGGTGCAGGGCGGGGGCGCGATGGCACGGTCATGGTGCTGACGCTCGGCACCGGCATCGGCACGGCCATCTTCATCGACGGGCGTCTGTTGCCGAACACGGAGCTCGGGCACCTGGAGGTGCGCGGCGAGGAAGCCGAGCACCGGGCTTCGGCCAAGGTGCGCATGGACCGCGGCCTCGGCTGGCAGGAATGGGCCGACGCGGTCAACGAGGTGCTGGCTGCCTATCACGCGCTGCTCTGGCCGGACGTTTTCATCGTCGGTGGCGGCGTGACCGAAAATTGGGAACACTTCGGCTCGCTGCTGAAGAGTCGCGCCGAAATCATCCCGGCGCATTTCCGCAACGACGCTGGAATCATTGGCGCCGCGATGGCGGCCGCCTCGTTGCGGAGTCACGCGGTCGCGTCATGATTGTCGGCAGCGGCCGCGGCTTGGGATGGATTCGGGAGACACGCCGTAAATCCATCCCTGGAGGCTCGCACGCCGCGTCCATGCGGCGTGACGGTCTCCCGAATCCATCCCAAGCCGCGGCCGCTGCCGACGAAGCTGTCGCGACGTGCTGACGCTTCCGCCATCGAAGCTGCCGCGTGTCGGTACGACGATTTTCACCGTCATGTCGCGGCTTGCGCAGGAGTGCGGCGCGATCAATCTTTCGCAGGGATTTCCGGATTTTGATCCGCCGCGGCGGCTGGTCGATCTCGTCACGCAGAAGATGCGCGAGGGCGTGAATCAGTACGCGCCGATGGCGGGGTGGCCGCCGCTGCTGCAGGCGATCGCTGAGAAGGTCGAGTCGCTCTACCAGCGACGCGTCGCGCCGGAGACGGAGGTGACCGTCACTTCGGGTGCCACGGAGGCGCTTTTCTGCGCAATCCACGCGGTGGTGCGGCCGGGCGACGAAGTCATCCTGCTCGAGCCCGCGTATGACTCGTATGAGCCCGCGGTCGAACTGGCGGGTGGGCGTGTGGTCCGTGTGCCGCTGCAGCGCCCGCAATTCGGCGTCGACTGGCAACGCGTGCGCGACGCGATGACGTCGCGGACCCGGCTGCTGATCGTCAACTCGCCCCATAACCCGACGGGCGCGGTGTTCTCGGAGACCGATCTCGACGCACTCGGCGCGGTGTTGCGCGACAGCTCGGCGCTGGTCCTGGCGGACGAGGTCTACGAGCACATCGTATTCGGCGGGCGGCAGCACGCGGGCCTGCTCGGTCGCCCGAACCTTGCCGAACGGAGTTTCGTCGTCTCGTCGTTCGGCAAGACGTTCCACTGCACGGGCTGGAAGATCGGCTACTGCGTGGCGCCCCCGGCATTGACGACCGAATTCCGCAAGGTGCACCAGTTCGTCCAGTTTGCCGTCGCGACCCCGATGCAGGCCGGACTTGCGGAGTTTCTCGCGGAGTCCCCGGGGCACGCGCTTGGCCTCGCTGCGTTCTACGAGCCCAAGCGCGACCACTTCTGCCGCTTGCTCGAGCGCACGCCGCTCGCGTTCGTTCCGGCGGCCGGGACTTATTTCCAGCTTGCTGACTATTCGCGGGTCAGCGACCTGCCCGACGTCGAGTTCGCGCGCTGGCTCACGCGGGAAGTCGGCGTCGCGGCGATCCCGGTGTCGGTATTTTCCGCCAGTCCATCCAGCGATCGACTCGTGCGATTCTGCTTCGCAAAGGGCGAGGCTACGCTCGATGCGGCGGGCGAGCGCTTGTCAGTGCTGCAGGCATCCGGAGGTGTTCCATGAATTCCCATTTGCGCGTCACGCTGGTCCAGACCGAGCTGGCCTGGCAGGACCCGTCGGCGAACCGGCGCAACCTGGCGGGTCATTTTCGGGGGCTCGCCGGACACACCGATCTCGTCGTGCTGCCCGAGATGTTCTCGACCGGCTTCAGCATGGACACTGCGACGCTGGCCGAGGAGATGAGCGGACCGACGGTCGGCTGGCTGCGCGAGGAGGCCGCGGCTCTCGGGTGCGTGATCGCCGGCAGCCTGATCGTCCGGGACGCCGGCCAGTGCTTCAACCGGCTGGTGTGGGCGCGTCCCGACGGCTCGCTCGAGTATTACGACAAGCGGCACCTGTTCCGGATGGCGAACGAGCAGCAGCACTACACGGCCGGCACCCGGCGCCTGGTCACGGAGATCAAGGGCTGGCGCGTCTGTCCGCTCATCTGCTACGACCTGCGCTTCCCCGTCTGGAGCCGCAGCCGCGGCGACTACGACCTGCTGCTGTACGTGGCGAACTGGCCGCAACGGCGCGCGCACGCCTGGGCCGCGCTGCTGAGGGCCCGTGCGATCGAGAACCTGAGCTACGTCGTCGGCGTCAATCGGATCGGTCGCGACGGCAACGGCACGACCTACGTGGGCGACAGCGTGGCGCTCGACTTTCTCGGCCAGCCGCTCTCCAGCGAGGGCGGCGGCGACCGGGTCGAAACGGTCGTGCTCGATCTCGAATCGCTGCAGTCCTACCGCAGCAGCTTCCCGGCGCTGCTCGACGCCGATCCCTACGAGATCACGGCCTGAGGCCGCGGCGATGAAGAAGCGAACCCGGGTCACGCACCTGCCGGACGTGCCGGTGCCGCCCGACAACCGACCGCTCGTGGCGCCGATCTACCAGTCGGTCAAGTTCAGCTTCGACGACGTCGCGGAAACGCAGAAGCTGTGGATGCACCAGCGCGAGGGGTTCTATTACTCCCGCGTCTCGAATCCGACGCTGCGGCAGCTCGAGCTCGCGCTGGCGCAACTGCAGGAGCGCGATGCCTGCCTGCTGACCGGTTCGGGCGTCGCGGCCATCGCGATGCCGCTGCTGGCGCTGCTGAAGTCCGGCGACCACGTGGTCTACTTTGCGGAGCTGTACGGCCCGACTCGGGCGCTCGTGCGACGGCTGCTGGGCCGCTACGGCGTCACGAGCACGCTGCTCACGGTGGACGACGTGGATTCGCTTGAGCGGACGCTCGCCGGGATACCGACCCGGCTGGTGATCTTCGAATCGCCGACCAACCCGGTCCTCAAGGTTGCCGACATCGGGCGCATCACTTCGATTGCGCGCCGCCACGGCGCGCTCACGCTGCTCGACAATACGCTCGGCGG
>Ga0209262_10000579_pt1 | contig 16162 bp, 17 predicted proteins | sample Lowcelwee11metaG_FD_187171 | JGI IMG/M metagenome (GOLD analysis project Ga0209262, IMG submission 187171) | Freshwater pond sediment microbial communities from the University of Edinburgh, under environmental carbon perturbations - Low... | ecosystem: Environmental > Aquatic > Freshwater >...
CCAGCGTTATTTCCGCGACTTCACGCCCGGCGACGATTTCTACGAAGCCCTGATCGACACCCACCGCGACCTCAGCGACGAGCAGAGCCAGCTGCTCAACGCCAAGCTGATCCTGCTGCTGGCCAACCAGGTGGGCGACATCGCCACCCTGAAAGACGCCCTGCGAATCGCCCGCGAAGGCGTCTGAACCCATTCACCCGAAGGAGACTTTCATGAACATCCGCAAGATCCACCACGTTGCCTACCGCTGCAAGGACGCCAAGACCACCGTCGAGTGGTACCAGAAGCACCTGGGCATGAACTTCGTGCTCGCCATCGCCGAAGACCAGGTGCCGTCCACCCACGCGCCCGACCCCTACATGCATTTGTTCATGGACGCGGGCGGCGGCAACATCCTGGCCTTTTTCGAACTGCCCAACGCACCCGAGATGGGCCGCGACCCGAACACGCCCGACTGGGTGCAGCACATCGCGCTGGAAGTGGACACGGTCGCTGAACTCGAAGCCACCAAGTCCCGGCTGGAAGCCGCCGGTGTGCCGGTGATCGGCGTGACCGACCACACCATCTTCAAGTCCATCTACTTCTTCGACCCCAACGGCCACCGCCTGGAGCTGGCCGCCAACACCGCCACGCCCGAGATGATGAAGAAGCTCGACGATGTGAAGTGGGACATGCTCAACGAATGGGACAAGACCAAACGCGCCCCCAAGCACGCCGCCTGGATGCACGAAAAAGAGTTCACGGCAGTCTGAACACCCCCGCCGCGCTTTGCGCGACCCCCTCAAGGGGGCGGCACTGGCCGTCCGGCAAAGCCGGCCCGGCGGTGCCCCTTGGCTGGGGCTTCGCATGCGTTGCGGACCACGCTCCGGCGTGGTGAACAACTGGTATCCGATTTTTGTGTTGCCGTTCGTCGGAACAAGGCGGTAAAAGGGGCTCAAGTTCGGAGATGCGCTGCCGAAACCTCAGAGGAACAGCGGAATTGCCATGATCCGTTGGTCCCGTTTTCAAGGGGTTTGCCATGATCAGTTTCACAACCAGCCAGCCTGTGCATTGGCCGCCTGCCGCGTCCCCCGTGGTCGCGCCAGTGACCAGCGTTTCGGCCGTCCAGCCCGCGCAGGCCATCTCGCGAGACGCGCAAACGGGCACGAACACCGGCGGGCGCGACAGCCAGGCGCAGGCCAGCCGCACGGCCAGCGGTGGCAAGAGCGCGGCCGAATCCACTGCGCCGTCAACGGCGGCCAAGGCCGCGCCTCTGTTGCCACGGGAACACACCGAAGGCGGTCGAGAAAATGCCCCGACCAGCCAGACCGACGCCGCTGAAAAAGCCGAACGCCAGGAGGCCGAAGCCCAGGCGCAGGAAAAGGCGGCCCAGAAACTGCAACTGCAGGACGTGCTCTCCAGTGTCTGGAAGGCCAGCGCGGCGGTGGTCGACGTGGTGCTGGGCCGTGAACAACAGCTGCAGGCCGCAGCGGCCGCCGACAAAGTGTCCGGCGTGGTGCCCGTGGGCGCCATCGCACCGGTGGAACCCGCGACCACCGACACCAACACCATCCCGGTGACTGGCGCTGCGGTCCCCGCGGCCGTGACGAACATGCCAGCGCCTGCGCAACTGTTGGGCGAAGACCGTGCCGGCCAGGAGCCAGTGGCCTACACCGTTCAAGGCACCAGCAGCTGGGCGCCGCTGGAAGCCGGCAGCCTGATCAGCCGCCGCGTCTGACCAAGCAACTACCCCAAAAACAAAGGGCAGGTGCCATGCACCTGCCCTTTGTTTTTGGAAGGTTTGCCGACCGAATGCAAAGCTGTATCGGTATTTTCATGACGCCGGAGCACGACCCAGACGCAAGAAACGATGCAACCCAGGGCGCCGCCGGGCCGGCTTTGCCGGACGGCCAGTGCCGCCCCCCTGGGGGGGTGCCGCGAAGCGGCGCGGGGGGGCCTCAAGCAGCCTGTCGCAGCTCGAAGTGGCGCAAGGCTTTTTGTGTGAGTTCCATCTCGCGCAACAGCTGCTGACCCAGCGACACCGGCACCACGTCCTGCGTCTGCATGGCCAGGTGTTCGATCTGGGCAGAAGTTTTCACCAGCGCCCGGAAGCCCATCAGCATGCAGGTGCCCTTGAGCTTGTGGGCGTTGTAGCCCACCGCGGCGCGGTCGCCTTCGGCCAGTGCCGCCAGCAGCACGTGCACCGTGCCTTCCGGTGGCTCGAACACCGTCTTGAGCAACTCGTCGAGCGAGTCGTCCGGCATCATGGACAGGATCTCGGTGTACGACTCGGTGTCGATCAGCCCGGACGCCGAATGGCTCAGGTCCGGCAGGCGCACCGGCAACTCGTAGGATGACAGCGGGAACGGGCCCGACGATCGCGTGCTCAGGCTGCCCAGTTGAGACGTGTGGCCCGGCTCGTCAAGCAGGCCGCAGCGGGCCAGTGCACGCTGCAGATCGCCGGCCTGCAGCGGTTTGCTGGCGAACTCGTTCACGCCCACGTCCAGCGCGCGCTTGCGCGTGTCGTTGACGACGTCGGCCGTCACAAGGATCACCTTGATCTGCGACACCGGACCATCGAGCCGGCGGATGGCTTCGGTGGTGGCCAGGCCGTCGAGCACCGGCATGTGGTAGTCCAGCAGCACCACGTCGTAGGTGTGCAGGGCCAGCAACTGCAGGGCTTCCTGACCGTTTTCGCAAAACGTGGCTTCGTGCCCCATCTTGTCGAGCAGGATGTTCATGTACTTCAGGTTGATCGGGTGGTCTTCGGCCACCAGCACGCGCAACTGGCGCGTCTGGCCGCTGTCGGTTGTGGCGGCGTGCTCCTCGGCCGGGGCCTGCGCCTCGGGCAATTGCAGGCGCACGGTGAACACCGAACCCACGCCGGGTTGGCTGCTGACTTCGATATCGCCGCCCATCATGCGGGCCAGGTTGCGCGAGATCTCCAGACCCAGACCGGTGCCGCCGATGCGGCGGCGCAGCGAGTTGTCGGCCTGGTAGAAGCGGGTGAACAGGCGTTCGACCGTTTCCTTGTCCATGCCCACGCCGGTGTCGCGCACCGTCAGCACCACGCCCGACTGTCCGCCGGGCGCGCGGGTGAGTTCGGCCATCACGCTGCCTTCGGGCGTGAACTTGATGGCGTTGTTGATCAGGTTGAACAGGATCTGGCGCAGGCGCGTCGCGTCGGCCATCACCCATTCGGGCAGGTCGGCCGCGGCGTACATGTTCAGGCTCAGACCCTTGTCGCGCGCGGCGACCTGCATCAGGCCGTCCACTTCGTGCAGCACGCCCGGCAGGTGGATCGGCGTCACCGACAGCTTGAGCGTGCCCGACTCCATGGTCGAGACGTCGAGGATGTCGTTGAGCACGCCCAGCAGGTGCAGGGCGGAGTCGCGGGCGGTGCCCAGATAGTCGCGCTGCTGGCTGGACAGCGTGGCGTCGTCGAGCAGGTTGAGCATGCCCAGCAGGCCCTGGAACGGGGTGCGGATTTCGTGGCTCATGTTGGCCAGGAAGATGCTCTTGCCGTGGTTCGCCGCTTCGGCCTGGTCGCGCGCTTCGGCGAGATCCTGGCTGAGTTTTTCCAGCTGCACGTATTGCCGCTGCTGACGCCGGATGTGGCGGATCAGCAAGCCCAGGAAGAGCAGCATGATCACGATCTGGGCCGCGGCCAGACCGATCACCAGCAGACCCTGCTGTTGCAGCTGCTGGTTGCGTTCGTCGAGGAAGCGCGCGACAGCGCGGTTGGCCTCGCGCGTGAGTTCGGCCAGCGGCAGCTGCAGCGCGTCCACGCGGTTCAGCAACAGCTGGCGTTGTTCGGGGTTGTCGATCAACTGCTGCGATTGCGCAAACAGCGGATCGGCGAGTTTGACGAAGTCGTTGATCAGCGCCACCGTGGTGGTGTATTCAAACGACGATTCGAGCAGGTCGCGGCGCGGGATGTTGGTCAGCAGGTCGATGCGGCTGAGGAACACTTCGTAGCGCTCCACCAGCGTGTCGCCATCCACTTCGGGGCTGCCGGCGTGCGTCAGGCTGTGCTTGAGCCGCGTCAGCTCGCGTTCGAGCTGGTAGGCCTGCCACATGATCGAATCGACCTGGTTGTTCGACACATCGTCGAGCATGCGGAACTGCCGCCACTGGATCCAGCCCAGCGGCGTGAGGGTGAGCGCCAGCAGCAAGGTGAGGGCGATGGCCCATTGCCGACCTTGCCAGCGGGCCAGATTCGGCAACTGGAACATCATTGCACTTCCAGGGCCTTGAGTTGCCAGATGGAGCGCTCGTAGTAGGTCGAGGTGCGCAGTTCGGCGGCGCTGTCAAAGTTGTAGACCACAAACAGCGGACCCTTCTCGCGCACGGGAATGGCCTTGTCGTCGATCAGACGCGCGACCACCAGCTTGTACTTGGTGGTGTCGTCCACGGGGATGCTGATCTTGTAGTCGTTGATGGCCACGGCGCTGATCTTGCTGCCGCTGGCCTTGACCGCGGCCAGCACGTCGGCCAGCAGCGGGCCGGTGAACTTGACCGGCTTGTCAAACCAGGGCGTGCTGGTGGTGAAGGTGTGCTGCGGCAGGGCCTCGATCATCTTCATGTCGAAACGCGCCTTGTCGCCGGCGTTCTTCTCGGCGATCTTGCCGGTGATGGTCAGGATGGCGCGCTCCTTGGGCGCGTCCAGCGCGAGCGCGGCGCCCGAAATCGAGAGACCGGCGAGCAGCAGGCTGGTGGTGAAGGTGCGGCGGGTGTTCATGGTGATCATGTTCAACGTCAGGGTGGTGGGTCAATGGAATTCAGATGCGGTGGCGCACCAGGGCCGGGTTGCTGGCCAGGCGGTTGAGCAGGGCGGGGGCGATCTGCGTGAGCGGCAGGATTTCGTGCGCCGCGCCGGCCTGGATGGCCATGCGCGGCATGCCGAAGACGACGCAGCTGGCTTCGTCCTGCACATAGTTGTAGCTGCCGGCGTCCTTCATCTCGCGCATGGCCTGAGCGCCGTCGGCGCCCATGCCGGTGAGCATGATCCCGATCGCGTTGGGCCCAAGCACGCGCGCGGCCGACTTGAACAGCACCTCCACCGAAGGCCGGTGGCGGTTGACCGGCTCGGTGTCTTCGACCACGGCGACGTAGTTCGAACCACTGCGGTCGATGCGCAAGTGGTGTCCACCCGGCGCGATGTAGGCGTGACCGGGCAGGATGCGCTGGCCGTGGCGCGCTTCTTCCACGCGGATGCGGCACAGCGAGTCGAGCCGCGCCGCAAAGCTGGTGGTGAAGCCCGGCGGCATGTGTTGCGTGATCACGATGGCGGGCGAATCGGCCGGCAAGGGCACCAGCACCTCGCGGATGGCCTCGGTGCCGCCGGTGGAGGCGCCGATGCAGATGACTTTTTCGGTGGACAGGCGCGGCAGCGGCGCGCGGGGCGGCTCGGTCACGCTGTGGCCGGACGCACCACCCGGTGCGGGCGTGGCGGCGGGCGCCGGGCCCAGGCGCTTGACGTGGGCGCAGGCGGCGACGCGGATCTTGTCCACGATGTCGGTGGCGAGTTCCTGCAGGCCGCTGCTGATGCCGATGCGCGGTTTGGCCACGTAGTCCACGGCGCCCATTTCGAGCGCGCGCAGCGTGATCTCGGCGCCTTGCTCGGTGAGCGTGGACACCATCACCACCGGCATCGGGCGCAGGCGCATCAGGCGCGAGAGGAACTCCAGCCCGTCCATGCGCGGCATTTCCACATCGAGTGTGATGACGTCGGGGTTGAGTTCGCGGATCATCTCGCGCGCCACCAGCGGATCGCTGGCCGCGCCGATGCAGCGCATGTCGGGCTGGCGGTTGATGATCTCGGTCAGCAGGCTGCGCACCAGCGCCGAATCGTCGACCACCACCACTTTGATCTGGGCCATTTTTCTTCTCCCTTAGAACAGGTCGACCGAGCCACCTGCCGTGGCCTTGGCCACCATCGCTGCGCTGCCCTTGCGTTCCTGCGTTTCCAGGGTCTCGGGGTGCGAGTGCGCCAGCCGCTTGACCATGGCCTTGCCGGTGGCGGGGAAGTAGCACACCTTGCGTGGATAGATGTCGAGCACGTCCTTGGAAATGACGGCGATGCGTTCGGTCTGCAGGTAGTCGAGCACGAACGCCGTGTTGCGTTCGCCGACGTTCATGGTGGTGAAGCTGTGCATCACCTGGCCACCGCCGAACACCTTGGCCTGCATGGTTTCGCGCCGGGCGCCGAGCTTGATCATCTCGTTGATCAGCAGTTCCATGGCGTAGGAGCCGTAGCGCCCGGAGGTGTCGCCGTTGCCCTCGGGCAGCATGAAATGGTTCATGCCGCCGACGCGGACCTTGGGGTCCCAGATGCAGGCGGCGATGCAGGAACCGAGCACGGTCATGACCATCATGTCGTCGCTGGTGACGTAGTACTCGCCTGGCAGCACCTTGACGGTGTCGATGTTGAAGTGGTGGTCGCGGTAGAAGAACGAGGCCTCGCCCGGTTTGGATTTGCGCGCCTTCAGGGTCTCCAGTGTCGAACGTGCAGGGGTGACGATCATGATCGGCCTCCGCAGAGACGGTGGTGAGAGGTGCCCCGGGCCAGAAACACCGCGGAACCGGCTTTGCCGGGCCGCTGGTGTTGTCCCCCTGGGGGGAAGGCGTGAAGCGCCGCAGGGGGGCGTTCAAATCCTTTCATACACCGTCTTTCCGTGCAGGGTGAACAGGCTGCGCGCGTCGCTGAAGTTTTCCGCGTGACCGACGAACAGCATGCCGCCGGGTTTCATCACCCGGTGGATGCGCTCCAGCACCTGGCGCTGCGTGGCGGCGTCGAAATAGATCATCACGTTGCGGCAGAACACCACGTCGAACGGCTCGCGAAACGGCAGGTCCTGGATCAGGTTGACGCTCATGAATTCCATGTGCTTTTGCAGCTCGGGTTTCACGCGCATGAGGCCGGCGTTGCTGCCCTTGCCGCGCATGAAGTAGCGCTGCAGCCGCTCGGGGCTCAGGCCCTTCACGCCGTCGCTCTTGTAGACCCCGCGCGCGGCGGTGGCGAGCACCTTGGTGTCGATGTCGCTGTTGACCAGGCTGAAGTTGCCGCCGTTGCCCAGCGCTTCGGTGGCCGTCATGGCGATCGAGTACGGTTCTTCGCCGGTGGAGGCGGCCGAGCACCAGATGCGCCAGGGCTGGCCACGTTTTGCGGCCAGCAGATCGCGCAGGATTTCAAAGTGGTGCTGCTCACGGAAAAAGGCCGTGAGGTTGGTGGTCAGTGCGTTGATGAACTCCTGCCACTCGGCGCCATCGTGTTGCTCCAGCCCGTCCAGATAGCTCTTGAAGCTGGTGTGGCCGGTGTCGCGCAGTCGGCGCGAGACGCGGCTGTAGACCATGGCGTGTTTGCCGTCGTGCAGGCTGATGCCCGCCTTCTTGTAGATCAGCGCCTTGATGCGCGTGAAGTCGGCGTCGGACCAGAGGAACTCGCGCCCCTGGGCCAGGGGGCCATCGTCCAGGCCCGCCAGGTCCTGCGGGGGCTGGGTGGCGCGAAACGGAGGGCGGGTCGATTGCAGCATGGAGTCACCAGGTGGGTGGCGGGCTTGGAACGCGGAACCGGGATCAGTGGCGCGAACGGCGCACCAGACCCGAGGTGTCCAGGATCAGGGCCACCTTGCCATCGCCCAGGATGGTGGCGCCCGAGATGTTGGGCACCTTGCGGTAGTTCGACTCCAGGTTCTTGATCACCACCTGTTGCTGGCCCAGCAGTTCGTCCACCATGAGCGCCACGCGGGCGCCATCGGACTCCACCACCACCATGATCGGGCTGGCCGGGTTGTATTCGAAACGCGGCACGTCAAACACCCGCTCCAGTTCGATCACCGGCATGTATTCGTCGCGCACCTTCACCAGCTGCGCGCCCTGCGCCACGGTGTTGATGTCGCTCGGCTTGATCTGGAACGACTCGATCACCGACGACAGCGGCAGGATGTAGACCTCGTCGCTGACCCGCACGCTCATGCCGTCCATGATGGCCAGCGTGAGCGGCAGGCGCACCTTGACGCTCATGCCATAGCCTTCGGCGGAGTCGATCTCGACCGTGCCGCCCAGCGAGGCGATGTTTTTCTTGACCACGTCCATGCCGACACCGCGGCCGGACACGTCGGTCACGACCTCGGCGGTGGAGAAGCCGGGTGCGAGGATCAGGTTCCACACCTCGGCGTCGCTCAGCGAGTCGGGTGCGTCCATGCCTTTTTCACGGGCTTTCTTCAGCAGCTTCTCGCGCGACAGGCCTTTGCCGTCGTCGCGCACCTCGATCAGGATCGAGCCGCCCTGGTGCGAGGCCGAGAGCGTGATGTTGCCGTGGTCGGTCTTGCCTTTGGCGCGACGCTCGTCGGGCATCTCGATGCCGTGGTCGCAGCTGTTGCGGATCAGGTGGGTCAGCGGGTCGGTGATCTTTTCGATCAGGCCCTTGTCGAGTTCGGTGGCCTCGCCGTGGGTGATCAGCTCGACCTTCTTGCCCAGCTTGCCGGCCAGGTCGCGCAGCATGCGCGGGAAGCGGTTGAACACCACCGACATCGGAATCATGCGGATCGACATCACCGCTTCCTGCAGGTCGCGGGTGTTGCGGTCGAGGTCGGCCAGGCCGGCCAGCAGCGGCTGGTTGGCGGCGCTGTCGAGCTCGCGGCTCTTCTGCGCCAGCATGGCCTGGGTGATGACGAGTTCGCCCACCAGGTTGATCAACTGGTCCACCTTGCTGACCGACACGCGCAGCGTGCTCGATTCGGGCGAGGCCGGGCTGGCGGGCGCACGCGCCTCGGCTTTTGCGGGCACCGCAGCAGCGGCCTTGATGGGTGGCTCGGGGACCGGTTCGGCAGCGACCGAGGCGGCAGGCTGGTTCGTGGCCACCGGGGCCGCAGCCGAAGGCAGGCCAGGGGCGTCGTCGAAGAAGCCGAAGTCTGTGCCTTCGCCCTTGATCGGGGCAGCGGGCGTTGCCGCCACCGCTTCAGGGGCCGGAACCTGGGCATCCAGGTCGACGATGCGGATGTGTTCCTTGCTCACATGGAACGTGAACAGGTCCATCAGGTCGGTGTCGCTGGAGCCGGTGTGCACGCGGAAGACGCGGCGGTCAGCCTGGTCGCAGGGCAGGGGCTCGATGCGGCCCAGACCCACGATGTCGCGGAAGAGTTCTGCGATGCAGTCGGCCTCGCTCGGGTTGTCCATCGGACCGATGTGGATTTCGAGCGTGCGTTCGCCGCTGGGCACCGGGGCCGTGGCGACCGGGGCGGGTGCCGGTGCTCCGACGGAGGCGGCCACAGGCGCGGCAACCGGCGCCGGCGCGCTGACGGCGACCGGGGCTGCGGACGTGCCGTGGGCCAGGGCGCTGATGCGGCTGACCAGATCGGACGTGGCCGGGGTGTCCACGTTGCGGCCCTGGTGGCGCGCCAGCAGCAGGCGCAGCGCGTCAGAAGATTCGAGCAGCACGTCCACCATCGGCGGCGTGGGCTGCAGTTCGTGGCGGCGCAGCTTGTCCAGCAGCGACTCCATCTGGTGCGTGAGTTCGGCCACGTCGGCAAAGCCGAAGGTAGCCGCGCCGCCCTTGATGGAGTGCGCGCAGCGGAAGATGGCGTTGAGTTCTTCGTCGTCGGCCTGCTCCAGGTCCAGGTGCAGCAGCATCTGCTCCATCTGGTCCAGGTTTTCACCGGCTTCCTCGAAGAAGATTTCGTAGAACTGGCTCAGGTCGATGTTGCCACCGAGGTTCTGGCCTTCATTCATCATTTCACCCATGTATGGCTCCTGGATCGGGGACGTGCCTTGGCGGTCTTCAGCGGATGACCTTCTGAATGACCTCAATGAGGCGACCCGGATCAAACGGTTTCACCAGCCAGCCCGTGGCACCGGCGGCGCGGCCGGCCTGCTTCATCTGGTCGCTCGACTCGGTGGTCAGGATCAGGATCGGCGTGGTCTTGAATTTGGGGTTCTCGCGCAGCTTTTTGGTCAGGCCCAGACCGTCGAGGCGGGGCATGTTCTGGTCGGTCAGCACCAGATCGATGGCGTGGTTCTGGGCCTTTTCAAGGGCGTCCTGGCCATCCACCGCTTCCACCACGTGAAAACCGGCGCCGGTCAGGGTGAACGACACCATTTTTCGCATGGAGGCCGAGTCGTCAACGGCAAGAATCGATTGCATGGAGTACTCCGTGTTTCGAACACATATCGGCAAAAAGGGGCGGCGGCTTTAGAACAGGTCGATGGAACCGGCGTCCATCTCGTTCTGGGTGACGGGGCTGGGCCGGTCGGGCGTCGGGTCGATGCACAGCGGCACCTCGTCTTCCTCGGGCTCCATGGCCTCGTCGGCCAGCTTCCAGGCGCAACCCTGCAGCACCTTGCCGGTGTGCACGATGAGCTGGGTCGCCATGTCGTGGAACTGCAGCTCGGTCACGGCCTGGTGCAGGCTGTGGCGGATGCTCAGCAAGTCGTCGGTGTCTTTGTGCGCCGCCAGGTTGCCCAGCGCGTGGTTGGCCGTGCTGAAGCGCTCCAGCAGGTTGCCCGTGGCGTGATCAAGCAGGCCTTCGAGCCGCTTCAGGTCGGTCATGGCCATCAGCAGCGAATCCTGGAGGTCGGCCACCAGGTTCACGGGCAGGGACACAGACGGTGTCGTCTGCTGCATCATCGATTGGTCCATGGTGTGCGGTGCAGTTGGTCTATCGGGCCGTGGGTGGGGACGGGTATCGGGCTATCGGGCAGTACAATTTTCCCGTCCATAGACATCCTGTATCGGCAGATAACGGGTCAAATTCAGCAGCATTTCGCCGCCTTGCCCACGGGAGTCTGGCCACCCGTCCGACCAACCCACAAAATAGCGGCATGCCAGAACACACCGACAAACGCCTGGTGCGCATCCTCCACCTGGAGGATTCCCGGGTTGACCACGCGCTGGTCAAGTTCGCGCTGCAACGCAGCCAGATGAACTGCCAGCTCACCCTGGTCGACACCCTGGCCGACTTCCGGCGCGAACTGGAGTCCGGTCAGCACGACATCGTTCTGGCCGACTACCACCTGCCCGGCTTCACCGGCATGGACGCCTGGGAACAGGCCCACCAGCACGGCATCGACATTCCCTTTGTCATCCTCTCCGGCGCCATTGGCGAGACCGCCGCGGTCGATGCCATGCACCGTGGCGTGAGCGACTACCTGCTCAAGGACAGCATGAACCGGCTCTCGCACGTCATCGAGCGGGCGCTGGAGGTGAGCGAAACCCGGCGCGCCAAGGCCCGCGCCGATGCCGAACTGGCCGACTCGCGCCGCCGCCTGGCCGAGCTGGCCGAACACCTGCAAACCAGCATCGAACAGGAACGCGCCGACATCGCGCGCGAAATCCACGACGACATCGGCGGAGCGCTGGCCGCGGTCAAGCTCGACCTCTCGTGGGTGGCGCGCCGCACGGTCGAAGCCGACATGCGCCAGCACATGGACACCGCGCTCGAAATGCTGCAGCACGCCCTGGGCGCCAGCCAGCGCATCATGATGAACCTGCGCCCGCCCATTCTTGACCAGGGCCTGGTGGCCGCGGTGCAGTGGCTCGGCTCCAGTTTCGAACAGCGCACCGGCCTGCGCGTGGTTGTGCGGCGCTCATCGGAGCAGATGGACGTGCCGCGCGAAGTGCAGCTGGTGGCCTACCGCACCGCGCAGGAAGCGCTCACCAACGTCGCCAAACACGCCCAGGCCAGCGCGGTCGATATCGACCTCAGCGACCGCGAGGGTGTGCTCACGCTGGAGGTCAGCGACAACGGCCGCGGCATGAGCGCCGACGCCCTGCGCAAGGCCAAGTCGTTTGGTCTGCTCGGCCTCAAGGAACGCGCGGAAAAGGTCAACGGCTGGCTCGACGTCAGCTCCTCCGGGCGCGGCACCTCGGTGATCTTGTCGGTGCCGCTCGGCGGCCCGGGCAGCCCCAACAACAACCAGGAGGACTCCCATGATCAAGGTGATTTTGTGTGACGACCATGCGATGGTGCGTCGCGGCATCCGCGACACCATCTCGGAGGCGGTTGACATCCAGGTGGTCGGCGAAGCCGGCAGCTACCCCGAGCTGCGCGAACAGCTGCGCAAGAGCCCTTGCGACGTGCTCGTGCTTGACCTCAACATGCCCGGGCGCGGCGGCCTGGAGGTGCTCGCGGCGCTGAGGGAAGAGGGCTCCACCGTCAAGACGCTGGTGGTCTCCATGTACCCGGAAGACCAGTACGCCATCCGCTGCCTGCGCGCCGGCGCCCGCGGCTACCTCAACAAGGCCGGTGATCCCGCCGAACTCGTCAACGCCATCCGCACGGTGCAGCAGGGGCGCAAGTTCGTCACGCCCGAGGTGGCGCAGATGCTGGTGGACAACCTCAACGCGCCGGAAGACCAGGAGCTGCACGCCAGCCTGTCCGAGCGTGAACTGCAGACCCTGCAAAAAATCGCCAGCGGCAAAAAGCTCTCCGAGATCGCTGACGAACTCATGCTCAGCCCCAAGACGGTCAGCGTCTACCGCGCGCGGGTGCTGGAGAAACTGCACCTGAGCAACAACGCGGAACTGACGGTTTACGCGATACGGAACAGCCTGGTGTGAGGGGTATACCAGCGTCTGGTGTCTCAACAGCATGAAATTGTTGTAGTGAGTTGCCAGACGGGTACTTTATTTTCTTGAGCCTTCAAACAATGACTTTGGTTCTGCCGAGTGTCAGTGTGGTGACTGTCACGTTCAATAGCCGAAAACACATCGAGGGGTGTGTTGCTTCGATGCAGGGGCAAACCCACGTCCCTCGAGAGCACATCGTGATTGACGGAGCCAGTCAGGATGGAACGGTTCCATGGCTACAAGAACGGCACGAAGCCTTTGATGTGCTGGTCAGCGAACCCGATTCGGGCATCTACAACGCACTGAACAAAGGCCTGGCCCGTGCTGGCGGTGATGTGGTCGGCTTTCTCCATTCGGATGACGTGTACGCCGATGCTGATGTGCTGGCCGATGTGGCTCAGGCGTTTGCCGATCCTTCGGTGAGCGCGGTGTATGGTGATCTGGCCTATGTCGCGGCCGACGGTACGCCACTGCGCCGCTGCTGGAGATCACAGGCCTTTCGGCCCTGGATGCTGCGCTGGGGCTGGATGCCTCCACACCCTACGCTTTATGTGCGGCGAGCCTGCTACGAAGCCATTGGCGGGTTCGATGAGCGATTCCGCATCTCGGGCGATTATCACAGCGTGCTCATGCTGTTCAGTCTGCCGGGTTTCCGCGCGGTGCACTTGCCCCGGGTTCTCGTGCACATGCGCACCGACGGGGCCAGTCAGACCAGTTGGACCAATGCCTGGCGCATCAACCGGGAAGACTTCCGCGCTCTGCGCAGTGCACGAACCGGAGCGTGGGGCGGTGCCGGCGCTTTGCTGGTCAAGAACTTGCGCATGCTCAAGCGCATGGTGAGCTGAGTCATTGCGCCAGCCTGGCCGGACTCACCCTCCAGTGAAGATGTCGGTGGCGAGTTTCAGCAGCGCCACCACCGGGCCGTCGAGCATGGGCAGCGTGGTGGCGATGCCGATCAGGCCGGCGGTGATGGTGAGCGGGAAGCCGATGGCGAAGGCGTTCATCTGCGGTGCGATGCGCGAGACGAAGCCGAGCACGATGTTGATGAACAGCAGCAGGCCGATCATGGGCAGCGCGATCCACAGGCCGTAGCGGAATACCACGGCGCCAAGTTCGTGCAGGCGCAGGCGGTTGACCGATTCGAAGGCGCTGGCGCCGAGCGGAAAGGTCTCGAAGCTGGACACCACCGCCTGCAACACCATGAGGTGGCCGTTGAGCACAACGAACAGCAGCATGGTGATGTTGCCGAAGTAGCGGCCCACGGCGCTGGTCTGCGAGTTGGTGGAGGGGTCGAAGAAGCCAGCGTAGTTCAGGCCCATCTGCAGGCCGATGACCTCGCCCGCCAGCTCGACCGATGAGAACACGATGCGCACCGCCAGCCCGATGGCCACGCCCACGACCACCTGCTGCAGCACCACGGCGAACGCATCGGGGTCGGTCAGCCCGATGATGGGCTGCTCGGGCAGGACCGCCTGGGCACACAGCGCGATCAGCATGGCCAGCGCTACGCGCGTGCGCATCGGCACCGAGCGGGCCGAGAAAATCGGCGCGCTTGAGAACACCGCCAGGATGCGCAGAAACGGCCAGAACACCGGCGACACCAGCGCCATGATGTCCGCTTCGCTGAAGGTCGGCATGGTCGGGATCTACAGAAGGGCTGGTGAGCGGGTGTCCCGCCCAGGGCACCGCCGGGCCGGCTTTGCCGGACGGCCAGTGCCGCCCCCTTGGGGGGGTGACGCGAAGCGGCGCGGGGGGGACACTTAAACAGCGTAGTTCGGGATCGACAGGATCGTGCTGCGGATGAAGTCCACCAGCGTCGTCATCATCCAGGGCCCGGCGATGGCGAACACGGCGATCGCGGCGATCAGCTTGGGCACGAACGACAGCGTGGCTTCGTGGATCTGGGTGATGGCCTGGAACAGGCTCACCAGCAGGCCCACGCCCAGCACCGTGGCGAGCACGGGGGCGGACACCATGAGGATCAGGAAGAGGGCGTTCTGGCCCATCGTGAGGGCGGCTTGCGGGTCCATGGGGTGTCCTTGTCTAGGTCGCGAAAGAAGCGGCCAGCGAACCCAGCAGCAGGTTCCAGCCGTCGGCCAGCACAAACAGCATCAGCTTGAACGGCAGCGCCACCAGCACAGGCGACAGCATCATCATGCCGAGCGACATCAGCACGCTGGCGACCACGAGGTCGATCACCAGGAAGGGGATGAAGATCATGAAGCCGATCTGGAACGCGGTCTTGAGTTCGCTGGTGACGAAGGCCGGCACGATGACGCGAAAGGGCGCGGTTTCGGCGGTCACGTCGGCGGGCAGTTTGGCCAGACGGGCGAAGAGTTCGAAGTCGGACTGGCGCGTCTGCTTGAGCATGAAGGCGCGCATGGGCTCCTGGCCGCGTTCGAGCGCCTGCTCGAAGCTGATCTGGTTGGCGGTGTAGGGCGCGTAGGCGTCCTGGTAGACCTTGTCGAGCGTGGGGCCCATCACGAACAGCGTGAGGAACAGCGACAGGCCGACCACCACCTGGTTGGGTGGCGCGGACTGTGTGCCCAGCGCCTGGCGCAGCAACGACAGCACGATGACGATGCGGGTGAAGCCCGTCATCAGCAGCAGCACCGCGGGCAGGAACGAGAGCGCGGTGAAAAACAGCAGGGTCTGGATCGGCACCGAGTAGCTGTTGCCGCCCGCCCCCTGACCGATCACCAGCGGCAGCGACGCGCCAGCACCGGGGACGGGCGTGGTCTGGGCGATGGCCGCGCCGGACAGGCCGAGCAGCAGGGCCAGAACCAGGGCCTGGCGCGAGCGGAAGTCAACGCGGGCCATGGGGGCCTTTCGTGAGCTGGGCCAGCCGGGCGGCAAAGCCACCGGCCGGTGCAGCGCCGGGCGAGAGAGGATCGACCACCTCGGGGGGCAGTGGCATCTGGTGCAGCGCGGTGATGCTGCCGGGCGCCACGCCGAGCACCAGGCAGACGCGGTCGGCGCCCTCGCCCAGTTGCACCGTGACCACGCGTTGCTGGGGCCCCAGCGAGAGCGTGCTCATGAGCTGCAGCGACGGGCCTTTCTGGCTGGCGATGCCGGGCAGGTGGCGGCGGTAGCGCTGGAGAAACCAGGCCGCGGCCACCATCAACAGCAGCAGCACCAGCGCAGGAGCGGCGTTTTGAAACATGAAAGAACCCAGTGCCGTAAATGATGTGTGAGAAACGAAGTGCCTTAACCCAGAGACACCGAGGAACCGGCTTCGCCGGGCCTAAGGTGTCGCCCCCCTGGAGGGGGGTGGCGCCGAAGGCGACGCGGGGGGTGCTCCGAATACAAGGGTCAGCTCCTGCTGACCCGCCGCATGCGTTCTGAGGGCGTGACGATGTCGGTCAGGCGGATGCCGAACTTTTCGTTCACCACCACCACCTCGCCCTGGGCGATCAGGTAGCCGTTGACCAGCACGTCCATGGGCTCGCCGGCCAGCGCGTCGAGTTCGACGATGGAGCCCTGGGCGAGTTGCAGGATGTACTTGATCGGCACCTTGGTGCGGCCGAGTTCCACGGTGAGCTGCACCGGGATGTCGAGCACCATCTGGATGTCGTTGACCGAGTTGTTCGCGCCAGCGCCGGGCGTGGCCGGGGC
>Ga0209262_10000580_pt1 | contig 16161 bp, 17 predicted proteins | sample Lowcelwee11metaG_FD_187171 | JGI IMG/M metagenome (GOLD analysis project Ga0209262, IMG submission 187171) | Freshwater pond sediment microbial communities from the University of Edinburgh, under environmental carbon perturbations - Low... | ecosystem: Environmental > Aquatic > Freshwater >...
CATGGAAGAAGCCCGCCGCAACATGCTCAAGGTATCGCTCAAGAATGGCACCCTGCACCACCAGGTGACGGGTCGTCACGGTGCCGCCAATGTCATGATGGCGCCCGCTCCCAAGGGTACCGGCATCATTGCCGGCGGCCCGATGCGCGCCATTTTTGAAGTGATGGGCATCACCGACATCGTGGCCAAGAGCCACGGATCGACCAATCCCTACAACATGGTTCGTGCCACGCTGGACGCGCTGAACAACTGCAGCACCCCTGCAGGTGTGGCAGCCAAGCGCGGCAAGAGCGTTGAAGAGCTCTTCGCTTAAACGGGAGTTTCAGACATGACTACGCAACAAACCGTCAAAGTGCAACTGGTCCGCAGCCCGATCGGCTGCAAGGAATCGCACCGCGCCACCGTGCGTGGCCTGGGTCTGCGCAAGCTGAACAGCGTCAGCGAATTGCAGGACTCGCCTGCCGTGCGCGGCATGATCAACAAGATCAGCTATCTGGTCAAGGTTCTCTGAGAGGCCGATGATGGAACTCAATAGCATCAAGCCCGCGTCGGGCGCCAAACACGCCAAGCGTCGCGTTGGTCGCGGCATCGGATCCGGCCTGGGCAAGACCGCAGGTCGTGGCCACAAGGGCCAGAAATCCCGCTCGGGCGGTTACCACAAGGTCGGCTTCGAAGGCGGCCAGATGCCCATGCATCGCCGTCTGCCCAAGCGCGGTTTCAAGTCGCATCTGCTCAAGTACAACGCCGAGATCACTCTCAGCGCGCTGGAGCAGCTGGGCGCCGACACCGTCGACATTCTGACGCTCAAGCAGGCCGGTCTGGTCGGCGAACTGGCCAAGGTGATCAAGGTCATCAAGTCCGGCGAGATCAAGAAGGCTGTCAAGCTCAATGGCATCGGCGCCACCGCCGGCGCCAAGGCTGCCATCGAGGCGGCCGGCGGTAGCGTGGCCTGAAAACTGGATCGAGAGTAGAACCAAGTGGCAACGAACGCGGCTCAGATTGCAAAAACCGGCAAGTTCGGCGACTTGCGTCGCCGGTTGGTCTTTTTGCTGCTTGCACTGGTGGTGTACCGCATTGGTGCACACATTCCGGTGCCGGGCATCAACCCGGACCAGCTCAAGGCCTTGTTCGACGGCCAGCAGGGCGGCATCCTGAACCTGTTCAACATGTTCTCGGGTGGCGCGCTGTCGCGTTTCACGGTGTTCGCGCTGGGCATCATGCCGTACATCTCGGCATCGATCATCATGCAGCTGCTGACCTACGTGCTGCCTGCCTTCGAGCAGATCAAGAAGGAAGGCGAAGCCGGCCGTCGCAAGATCACCCAGTACACGCGTTATGCGACGTTGGGTCTGGCGATTTTCCAGTCGCTCGGCATTGCCGTCGCGCTGGAGAGTTCGGCGGGTCTGGTGATGGCCCCCGGGTTCGGCTTCCGCATCACGGCCGTCGTCACCCTGACGGCCGGCACGATGTTCCTGATGTGGCTGGGTGAGCAGATCACAGAGCGCGGACTGGGTAACGGCATTTCGATCCTGATCTTCGGCGGTATCGCAGCCGGGCTGCCTGGCGCCATCGGTGGCTTGCTGGAGTTGGTGCGTACCGGCGCCATGAGCATCATCGCCGCGTTGATCATCGTGACGCTGGTGGTCCTGGTGACCTACTTCGTGGTGTTCGTCGAGCGTGGTCAGCGCAAGATCCTGGTGAACTATGCGCGTCGCCAGGTAGGCAACAAGGTCTACGGCGGCCAGTCTTCGCACCTGCCGCTCAAGCTGAACATGGCTGGCGTGATCCCGCCCATCTTCGCGTCAAGCATCATCCTGCTGCCGGCTACCGTGGTGAGCTGGTTCAGCAGTGGCGATTCGATGCTCTGGCTCAAGGACATTGCCAGCAGCCTGACACCGGGTCAACCGATCTACGTGATGCTCTACGCCACGGCCATTGTGTTCTTCTGTTTCTTCTACACGGCACTGGTGTTCAACAGCCGCGAGACAGCCGACAACCTGAAAAAGGGTGGCGCCTTCATCCCGGGCATTCGTCCGGGTGATCAGACCGCGAAGTACATCGACCGTATCCTGCTGCGTCTGACGCTGGCTGGTGCGATCTACATCACGTTTGTCTGCCTGCTGCCGGAGTTCCTGATCCTGAAATACAACGTGCCGTTCTATTTTGGCGGCACCTCGTTGCTGATCATCGTGGTGGTGACCATGGATTTCATGGCTCAGGTGCAGAACTACATGATGTCGCAGCAATATGAATCGCTGCTGAAGAAGGCCAATTTCAAGGCTACGCCAGGTGTCTGAAAGAGATGGCGAAAGACGATGTGATTCAGATGCAGGGCGAGGTGGTGGAGAACCTGCCGAACGCGACCTTCCGCGTAAAGCTGGAAAATGGCCACGTTGTTCTGGGACATATTTCCGGCAAGATGCGGATGCATTACATCCGTATCCTGCCGGGTGACAAAGTGACTGTCGAGTTGACGCCTTACGACTTGACGCGGGCACGGATCGTATTCAGGGCCAAATGAATTTGCAGGTTTCGGATTGTCCGGAACCAGGCGTTAGAAGTTTTAGGAGAGTGAAATGAGAGTTTCGGCTTCGGTCAAGAAAATTTGCCGCAACTGCAAAATCATCCGCCGCAAGGGAGTGGTGCGCGTGATCTGCACGGATCCCCGCCACAAGCAGCGTCAAGGCTGATTGCAAGAGTTATAGAGGACGAAAATGGCACGTATCGCTGGCATCAACATTCCGCCGCATAAGCATGCAGAAATTGGCTTGACCGCCATTTTTGGCATCGGTCGCACGAGCGCTCGCAAGATTTGCGATGCCTGCGGCATTGCATATTCCAAGAAGATCAAGGATCTGACTGACGCTGATCTCGAGAAAATTCGCGACCAGATCGCCGGCATCACCATTGAGGGTGACCTGCGTCGCGAGACGACGATGAACATCAAGCGTCTGATGGACATTGGCTGCTATCGCGGTTTCCGCCATCGCCGCGGTCTGCCCATGCGCGGTCAGCGTACGCGCACCAATGCCCGCACCCGCAAGGGTCCGCGCAAGGGTGCCCAGGCACTGAAGAAATAAACTGGCATTGAAAGATCACCATGGCTAAAGCTCCCGCCAATAATGCCGCGCAGCGTGTGCGCAAGAAGGTTCGCAAGAACGTGGCTGACGGCGTTGCCCACGTGCACGCCTCCTTCAACAACACCATCATCACGATCACCGATCGCCAGGGCAATGCCCTGTCCTGGGCGTCGTCTGGTGGTCAGGGTTTCAAGGGTTCGCGCAAGTCCACGCCGTTCGCCGCCCAGGTGGCGTCCGAAGTGGCTGGCCGCGCTGCCATGGAGCAGGGTATCAAGAACCTCGATGTCGAGATCAAGGGCCCCGGCCCGGGTCGCGAATCTTCGGTGCGCGCTTTGGCGGCACTGGGCATCCGCATCAACCTGATCTCCGATGTGACGCCGGTGCCGCACAACGGCTGCCGTCCCCAGAAGCGCCGTCGCATCTAAGCGGCACGCGCATTTTTAACAAGCCCACCGCCACCGGCATTGCGCTGGTGGCTCCCGCAGGCAACTGCGGAAGTTGACATAGAAGGAAGTTCAAGTGGCACGCAATCTCGGCCCCAAGGCCAAACTCTCCCGCCGCGAAGGCACCGACCTGTTCCTGAAGAGCGCCCGCCGCTCCATCAGCGACAAGGCCAAGTTCGATTCCAAGCCCGGCCAGCACGGCCGCACTTCGGGCGCCCGCACCTCCGACTTCGGTCTGCAGCTGCGTGAAAAGCAGAAAGTCAAACGCATGTACGGCGTGCTGGAGCGCCAGTTCCGCCGTTATTTCGAGGAAGCCGACCGCCGCAAGGGCAACACCGGCGCCAACCTGCTGTTCCTGCTGGAGTGCCGCCTGGACAACGTGGTGTACCGCATGGGCTTTGGTTCCACGCGCGCTGAAGCGCGCCAGATGGTCTCGCACAAGGCGATCACCGTGAACGGCAATTCCGTGAACATCCCGTCGTACTCGGTCAAGGCCGGCGACGTGATCGCTGTGCGTGAGAAGTCCAAGAAGCAGAACCGCGTGGTTGAAGCCCTGCAACTGGCCCAGCAAGTCGGCATGCCGGCCTGGGTGGAAGTGAATCTCGACAAGGCCGAAGGCACCTTCAAGAAGGTCCCGGATCGCGACGAATTCGGTTCCGATATCAACGAATCGCTGATCGTCGAGTTGTACTCGAGGTAAACAAGGTGAAACGAGGTTGCGCTGCAGCCTCGGCCTTGGAGTTTTCGTACCTGACCGGAGGCATTCCGATCAGGCGCTTCACCAGCCTTACCGGTGTAACGAGCCGGGGGTATTGACAGGAAGTCTGCATGCAAACCAGTCTGCTGAAACCCAAAGCAATCAACGTCGAACAACTCGGCCTGAACCGCGCCAAAGTGGCGCTGGAGCCGTTTGAGCGTGGTTATGGCCACACCCTGGGCAATGCGCTGCGCCGCGTCCTGCTGTCGTCGATGCCGGGTTACGCTGCCACGGAGGTGACCATTGCCGGCGTGCTGCACGAGTACTCGTCCATTGACGGTGTGCAGGAAGACGTGGTCAACATTCTGCTGAACCTCAAGGGTGTGGTGTTCAAGCTGCACAACCGCGACGAAGTCACGCTGAGCCTGCGCAAGGACGGCGAAGGCCTGGTCACGGCTGCTGACATCCAGACCCCGCACGATGTCGAGATCATCAACCCCGACCACGTGATCGCCACGCTGTCGGCGGGTGGCAAGCTCGACATGCAGATCAAGGTCGAGAAGGGCCGTGGTTATGTGCCCGGCACCATGCGTCGTTACGGCGATGAGCCGACCAAGTCGATCGGCCGCATCGTGCTGGACGCTTCCTTCTCGCCGGTCAAGCGTGTGAGCTACACCGTCGAGAGCGCCCGCGTTGAGCAGCGCACCGATCTGGACAAGCTGGTCGTCGAAATCGAGACCAACGGCGCCATCACCGCAGAAGACGCCGTGCGTGCTTCGGCCAAGATCCTGGTGGAACAGTTGGCGGTGTTCGCGCAGCTCGAGGGCAGCGAACTCGCCGCCTTCGATGCACCGGCACCGCGCAGCGGCAGCCAGTTCGATCCGATCCTGCTGCGCCCGGTCGACGAGCTCGAACTGACCGTGCGGTCGGCCAACTGCCTGAAGGCCGAGAACATCTACTACATCGGCGACCTGATCCAGCGCTCCGAGAACGAACTGCTCAAGACCCCCAACCTGGGTCGCAAGTCGCTCAACGAGATCAAGGAAGTGCTCGCTTCGCGCGGCCTGACCCTGGGCATGAAGCTCGAGAACTGGCCGCCGGCCGCGCTCGAAAAGCGTTGATCTAGAATACCGATCCCGCTCAAGCGGGTCGGAGAAAAAGCCAGCCCTTCGGGGCTGGGTGCACCGGGCAGTACCTGATACGGCTGCCTGTTTATATAAAGAAAGGAAAGCACCATGCGTCACGGACACGGACTCCGTAAACTCAACCGCACCAGCGAGCACCGCCTCGCCATGCTGCGCAACATGATGAACTCGCTGATCGAACACGAGGTCATCAAGACCACCGTGCCGAAGGCCAAGGAGCTCCGGCGCGTCGTCGAGCCCATGATCACCCTGGCCAAGGAAGCCACGCTGGCCAACCGCCGCCTGGCGTTTGACCGCCTGCGTGACCGTGACAGCGTCACCAAGCTGTTCAACGACCTCGGCCCGCGTTTCAAGACGCGTCCGGGTGGCTACACCCGCATCCTCAAGATGGGTTTCCGCGTCGGTGACAATGCCCCCATGGCCTTGGTTGAACTGGTGGACCGTCCCGCTGAATCTTCTGAGACAGCGAAGGCAGAATAAGCTACAATGCTAGATTACCGCGCGATGGAGCAGCCTGGTAGCTCGTTGGGCTCATAACCCAAAGGTCGGAGGTTCAAATCCTCCTCGCGCAACCAATAAGGAAAAGCCCTCTTCGGAGGGCTTTTCTGCTTCTGGGCACTGTAACAGGCAGCGCCGTGAAAGTAGGAGCCAGGCCAAAAGCCCTGCTCCCCCTTCTTGGAACTACACATGACCACTCGACGCCAATTTGGCCTAGCTACGGCAGCCCTGATGGCCGCCCCTACTCTGCTGAAGGCCCAGGGTACCAACAAGATCATCCTCGGCCAATCGGCCGCCTTCACCGGTCCCGCCGCCGAACTGGGCATCCAGTTCCATCAGGGCGCCAGGATATGGTTCGATCAGGTCAACGCACTGGGGGGTGTCGCCGGCAAGACCATCGAGATCAAGACCTTGGACGATGGCTACGAGCCCGATCGTTGCGCCGCCAATACCCAGAAGCTGATCAGCGAAGATGTGTTTGCTCTCTTCGGCTACATCGGCACGCCCACGAGCCTGGCTGCGCTGCCGCTGCTGAGCAAGGCGCAGGTGCCCTTCATCGCACCCTTCACAGGGGCCATGGGTCTGCGCGAGCCTTTCAACAGGCAGGTCTTTCACCTGCGTGCCTCGTACAACGACGAGACGGCACTGATCGTCAGGCAGCTCACCAATCTGGGGCTGAAGAAAATCGCAGTCTTCTACCAGAACGATGCCTACGGCAAGGCCGGCCTGGATGGCGTGACACTCGCTCTGTCCAAGATGGACCTCAAGCCGGTGGCACAGGCCACGGTAGAGCGAAATTCTGTGGAGGTGGCAGCCGCCGTGCGCGCGATCAACGCGGCGATGCCGGACGCCGTGGTGCAGATCAGTGCCTACAAGTCCTGTGCGGCCTACATCCGCGCGTCCCGCGCGGCCGGCTATGGGGGCACCTTCTACAACGTGTCCTTCGTGGGCACGCAGGCCCTGGCCGACGAGCTGGGCAGGGATGGTGCCGGGGTCGTGGTCTCGCAGGTCATGCCCTCGCCCTACTCCCTGGCGCGGCCGATTGCCCGTGAGTTCACCGAAGCCGTGAAGAAGGCGGGCGGCAGTGCGCAGGCGAACTTCTCGAGCATGGAGGGCTATCTGGCCGCCAAGGTCGTGACCGAAGGCCTCAGGCGCGCGGGCGCACGCATGAGCAGCCGCGAAGGGCTGATCCAGGGCATCGAGTCCATCGGCAGCCAGAGCCTGGGCGGCTTCCAGGTCAACTTCAACGCCAGCCAGCATGTCGCCTCGAGCTATGTCGAGCTGTCCATGCTGACCGGCGACGGACGGGTACGGACCTGACGATCGCCGGGGAATACCCCGGATGACAAGGTGGCGGCCGGCGGAATAGACTCTCACCCATGAAGGTCATCGATTCCATCGTCGCCCAGGCCGCCGGCATGGCGGCTATCCGGCGCGACATCCACGCCCATCCGGAGCTCTCCTTCGAGGAGCAACGCACCGCCGAGCTGGTGGCGGCCAAGCTGACGGAATGGGGCATCCCCGTGCACCGTGGCCTGGGCGGCACCGGCGTGGTAGGTGTCATCCGGCAGGGCAACTCGCCGCGTGCCATCGGCTTGCGCGCCGACATGGATGCCCTGCCCCTGCAGGAGGGCAATACCTTCGCCCACGCCAGCCGACATGACGGCAAGATGCACGCCTGCGGCCACGACGGTCACACGGCCATGCTGCTGGCAGCCGCCCAGCACCTGGCGCAGCAGCGCAACTTCGATGGCACGGTCTACCTGATCTTCCAGCCGGCCGAAGAAGGGGGAGCGGGCGCCAACGAGATGATCAAGGACGGCCTGTTCGAGAAATTTCCGATGGAGGCGGTGTTCGGCATGCACAACTGGCCGGGCATGAAAGCCGGTACCTTTGCGCTGAGTCCGGGGCCGGTGATGGCTTCGAGCAACGAGTTCAAGATCACCATCCGTGGCAAGGGCGGGCATGCGGCCATGCCGCACAACGCAGTGGACCCGGTGCTGGTGGCCTGCCAGATGGTGCAGGCCTTCCAGACCATCATCAGCCGCAACATCAAGCCCATCGACGCGGGGGTCATCTCCGTCACCATGATCCATGCGGGCCACGCCAGCAACGTGATCGCAGACAGCTGCGAGCTGCAGGGCACAGTGCGCACGTTCACGCTGGGGGTGCTGGACCAGATCGAGGCGCGCATGCGCGAGGTCGCGCAGCACACCTGCGCGGCTTTCGGTGCGCGCTGTGACTTCGAGTTCGAGCGCAACTACCCGCCTACCATCAATGCCGAGCGCGAAGTCGAGTTTGCCCGCAAGGTGATGGCCAGCATTGTGGGTGAGGCCGGTGTTCTGAGACAGGAGCCCACCATGGGCGCGGAAGACTTTGCCTACATGCTGCTGGCCAAGCCCGGCGCCTATGCCTTCATCGGCAACGGTGACGGTGTGCATCGCGAGATGGGGCACGGTGGCGGCCCCTGCACCCTGCACAACCCGAGCTACGACTTCAACGACGAACTCATCCCGCTGGGCGCGAGCTATTGGGTGAAGCTGGCCGAGGCCTGGCTGGCGCCCGCGCGCTGAGCCGATTCAGCGGGGGAGACAGAAGCCGCGGTGCGCGGCGATCTGCAGCAGACCGTCGAAGATCAGCGTGTCGACCAGCTCGAAAGGCGTGGCCAGGCTGGGCGCCATTTTCCAGCCAGCCCCGCCGGCCATGACGCACCAGGGTTCGGCGCCACAGTGCTCACGCACGTGATCGACCATGCGCTCCATCGCGCCTGCAATCGCGTAGGTGCCGCCGCTGGTCAGCGCATCGCTGGTATTGGTGGGAAACGGGCGGACCTCGCCTGTGGGCACGTGCAGGCCGGCCGTGCCGGATTCGAGCGCGCGCAGCATGATGCCGTGGCCCGGCAGGATGTAGCCGCCGAGAAACCTGCCGGAGGCATCGATGGCTTCCACCGTGACGGCGGTGCCGACCATGGACACCACGATGGGTCGCGGCGCGCCCATGGACAACATGCTGTGCCAGGCGCCGATCATGGCGACCCAGCGGTCCGGGCCGAGCCGGGCCGGATGGTCATACCCGTTGCTCAGGCCGGCCTCCTGGCTGCTTGCGATCACCCATTGGGGGGCAATGTCCCAGTGCTCCATCTGGGCCTCGACGCGGTGCTTCACGGCATCGCTGGCGACCACGCAGCCCAGCATGCAGCGGGGCGGCGGCAGTCCTGCCCAGGCCGTCTCGGCCAGGCGGTCGACGTGGTCCAGGAATTCGGCGCCCTGGGCCAGGACACGCGCACCGGGCTGTGGCGCGTCGTACAAGGCCCATTTCAGGCGGGTGTTGCCAACGTCGATGGCGAGAAATGACATGGTTTGAGATCCGTTGGCGACGGACCAGATCATAGAGGATGCTGTTGGCTTGGGGTGAGCAGGCCCTGGCCCGACCCTAGCCCTGGCGCCACGGCAGGCCATGGTAGCGCCAGCCGCCCCTGCGGCCTCGATGCGCCAACTCGTCCGGATCGCCCTCGAACCCTTCAAGGATGTTGTAGGCCTCCAGGCCGAGTTCCGTGGCGCGACGGGCCGCGGCAATCGACCGGACTCCGCTGCGGCACAGCATGACGGCCTTCCTGCCGGCGGGCACGGCGGCCAGAAGGGCGGCGTCGAAATCAGGGTTCGCGACCATGCCAGGCCATTGTTTCCAGGCCACACCGACCCCTCCCGGCACGAACCCTACCCACTCGCGTTCGGCGTCGCTGCGCACGTCAACCAGCACGGCCTCGCCGGACTGCACCCATGACCAGGCCAGCTGCGGCGTGATGTTGCCCGCGTAGCCTTCGGCAGGTCGCAAGGCCATGAGTGCCGCACCATCGGCATCGTGGCGCAGGCCGGATTGCAGGTTGGCCGGTACGGCTTCGTCGATACGCCTGGGCTTGGGCAGGTCCAGCCGATCCATGATGGCCTTGAACTCGGCCAGCGACTTGCCGGCCACCCGAGCATTGCCCGTCTTCTCGGCGCCGATCGTCGAGTGGCTGCGACCCTGGTAGTCGTGGCCGGGCCAGACCACGGTGTCGTCCGGCAGCGCGAACAACACTTCGGTCAGGCTGCGGTAGAGCGCTTCGGCGCTGCCGGACTGGAAATCGGTGCGCCCGCAGCCGTTGATGAGCAGGGTGTCGCCGGTGAAGACGTGGCGCTGGCCTTCGGACTCCCAGACATAACTCATGCTGCCGGCGGTGTGTCCAGGGGTGTGGAGCGCGCGGATATGCTGGCGACCGAAGTGAAGCTCGGCACCGTCCTGCAACTGGATGGCCGCCGTGCGGATGCCGCAGGCCGCTGGGGCGGCGGTCAGGGCGCCGGTGTGTTCCACCAGCAGGCTGGCGCTGGTGACGTGGTCGGCATGGGCGTGGGTCTCCACCACCAGCACGAGTTTGAGGCCGTATTCGCGCAGCACGCCCAGATCGCGCTCGAGCTGCTCGTCGACCGGGTCGATGAAAAGCGCTTCACGGCTGTCGGCGTCGAACAGCAGGTAGGTGTAGGTGCTGGAGGCCGGGTCGAAGAGCTGGATCGGTTTCATGGCGGTGGCATTCGGGCCGGATGCGTTGTCAGTCCCCAAGGATACGCAAAAAAAACGGGGGCTGCGTCATGCCCATGACGCAGCCCCCGCTGCCTGGCGGCCGGCTGGACTCAGACGATCCTGACGCTCAGGTTGGGAAGGCCGTCGATGTGCATCTCGATCACGTCGCCACGCACCACCGGGCCCACGTTCTCCGGTGTGCCCGAGTAGATGATGTCGCCGGGGAAGAGCTCGTTGGCCTCGGACAGTTTGCTGATCTGCTCGGCCACCGACCAGATCATCTGGTTGAGGTTGGCGTTCTGCTTGGTCTGGCCGTTCACCTTGAGCCAGATGCTGCCCTTGGTGAAGTGCTGGACCAGGCCGAGCTTGTGCACGGCACCGATGGGCGCCGACTTGTCGAAGCTCTTGCCGATCTCCCATGGCTTCTTCTGGTCACCCATGGCACGCTGCAGGTCGCGCCGTGTCATGTCCAGGCCCAGGGTGTAGCCATAGACCAGATCGAGCGCCTTTTCGACGGGGATGTTGCGTCCGCCCTTGCCCAGGCAGGCCACCAGTTCGGCCTCGTAGTGGTAGTTTTTGGTCAGCGATGGATAGGGATGGTCGGCCACGGTGCCGGCCGTCACGTGCTGGATGGCGTCGGTCGGTTTCTGGAAGAAGAAGGGGGGTTCGCGGTCCGGGTTGGAGCCCATTTCAATCGCATGGGCTCTGTAGTTGCGGCCGATGCAATAGATGCGGCGCACGGGAAACATCTCGTCGCTGCCGACGATGGGAATATAGGTGTCGCTGACCTCGAACGGGGTCTTGGCCTTGTTCTGGGCCACGCCCGGCAGCGCACAACCGGCCAGCGCACCGCTGGTGGCCAGGGCTGTGTTCTGGAAAAAATGACGTCGATCCATGAAAGTCTCCTCGTTGGAATTGGTGTTGATGCGCTGTGAGCACAACAGATTTGTACCAGCGTCCGCAGGGGAATGGGTATTGATTGGTGAAAACTGTTTCCCTGTAAGGGTGCCCAATACTGGTGAAAACCCCTAGGAGTACGCACGCCCGCTCAGGCGCAAAATCCGCCACCGATGGTAAGCAAACTCATCGTCTATTCCACTACCGGAGACCACCGTGACCGATAACAATACCCCGAACCGCCGCAGCCTGCTCAAGGGCGTCGCCGTCGCCGCTGGCGCCATGGCCGCCCCGATGGTTGCCACCGCGCAAACGACCACCTCCCTGCGGTTCCAGAGCACCTGGCCGTCCAAGGACATCTTCCACGAGTACGCGACCGACTTCGCCAAGAAGGTCAACGACATGGCCAGCGGCAAGCTCAAGATTGAAGTGCTGCCGGCCGGCTCCGTCGTGCCGCCCTTCCAGCTGCTCGAAGCCGTGAACAAGGGCACGCTGGACGGCGGCCACGGCGTGGTGGCCTACCACTACGGCAAACAGTCTGCTCTGGCCCTGTGGGGCTCCGGCCCGTCTTTCGGCATGGACCCCAACATGCTGCTGGCCTGGCACAACTACGGCGGCGGCAAGGCCCTGCTGGAAGAGATCTACAAGTCCATCAACATGGACGTGGTCTCCTACCTGTATGGCCCCATGCCCACCCAGCCTTTCGGCTGGTTCAAGAAGCCGATCGCCAAGCTGGCCGACGTGAAGGGCCAGAAATTCCGTACGGTGGGCCTCGCCGTCGACATGTACACCGATATGGGCGCAGCCGTGAATCCCCTGCCCGGCGGCGAGATCGTGCCGGCGCTGGACCGCGGCCTGATCGACGGTGCCGAGTTCAACAACGCCTCCTCCGACCGCCTGCTGGGCTTCCCCGACGTGGTGAAGAACTGCATGCTGCAAAGCTTCCACCAGTCCGGCGAACAGTTCGAGATCCTGTTCAACAAGGGCAAGCTCAACGCCCTGCCGGCTGAACTCAAGGCCATCATCGACTACGCCGTGCAGGCTGCCAGCGCCGACATGAGCTGGAAGGCCATCGAGCGCAACTCCGTCGATTACATGGAACTCAAGAAGGCCGGTATCAAGTTCTACAAGACGCCCGACGCCATCCTGCGCGCCCAACTGGCTTCCTGGGACAAGATCATGACCAAGAAGAGCGCCGAGAACCCGCTGTTCAAGAAGGTGATCGCATCCCAGCGCGCCTACGCCGAGCGTGCCACCCAGTGGCAGAGCGACTACACCGTCGACTTCAAGATGGCGTCCAACCACTACTTCGGCAAGAAAGCCGCCAAGAAAGCCTGATGGCCTGAGCGGCTAAAATCCGCGATCGCCCAACGAGGGCGCTGTGGTGCAAGCCATGGCGCCCTCAGTTCATTCTGACCACCTGACTAACAACTGACTGCTGGGATCACTATGCAGAACTTCCTGCTCGCGGTCGATCGCCTGTCCACCTGGATAGGCAAGATCTTCGCCTGGACCGCACTCATCCTCACGATCATGATCAGCTGGGAAGTGTTCTCACGCTACGTGCTGAACCACCCCCATGCCTGGATGCTGGACTTCCAGATCATGATGTATGGCACCCTGTTCATGACCGCAGGCGCCTACACACTCTCCAAGAACGGCCATGTGCGCGGCGACGTGCTCTACGGCTTCTTCCGGCCGCGCACCCAGGCCACGCTGGACCTGATCCTCTATTTCCTGTTCTTCCTGCCCGGCATCACCGCGCTGACCTGGGCCGGCTGGACCTACTTCAACGAGTCGCTGGTCATCCGGGAGCAGACCTTCTCGGCCGAGCCGCTGCCGATGTACCCGTTCAAGTTCATCATCCCGCTCTCGGGCGGCATCCTGCTGCTGCAGGGCGTCGTCGAGATCATCCGCTGCATCCTGTGCATCCGTGACGGCGAGTGGCCGTCGCGCGAAGAGGACGTGGAGGAAGTCGACGTCGAGAAACTCAAGCAAATGGTCCACGTGAAAGACGAAGACATCCAGGCGCTGGACAAGTACGTCGTGAAGGAAGGCGCCCACAAATGAAGATCCGCAAAGAACTCTGGTTCGGCTTCAGCCTCATGGGGCTGATCATCCTGGCCGCCCTCGGCATGCTGCTGGGCGCCGAAAAGATCAGCAACGGCCACATCGGCCTGCTGATGCTCTCGCTGGTGGTGGTGGCCATCATGCTGGGCTTCCCCACGGCTTTCACGCTGATGGGCATGGGCATGATCTTCACCTGGATCGCCTACGAGGAAAACACCACCAAGACGCTGGACCTGATGGTGTCCGCGGCCTTCAAGGTCATGAGCAACGACGTGCTGATCTCGATTCCGCTGTTCGTGTTCATGGGCTACCTGGTCGAGCGCGCCAACCTGATCGAGAAGCTGTTCCGCAGCCTGCACCTGGCCCTGGCACGCTTGCCTGGAGCCCTGGCTGTGGCCACGCTGGTGACCTGTGCGGTGTTCGCCACGGCCACCGGCATCGTGGGTGCCGTGGTCACGCTCATGGGCCTGCTGGCGCTGCCGCAGATGTTGCGCGCCGGGTATGACGTCAAGCTGTCGGCCGGCGCCATCACCGCCGGCGGCTGCCTGGGCATCCTGATCCCGCCCTCGGTCATGCTGATCGTCTACGGCGCCACCGCCGGTGTCTCCGTGGTGCAGCTCTATGCCGGCGCCTTCTTCCCCGGGCTGATGCTGGCCGGCCTGTACATCGTGTACGTGATCGTCGTGGCCAAGCTCAAGCCGCACATGGCTCCCCCGCTGTCGGAGAAGGAGCGCTACATTCCGCTGCCGCCGCTGATGGAGAAGATGGCCCCTTCGCATTCTGCGCGCGCCCTGCCGGTCCTGCTCAAGGCCCTCAAGGGCCGGAGCAACGCCGAGGTGCCGACCAGCTACATTCTCAAGCAGCTGGGTGTGGTGCTGATGCCCCTGATCCTCTTCGCGTTCGTGGCCTTGTGGAGTTACGCCAGCGTGACTACGGTGCCGCCGGTGGAAGACACGGCGACCCTGCAAAGCATGGGTGACAGCGCTGCCGATGAGGCCGCCGAAGAGCAAGAGGGTGGCCTGGCCTTGCCGCCGGGTGCCGAGGATGACAAGGAAGAAGTGGTGCCGGCTGCAGCTGCCGCGCCGGCGGCTGCGCCTGCTACGACCGCTCCTGCTGCTGCGACCACCCAGCCGGCTCCGGCCGGTTACTGGATCGGCGTGGGCGTCGGTGCCCTGGCGATGCTGGTCTACTACGGCCTGTTGAGTTTCACGCGCCTGGAAGTGTTCAAGATGCTGCTGACCAGCTTCTTCCCGCTGCTGGTGCTGATCCTGGCCGTGCTGGGCTCGATCGTCATGGGCCTGGCCACACCGACCGAGGCTGCCGCTGTCGGCGCCCTGGGCGGCTTCTTGCTGGCCGCGGCCTACAAGCAGCTGACGCTGGACGTGGTCAAGGAAAGCGTGTTCCTTACCGCCAAGACCTCGGCCATGGTGTGCTGGCTCTTCGTCGGATCGGCCATCTTCTCCGCCGCTTTCGCCCTGCTGGGCGGACAGGAGCTGGTGGAGCACTGGGTCATGTCGATGAACCTGAGCAAGACCGAGTTCCTCGTGCTCAGCCAGGTCATCATCTTCATCCTGGGCTGGCCGCTGGAGTGGACCGAGATCATCGTGATCTTCATGCCCATCTTCATCCCGCTACTGGACAACTTCGGTGTCGATCCGCTGTTCTTCGGCCTGCTCGTGGCCCTGAACCTGCAGACCGCCTTCCTGAGCCCGCCGGTGGCCATGGCGGCCTTCTACCTCAAGGGCGTGAGCCCGCCGCACGTGACGCTGAACCAGATCTTCGCCGGCATGCTGCCCTTCATGGGCATCCAGGTGATCGCCATCATCCTGCTGTACCAGTTCCCTGCGATTGGCCTGTGGCTGCCGCAGGTGCTGTACAAGTAATCAGCGCCGAGGGCCGCACCAGGACCAAGGGGCGCGCGAGCGCCCCTTTTTCTTGGAGGCAGGGCCGGGAACCGTTAAGATTGACGTTTACGTAAACGTCAACGTGGGTTCACCATGACCGACCTGTCCGCCGACTTCAAGGCACTCGCGAATTACCGCCCTACGCACAAGGTGCGTTTCGTCACGGCCGCCAGCCTGTTCGACGGGCATGACGCGGCCATCAACATCATGCGACGCATCCTGCAGGGCATGGGGGCCGAGGTCATCCACCTGGGCCACAACCGCAGCGTGGAAGAGGTGGTCACCGCCGCGCTGCAGGAAGACGTGCAGGGCATCGCGGTGAGCTCCTACCAGGGCGGCCATGTCGAGTACTTCAAGTACATGATGGACCTGCTCAAGGCGCGCGGCGGTGCGCACATCCAGGTCTTCGGCGGCGGCGGCGGTGTCATCGTGCCCACCGAGATCCGTGAACTGCAGGCCTATGGCGTGACGCGCATCTACAGCCCCGAAGACGGCCAGCGCATGGGCCTGGCCGGCATGATCGGGGAGATGGTCATGCGCTGCGACCGGGACATCAGCGCGCTGGCACCGACGAAGATCGAAGCCATCCAGGGCCACGATGAGGCCGCCTGGCGCGCGCTGGCCCAGTTGATGACGGCGCTGGAGAACGGTAGTGCCGATGCGGAGCTCGTCGCGGCCTTGCGCGCGCAGGCCGTTGGCCGCAAGGTGCCCGTGCTGGGCATCACCGGTACCGGCGGTGCCGGCAAGAGCTCGCTCACCGACGAACTGATCCGCCGCCTGCGCCTGGACCAGGGCGACGCGCTGCGCGTGGCCGTCATCAGCATCGACCCTTCGCGCCGCAAGAGCGGCGGGGCCCTGCTCGGTGACCGC
>Ga0209262_10000581_pt1 | contig 16150 bp, 14 predicted proteins | sample Lowcelwee11metaG_FD_187171 | JGI IMG/M metagenome (GOLD analysis project Ga0209262, IMG submission 187171) | Freshwater pond sediment microbial communities from the University of Edinburgh, under environmental carbon perturbations - Low... | ecosystem: Environmental > Aquatic > Freshwater >...
GATCATCCGCTATCCCGAGATCATGCCCCCCATGGATTACCTGGTGCTGGAATCGACCTATGGCAACCGCCTGCACAAATCGATCGGCCTGGCCGCCGGTGAGCTGGCCGAACTCATGCACAAGGCCCAGGCGCGGCGCGGCAAGATCATCATTCCCGCTTTCACCATCGAACGCACCCAGGAACTGATCTACATCATCCATTCCCTGCAGCTGGAGGGCAAGGTGCCCATCCTGCCGATCTTCATCGATTCGCCGATGGCGGTCAACGCCACGGCCATCTTCAAGGTCCACCCCGAGTGCTTCGACGAGGAGACCGTCCGCCGCTTCACCAGCGTCAACGTCGACCCCTTCGGTTTTGAGAACATCCACTACGTGGTCTCCACGACCGAATCCAAGCGCATCAACGATTTCTCCGGCCCGGCCATCATCATTTCGGCCTCCGGCATGGCCGAGTCGGGCCGCGTCCTGCACCACCTGATCCGGCACATCGGGAACCCGGCCGATATCATCGCCATCGTCGGTTTCATGGCCGAGCACACCCTGGGCCGCCGGCTGGCCGAGCGGGCCAAGGAAGTCCGGATCTTCGGCCGCTCCTACCAGGTGAAGGCCGAGATCGCCACCCTGAACGCTTTCTCCGCCCACGCCGACTATGCCGAGACCATCGCCTGGCTGAAGCTCCACGATTGGCGGCGCTTGAAAAAGGTTTTCCTGGTGCACGGCGAGGATGATGCCTTGATCAACCTGCAAACGGAACTGCTGCGCTTCGGCATCCCTGCGGTGGAGATCGTCCGCTACGGCGGCGTTTACGAGCTGAATTGAAGAACGGCGACGGCAAAGCCATGGAGACCGTCGACCTGGAAGGCATTCCCTGCCAGGTGCTGCGCCGCAGCGGCCGCCGGGTGCGCATCGCCTTTCTCAGCGGCCGGCTGCAAATGGTCCTGCCGCGCAACCTCGACCCGCTGGCGATCATCGACCGCCATAAAAAATGGATACTGGAAAAGCACGAATGGTTCCAGCGGCAGCGGCTGCTGGCCGAGCAATTGCAGCTCACCCGTCGTTCCAACGATGAATTTCTCGGCCTGGTGCGCGAACTGAGCGGACGCTATTGCCATGTCCTGGCGACCCGTCCCGCCGGCATCGGCTTCCGGCGCATGAAAAGCAAGTGGGGGAGCTGCAGTTCGCTGGGCAAGATCACTTTGAACACCTGGCTGCAGGTCCTGCCCGATGAGCTGGTCGCTTTCGTGGTCTTCCACGAGCTGGCCCACCTGCGGGCCCACAACCACGGCCCCGAGTTCAAGGCCCTGGTGCGCGGCGAATTTCCCCACTGCCGCGACCTGGACAAACAGTTAAAGCTTTACAGTCTGAAAATCCTTTAAAAACCGCGTCAACTTGACATTATCCGGGCGAGCCGCTATACTTTTTGCCGATGGCCAGGACGAAAAAAGGGAATCCCGACGACCGAGAGTTATCGCTTAAAAACGAGATATTCGGGATTTTTTCCCTGTTTTTTTCATTTTTCCTGATCTTCAGCCTGGCCAGCTACACCCCGCTCGACCCCAGTTTCTTCCATTCGGCCCCGACGCGGGTGGTCACCAATTTCGGCGGCCGGGTGGGAGCCGAGCTTTCGGCGCTGCTTTTCAATATCTTCGGTTTCGCGGCGCTGCTCTTCATCCTGATCTTCCTCTTCCTGACCGCGTTCTTCATCTTCAACCGCAGCATCGAGCGGGCGGTCAGCAAGGGGGTCGGCTTCTTCATCCTGCTCTTCTCATCGGCGGCATTGCTGGCCAACCTCAAGCCCGTGACCCTGCTGTCCGGGCAGGCGGTCCAATCGGGGGGCATGGTCGGCCTGCTGCTCAACGGTTTTGTCAGCGCCCAGATCAAGGGTGTGTTCGCGGCGGGGCTTTTCCTTTCGCTGCTGGGGATCTCGCTGGTGCTGATCGCCAAGATCTCGATCAAGAATATCGTCGTTTTCCTCTGGCGGCTGCTGGCAAAGGGAGCGGCGCTGCTGGGCGTTTTTGTCCGCAAGCGGCTGGAAAATTTCCGCAAGAACCGCAACCGCAGGATGGTCCAGCAGAAATACGATTCGGGCGAGGGGAATTTCGTGTTCATGGGCCGGCAGCAGCTGAAAGAAAGGGAAAAGGAAAAGGAACCCCCGGCCCGCAGCGAAAAAAGGGTCCTGGCCAGGAAGCCCAGCAAGCTGCCCGAGGAGAGCGGCATCTTCCCCGAGCTGGAACAGGAGTTCCAGGCCGACGGCCAGTACCAGCCGCCGCCCATGACCTACCTGGATGCCTCCACCCAGAAAAGCCAGATCGACATCGACGAGTTGGAGGACAAGAAGCAGGAACTGTCGCAGCGGCTGCGCGAGTTCAAGATCAACGGCGAGATCGCCGAATACACGCCCGGGCCGGTGATCACCACCTTCGAGTTCGTCCCCGACGTCGGCGTCAAGGTCAAGGACGTTTCCAGCCTGACCGAGGACCTGGCCCTGGTGGTCAAGGCCCAGTACGTGCGCATCGAGCGCATCCTGGGCAAAAAGGCCATCGGCATCGAGATCCCCAACAAGAAGCGCGAGATCATTCACCTGCGCGAACTGCTGGAAACCGCGCAATACCAGCATTCGAGCTCGCCGCTGACCCTGGCCCTGGGCAAAACCGCCAGCGGCGACATCTTCATATCCGACCTGAAGGAGATGCCCCACCTGCTGATCGCCGGCGCCACCGGCAGCGGCAAGAGCGTAGCCATCCACTCCATCATCCTGAGCATCCTGTACAAGTCCTCGCCCAAGATGGTGAAGTTCATCATGATCGACCCCAAGCGCATCGAGCTGGCCATCTACAACACCCTGCCACACATGCTCACCCCGGTGGTGGTCAACCCCAAGCTGGCCAAGAACGCGCTGGACTGGGCGGTTTTCGAAATGGAGAACCGCTACAAGAAGTTGGCCCAGCTGCAGGTGCGCAACATCGAGCAGTACAACAAGAAGCTCGAGATGCTCATCCAGTCCGAGGACGACGAGCTGGACCAGCTCGAGGACAAGGAGCCCATCCCCTACATCATGATCATCATCGACGAGCTGGCCGACCTGATGATGGCCTCGGCCAGGGAGATCGAGGACGACATCCTGCGCCTGGCCCAGAAGGCGCGGGCCATCGGCATCCACTTGATCCTGGCCACGCAACGGCCGTCCATCGACGTCATCACCGGCAGCATCAAGAACAATTTCCCCTCGCGCATCGCCCTGGCCGTCCCCTCCAAGTATGATTCGCGCACCATCATCGACCAGATCGGGGCGGAGAAGCTGCTGGGCAACGGCGACATGCTCTTCCTGCCGCCCAAGACCGCGTCGCTGATCCGCCTCCATTCCGCCTACGTCTCGGAAGCGGAGACCGTGCGCGTGGTCAATTTCCTGGCCAAGCAGGCCAAGCCCGAATTCAACACCCAGATCATCAAGCATTCGGCCAAGAAGGAAGGGCAAAGCGAGGAAGAGCAGGAGATGGACGAGCTGTTCTTCGAGGCCGCCGAGACCATCATCTCCACCGGCCAGGCCTCGGCCTCCTACCTGCAGCGGAAAATGAGCGTGGGCTTTGCCCGCGCCGGCCGCCTGATCGACCAGCTGCAGGAAAAGGGGATCATCTCACCGGCCAACAGCCGCAACCAGCGCGAGATCCTGATGACCCTGGACGAGTTGCAGGGCATCAAGAAAGAATAGTCCGCCCTTTCCCCCAAAAACCACTAAATGTTTTTCCCCGGCCGGGAGTATACTATATGGCGGCAGGAGATAAATGACTGAAACGGAACTGATCCGCAGCGCCCAGCTTGGCGATCGCGACGCTTTTGCCGGGCTCGTCTCCAGCCATGAGAAAAAGCTGCTCGCCCTCTGCTGGAACATGCTGGGCGAGCGCGAGGAGGCCCGCGACGCCGCGCAGGAATCCCTGTTGCAGGCCTTCGAGAATTTTTCCCGCTTCGATGCCGGGCGCAGCTTCGTCAAATGGCTGCTGGGCATCGGCGCCAAGCGCTGCCTCGATCGCCTGCGCCGGCGGCGGAGGTTCCTGAAGTATTTCGAGGGCCTGGCCCGGGAATGGTCCAGGCCAGCGGACGCGCCGGCCGCGAGCGACCCGGGCGATGGGCGCGTCCTGCGGCTGCTGCGGATGCTGTCGGCCAGGGAGCGGGCGGCGATCTCACTGGCGGTGTTCGAGGATTTCAGCGCCCGCGAGATCGCGGCGGCGCTGGGCTGCTCGGAGAACACGGCGCGCGTCCACCTGTTCAACGCCCGCGTTAAGTTGAAGAAGGAGGTGTCCGATGGCCTGTAGATGGGTGCGCTTTGCCTACCGTGTCCTGCCTCTGCCTGCCTGGCGGGCGTTCCTGCTCGACCGGCACATCGACCGCTGCCCGCAGTGCCAGGCGCAGGCCCTGGGCGCCGATGCCATCCGCTTGCTGGGCGTGACTCCATTGGGCCTGGAGAATGAGATGCCCTTGTACCCATTCGCTTCCGGAAGCAAGCGCCCCGGGGCCCGGGCGATTCGCATCGCCTGGCGCTATGCTTTCGGGTTTTTCACGGCGGCAGCCATCCTGTGGGCTGCGGCAGTGATCGCGCGACTCGTCCCTTTTCGAACGCTGCCGCAGGGCTCCGTTTCCGTTTCCGAGGCTGGAGCGGACGCCGCCGTCTTCGCCGTTTGCGGGGCGGAAATCGGTGGCGAGCCGGCACGCCCGGTCATCTTCAAGCCCAGGCAGCCGGGGCTGACGATCGTCTGGTTCGAAAGAATAAAAAACTAAACTGGAGGCGCAAGATGAAAAAAATCGCATTTGTTTTGATAGTCCTGGTTTTGCTGGTTTCGTTCCATGCCCGTGCCGATGTCGCACTCGACATCAAGCTTAACTTTTTTGGTCCGGCCGAGAGCAAAGGCGGGGGAGCCAGCGTGGCCACCTCGTTCACTATCAAGTCCATGGTCCAACGCAACCTGCAGGTCGTTTTCACCCCCGAAGCGCTCTTGGCCGAGCTGCAGAAAACCTTCAATGCGCCCGGCCTCGCCTTGTTGTCGAGCGGCGATCTGACCTGGCGCTCTGGCGGGCCGGCCTCGGTCATGCAGATCGTGCAGATCGATGGCAAGGATTATGTTGTCGTACTGACTCCCCTGCCCAGGCCCGGAGCGGTGAACTTCAAGGTCGGCGTGGTCGAGGATTACAACAAAAAGGAAAGCTTGGCCATACTCCTGGACACAGAGATCGTGCTGCCCGACGGCGAGGTGGCCATGCTGGGCTTCCGTGATTCGCGGGAGCAAAGCTATTTCATCGCCTTTTACGTGCAGGGCCAGGGACAGGATAAAGAATTCGCAAAAGAGGCCGTGCGCCTTTCCGGTAACAACAGACCCAAGGTCATCAGGAAAGTCAAACCGGTCTATCCCGAGGAGGCTTTGGAAGAAAGGATCGAGGGCGTCGTAATCCTGGAAGCCGTGATCGACAAGAGTGGCAAGGTGAAGGATACGCGCATGATCGCGACGCCCGACCCCCTGCTGGCCGCCGCTGCCGAGCAAGCGGTGAAACAGTGGGTTTATGAGCCCTATATCCTCAACGGCATAGCCAAGGATGTCTTGTTCACGGTCACGGTCACTTTTGCCCTGAACTTGGAGCCAACCGCAAAAAAAAGCGCCGGTAACGCTCTGACGCGGCTCAATGCATCCCAAAGGCCGCGCAAGATCAATGATGTCAAACCGGTTTACCCCGAGGAGGCGCTTAAAAACAAGATCGAGGGAGTCGTGATCCTGGAAGCCATGGCCGATGAGCAAGGCAAAGTGCGAAGTGTCCGCATAATCAGTTCGCCCTCGCTACTGCTGAACGATGCTGCTTTATCCGCCGTGAAGCAGTGGGTGTATGAGCCCTATATCATTGAGGGCAAGGCCAAGGCGGTGCTCTTCACGGTCACGGTGACCTTTTCCCTGAGCAAGGATTGAAAGGGAGAGGCTACTTCAGGAACTTGACCTGGAAGATGAAATTCTGCAGGGAGATGCGTGCCGACTCCTCGCCGCTGGTCTTGGAATCGTAGTCCAGGCGGTAGATCAGCTTGAGCACTTCCTGGATCTTGCGGTCGGGGAAATTCTTGACCAGGGCGATGAACTTGCTCAGGATGAACGCCGGCTGCTGCAGCACCTTGCCGATGTCGGCGACCGAGAAGCGGTGCTTCATCAGGAACTTGGCCGTGTAGATCTTGTGGTAATAGGAGATCAAGGTGCCGATGATGAAGCTCGGCTTGACGCCGTTGATGAACAGGTACTTCAGGATGTCCAGGTAGACGGCGGCGTCCTCCCTCTCGATGGCCTCGGTCAGCTCCCAGATGGAATGGGAGTTGATGCCCGTGATCAGCTCGTCGACGTCCTCGCTGCCGATGTGCAGCGACTTGGCGGCGGCGGCTTCCAGCTTGGGCAGCTGGTGGATGATGGCCACGAAGTCGTCGGCCATGATCTCCTGGATCCGCTCGACCGCCTCGGCGGTGATGGTGATCTTCCTTTCCTTCATGTGCAGCTTGATGAAGTTCTTGATCTCGGCCTCGCCGGTGCGGTCGAGGTCGATGCTGACGGTGTGCGGCGAGTCCAGGTGCTCGCGCAGGCGCGCCAGCTTGTCCTTTTTCAGCTGCTTGTAGTCGTCGCGGCTGAGGTCCAGGGAGATGAAGACGATCAGGGTGGTATGCGGGTTGGGTTTCTGCAGGTAGGCGGCCAGGACTTTTTTCGCGGCCGCGTTCAAGGAGATCTTCTTTTCCTCGCGCACGGCGACGGTGATGACCTTTTGGGCGCTGATGAAGAAGCTGGAGCTGTTGGCTTCGTCCAGGATCTCCTCCCAGCCGCTATCCTCCTCGTTGTCGAAATAGTAGCGCTTAAAGTTGAATTCGCTCTTGTTCTGGCCGAAAGCGCGGCCGATCTCGGCGATGATGTACTCGCCGAGGAATTCGTTGAAGCCGTACAGCAAAAGCAGGGGCGGGAATTTCTTTTCCGCCTGCATGCGGCTGAGGAAGGCGAAGAAAGTGCTTTCGGCCATCAGAAATTTTCCAGGATGGAGGCGACGATGCTGGCGGCGAACTTGGCCCCGATCCTGGAAAGCGAACCGCTCTCCTGGGAAAAAAAATCGGAGCTGTCGGTTTCATAAGTCTCACGGAAGGTCAGGCTTTTCCCATGGTAGAACATCTCGTTGGTCGTCATGTCGATCAGGCGGACCTCCATGGTCAGGCGCACCTCGTACATGTTGGCCGTCCCGGCGGCGGAATAGGAAAGCGGTTCGGTCTTGAATGCGCCGATCGTCCCCTCGAGCACCAGGTCGGCGTCGGCCTGCGCTTCGACCAGCTTCAACTTGCTGCGGCGGATGAACTCCTCCCTGACCGCGAAGGTGATGAATTGCTCGGCCTGCGGCCGCGAGGTCTGGTTCTTGAAATCGGGGATGGCGATGGTCCGGGCCGTTGGCGGCAGCGTATTCCCGCGCCCGGAAAGCCGGTAGCCGCAGTGCAGGTTGAGCAGCGCCAGGGCGAGCAGCAGCCACGTTGTTTTTCTCATTTGCTGACGATGCTCAGCATCTTGTTCTTGATAAAGATCATTTTCACCACCTGGCGGCCGGCGAGCATCTGTTTGGTCTTTTCGCTGCGCAGCGCCTCGGCCTTCACCGTTTCCTCGTCGCAGTCCATGGCGACGCTGACCTTGTCGCGGATCTTGCCGTTGATCTGGATCATGATATTGATCACCTCGTCGGCGGCCACGGTCGGGTCGAACACCGGCCATCCGGCGCGGTAGACGGTTTGCTCATGGCCCAGTTGCCGCCACATCTCCTCGCCCAGGTGCGGCGCGAAGGGTGCCAGCAGCAGGGTCAGGGTCTCGGCCAGCTCGGAAACCACGGCCGGGTCGAGATTTTCCGGCAGCGCTTCCCGCTCGGGCGGCGCATAGGCGAATATCTCGTTCAGCAGTTCCATGATGGCCGCCAGCGCCGTGTTGAACTGGAATGTCTCGAGCTGGGAACCGACCTTGCGCACCGTCTGGTGCAGCTTGCGGCGCACGACGCGCTCCTTCGGGGCCAGGTCGGCGGGCAAGGATCCTTGCCAGTCCCTGCGATAGTGCGGCAGGGCGGCCTGCAGCCAGCGCCAGACGCGGGTGAGGAAGCGATGCGAGCCATGGATCCCTTCCTCGCTCCAATGGACGTTGTCCTCGAACGGCGCCACGAACATTTCATAGACGCGCAGCGAATCGGCGCCGTAGCGTTCGCTGATGTCATCCGGGGTGACGACGTTGCCTTTCGACTTGGACATGCGCGCCCAGCGCCAGACGACCTGGTCGGCGGGAACCTGGTCGCGCTCGTCATGCTTGAGCACGATCCAGTCGACGATCTTCTCGTCTCCGGCGCCGCTCTCCTCCTGGGGCCTGGGCCGGCGCCCGGGGGTCATGGCCAGCAGCGAACCCTGGTTGCGCAGCGTCAGGAAAGGTTCCTCGAAGCCGAGCAGCCCTTCGTCGAACAGCACTTTCGTCCAGAAGCGGGCATATAGCAGATGGGAGCGCGCATGCTCGATGCCCCCGGTATACAGGTCCACCGGCAGCCAGTAGTCGAGGGCGGAACGCGAGGCGAAGGCCGCGTCGTTGCCGGGGTCGGCGAAGCGGAGGAAATACCAGGAAGAGCAGGCGTAGCCGCCCATGGTGTCGGTCTCGCGGCGGGCGGGGCCGCCGCATTGCGGGCAGGTGGTGTGCACGAACTCAGCAATGGCGGCCAGCGGAGATTCGCCGGTGCCCGAGGGCTGGTAGTTCTCCACGTCGGGCAGCAGGACCGGCAGCTGGGCTTCCGGGACCGCCACCTCGCCGCAGTCCGGGCAGTGGACGATGGGGATCGGCGCCCCCCAGTAGCGCTGGCGCGAGATCAGCCAGTCGCGCAGCCGGTAGTTGACCGTCGGGCGCCCGATGCCCTTTTCCAGCAGCCAGCGGCCGATCTCTTTCTTGAATTCGGCGCTGGCGAGCCCGCTCCATTGGCCGGAATTAACGGCGATGCCTTCGGTCGCTTCGGCGGCCGCCAGGTCGTAGGTGGAACCGTCGCGGCTGACCACCTGCACGATGGGCAGCGAGAATTTCCGGGCGAAGGCAAAATCGCGCTCGTCGTGGCCCGGCACGCACATGATGGCGCCGGTGCCATAGCCCATCAGCACGTAGTCGGCGGTCCAGACCGGGATCTTTTCGCCATTGACCGGGTTGACGGCCATGGCGCCCAAAAAAACGCCGGTCTTGCTGCGCTCGGTGTTCAGGCGGTCGATCTCCGACTCTCCCTGCGCCTTGCGGACATAGGCCTCCACCTCGTCGCGCCGCCCCGCGGCGGTGAGGCGCGCGACCAGCGGGTGCTCCGGGGCCAGCACGATGAAGGTGGCGCCGAACAGGGTGTCGGGACGGGTGGTGAAGACGCGGATGGGCAGGTCGCTCCCGGGCACGGCAAAATCGACCTCGGCCCCCTCGCTGCGGCCGATCCAGTCGCGCTGCATCTCCTTCATCCCATCCGACCAGTTCAGCTTTTCCAGGTCGGCCAGCAGGCGATCGGCGTAGGCGGTGATGCGGAAGAACCATTGCGGCATCGGCTTCTTCTCGACCAGCGTGTCGCAGCGCCAGCAGCGGCCGTCCTTGACCTCCTCGTTGGCCAGGCCGGTCTTGCAGGCCGGGCACCAGTTGATGGGCGCGGTGGCGCGATAGGCCAGCCCCTTGCGGTGCAAAAGCAGGAACATCCATTGCGTCCACTTGTAGTAGTCGGGAAGGCTGGAGTTGATCTCGCGCTGCCAGTCGTAGGAGCAGCCGGTCTTGACCAGCGTTTCGCGGTAGGTGGCGGCGTATTCGGGCACCATGTCGCGCGGGTTGCGGCCGCGGCGGATGGCCTCGTTCTCGGCCGGCTGGCCGAAGGCGTCCCAGCCCATGGGATGCAGCACGTTGTAACCCTGCATGCTTTTGAACCGGCAGAACGCGTCGGTGGGCACATAATTCTTCAGATGGCCGACATGCAGGCCGGAGCCGGATGGGTAGGGGAACATCTCCAGGCAGTAGAATTTTTTCCTTTTATCGTCGTTGACGGCCCGGAAGGTCTGCTCCCGCTGCCAGATGCCCTGCCATTTCGCTTCGATTTCAGTGAAGTTGTAATTCATCGCTCTTCCTTGACCGCTGGTCGATCTTTCATTATAGCGGAAAAAGCCCAGCGCTACAAGGTCCTCCCGAAGGGGAGGGGCAACGGCGGCGGCCATGTTTTTTTAAACAAAAAGCGGCTCCGCATCGTATAAACCGGTTTAGGAGCAAGGATGAAAAGCAAAAGAAAGATCATCGTGGCGGCAGTTTTGGCGGTCATCGCGTTGATCGTGTTCATCAATATTAAATCCAGCGGTGGCAAAAGACTGGACGTCACCGTGGAAAAAGTGCAGAAAAGGGACCTGGTCGAAAAAGTCTCCGCCACCGGCGAGATCAAGCCCAAGAAGAACATCAATATCAGCACCGATGTGGCCGGCAAGATCCTGAAGATCCTGGTCGAGGAAGGACAGGTCGCCGGCAAAGGGCAGCTGCTGATCAAGATCGATTCGGCGATCTATGAAGCCAACGCCGACCGCGACCGCGAAATCATATCGTCCTCCCGCTCCGACCTGGTCTCCCAGGAAGCGAATTTAAAGAAAGCCCGTAGTTTCCTGAACCGGCGCAAACAGCTTTACGACGAAGGGCTGATCTCCAAGGAACAGTTCGAGGACGCCGGCATCCAGTTTGAAATAGCCGAGGCCAACCGGCAAGCGAACCTGCACCGCATCGAGCAGGCCCGGGCTTCGCTGAAAAGCACCAGCGACGCCATCCGCAAAACCTCCATCGTTTCTCCCATCGACGGCATCGTCACCAGCCTGAAGGTAGAGGAGGGCGAGGTGGCGATCATCGGCACCATGAACAACCCCGGCACCGTGCTGCTGACCATCGCCGATCTTTCGGTCATGGAATCCGAAGTCCTGGTCGACGAAACCGACGTGGTGAAGGTGAGGACCGGCAAAAGGGCCGAGGTCACCGTGGACGCCATCCCCGGCAAGGTCATGCACGGCAAGGTGACCGAGGTCGGCAACTCGGCCATCTCCGCGGTCGGCTCGGCCGGCAGCGCCTCGGCCGAATCCAGGGATTTCAAGACCGTCATCACCCTCGACCACCCGCCGCTGACCCTTAAGCCCGGGTTTTCCGCCACGGCCGACATCATCATCGAAGAGAAAAAAAGCGTCCTGACGGTGCCGATCGCTGCCCTGGTGATCGTGGAAAGGGATGACGAAAAGAAAAAGGGGGCCAAGGTCGAACAGGAAGGCGTTTTCATCGCCTCCGGCGGTCGCAGCGTCTTTCGCCAGGTGAAAAAAGGCATTGCCGGGGACATGTACATCGAGATCATTTCGGGCCTTAAGGAAAAAGAGGACGTCATCAGCGGTCCCTTCGCCATGCTCAAGAAGCTGAAGGACGGGGACAGGATAAAATTCACCAGGAACAAGAAATAAAATGGCCGCCATCATCGAGGTGCGTGACCTGGGCAAGACCTATGAGGTCGGCAGTGAAAAGATCTATGCCCTGAAAAACATCAACTTCGTGGTGGAACGCGGCGAATTCATCGCCATCATGGGCCAGTCGGGGTCGGGGAAATCCACGCTGATGAACCTGCTGGGCTGCCTGGATACGCCCAGCGTGGGGAAATACTTCGTCAACGGCAAGGAGGTCAGCTCGCTCTCCGAAGATGAGCTGGCCTATATCCGCAACAGGGAGATCGGCTTCATTTTTCAGGTGTTCCACCTGCTGCCGCGCTCCACGGCGCTGCACAATGTCGAACTGCCCCTGATCTACAGCGGGGTCAAGAAAACGGCGCGGCAGGACATCGCCCGCCGGGCCTTGCAGGCGGTGGAACTTTCCGACCGCATGACGCACAAGCCGAACGAGCTTTCGGGCGGACAGCGGCAGCGGGTGGCCATCGCCCGCGCCCTGGTGAACAATCCCTCGCTGATCCTGGCCGACGAGCCGACCGGGAACCTCGACTCCAAGACCGGCGAAGAGATCGTGGCCCTTTTCGCGGAACTGCACCGCCGGGGCAACACCATCATCATGGTCACTCACAACCAGGAGCTGGCCGATCTCACCCAGCGTATTTTTTATTTGAAGGATGGCGAGATCATCAGGGAAGAAAAAAAAGGGAGGGAAAAATGAACGAATTCTTCAGCAACGTTGTCGGCGTCATCGGCAATCCCGCGCCGACCATCGCCAGGGTCATGGACAAGAAGCGCTGGCAGGCGGCGCTGGCCGTCATTCTCCTGGTCACCGCCGTGGTCACCTTCATCACTTTTCCCATCACCAAGGTGGAGCAGGCCAAATTCATCCGCGATTCGGAAATGGCCGACAAGCTTGGCGAAGAACAGTTGGCCAATCTGGACAAGTTCACGCCGACCCAGCGGGTTACCGGCTCGCTCTTTGCGATGGTCTTTTCGGGATTGACGGTCGTGATCGCCGCTTTTTTCATCTACCTTTTTTTCAAGGTGGCCGGCTGCGAAGGGAATTATGTCAATTTCTTTTCCGGGGTGGCGTACGCGTCGATCCTGGATATGGCACTGGGCGGCCTGCTGAAGGGTTCGCTGATATTGCTGAAGAAATCCATGATGGTCCATACCGGTCTGACCATGTTTTTCCCGGGCCTGGATTTCCGCAGCCTGCCGTTCATCGTCCTTTCCCAGTTCGATTTCTTTTCCCTCTGGTACCTGGCGGTCCTGGCCCTGGGCATCGCCGTCTACGCCAAGATCAGCCTCAGGAAGAGCATCACCGTCACCGGCGCCTATTTTCTTTTCAAGAGCCTGATTTTTGTCGCCTTTTCCTATCTCACCATGAAACTGATGGGCATGTAGTCCCGGCATGGCCGCTTCTAGCCCGGCAGGGGGCCGGAGAGCCCGTTGCCAAGGCCTGAAAACTTGACAAATCTATATTTTTGATTTATTAAATTCAGTGGAATGCGAAAAATTTACATAATTCGCCTTTTCCGCGAAGATCAGGGGAGAGAAAAATGAAAAAATTGCTAATTCCGGTCATTTTTGTTTTATTGACGGCCGCTTCGCAGGTGGGTGCCCAAGAGAGCAAAAAGATCCTGAACATACAAAAGGCGTATGTCTACCTGGATGAATCCCTGCTGATCTCTGAAAGCGATCTGAATTGCTCATATTTTATCAAGGACGACATGCCGCAGGATATCCGCATCATCAGCAAGCACCTCTCCACTCCTGAAAGGAACGAGTTCTCCGATCATGACGACCTGGTGATCAACAAGGGTTCCAAGGACGGCCTCAAGGACGGCGACTTGCTGGCGATCCTGCAAGAGGGGCCGGTCATCCGCCACCCCCGCAACCATGACCGTTTGGGCCGTTATTTCCTTAAAAAATCCCTGGCCCAGGTCACTTGCGTTTACGACAACATCGCCGTGATCACCCTGCAGAAAGGCTGCAACCCGGTCAATGTCGGCGACTTCGGGATCCTGTACAAGCCGGAGGAGACCCTGTTCGCCAAGATGATCGACTACAAGCTGTGCCGCATCCCGGCCAACGCCGTCAATGGCATGGTCGTCTATACCGACCTGAGTTTGGGCTATGCGGCGGAGATCATCAGTGACGGCCAGTACGTGTCGGTTGACCTGGGAGAAGGGGTGGTCGACAAAGGCACCTTCCTGCTGTTCCATCGGGAACTGGCCTCCGACCTGCCGCCGCTGATCATCGGCCTGGGCGTAGTCATGCACAGCGAAAAAAACAATTCCACCGTAAAGATCCTGGATGCCAGCTCCGACATCCGGCTCAAGGACCGGGTGCTGGTCCTGCCCAGGATCAAGGAAGACGCCGCGGCCGGAGACGAGGAAAGCATTCCGGTCATGGAGACCCTGGACAACGAGGGGCAGGTGCCGGAGGCGGGAACTGAGGTCCAGGCGTCCGGAGATGTCCTGAACTTTGACGTCCTGTTCGACTTCGACAGTCGGCAGCCGCTCGCCGATCATGCCGCCGATTTTGCGGCCATCAGGGATTTTGTCGCCGCCAAGTCGGAATACCTGATCACCTTGCGCGGCTATGCCTGCAGCATCGGCAGGGAGGAATACAACCTGCGCCTTTCCTCGGACCGGGCTGAAGCGATCAAAGCCATCCTGGTCGGACAGTACGGCATCGATCCCGCCCATATCGAATCCTTCTTCTATGGCGAGAAAGATCCCCAGTTCGACAACAGCAGCGAAGCCGAGCGCCGCAAGAACCGACTGGTGAAGATCGAAGTGAACGGAAAATGAAAATCACGCCGCTGGCCCTGGTGGTTTGCTTCCTGTGTTCAGGGGCGGCGCCGCTTTTCATGCGCGGCATCGACCTGATGGCCATGAAAAAGCAAGAGGACGAAAGAAGAAAAAAGCTGGCCAAATCGAAAATAGCGGTCAATGACACCAATGTGAATTCGATCTCGGTCGGCAACAAGAAATACGGTTTCGTGCAGATGGAGCCCGATGAGCCGCTCCGGGAAGGAGAAGCCGCGGCTCTGCCTGAAACCGGCAAAAAAAATGACGTGACCCAGCAGCCCGATTTCTGGAAAAAGCAACAGACCGATCTGGAAGAGAGGATCGCCAAGCTGAAAGAAGAGATCGAGCTCGGCCAAGCCGACCTGAACAGGCTCTGGTCCGATTTTTACGTCAAGAACGTCGCCTCCGAACAGGAGGCCATCCGAATCCAGATCTCCCAGCTGACCACCCAGATCGAGCAAAAAAAACTTTTCCTAGGCCAATCGGAAACGCAGCTGGAGGACTTGTTCGAAAAAGCACGCAAGGCCGGCGTCCCTCCCGGCTGGCTGAGATAATCCCGGGTGCCAGAGATCCCTCCCTGCCGTGAAGGCCGCGCGCCGCTCTCGGCCCAGGCTGTTTGTCAAACCCGGGCGGGGATGATAAAATAGCGCCGCAAATGGATTATCTCAAAGTGCAGAAACCGGTTCTGCCGCTGCTCAAGGAAACGGAAAAGATCCTGTCCAGGCAAATCGGCAGCAAAGTGCGCCTGATCTCGGAGTTGCAGCGCTGCACGCCGGTCGCCAAGGGGAAAAAGATCCGCGCCGCCTTCCTCTTTCTCCTGGCCGGGATGAAGCGCGTCCACGACGACGGCCTGCCCTCCCTGGGGGCGGCCATCGAAATGCTGCACCTGTCCAGCCTGGTCCATGACGACATCGTGGACAATTCCTCCTGGCGCCGGGGCGAAAAGACCCCCAACCACCATTTCGGCGATTATTTGTCGGTGCTCTGGGGCGATTTTCTTTTCATCACCTCCATCCGCATGCTGACCCGCGCCGGCCGGGGCGGGGCGGTGGATATACTGGCCGAAGTCTCCCGGCAGATGATCGAGGGGCAGATACTGGAGTTCGAGAACAGCTTCAATTACCGCATCCGCACCCGGACCTACTACGACATCATCCGCAAGAAAACGTCGAGCATGTTCGCCGGCATCGCCGCGCTGGCGGGCCAACTGCCCGGGAATGATCCGCGCCCGGCCGCCGATTATTATCGCTTTGGCCAGGATTTCGGCATGATCTTCCAGATCAGCGACGATCTTTTGGACATCTTTTCCGACCGTTCCGGGAAAAGCCGCTTCCAGGACCTGAAGGAAGGCAAGGTGACCTTGCCGTACATCCTGCTGCTGCAGAACGGCGATCTGCCGCTGCTCAAAAATTTCGACCCGGCCAGGCCGCGGCCGCTCCTGGAACGCTGCCAGGCCCTGGGCATCCAGGAACGGTCGCTGGAGGTCATCGACCGCTACCACCGGAAATGCCGGCGCTTTTTAGGCGCGTTTCCCGCCTCGCCCTGCCGCGAAGCCATGGAAAACCTGCTGGAGTTCATCCGCTACCGTGAATACTGAAAAACGCCTCGAGATCGAAATTAAGTTGCGGGTCGGCCCGCTTCTTCCCTGGCGCGAAAAACTGACCGCCCTGGGTGCCGAAATAAAATGCCCCCGGGGGCTGGAACGGAACCTGGTCTTTGACACCCCCCGGCGGCGATTGAAGAAGAACGCCGTGCTGCTGCGCCTGCGCCGGCACCAGGGGCGAAGCGTCCTGACCATGAAGAAGCCGGCCCGAGCCGAAACCGGCTACAAGGTCCGCGAGGAGACCGAAACCGCGG
>Ga0209262_10000582_pt1 | contig 16099 bp, 17 predicted proteins | sample Lowcelwee11metaG_FD_187171 | JGI IMG/M metagenome (GOLD analysis project Ga0209262, IMG submission 187171) | Freshwater pond sediment microbial communities from the University of Edinburgh, under environmental carbon perturbations - Low... | ecosystem: Environmental > Aquatic > Freshwater >...
CCCGGCGGGCACCTGCTGCTGGAAATTGGCCAGGGGCAGCTGCGGGCGGTACGCGCCTTCCTCAAAGCCGCGGGGCTGAAGGAAACGGAGCATGTCCGTGATTACAGGGGAATTGCCAGGGTAATCGTTGCCTGCCGATGAAGGTCCTTTTCGTCAACCCCTACATCTGCGATTTCACCGCTTATGACATGTGGCTGCGGCCGCTCGGGCTGTACTACCTGGCGGCGGCAGCCCGGCGCCACAGCGATGTCGAGATCCATTGGCTGGATGCCCTGGACCGCTTTCAGGACGGACTGGAGATTCGCGGCCGAGCCGACGGCCGCGGCAAATACCCGCGCGAGTTTGTCGAAAAACCCAGGATCTACAGAAATGTACCGCGGAATTATTCCCGCTACGGCATGCCTTTGGAACTTTTTCAGAGTAAAGTCGCCGCTTTGCCTGAAATGGACGTGATCCTGGTCACTTCGCTGATGACCTATTGGCTGGAAGGGCTGCAATTCACCCTGAAAATACTGAAGCAGAGATTTCCCAGAGCCAAAGTGGTATTGGGTGGCGTTTTGCCCACTCTGGCGCCAACGGAGGCGCGATCTCTCCTGCCCGTCGATCATTATGTTAAGGGATTCGGCGAAACCGCCGTGCTGCGCCTTCTGGCCGATTTGGGGGCCGGGGTATCGGCCGCTCACGCTATGGGTGACGATATTGAATTTCCCTTGCCGGCCATCGACTTGGCCGGGACGCAGAAATATGTCCCCCTGCTGACGGCGCGCGGCTGCCCCCTGCATTGCAGCTACTGCGCCTCGCGGCTCCTGAATCCCGATTTTTTGGAGCGGCGCCCGGATGACATTTTGGCTGAGATCGACCAGCGGCAGCAGGTTTTTCACAGCGGGCATTTCATCATTTTTGACGATGCCCTGCTGATCAATAAAAAAAAACGATTCCTGCCGGTTTTTTCCCGGCTGGCCCGGAACAGGAAAATCCCATTGCGCTTCCATACTCCCAACGGCTTGCATACCCGAGAGATTGACAGGGAAAGCGCGGTAGTTTTGCATGCGGCCGGTTTTGTCACCCTGCGTTTGAGTTTCGAATCGCTGGCGGCCGATATTTTGCGTCGCAGTGACGGAAAAGTGAAAAGGAAGCAAATGGAAAATGCGGTCAGCCACCTGGAGCAGGCCGGTTATCGCCGCGGCCAATTGGGCGCCTATATACTCTTCGGCTATCCGGGACAGACCATGGAAGACATGAAAGATTCGCTTGGTTTCATCAGGGATCTGGGGCTGGTGCCGCACCTATCGGTTTTTTCTCCGGTCCCGGGCACGATTGATTTTTTTGCATTGCAGCGGCAGGGCGTGCTGGCGACGCCGCTGGACCTGCTGGAAACGAACAAGATTTACTTTCTCTATCAGAAATCGGGATTCAGCGTTGAAGAGATCCTTCAAGTCAAGGAAATGGCCGCTGCCATTTCCAATGCCAACATTGAAGCCGCGGGTGGAAATCCTTTTTGAACGGGCGATTCAGGGTCGGGACGGTTTTTTCTTTTTTCTTTTGCGCAATACCCAGCCGGGGATATTCTTCTGGCGCTGGCGGGCAACGGCCAGGGCGTTGCGGGGAACGTCCTCGGTGATGGTCGAACCCGCCCCGATGTAGCTGTCGCTGTGGATCGTGACCGGGGCTACCAGCTCCGTACCCGAGCCGATGAACACATTGTCGCCGATCGTGGTGGGGTTCTTTTTTTCGCCGTCGTAGTTGCAGGTGATGGTGCCGGCGCCGATGTTGACTTTCTTGCCGATGCGGGCATCGCCGATATAGGTCAGGTGCATGGCTTTGGATCCCCGGCCCAGAACGCTCTTTTTCATTTCCACGAAATTTCCCATCTTCGCCCCTTTTTTCACCAGGGCGCCGTTGCGCAGGTGGCAGTAGGGGCCGAGTTGCGCGTCGGCCTCCACCACGGAATCACGAATGACCGTTCCGGGCAGAATAACGCAGCGGTCCCCGATGCGGGAATTTTCTATATAACTGTTGGCGGCGATCGTGACGTTCCTGCCGATCCGGCAATCGCCCTTGATCGTGACCCCGGAGCCGATCAGGGAGCCCCGGCCGACAAGAGGAAGCCCTTCCAGGCAGAAATTGGCGAAGTTTTCGACCGCGACGCCGTGCTTCTGCAGCTGGCGGATCTGCCAGGCCACCAGGGCGGCTTCGGCTTTTTGCGGTTCCTGCAGCGGCTGGCAAATGGTGATGGCATTCTTGAATTCCAGGCATTCGGCCTGGTTTTGAGCGCGCAGCGATCTGAAAATGCCCGGCTTAAGGACAAGACGCTCGCTTTTAAGAAAAGATTTGCTGACAATGAAAAATGGTTTGCCCGCCGGCGTGAACAGGCCGGCAAGTGAATGGCCATGGAGTTTCAGCCATTGCCGCAGCTCCCGTCCGAACTCATCGCTGATATTGGGGAAAATGACCGTGTCAAATACAAAGAGGAGGTCGAAATCGGACTCGGCATGGGGCAGGGAAACGAAGCGGCAAAAGGGAAAAAACCGGGCCAGCCAGAAACGCAGGTCGCGGCCGCGGCAAGTGAAACGCTCTCCGGCGGGTTGGCTGCAGTCGGCAACGGCTGCGATCATTCGACCAGTTTTAAGAAATCCTGGTTTTGCAGCAGCGGCTCGAAATCGGGCTCATTATAAACGATGACTTTGTATTGCTCGTCCTTTTTCAGGCATTTTTCCACGTAACGCAGCGCGTTGGCCGTGTCTTCTTTTTTTAGGTAGGCGGCGGCCATGAGGAAGTAGAGGTAAGCGTCCCGATAATTGATTTTTTCAGCGTGGATGAAAAGTTCCAGGGCTTTGTCGACATTGCCGGCATTGAGTTGAAAAACGCCTTCCCAGACGTAATCCTGAGCGCTTTCCAGCTTGATGGTCACGGGATGGGTTTGCGCATTGGCCATGCTCTGGTATACTTTGGCGCGGGTCTGGATCTCCAGAACGCTGTAAAATTCGGAATCCTTGTAGGTTTCAATGATTTTTTTAAAGGCTTCACCGGCCTTGCTGTAGCTTTTTTTATGAAATGACTGCAGCGCCTTTTCGTATTCTTCCGTGATGGCCTGCATTTCTTTTTCTTCTTTGAGTTTCATGGCTTTTAAAACCTCCGAGGGTCTATTCTACATCTTTTGGGAGCATTTTTCAACTGCAGCCGACCCGGCCGAAAAAATTGGAAAAAAATCCTCAAAAACCGTTTTATTTGAATAAATTGAATTTTGTCCGAAATAAACTAATTGCCGGTCTTGTAGCGTTCCGGGATCACGCCGAGCACTTCAATGCCTGCCCCCTTGGCGATATCGATAATGCGCAGCACGTCTTTATAGTAGAGGCCTTCATCGGCGCGGATGAAAATGGTTTTGTCGGTGCGGGTCTGGTACAAGTCGCGCAGCGTGTTTTCCAGGAGGTTCAAATCGACGAAATCCTGGTTTAATTTGATTTTCTGATCGCTTTCCAAGGTCAAAACGATGGCACTGGTGCCCTGAGGACCCTGGCCTTCACCCTGCTGCTGGGTCTCTGGGAGCTTGACATCGATTCCCTTCTGCATGACCGGGGTAATGACCATGAAAATGATCAGCAGGACTAGCAGAATATCGCAAAGGGGGACAACGTTGGGTTCGGATTTTTGTTTGCTCGCACCAATGTCAACACTCATAACGGACCTCCTCGGTGAAAAACGTAATCTAACAGAGAAATTAAATAATGTCAAGTACTGCCGATAAAATTATCCCGGCGAAGCCGTGTTGTGTAGTTTTTCGGAAAAAGTTGAAATTTTATTTTTTTTGGTTATAGTATTTGCATGGCGCGAAACACTTTTTTGAAAGAAAACACCATCAATTGCCTGCTGGAGACCAGCGTCGAGAAATACGGCGCCCGTCCGGCAGTGTGTATGGCCCTGGAAAATCCCCTGACCTATAACGAGCTTTTCAGGTCGGTCAGCGGCATGGCCGCCATGCTGAAAAGGCAAGGCGTGATCAAAGGGGACAAAATTGCCATCCTGGGCGAAAATTCTCCCAATTGGGGCATTGCCTGCCTGGCCGCCATGCATATCGGGGCCATCGTGGTGCCGATTTTGCCCGATTTTCCCGAAACTGACATCCATCACATTTTGAATGATTCGGAAGCCAAGATCCTTTTCACCACCCAGAAACAGATGGAGAAAGTGCTGGGCATCCGCGACCACAAACTGCTGACCGTGATTACCCTCGATGACTTCAAGGCCGAAACCGACATATTGCCGGTCGAACCCATTTCCAATTTCATTGAGAAAGCGCGGAGCTTTTTCCGCCAGATCCCGGATAGGATCGGCCTGAAATCCACGGCGGTCAGTGAGGACGATGTCGCTTCCATAATTTACACCTCGGGGACATCGGGGCATTCCAAGGCGGTCATGCTCACCCATAAGAATTTCATCTCCAACGTGCTGACTACTTCCAACCATTTGCTGGAAATTCATCCCGAATGGACCTTCCTGTCCATTTTGCCCCTCTCCCATACGTATGAATTCACCTTGGGATTCCTGTTCCCGCTGCTGAACGGATCAAGGATCGTTTATGTCGGGAAAACGCCGACACCGAGCCTATTGGAAAAAATCTGCCGGGTGGAAAAACCGCAGGTCATCCCGGCCGTACCGTTGATCATGGAAAAGATCTACAAAAAAAAGGTCCTGGCCGCTTTTGAAAAGAAATTCTTCCTCAAGATCATCACCAAAGTCCCGGGACTGAAAATGAAAATATACCGGAAGATCGCTGATAAATTGGTTGATTTTTTCGGCGGCGAATTGAAGACCATGGCCATCGGCGGCGCGGCGATCAACCGCGAAGCCGAGGTTTTTCTCAAAAAATCGGGATTCCCCTACCTGATCGGCTATGGCCTGACCGAATCGGCGCCGCTGCTGGCCGGAGGCCCCTGGGGCGACGAGACCATTGCCGTTGGCTCCACCGGCAAACCCATCCCGGGGGTGGAGATCAGGATCGTGGATCCCGATCCCCGGACTGGCATCGGGGAAATCTATGCCCGCGGCGACAACATCATGAAGGGATATTACAAGAATCCCCAGGCCACGCGGGAAACGGTGGACGAGGATGGCTGGCTGCACACCGGTGACCTGGGCTATTTCGACAAATTGAACAATCTTTTCATCCGCGGCCGTTCCAAGAACATGATCCTGATGTCCAATGGCGAGAACATCTATCCGGAAGCCATTGAGGATAAAATCAATTCCTGCATGCATGTGGCCGAATCCCTGGTGGTTGAGGAAAACGGACGATTGGAGGCTTGGGTTTATCTGGATTATGACTTGATTGATGAGGAAACCAGGAGCCGGAGCCAGCAGCAGAAACTGGAGTATATCGACGGGTTGCTGTCGCGGCTGAAAGAGACCATCAATCCCCAGCTTTCCGCTTTTGCCCAGATCGCGCGCTTCGTCGAGCACAAGGAACCGTTTCAGAAAACCGCCACCAGCAAGATCAAGCGCTACCTCTATACCCACTGACCTGTTTTAAAAAAAGGATTGCTTTTTTGATGCCAAGGGGTTCAACCCATCAAACCCTGCCTCATTTTTTTGATTTTACTTTTTGATCTTGATGCTCAACTTGCCGTTTTGTATGGCCACGCTGACCCTGGCTTCGACCAGGTTGTTGGTCAGCATCTTGGTCTTGATGCTGTCGATGATTTTGTTTTTATCCCGATCCGTCTTGACGCTGGCTGGCAGCAATTCTCTGTAAGCCGCATATAAGGCCTCAAAACTGTTTTCGTCATTCAAATTCAAAGAAATTTCCCGGTGCTCCTTTTCACGCCGGGACGGAGGCGGCGTCGGGGAAGTTTTTTTCTTATGGATGATCTGAGCCCCGGATTCCAATTCATTGAGTTTTTTTAGCCAGAGGTTGTTGTAGAGGCTGAAGCGGGAGGCCAGGTTCTGGATAATCATGTCCATTCTAGGGGTTTTAGCGCCGCCATAGATCAATTTCCTGACCGATGCTTCAATGTACTCGCGCTCCTTTTCCGGCGGCTGTTTGGATTCACCGGCGAAAAAAAGGATGTATTTGGATTTCAATTCATCGATCTTTTTTTCCAGATCGGCTATTTGTTTTTCCGTGGCGGTCGAGGCAGGGTTCAGGCGGTCGTCGATCGGCATTTTTTCCCCTTGGCTCCATTCAACGCTGTGTTGGGCATTGTTTTTCTGTCAAATGGGCAGCGCTTAATAGTTTTTGGCCGCCTCTTCCCCGCTGATGATGCGGAATACGCCTTCGGCCAGGGCCTGCATTTCGTCTTCACCGGGATACACGTGCACCGGGGCAATGAATTGGATGCGTTGGCGAACCAGTTCGGTAAAGAATTCGTTGAAAGCGATGCCGCCGGTGATAAGGATGGCATCGACCCGGCCGTCCACCACGGTGGCCAGCGCCCCCGCCTCCTTGGCCACCTGGTAGGCCATGGCCTGCACCACTTCCATGGTGCGCGCCTCTCCTTCCAGGTACTTGTCCTTTATCTTCAGAAAATCCTTGGAACCGAGATAGGCGAACAAACCGCTGCTGCCGAAAACCATTTTTTCGAATTCCTTGTATTTCAGGTTTTGGTCACAAATGTGCCTTGCCACTTGCAGGATGGGCAAGCCGCCGCTGCGGTCGGCCGAAAACGCCCCTTCTTCGGAAGGATTGACGGCATCGATCATGCGTCCATTCCGGTGCAGGGAGAGGGAATTGCCCGTGCCCAAATGAATGACCAGCAGCGTGACCTGCGGGTAAATCAGCCCCTTTTCCCGGCAAAAGCGCTTGGCCACGGCCTTCATATTCAGGGCGTGGGTAAGCATCACCCGGCTGAAAAGGGGATGGCCGGAATAACGGGCCAATGGTTCGGCTTCGTCCACGGAGACCGGGTCCACGATATAGCAGGTGATCCCTAGCTTGACGGCCAGTGAATGGCCGATCTGGGCGGCCAGGTTGGAGGCGTGCGACCCCAGGCGGGCTTCGGCAAGGTCAGCGACCATCTCCTGGTTGACCGCATAGGTGCCGCTGGCCAGGGGCCTGAGCAGGCCGCCCCGGGCCGCCACGGCGCGGATTTTGGCCGGGTCGATGCCCTTTTTTTGCAGGAATCCGTTGATCAGGTTTTCGCGGAAATCCTTCTGGGCGTTGATGTCATGGAAACGGGACAGCTCTGTATCGCTGTGCTTTATGGATTCGATGTGCAGAGGCGTCACTCCGTCGTAAATCGCGACCTTGGTGGAAGTATTGCCGGGGTTGATGACCAGTATCAATTCTTGGGGCATGGCTTCCTCATATGCGGGATTTGATGTATTTGCCGATGATGAGCTCGAGTTTTTTGTAGGTCTTTTCCGGGATCAAGGGCGGTGCCGTGATGATGGAACCGGCCAGGGCGCCGGCGCACGGGCAGGCGTCCCTTTTTGCTGGGAGTTCCTGGATGATCATGGGCAGAAGTTTTTTGATCTGGGCTACGCCTTTGTTCAGATTGGCGATGACCATTTCCACGGTGACCGATTCCTCGCTTTGGTGCCAGCAATCGTAGTCGGTGACAAAGGCCAGGGGGAGAAAGCACATTTCCAGTTCCCTGGCCAGCTTGGCTTCCACGGCTTGGGTCATGCCGATCAGGGAAAAGCCCAATTGCCGGTAAGCCATGGATTCGGCGCGGCTGGAAAACTGTGGTCCCTCCATGTTGCAGTAGGTTCCACCCCGATGGGCGGCCAGGCCCGCTTTTTGGGCCAGACGGAAAGCCAGCTGCCCCAGCGGCGGACAGGTGGGGTCGGCCAGGGGGACGTGAGCCACCACGCCGTTTTCGAAGAATGTTTTTTCTCTCTTGAAGGTCAGGTCGAAGTATTGGTCCGGGATAACCAGTTCACCGGGCCGCAGCTCTTCCTTTAGCGAGCCCACGGCGGTGATGGAAAACAGGTATTCCACTTTCAGCATCTTCAGGGCAAAGAGGTTGGCCCGGTAATTCACCTCGGAGGGATTCAGGCGATGACCGTGGCCATGCCGGGAGAGGAAGGCCACCGAGCGGCCGTGCAACTTGCCCAGCATAATCTTTTCCGACGGTGCGCCGAACGGGGTCTTCAACCGGACGCTATGCGCGCCTTCCAGGCCGTCCAGGTCATAAAAGCCGCTGCCGCCTATTATTCCGATCTCCGCATATTCCATGATGTCTCCTTTCTGGCCCTGAAGGTCTCCGGTGATAAGGATTTCGCCAGTCTTGATTATTAAAAAAAAAACGGCGAAAGTCAATCGGGAATTCTTCCCGGTCGGGAAATTTTTCATTATTTTCCGTCTCATTGGCTGCGGCAAAAAAGAGGGACGGCATGCAGACCATTTTGGCAAGTACTTTATTTATTCGTTGCGACCGGGGCAGGATAAATGCCCGGAAACTTGACAATGATCCCGTTTTATTGGTTATAATCGGGTTCATGAATGGGTTTTTGGACAGCGAAGCCCGTCTGCTGAAGGCGATACTTGGGGGTGATGTCGCCGCCTGGCAGGCATTCATTTTGAAATATTCGAATTTCATCTACCGCGCCACCATTAAATATACCGACGACTATGATGAAAAGATGGCCGTCTACCTGCACATCCTTGAAAAACTGCATGAAAACCGCTTTGAACGACTGCGTCGTTTCGCTTTTCAGGCCAAGCTTTCCACCTGGCTGACCGTGGTCTCCCGTCGCCTGGCTCTGGATTTCTTGAGGAGCCGATACGGACGCGATTTCCGGTTAAAAAAGATCCACGTTGTCTCCATCGATGCCGAACCCGGTTACCTGAAACTCTTGGCCGATAGGACGACCCCGGAAAAAGAAATGGCCGCAAACGAACAGCAGGAACAGCGGGAGCAGCTGGAAAGCGACCTGCAGCTGGCCATGGGTGCTCTTTCCGACCAGGAACGAATGGCCATGCAACTGGTTTATTTCCAGGGATTGAAGATTAAAGAGGTCGGCAAGCTGCTCAAGCTGCCATCGGCCTACAAGTTTCTGGGCCATGCCCTGCAAAAGGTCCAGGCTGAGATGAAAAAGCGGACCCGGTTCAGCAAGGCCCAGGTACGGGATGCGTTGGAGGGGGAAGTCCATGAATGACCATATTGCCGGCGAAGATCTGGCAGCCTATGTGGATGGCGCCCTGCCGGACGGGAAGAAAGCGGAGCTGGAGTCCCATTTTTCCCGGTGCTCAGATTGCCTGGAAGCGCTGGCCGAGATCGTCGATATCCAGAGCGGCCGGGTGAAGATCCCGGGCGAATTTTTGCGCCGGGCCCTCAATGTCCCCATCCATGGGGCCTCTGGAGTCCCCGCTGAGGGGGGCCTGGGCGAAAAGCATGTTGCCCGAAAACCGGCTTTGCCCATGCGCCTGGTTTTCGAGATCGCCGCCGCCTTTCTGGTCGTGGTCGTCATTGGCTATTTTTTTCTTGGCGGCAGCCGTTTCTGGCAGGCCGGGCGCACTCCCATGGAAGAAAATGCAGTGACTGCCGACAAACCGGTATCGTCATCGCCTTCTGAGGTCGACAAAACCATCCCCGTGCTCGCCGGCAGGGCGGATTCTTCGCCAGGCAGCGGAGCAAAAAAACGGCCGGTTGAAAAAAGCGCCACGGCCGCCCCCGTCCCGGAGCAACCGTCAGAAGGAAAGCCGGAACCGGCCGCCGCGTTCAAGGACGGTGATTTTTCCCCGACCGCTGAGAAATTCATTCAGGAAGGGGAGCACAAGCTGGAAGAGGCGGCGGCGCCGGTGGCCCAAGCCGAAAGAGATAAAAGAAACGAAGCGGAGTCACTTCGTTCCCGTTACGCAGAGACAACGGCAACCGCTGGAACGGTGCGGCCGGCTTTGGCAGCCAAAGTCCAGGCCGCTCCACCCGCAGGAAAAGGAAAGGCGGATGCGCTGCCGGCGACTCATTACCATGAATACGGGATGGGTGATGAAGCACCGTACCGTTCACGATCCGCGAAAATGGCAGCCGTCGCCGGGGCGGTACAGCTGTTCCTGGCGGCTACGGGGCGCGCCGCCGCGCCGATTGGAATAAAAATGGCGGATTCGGGACCGCAGGCATATTTTCGTATCGAAGGCGAAGTGGCTTGGGCCGATCTACGCCAGCCCGAGCTTCTGGACGACTGGTACTGGTTCAAGAAAGGCATGATCCTGGAGCTGGCGATCGATTCGGCGGGAAGTGTGACCCAGGTGATGACGGTCGGACAGTGGGACCAGCCTGTGGCGGACAAAGCCGAAAAAGCGGCCAGGAAATTGCTGTTTTCCGTTTCCGAAAACAAATCGCGCCGGGCCAGAATATTCGTTTCCGCTTCTTCGCCTAATTGACGAAAAATTCTTTTTTGGACAGAAAATTGCCGTCCAAGGTGATCACCACCGTCCAGGCGCCTTTTTTATCGGAATAATATGATTGGGACAGCATGTCCCAGGCCGCAAAATAGGCCAGGTATTTGCTCCTGGCATTGATCTCCACGGTCTTGGACCGGCGGATCAGCTGGTTGTCGGGCGAGTACCAGTGCCATTGCAGCTTCAGTGGCTTGCTCACCTGCAGGACCTTGATCAACGCGTAAACCGCCGGGTCGCCGGCGGCGATCGGCTCGTCGCCGATGGGCTTTTCAAAGTCCATGGCCGCCGGTTCGGAGTGGACAATGGCCAGGCTGCCGACCTCGCATTCCGGGTCCAGTGGCACGATGACCCGGAAGCTGAAACAGGAAGTGACGCAGCAGAGAAGTCCGGTCAAAAACAGAACCCGGAAAGCGCCGCGCATTTTTTCAATATCCGATTTTGGGAATGCCATTGGCACCATTGTAAAAGATTTGCCCGCGCCTGGCAAGGCCGCCCGGAGCCAGGGTTTCCTTGACTTTGCCCGGCGAAGGTTGTATATTGATGCCCGCGGCTAGAGCCGTCGAGCCCGTTGCGAGACCGAATTTTCACCATATGCAAAACATAACAATTTCTATTCGGGGGGGCAAGCCATTAAGGGGGAATGTCGCCATCTCCGGCGCCAAGAACGCCACCCTGCCTGAATTGGCCGCCGTATGCCTCAGTGCCGAAACGATTGAATTTCTTAACGTTCCCCTGGTGGAGGATGTCAAGGTCATGCATGCCGCTCTCGGTGAAATCGGTGCCCAGGGGGAAATCGGTGACAATTCCATACGCGTGGCCATGCCGGTTTTGCGTTCGCCCCTGGTTTCCCTGCAGACCGCCAGGACCACGCGGGCATCGGTCCTGCTGCTCGGCCCCCTGCTGGCCCGCCATGGCTACGCCAAGGTCTCCTTTCCCGGCGGCTGTCCCATCGGTGAGAGGAAAATCAATTTTCATTTGCAGGGACTCGAGCGCATGGGGGCGGAAATCCATGCCGAGGATGAATACATTGTTGCCCGTTGCCGGCGCCTGAAGGGCATCGAATATGATTTCCCGGGCAAGACCGTGACCGGGACCGAGAACCTGCTCATGGCCGCAACACTGGCTGAAGGCACCACGGTCTTGGGCAATTGCGCCCTGGAGCCCGAGGTGACCGACCTGATCGACCTGCTGAAGGAAATGGGCGCCGATATCTCCGGGTCCGGCAGCGAAACCATCGTCGTTCGCGGCCAGACAGGGCTTCATGGCGCCAGCCACCGGGTCATCCCCGACCGCATCGAAGCCGGGACTTATCTGATCGCCGGTTGTTTCGCCGGCAATGACATCCATGTGCTGGGGGTGGAACCCGAGCACCTGGGCAGCCTGCTGGAGATCCTCCGGGGCATGGGCGCCGACATCACTGTCTCCGCCCGAGAGTTCCATATAAAAGGCGGGAAATCGCTGGCGCCGGCCGAAGTGACCACCTCGCCGTATCCAGGCTTCCCCACCGACCTGCAGGCCCAGCTGACCACGCTGCTGACCCAGGCTTCCGGAGTTTCCCGGGTAAGGGAAACGATATTCAACGACCGGTTCCACCACGCGGGAGAATTGAACCGTCTGGGAGCCGAGATCAAGATTGAAGGGGACACGGCGGTAATCAAGGGGCAGGCCCGGCTGCGGGGCGCGGCCTTGAAAACTACCGACCTACGGGCTTCGGCCGCCCTGGTCCTCGGCGGCCTGATCGCCGAAGGCAAAACCATCATCCAAAATTCCTACCAATTGTTCCGTGGTTACGAGAATATGCCCGATAAATTGCAAAAATTGGGCGCCGATATTAAAATCATCCAGGGGTAAAAATGGATTCATGCGTTTTTTGCAAGATTGCCAGCGGCCAGATCGAAACCCCTTTCGTTCATGAGGATGATCTGGCCGTCGCTTTTCTGGACCTGCAGCCCCAGGCTCCCACTCATGTTCTGGTGATCCCGCGCCGGCATATCGCCTCCTTGAACGAAGCGCACGATCCGCAGCTGCTGGGTCATTTGCTGCTGACAGCCAGAAAGACGGCTGAAAAGATCGGGCTCAGCCAATACCGCCTGGTGATCAATACCGGGCCGGACGCCGGGCAGTCGGTTTTTCACCTGCACGTGCATGTTTTGGGCGGGCGCCTGATGAACTGGCCGCCGGGCTGAGGAGTGACCATGAACATCACCTGGCTTGGGCACGCGGCCCTGAGACTCGAAGGAAGCCGCACGGTTTTCATCGATCCTTTTTTAAGCGGCAATCCCAAGGCGTCCCTGCGGGCGCAGGATATCACCCGGGCCGATGTGGTGGTGGTCAGCCATGACCATGGCGATCATTTGGGTGACAGTTTCGCCATCTGCCAGAAAACCGGGGCCACGCTGGTGGCATTGCATGAAATCGCATTGGCCGCCGCCGAGAAAAAAGTCAAGTCCGAGGGCATGGGCATCGGCGGAACCGTCAATGTGTCCGGAGTGGATATTTCCCTGGTGCCGGCTTTTCACAGCGCCGGATTGGGCGGCACGGCCGCGGGCATCATCGTGGCCATGGACGGCAAGACCGTCTACCACGCAGGCGACACCGGGCTGACCTTGGAGATGCAGTTGATCGGAGAGATGTACCGCCCGGACATCGCTTTCCTGCCCATCGACGGCCGCTACAACATGACCCCGCGCCTGGCCGCCAAAGCTGTCGAACTGCTGCGCGTGCCGCGGGTCGTCCCCATCCATTACGATACTTTCGCGCAGATCCATTCTTCGCCTCAGGAGTTTGTGAATTTGGTTGGGAGCAGGAGCGTCGTGACGATTCTGCAGCCGGGAGGGTCGCTCGAAATCTAAATGCCATATATTATTGACGGCAACAACCTGATCGGCTGCGCCCCGGAATTTTCCCTCTCCGACCCTGAAGCACGCGGCAAGATGGTCTCCATCATCAAGAAATTCCAGGAAAGCAAGAATACCAAGATCACGGTCGTCTTTGACGGCCAGCCGCAGGGCAGTGAGCTGCGCAATCCCATCAACTCCAAAATGACCGTGATCTATCCCCGTTACGGCCTCAGCGCCGACGATGAGATCAAAAGGATTCTGGAAAATTACCAGAATTTGAAGGAGACCGTCCTGGTAACCACCGACCGTGAGCTGAAATCCTTTGCCAAGGAAAAAGGCGCCAAAACCATCAATTCCATCGAATTCTATTTTACCTTGAAAAAAACTTTTGTGTCGCAGGGGAAAAAAGAGGAAACATTGAAACGGGTGAACACCCGGGTTTCGCAGAATGAAGTGGAACAGTGGCTGAAAATTTTCAGCAGTGATTGAATGAACCGCTTTTCCGTGATCGGCGCCTCGGCCACAGAACCTGCCTGGCGCGCCGGAGGGATCTGAGGGGTTGATATTGTTTCCGTTTTTTTATAAGATGGCGGCATGGAGGTGCGCATGGAAGAAAAAATCTATATTCCCGCCGATGTTCCCAATGATGTTCTCAATGAATATCTGAGCAATTACGATGAAATAACCTTGGGATCTGGGCGTTTGATGTTGTTTGCCGGAGACCAGAAGATCGAGCATCTGAACGATGACTTTTACGGCGAGGGCATTGCCGCCGATGACAGCGATCCCGAACATCTTTTCAAGATCGCCAGCCAGGCGGAGATCGGGGTGTTCGCCACCCAGCTTGGGCTGATCTCGCTCTATGCCAACGACTACCCGGATATTCCCTACCTGGTCAAGCTGAATTCCAAGACCAACCTGGTGAAAACGGCCCAGCAGGATCCTCTTTCCACCCAGATGGTCGATGTGCGCCAGGTGACGGAATTCAAGAAAAACACCGGCCTGAACATCCTGGGGGTCGGCTACACCGTGTATTTGGGCAGCGAGCATGAAAACGCCATGATCCGTGAAGCGGCCCAGGCGGTCTATTGGGCCCATCGGCACGGGTTGGTCACGGTGCTGTGGATCTATCCGCGCGGCAAGGCGGTCAAGGATGAGAAATCACCCGAGCTGATCGCCGGCGCCACGGGCGTGGCCGCCACCTTGGGAACCGATTTCGTAAAGGTGAATTACCCGAAAAAAGAGGGCCAGAAATCGGCCGAGATCTTCAAGCAGGCTATCCAGGCGGCGGGACGGACCAAAGTGGTCTGCGCCGGCGGCTCCAGCATGGAACCCAAGGCGTTCCTGCAGCAGCTGCATGACCAGATCTTCATCTCCGGCGCCTCGGGCAACGCCACCGGCCGCAACATCCACCAGAAACCCCTGGAAGAAGCCATTCGCCTGACCAACGCCATTACCGCCATTACCGTTTACGGCAAGTCAGTGGAGGAAGCTTTAAAGGTTTACAACGGAGCATAAAAAGCCGGCGGAATTTTTTTTAGCGGATGGCTATTTGTTTCCTCTCCACATTTTTTCCATATTCTTCAAAAGATAGTCCATTTGTTCTCGCAAGCGGTCAATTTTCTGCTCCATGCGGACAAGCCGGTCCTCCAGGGCGACGGTTTTGTCCCACACATCGGTTACGTTCGCCGCCCTTTGCAAGACGCGCTGCTGCTGCAAGGTGCCGTTGTCCTGGGGATTGGCGGGCTTGCTGCCTAAAAATACCACCAATACCAGGCACAACACCATGCCCAACAACACGCCCTGCCAGTTCGCATTGAATTTTTTGGTTTTCATCTCTGTCCTCCTGATTTACACGGCCTTCAAGTTACCACAGGCAAAATGCTAATGCAATGCAAGATGCGAATTTTCAATTGTTTTTTTTACTCACAATACCCATGGGTTGGATATTCAATGATTATGGCGATCCTATTGCCTCCCCATAAGATATTCATGCATGGAGCGGGCCGCGATGCGCCCGGCTCCCATGGCCAGGATAACCGTGGCCGCCCCGGTCACGATATCGCCTCCGGCCCAAATCCGGCCTATGGAGGTTTTGCCTGTTTTTTCCTCAATTTTGATGGTTCCCTTACTGCTGACCTCAAGATCGGGTTTGGACTGGGAAATCAGGGGATTGGGGCTGTTGCCGATAGCGACGATGCAGGCGTCCATGGGGATCTTGAATTCAGAACCCTCGATGGGGATCGGTTTTCGTCGGCCGGATTGGTCCGCTTCTCCCAGTTTCATCCGTTGGCATTCGATTTCTTGCAACCAGCCGTTGGCATCGCCCATCAGCCTCAAAGGCAAGGTCAGCAGTTGGAAAACAATCCCTTCCTCTTCGGCGTTTTCGACTTCTTCCAGTCGGGCCGGAAGCTCATCCCGCGAGCGGCGGTAAATGATATTGACTTCTTCGGCACCCCTGCGCAGCGCGGTCCTGGCGCAGTCCATGGCCACGTTCCCACCGCCCACGACCGCCACCCGGCCATGCTGCTTGACCGGGGTCAAGGAGTCGGGAAAGCGAAAACCGGACATGAGGTTCATCCGCGTCAGGTATTCATTGGCCGAATAGACGCCGTTCAGGTTTTCTCCGGGAATATTCATGAACCAGGGAAGCCCGGCGCCGGTGCCGATGAAGATGGCGTCGAATTGTTCCAGCAATTGATCCAGGGATTTTATCTTTCCCACAACATAGTTCGCAATCAACCTGACCCCCAATGTCTGAATGTAATTGATTTCCCGGCGCACGACGGCTTTGGGGAGGCGAAATTCGGGAATGCCGTAAGTCAATACTCCGCCTCCCTCATGCAAGGCCTCGAAAATGGTCACATCATGACCCAGAAGGATGAGGTCGCCCGCAACCGTAATGCCGGCCGGTCCT
>Ga0209262_10000583_pt1 | contig 16094 bp, 15 predicted proteins | sample Lowcelwee11metaG_FD_187171 | JGI IMG/M metagenome (GOLD analysis project Ga0209262, IMG submission 187171) | Freshwater pond sediment microbial communities from the University of Edinburgh, under environmental carbon perturbations - Low... | ecosystem: Environmental > Aquatic > Freshwater >...
GTCTCAACGTGCCAAAGATGCTTTTGTCGAGGAGCTCCAATTTTTGGGTGCTGTTAAGATGAAAGAGGTGGAGAGTGCTCAGCGTAAAATCGTTGACGCGGTTCAAGCATTGGCAGAGCAGGGTATCTTACAGCTTGGCGAATCCGAAGAGATGCTCGAATAACCGCTTACAGATCCGACTGACTTATCTCTTCTAGAAAACGGATAAACATCTGATACTGTTTCTTCTTTTGTGTTGTCGTAATTTCTGTGATTTTATTACGATAATGTTCTATTAAAAAGTTTTTAAAGTTCTCAAAATCTGACGAACTGAGCCGATGTGCAGAATTGATTTTTTCAAGGGTTCGATTAAGCTTTCTTTTAACTGTTCCTGAAAGCTCATTATCCATATTATTAATAAGGGCATCACATTCAAATAATCCTTGAGCACTCAGAGAACTTTTAGGCTCATTTGTCCCTTGAGCCGTAAATGTTTTAATGCTTTGAGCCGAATTTTGATACAGATAGCGGTAATCTGAAAGTAACTTATATTGATGAATTAGACTATCTGCAGCAGCATCCATGCTCAGATAGTAAATGGGGAGTTTATCAGGGATATTAATAATCGTTTTACCGTTTGGAGATTGTCCCCACGACGTTATGGTTGCCCCTTTAAGGCGTGCTTTTGCAATGATCTCATCGAGTAAGTTTTCATAGACATTATTATCAGTAGTAGAAGGCATAATGTGTCAAAACCTTTAATGTCGTATAAGGTAGCGAATCATACACTATAGTGTTCCATTTATGTTGTAATAGTAAAGTTTCCGTAAAAACATAAATATCCTCTAAGATTGTGTATACGGGTTTTCGTATACGCTAGTTTTAAATATAATATATATTATGTTAATCAATTATAATTTCAGTTGTGTTAAGTTAAACTTCCATATGGAATCTACAAAAGAACAACTCATTACCGACATCGAAAAACTTCTCAATCGTTATGATGAAGTAAAGCCGACACATATCAATCCCGAGCTATTACAATTTATGGATCGTCAAACCCTTCTAAGTATTATTGATTCAATTCTCAGACAGCAAGAAAAAACAAACGAAACAAATATAGAATGGCTCGAACAATTTAAACAATATTAGCCTCCCCTCTTTATTTCACAAAAACAGTTATAGTAAACATTCCATCTAAATTTGTTTTTTTAAGGTAATGCTAAAAAATATTATCTATAATTACAACAATTAAACACAATGACATTTTTTAACATGTCATTAAACAAAAAGGATCGCACCATGTCATCAAACGTCGATTTAATCCAACTTACTGAACAAACTAAAAAGCTTACAGCAATGGTCGTTGAAGACGAAGTAGTTGCCAATGATCTTTTGAGCTCTACGTTCAAAAACTTTTTTGCCGAAGTAACTTCAGCATACAATGGTGCAGAAGCTTTGCGTATGTATGAAAAAATCAATCCGGATATCATTTTCGTTGATATCATCATGCCTGAAATTGATGGTATTGAGCTTGCACGCCGTATCCGTTCAATCAACCCATCACAAATCATTATTGTTATTTCTGCAAGCAATGATATTCAAAAAATCTCTGAATCAATCGAAGTAGGTGTCAACAGCTTTATCCAAAAACCGATCGATACTAAGAAAATTCTTGAAATGCTTCAAAACATTACCAGCCTTGTTGCAAAACGTAAAAAAATCGAAACAAAAACATTTTCAATCTCATTGCCGCTTGATGTTTATGAATTAGTTGATGATAATGCAAAAGCAGAAAGTATCTCTAAAAATGCGGTTATTATCCGCGCTCTTCGCTCTTTCTACAACAGCTAATTTCCCCCTCTTCCCGCTATGCGGGGAAAAAAACAAAAATTTATCTTTTCTTCAGCAAGCTATTTGTATAATTTCGGCTCAGGTTTACCTGTTTCTTTTAAAGTGGCCCCATCATCTAATGGTTAGGATTCCAGATTTTCATTCTGGCCATAGGGGTTCGAATCCCCTTGGGGTCACCACTTTAACCTCCTTAAAACACTCCCTTCTAATCACTTTATCTTTTTTCATTTCTTTTTTGACGCTCTTCAATCAACATTGCGTTAAGAGTATCAATAACTTCACGACTCCCCTTTTCTGCATCTTGAAAGTATGTCATAACATTTTTTGACTCTTGTCCGCAACTATTAGCTTTTACACAATTAACTGCCGCAATAATATTATCATGAACCGATTTATGAGGTGATTCGAGTTTTCTAAAGCTAGGTGTATTTCCAAATATTTCAGAACCTTTTCCACCCTCAGACCATTTACCAAGACGGCAATGGTGATGATCTACAAATTCCTCATCTACTTTATTGCTAAATACACTCTTATATCCTTTTGCTTTAAAGAGCAAGTGATCGAGTTTGACCAGGATCATAAACACAGAATAAAGAACATTGGTTGAATCTGTCTCAATTTTTTCTGTCCTCTCTCCTAAATTAATTAGCGTTGAACTGAATATTTCAAGTTTTTGAGTTGAATTGCTCGAAATAGTTTCCATTGTACTTGAACGCTCATAAATTTCCATAGCATTTTGCTTAAGAGATTGAACACTGATAGCGACTTCTGATGTTGCTTTTTGAGTTCTCTCAGCTAACTTACGAACTTCATCGGCAACAACTGCAAATCCTCGTCCATGTTCTCCCGCACGTGCTGCTTCAATTGCTGCATTGAGCGCAAGAAGATTGGTTTGATCTGAGATATCTTTAATGAGATCGATAACTTGACCAATAGAAGCAACTCCCTCATTTAATTGACCAACAGAACCGTAGTTATCAGTGATATTGCTAACGAGTTGTTGTTGAATGTCAAGAATATTGCCAATTTCGTCATTTATTTCAATCGCACTGGATCGATTATTTTTATTGAGCGACTCAATCTCTTCTAAATGATTAACATTTTCTGATAGGTCATTTTGAAGAAGTGATAAGTCATATTGACATGCACCTGTAAGATTTTCTGTAAGATGTTGAATAAGATCAAACATCACAGCATTATTTTTATATTGAACAATTTCTTCCTTAAGACGTTTATTTTCTTCTTGAAGCAAATTTATTTCATTCACTTGTTCTGCAATTTTTGTATGCAGCGGCGCACTATCTTCAACTTGTCGATTTCCAAAGAACATTAACTATACCTTTTATTTTTGTATTACTTACAGATTACAAAGCTAGAGGTTAAAAGCGACTTAAAATATTACAAAAATATCACACACGTACTGTTCTATTTCAAAGTTGCTTAGAAATAACAAATATATTTATTTAATTTGATTAGATTATAATTTATTTTAATACTATCTTAGGCACCTCTTTCACCCTCTTCCTTCTTTTTTTTAAATCCTCTCCTTTCGTATGCTATAATTGAACTAATATGTAAATAAGGCTGAATATGGACAAAATACGGGTCAAAGCGACATTGCTTTCGATATTAATTGTCCTCTTACTTATCAGTTATTTTCTTTTTAATGCATTAGAGAGTAAAAAACGCACCTTAGATGATAAGATGCATGAACATCATGAACTCCTTGAAAACACCTACAAACTTTCTGTTTTTAATGCCGAAAAATCTCTTAATTATCTTGGATTTCAAATACTGACCGATCAAAAAATCGTTAATGCTTTTGAGTCACGCGATCGAGAAACACTATACCGATTGGCACTTCCTTATTTTAATAAAGCATACGAGCGAGGAGAAGTTGATTTAACAGGCTTTATTCGCAATGACGGGATCCATTTTTTACGTCTTACCGATCCAGAAAAATTTGGCGATAACATTGCGAAAAAACGCCCTATGATTGAAGAAGCTCTTCGGACACGCCAGCCTATCGTTTCCTTGGATGTTACCCTTTACAATATATCGTTGGTGACCCTCGTCCCAATTTTTAAAGAAGATCATTTTTTAGGCCTTCTTCAAGCATCGGTTAAAATAAATCGTATACAAGAACATCTCGATATACACTCCGGAATTAAAAGTGCGTTGGCTTTTGATTCTAAAATACTCCATAAACTTCTCCCGGACAAACATCTAAAGGAATTTGGTGGGTATGCTCTGATTTCCTATAATGATCCGCTATTTGACTATTTGCCAAAAGAGTATGCGCTAGATGATTCTTATCGTATGACCTATGATGGTAGAACCTATATGATTGCCCCCGAAGAGTTACGTACGTATGCCAATAAATCTTTGGCAAAGATTGTGTGCGCACTTGACGTAACCGAAGATGAAATTATCTATAAACGAGAAATACGGGAACTCATTGTTGTTAGTCTCTTAGTCCTTATCTTACTAAGTGTTGTATTGCATTTTGGTTTTAAAGCGTTGATTGATCGCATTCATGAGCTATCATCGCAGCATAGTAAACAACTCCATTACCAGCTTTATAACGATTCTCTTACACGCTTACCTAACCGTAAAGCTCTTTTCGAGGATCTTGCTCATAACTATTATCGGGGCGTAATGCTGCTCAATATCGATAATTTTAAAGAGATGAATGATTTATACGGACATGAAGTAGGTGACAAAATTTTATCCGCAATCAGTAATACTCTACAAGATGCCGTCACAGATCGTCCTCTAGCTGTCTATAAAATGCACGCGGATGAATACGCGTTGGCTCTTACAGAGCCCATTTCCGAACATAAATTTACTCACCTCTGTCATGAACTTTTACATACACTCAATGAAGGGTATTATGATATTGATGGAATCACAGTTTTTGTCACACTCGGAATGGGTGCCGATATATGTTTGGAAGATGGATGCGATTTGATCGGCAGGGCTGATATGGCACTTAAAACAGCAAAGAAACGGGGGGTTTCTTTTGTAAAATATCACGATGAACTCCACATTAAAGAAGAATATTCTAATAATATTTTGTGGAGTAAAAAACTGAAAGACGCCATTGATGATCACCGTTTTGCCCTTTATTACCAAGGGGTGCATGCGAGTTCAACGCAGTCTATTATTGAATATGAAGCATTGATACGAATCATTGACAAAGACGGCTCAGTTATTTCTCCAATAAAGTTTTTGGATATCGCTAAAAAATCACGTCTTTATCGTCACATCACCCATTTTGTCGTGAATGAAATTTTTAAACAACTCCATAATACACCTTATACCTATTCTATTAATCTCTCTTTAGACGATATTCTAAATCAAGAGACGCAAAACCTTATTTATAAACATTTAAAAGAATCAGATGTCGGTGAGCGGCTTATATTTGAAATTTTAGAAAGTGAGGGGATTGAAAATTTCGACGAAGTTTCACATTTTATCGCTCATGTTAAAAAGTATGGATGTAAAATAGCCATTGATGATTTTGGTAGCGGTTACTCAAATTTTGCCTATTTAATGCGTTTAAATATTGATTTTATTAAAATAGACGGATCGCTTATTAAAAATCTAGATATTGACCTGAGTGCACAAGACATTGTACGTACCATTGTCGAATTTGCCAATCGCCTAAACATCCGAACCATTGCCGAATTTGTCTCTACCGCCTCAATTTATGATGAATGCATAGAGCTTGGAATTGATTATATTCAGGGATATTATTTAAGTGAACCCCAACCAAAGGTATAAGGGAATTCTTAAAAATCATAATTCAGAATAAAGTTCTGCTGTGTTATTCCATTTTTTCGGAAAATATAATTGTATTCCGAAGCTCCGGGAATTTGATAGGTCTCACCGCGAGCTACTTTGCGTGCCAAAAGGTACTCGGCACGAAGCCCTTTTAGCGCCCCGCCGAATCGATAAAAAACATCTATGTTCCATTGAGCATAGCTTGGAAGAGCGTATTTATTGTATTTCCACTCTTTGGCATCTGTTTTTTTGTATTCACCGTAACCGCTCATCACATCCAATCCGCTAATCCCCTGCCCTGCAAAATTATGTTCAAATGTCATAAGCCATGCATGGCAGTTACCACTTCCATCACTCCGTTCGCGCTTTTGAAACGTATAAAGCGGTTCTTTTCCCCACTCTCTCGGAAATAAAAAGCGCCCATCATCGGTTGTTTGATTGTAGGCAAACGTCAGTTTTGAATTCTGGTATTTAATGGCTGTTTTAACTCCGTAGGTTGTACTCTTTTCCCCCTCTTGCATGTACGATTTTGCTTTGATCGCATCAGTTGGTAAACGATTATCCTCACCATTGCCTCCATCACCCGATTGACGCTGGTAAATATATTGAGCACCATAAAAGAGATCAACAGGGCCGTAGGGAAAAGTATAACTCAGATCGGCATAGGTGAGATTAAATATATTTTCCAAATAATAATCCCATACATCAATCGTAAATTCTTTGGGAGTCCCATAACGTATATTGGCTACAAAGAGACCATCCGATGACGTATTACCGCGATAGTTTCCCGCAACTGCACTATCGAGGGAACTATTTCCCATTTCATATCCGTACCCCAAAGAGTCTTCGACACTTTTCCAATCACGAGTATTTCGGTTCCAAAAAGCATTAATATAACCAGCTTGAACACTCAAGGCATTTGAAAGAACCGATGTCCCCCATATCCCCTGCTCAAACGTCGGAATCATACGGCCGTCTTGTGGATTGACAAAGGGTGTATCCAGTTTCATCCGCCCCAATGTAATAGTATTTTTTTCATAGTGGTAACGTACATACGCTTCACCGATATTGGTAACACTTGAGGCATCATAGTCGATCGAATCGACCAATCCGACAACATAGCGGGAATTTTTATTGGAGGCTAGCAGTTCGACATTGCCCGAGGAGATATTATCTTTGATAAAGTGTGTTGTATAAAGGCCAACAGCCCCTTGGAATCGATTCCACTCCGGTGTAAGATAAAGAAGTTTACCCCCAACCGCAGTCGCTTCATAATCGTGTAAAGGTTCTTGATTCTCTTCCGTCATGGTAAACATACGGATCTGCCCTTGGACTTTTCCAAACGATACATCATCTTGAGCATGCGATGCAAGTACAACCAGTACGAATGCAGCGGTTACTGATAATTTCAACGACAGGCTCCTTTTGAATTTAGTGAATACGATTACGCCGTTTCATTTCCACCCGTCACTTTGATATGCCACGGCTCATAACGAACACCGTATGGGTTCCCTTTTGTATAGCGTATCGTAATATACCCACCATCATACAGCTTTTTAAAGAGATCGGTTTCTTGAAATTTCATACTAAAATTTCCATGCCCATAGCCTACTTTACCGATATCAAAATCTCCGACACTGTGAAAGGTAAATCCTGGAGGGGCAATAGAGGTGGATGCCAGACGTAAATCTCCCCCTTCACTTACTATTTTTTTTAAAAAAAGATGGAGCTGTTTAACAGGGGCACGAACTCCTGAAGTTAATATCAGTTCATTGCCTATCAATTTTTTAATCGTAGTGTATTTTTCGGTTGCGGCACCCTTTAAAAGAAAATGTCCCGATTTTTTGATGTAGACAAGATCTTTTTCAGGGGTTATAGCGGTCAGTCTCGGTACGGTTCTCTCCCCGTAAAATCCGTAGCGACGAGGATCCCCGTAAAAAATAGTTTCGATATATCCCACTTCATACGGTGTCAATGGTTTGTTACAATGGAGTGCGATTTTTAGCATTTCATCGAAACTGATAGTATTAAACTTAACATACCCAACGTAGTTTTGGACCGTATTTAACTTATCCAATAAAGTTCTGACAATGAGTGAACTATTTTTAGTTGCAGTTGTAGAAGAGGCAAAATTTTGATTTGCACCGAAAGCTAAAGTGCTGCTACAGGCAACAGCTAGGGATAAAAACGATCTTCTGTCCATTGTGTTTCTTTGTTCGCCAAATCTTATATCTCTATATCGTACAATCTTACCTTATTTTAAAAGAATCTTCATAAAAAAATGGTGTAAAATTGTTCTTAACACCATTTTTACTCTAAAAAACGCTAAGGAGGTGGAAGATGGACGATTCGGTTTATATTCAAATCGCTAAAAATGCGATTCAATCACATTTTGACGGTAGTGGCATTGATAAAGATTTCTATCAATCCAAGTACCCTGAACTCTCCAACAAAAAAGCGTCCTTCGTCACTTTAACGCTCAATAACCGCTTGCGAGGATGTATCGGATCGATTATTGCCCATCAAAGCCTACTGGATGATTTGATATCGAATGCCAGCTCGGCTGCATTTCATGACCCCCGTTTTCCTCCACTCAGTAAGGAAGAATTTTCTCATCTATCGATTGAGGTATCTCTATTAACTCATCCTGAGCCGGTAGACTACAGTGACAGAGTCGATCTTAAGCGTATCATTCGCCCATTTGTCGATGGCATCATATTGCGACTAGGGAAGTATCAGGCTACATTTTTGCCTCAAGTTTGGGAAGAATTGAGTGATTTTGACTCTTTTTTTTCCCACTTGGGGATGAAAGCGGGAATCGGTAACGACCCCCTCTCCTATCATCCCGAGATTTATACCTATCAGGTTCAAAAATATATGGAGCAATCCCATGATTAAACGTACGATGAGTGTTGCAGGGAGTTTCTATCCCTCCTCTGTACGCGAGATTGAGAATATGATAGCACGTTTTAACGCTATTCTTGAATCCCATCCCGAAACGCTTAAACAGTTTAACAAACTGCACGGAAATGCTCTCATTGTCCCTCATGCCGGATGGATCTATTCAGGCTTTACCGCCAATATCGCGTTTCGTGTTTTGAGCTCCTCCCATCCAAAAACAGTTGTCGTCATCGGCCCTTCTCACCGCATCGGCTTTGAAGGGGTAAGTATTTCCGATGCACAATTGTATGAAACCCCTCTGGGGGATTTAGAGGTAGATATTGAAGGGGTAAAAGATTTAATGCAACGATACGCCCTCCCCTGCATCGTTGGGGCTCATCACGAGCACAGTACCGAAGTGCAGATGCCCTTTATCAAACACTATTTCCCACAGGCTAAAGTCATAGAGCTTGTCTACGCCTATGCTGAGCCCTTGATGCTTGAACCCATCATAGCGCACTGTTTAGCTCTGAGGGATACCGCCGTCGTCATTAGTACCGATCTGAGCCACTACTACTCGCTGGATAGGGCCAAACAACTCGATTCCATCTGTTTGGAAGCGATACGGGATGACAATCCCCATACGTTGCATCAAGGGTGTGAAGCGTGCGGAATGATAGGGGTAGAAGCGATGTTAAACGTAGCCAAAAAGAGAAGCTTACAGAGTACTATCCTCGATTACCGCACCAGTGCCGATGCAAGCGGAGATACTTCAAGAGTTGTAGGGTATGCAAGTGTAGTGTTTTCTTAAGCGGGTAAGCTATAATTCGCGTATAAGATTAATACCAATTGTAGATCGTGAGGCAGAATGGATATCGAAGAATTGATTGTAAAGACTCAACGACACTTAAGCACTCTTTTACGTGAGGCATTTCATCACACGGAAGCAGAGAATGCCGTCGTGGTGTATGACACACGATGTCTGATAGCAACACTTTTGATGGAGGGGTACAAACGTGCCCTCCCCCATGCAAGGTTAATCGATTTTGATGCACACTCTCCTGAAGAGGTTCGATCACTCTTAGAGGCACTGAATCCCTCTGATTTGGTGGTATTGATCCAATCAACCAATTTCCGCCTTGATGCGTTTCGCTTGCGTGTCGAGCTGTTTAAACTCCGTCTTAAAGTAATCGAGCACCCCCATCTCAGCCGTATGTCGGACGATGAAGCATCGTATTTCATCGACTCGCTAGAATACGATAAGGACTATTACCGTCCTCTCGGTCGCTCCCTCCAGTCTAAAATAGACAGTGCTCCAATGGGGGTACTCGACAGCGGCGGAGAGCTCTTAATCTACGATTCACCGTTCGAGCCTGCCAAAGTCAATATCGGAGATTATACGGGGTTACCAAATTGGGGCGGTCAGTTCCCGCTGGGTGAAGTATTTACCGAAGCGCAAGATCTCAGAGCCGTTCACGGACGGGTCAAAATCTATTGTTTCGGAGACGTGACGTACAAAATCAACACCCCTGAAACGCCTATCACCCTTGTTATCGAAGAGGGACAAGTCATTGCGTGTGAAAATTCAACCCCCGCTTTTGATCTAATATTATCTAATATACGACGAGATGAGGGGGGAGTCGTTTGGATACGAGAACTCGGTTTCGGACTCAACCGAGCCTTTAGCAAAACACGTACGGTAGCCGACACGGGAACCTATGAGCGTATGTGCGGGGTGCATATATCGCTAGGGGCGAAACACGGCACTTATGGAAAACCCGGATTTAAACGTCGAGACGGTCTCTACCACGTCGATGTCTTTGCCGATACCCATACCTTTTCGCTCGGGGATGAAGTGATCTATAGAGACGGGGCTTTTGTGATTTAAACTCACCCCTTATACAGAGGAGAGTTTGTTCTGATTTTTGATGAGCGTTCTAAAAATGGCATCAATATCGAGAATAGAGAGCATTTCCCCTTTGCTCGTCCCCTCATCAGGTATAACAACCGCCTTGGTAAGCGGCGACACACCCGCCAGGGTTCCTGAATAGCTTTTAATACTGCGCAGTGGAATCTCAGGACTATCTTTAATATGGCTGATCACTATCGCGAATTTTGTATCATTTTCATGCGAAGATTTCAGGACGATCAATCCGTCTCTCTGAGGGTCATAGGCACTTTGTATATCGAGCAGTTCGTTCAATGAGATAACACCGATGGTCTCCCCCTCCTTGCTCCCGACAACACCCAGAAAAATGGCGTCACTTCCTATAATACGTGTAATATTCTGATGACTGAGAGAATTGACAATATTATACGATTCGACACCGAAAAATTTATTGCCAATATAGAATGTAGAGATATCAATCGTCTCTTCCATACCTTGTACTTTAGGATAACTGCATGCTATATAGCCTCTATCAATAGGACACACTTTTGGTAGCTCATCACCTTTGACTATTTGTACAAAAATAAAGGCAATAAGATCATTCTGGTAAAAATCATGTTTCTTATACTCTCTATAACCGTTCGAAGTATGAAACCCCATAATATAATAATCACCGTCAAGTTCTACGATACCTGAACTTCCGTTTCCATTTTCGAGGGAAAAATAACTATCATCCAAATTCAGCCGTCCCCCCGGAGAGTATTCGGAACTCGTCGATGATATAATATATTTTTCTCGATCGCAAAAAAGGGCAAAACTCCCCTCAATCATCTCACCGTTTTTATCACGAGGAAGGGCATCTTCCAACATAGCTTCAAATTGCGGATGAGAGTCAAAAACAATCCCTATCCCTCCGACACTCTCTTCGTTGGATATATCGGTAATTCCTGCTCCATAAATATAGGTCGGCCGATTATCATACAAAGATGTTTTTGAGAAATGACTGACGCTGTAGCGCTGCGTATCGGTAACTTTTAATGTCTCACGTATCCACGGCTCTTCAATCTTACTTCCAACAAAACGGTGTTCACTGCTTTTGGATACGGCAACAATGGTACCGGTTCGATCGTATAAAAAGAGATTGGTATAGACGGTGTAGAGGTTATTGATATAGGAGAGAATTTCTTCTAACTCAAACAGATCATCCCTCAGAAGCTCTGCTTTTGAAAGTTTTTCTTTGAATACGGATGTCAATGCCCACCAGCGGCAATCATTTGCCCGTTCATACAGATTCCTGTCCATAATATCGATTGCGAGCGAGGCATTAAACTGAGCATCGTCAAGATAGGAGGAGAGGACGGTATGATTAAGATTGCTAATAGAGTCTTCAAATACTTTTTTTGTCTGAAATCCCGTATTCGAAATCTCATTCAAAAGAGATTTTGAAAAGGAATTTTCATTCGTTTTCGAATTAGCAATATGAACATTTCCATTCCATACGGTGACGTCAAGTTCTTTTTGAATCTGATCCGCCTTCTGTGGAATCATTTTCAATTCACCCGAAAATAGCGGGGAGTGATGCAGCACCGTTTCAAGAATTTCCTCTGAAATACTTTTATACGCATGAGGAGCCTTATCGAATGCATGATCGATAGGTACCATTACATGTCCATACCACCCTAGACCGAAAAATCCTTGATACCCTTTTGTCGCACACGTTCTAGCTAAATATTCACGTCCTGCGAAGCGGATGATTTTGTAACCGTTATCAAGTATTTTCTCCATCTTGATACCTAGTGGGATATGGGTAGTATCGCTGCAACTAATAACATACCCCTCTGCATCGAGCAGCATGATCTCCATCCAATCATTTTCACTAATAAGATTTTTAAAAATCCCTTCCATCTCATCTTCAAACCGAAATACAAGGCTTAATACACCAATATTTTCCGATTCATCGACGGATGAACGTCGAACTCTATAGCTGTAGACTAACGCTTTGTCCGCATCAGGAACCAAATCCGTTTGGCGAAATACTTCGACATACTCGGCCGAAGTGCTCAATGCCTCTTTTATCAGTGGATCGTTGCTGCAGCTAATCGGATTATGATCATCGAGCTGTGCGATGATATTGCCGCGCGTATCCATTAATATAATGTTGCTGTAGACACTGTATTTTGCTACATACTCTTTAAAGCGATTTTTCAATGCCATACGGCGCTCTCTAAGCAACTGCCGAGATACATCGTCCGTTGTACCGGCAAGTGCCTGTACAATAAAAGAACGGATATCATCATCCGTTGCCAAAAAACCGATATCAGCGGTACGTTCAAAAAGATTTCGGATGACGATATCTACCGCTACCTGTGCTTTGGCTTCCATCTCAGAGGTTGTCTTTTTCAGAATTTCCATACCGAGTTTTTCCAGCAGTTCTGTAGTAAGGGCTTCAAAAGCGGCACGGGTATCGACCATGTCCATCCCCGTATTACTCATTTTCCCCAACATTGTCAGTAAATTCCATTTTTCCGATAAAAGATCAAGTGCTCTTTTGTATTCTTGGACTGACTCCATGTATTTCAATAATCGGTGATCCACCATGCGCTCCAACGTATCTAAATAAAGATTATGAAGCACACAGTGCAATTAACATTCTATACTATTTAATTTTCTTATATAAAGTTATCCAACTCTAAGACGAGTTCTCCCCGTAAAAAGTCGCAAAAAGTCGTAAATATCGCTTAGAAAAAAAGCTCGAGTATCTTGATGTTCGAACCGTTGAAGCCAGGCACGCTCTTGATTAAGAATTCCCCGACAAGGAGCAACAAACTCTTCATGGGGCAAAAGCGGTTTGAGAATCCCACAATCATTAATTGCGTGTACAATAGCATCAAACAACTCATCAAGGCGGTCATCCACGTCATAGCGATAGAGTTTACCATCCATTTTATAAAAACGATAAATGGCTAATATTTCGTTCGCTTTATCTATTTCATTCATACTTTACCTCCTATTGCCACTGCATATATCAGTGGATTGGCTGACCACCGTGAGCCCTCTTTGTCGTAAAAAGCTCCGATTCCGCTGCACAAGACATTATTCTCTTCACACACCATATAGAGTTCTTGCGCAAATATCCCCGCTTCAATATGAGTGTATGAACTAAAGTCTCCTGCATGAAAAAACAAGATCATGTTTGCTCCAGAAACAAATCTTTGATCCAAAAGCAATTTAACACATTCAGAGACGAAACTTCCTTTTACGACACATTCCATACTTCGATACACACCTAGATGCATAGAGTGTGCCTGTAAGACGATAGAGATGATTTCTAATCCCTCAGGAGGAGTGCAATAGAGCAGTTTTTCAATCACTTCATCCTTCATCTTCGTTGCATCAAATTCGCGTCCGCTTCGACGTAATGTGTTTAGTTGTAAAAAATTCTCATATCTCTTCATTACGGGAAGTGTTGTATATATAGCATTTTTCTTTAGTTCACGTCCCAAAATCTCATTGCATTCACTGTAATCGGTAGGCTGCACTCTCATTAGAGATTTTTTGAGCGGTTTTACTTTGCGTGCTGATATTTCACCGACCCCATATACTGCAGCGATCACCTCATCTTCACCCATACCCATCATCTGATTTAATGATTGAGTCGGAGACATTTTTGTCAGTTTAACTCCAAAATATTTTGCTGAAAGAGCAAGTGAACCGATTTGATGCCCCAAATCGAGATAAAGATAGCGCCAACTTCTTAGAGCATATTTCCAGCTCGATCGAAACGGAACCAATGATATCATCACTATAGCACCCAGAAAACGATTCTCTATTCCCAAATAGGTCTCAACACCCTCCCCTGCAATCTCTTCAATCAATACCAACTCACGATTCACTGCATCAAGATGATATATCCCGCTGAGAATACCCTCCACATTTCGTAACTGTACATACATTTCAATCGGATGAAGATTTCCAGCCGAGGGGACGTTAAGGCGGTAATACGGTTTTTCTCCTACCAGACGTTCATCCGTAATACGACGTGTCTGTTCTAACCATTGTAGAGAAGGGAAATCGGAGAGCTTTATACGATAACAAAAATGGGGATAGTGTTTAAAAGAGGCGGGCTGTGAATCCCAATCTAAAAAGGTTTGCTTATTTTCAACCCATTCACGGGTTAAAAGAGTTTGTTCACGCACTGCGAAGTTGGTTAAATACGTTGCGATTACTGGTCAGTTCAATCGCACTGAACCCGTCTTCGTTTTGAAGTGTTGCATCAGCACCTAATGATAAGAGCATCTTCACACATTCCACACGCGAAGCCGATGCAGCGTACATAAGTGCTGTGGTTCCTTCTTCATTGGTATCATTTATATCAGCTCCCGCTTCTACGAGTAAACGGATTACTTCGGGTGAAGAGGCATAACAGGCATTGAACAATACCCCGTTGAAATCACCATTAATCGCATAAAGATTAGCCCCTGCTTCGATTAGACGTGAGACCATCATGGCGTTCCCCTCTAGTGCGGCAAGGAGCAACGGAGTATTACCGTTCAATCCTCTGCACTCCAGATCATCCGGGTGAAAACTACGGCTTTGTAGCCATGTAATGTACTGTTCGACCATCACAAACTCCTTTAGAGATTTTTTACACACCCATCCAGTTTTCGTGGTCGTGCCCTTTTTTCTTGAAGTTGGCCGCTTTATCCACCGCTTCGATACATTTATCATAATCAACTTCATCAGTAATCTCAGGGACCACTTCCACATAGCTGATCATCCCCTCTTGATCGATGACGAATACCGCACGGGCAAGACGGTCTTTTAGTTTTCCCTCAGTGATGAGAAGTCCAAACTTTTTTGCAAAATCGCGATTCGTATCAATGACTATTTCCGCAGTGTCTATCCCCTCTCGTGTGACAAAATCGTTTACAAATTCAATATCATCTGTTGTCACCATGACAGTTTTGAGTTTTTTGAATTGTTTGATGAGGTCATTGAATTTTTTAGCACCTAATGAACACACTTCGGTTTTTAGTGACGGAATAGCAATAAGTAGCTGTGCAGTAGGTGCAATCATCCCGATAACATTTTGACTCCCGTCAAGATTGGTTACGCGAGCGGCAGGTGCCTCACGCCAGATAGTCATCTCTTTTCCCTCCAAGCTGACAGGTGTGCCATGTACTGTAATCTGCATATTCTCTCCTTTAGGGATATTTTTAATGTACAGTGCAAAATTAGTTCTTATAATTGCCTATTTTTTGTGCATACAAATATTGAATGGTTGGACAATTTTGTATTAGAATGCTATACAACTTTTAAAAAAGATTAGAAAATGATGACCTATGAAGCCAATATTCCCAATCGTGAAGAGTGTCATACTTGTAGCCTCACTTTTGCCTACAAAGAGATCAATCTACTCTATGACATTGCGGTGATGCTCACCAGTACTACTGAGATTATGGAAAGCGTCGAAAAAGCGATGCGTAAATTGAAACAGCACGGATACTTAGAGCGCTGTGCCCTATTTCGAAAAAAAGAAGATGTCGATGAACTGGAGTTGCTAAGTTCTATTGATCTGGAGTCCTACCAAAAAAAGATGGCAACGTACCGTTTCGGAGAAGGGGCGACAGGTTTAGCGGCAAAGAGCCGTGAACCGATCGTCATCGAAAATATTCATAATAACATCAATTATCTCAACAAAATGGGA
>Ga0209262_10000584_pt1 | contig 16093 bp, 18 predicted proteins | sample Lowcelwee11metaG_FD_187171 | JGI IMG/M metagenome (GOLD analysis project Ga0209262, IMG submission 187171) | Freshwater pond sediment microbial communities from the University of Edinburgh, under environmental carbon perturbations - Low... | ecosystem: Environmental > Aquatic > Freshwater >...
GACATCAGTATATTGCCCCCGCTATTTGAATCGAAAATTGGCTCAAAAGAACCTGCAAATCAACAGAACCTGAATATCGAAAGAGGTCTATTATACCGAACCAAGAATCAGTATCGAATCCTTCTACAAAACTTTAATTCTGAGACGCTGATGAGCTTTCTTCCATCTCAGAAGAGTGCTCCGCAACAATCTGAATTGCGTTCACCGCTTCAAGCTTTAAAGTCTCCTCAACTTCAGGTGCCATCAGTTCCGAAATAGCTGGCTGAGAAGATTCTGAAATATTCTCTGGTGAGCTGTTCGGGATAGACACAATAGGAGCAATCGCTTCTTGGGTTTCGGCTTGAAGATCAGATGCATCCTTAGCAGGTTCTACTTTGGTGCACTCCTGATTGCATGACTCGTCCCCGTCTCCACAAACGCCCTCATCTTCATCAGAGCAATCTTCAATGCCTGACGTAGAATTCGACTGTTTAGATTGACAAGCGAAAGAAAACGTCAAAATACTCCCAATAACAAGGAGCTGACCAAATAACCGTTTTTTCATATTCTTACCTCAATTGATTATCCTCGAACATACAAACTTGCATATTCATGGTTACAAAACCAACCCTAGTATACAAAATCCAATTTAAAATGTACGAAAAAACAACTCACCCCCTGAATTTTAGGTTCATTTCCCTCAAATTTCATAGAGATTTCTGCTGAGATTGGTATTCATTGTCTACCGTGGCACGGTTTTTGCATCTTATATTTACGCAAACCTATGAGGAATGTATGAAAAATAAAGAGCTGTTAAAAAAAATCGCCAAACTAGAATCAATGAATGACCAAATAGCTGCCGAGCTCCATTTTTTAGAACACCTCTCGCGGGCTTTGGGATTCGCGGAGGGGCTTAAGACACTGAAAGCTGCTGCTTTAGAAATGATAGAAGCGGATAGAAAAAAAAATATCAAGAAAGAAGATGAAGCAAATCCTCCCCTGTCCAACTAACCTCATCATCATCAAGAAGAAGCTCTGCTACGCCCTTTTTGTTCTCCTTAAGGTGTAGCATCTTCTCTTCGATGGAGTTAGGAACAAGATATCGTTTTATGATCACTGTTTTTTTCTGTCCTATCCGATGAGCCCGACCAATCGCCTGCTGTTCAACAGCGTCATTCCACCAAGGATCTAGTAATAAAATATAATCAGCTGAAGTTAAGTTCAGTCCGACGCCTCCGGCCTTTAAACTCAATAAAAAAATAGAAGGATTTGGATCGTTTTGAAACTGCATCACCAAATCAGATCTTTTTTCAGAAGAAACAGACCCATCTAGATATAAAAAATCGCGACCATCTTCTTTCAGCGCGTTACCAACCAACTGTAACATCGAAGTGAACTGACTGTAAATCAAAACCTTCTTCCCTTCTATCTCTTGCCGCAAAAGCTCTAATTTGGATCCAATGCCCTCGCCGCCCACAAGACGCGGATCAACGCAAATTTGCCTCAAGCGCAAAATCGCTTCCAAAATTTCCATCCGATGAGAAGCTATCCCATCTTTTTCCATTTTTTTTAAGAGATTTCCTTGAAAATGGGATAAATAAGAATGATAGAGCTCTTCTTGCTTCTCCGTCATTTCGACCCAAGCAATCTGTTCAATTTTTTCAGGAAGTTCTATTTCTACATCTATTTTTTTACGCCTCAAAATAAATGGTTTCGTCTTCCCTTTAAGTGCCTCAATCCCCTGAATCTGAAGATCTGGCATCAAAAAACGAAATTGAGACTGCAACTCTTCGGCTCGATTTTCAATAGGCGTTCCCGTAAGAGCAATTCTAAAATTTCCCTTAAGACGATACGCACTTTTTGCTGTGTGCGTAGACGCTGTTTTAATTGCATTTGACTCATCGAGAACAATGATTTCAAAACACTGTTTCGCAAAAATTTCTTCATCTAATCGGATCATTGCATATGACGTAATCACAATCCCTTGCATCTTAAAAATGTCTTTTTTCCGATCAGGGCCTGTATGAATATAGACCTCGCTTTCCTTTAAAAATCGGCGTATCTCGGATCTCCACTGGTAAAGCAAGGAACTCGGAGCTACCACCAAGATCGGCAAATTTGTCCTCTGACGAGAAAAAAGTGCCAGGATCTGAACGGTTTTTCCAAGCCCCATCTCATCTGCCAAGAGAGCCCCAAAGCCCCATTTTTGTAAAAAACCGAGCCAAGAAAGTCCCTTTTGCTGATATGGCAATAAAGTTCCTTGGAATGAAGAACCTGGCAATAATTCTTCACAGCCCCCTCCAATTTTAAGACCTTGGGCCATTTGCCAAACTTTCTCTTCCCATTGCGACTTCCCTTGCTCAAAAAGAGGAATTAAGGACCCTAGAGATGCTTTTTTAACGAGAATTTTATCCTCTATCCATTCCCCTTCTAAAGGTGCAAAGCTGGCTCGATCAATCAGCCCAACACTTCCTTCGTCTAACTCGACCCACATTCCTTTTGACTGCATCGCACTTTTTAAAGAGATCTGCTTTTCTTGAAAATGAACTTGCCCTCGAATAGCAATGAGTCCCAATTCTTCACGGACATCAAAACTACACTGTGTTTGACGTGCGATTTTTTTCCCTCGTGAATCCAATAATGTCCAACCTAAATCCAGAAGAAAATGTAGGGTTTCTTTGACCTTATCACCCATGCAATAGTAGCAAGAATTCCCAACTATCTTTTTCTGATAGCCTGCTTCCAAAAGATCTCTTTCCCAATCCTCTTCCTTTTTCTTGAAACGAACCTTATGATTTACTGTCGGAGAAAGATCTTGAAAAGCCACAGATCCAATATCAGAATAATTCATCCAGAGATTTGCAAAGCATCCCGTGACATCTGTTAAAACCAACTGAGGCAACACTTCTAAAGGTTTTTCTGGCGCTATTTCTTTCCAAAGAATCGGAGGGTTTTCTTCGAGAAATTTTTTCCTCTGCGCCCCTTGCAAACAAATAGGACCATGAGCAAAAAGCTCTACCCACTTCCAAGGAACATCTATAGCTATTGGGAAAATCGACCCCTTCCAAAGACACCAAGAAGGAAAAATCCTATCGCACTCTTCTAAGGGAATTTCAATGCCCTTCCACTGCAAAACAGCGAAAAAAGCCCCTTTCGCCTCCCCCCGCCAATAAATTTTAGCAATATTTTTCCAATCACTTTGTAAGGAAGTATTTTTGTAATACAACCGCCCCGTTAACGATAACAATTTAAGAGCATCAAGCGATTGTTCTATGCTTAGATCAATCTTCTGAAAAGAGATTGTATCGGCCCCTCGAGATGCGTTGGGAGAGCGAAGATGTATTTTTGTAAGAAAAGACAATGCAGCCTTATCTTGTTCTTTCGCCAAAGACTGCACTGTATCTAGATAAAGAATACGTCGAGTTCCTTGTTCTTCAATCCGAACGGATATTCCCCGCTCCTGTAGATCAAGTCGGTATAGCAGCATTTTTCAGAGCACATTTTTCTTCAAAGCTACACTTGCGAAAAGGAATTGCATCCTCTCTATAAAGTCGCACTCTCCCATGTTCAAGACAAGCTGTTTCACAACATCCCTGATGCATTTTTAGACAAGACGAACAACAAACAAATAGATCATTGCAATCCATATTTGCGCAATTATGATACACATCGCAAGACACTCCGCAATGCGTACATGAAGCAATCGAATCTACCTTCTCCTCACTAATTGGGACAACAAGCCGATCATCAAAGACAAATAATTTCCCCTTCCAATGCTTGGATCCTTCTTCAAGGCCATAGCCAATGACCCCCCCATCCAACTGATAGACTTTTTCAAAGCCTTCCTTTTTCAAGACTGCGGAATAAAATTCGCAACGAATCCCCCCCGTACAATACATCATCACGGGAGTTGTTTGGGGATCACATCTCTCTTTAAGATCTTTTGCATACTGAGGAAATTGGCGAAATGTCTCTAATTTGGGAAGCTCAGCTCCCTCAAAATGACCCACTTCCCACTCATAATCATTGCGCACATCGATCAACATTGTTCCCGCGGCCTTTTCTTCTAGCATCTCTTTCCATCTTTCTGGAGAAACATGCTCGCCTTGCAAAGACAAGTCGACATCGCAGTCAATTGCAACAAGCTGCTTACGCACCTTTACAGTCATTTTTGGAAAAGCATGCTTCTCAGCCAGATGAATTTTAAAATCAATCTCTTTAAATCTCGAATCAGAACGCATCCAAAGCATATATTCTTCCGCATGCTCAGCGCTACCGCTTGCTTGTCCATTGATTCCTTCTTTTGAAATATAAATACGCCCCTTAAAGTCTCTAGTTTCAAAAAAATCTTTATGTCGTCTTAATTCCTCTTCAGGGTTCTCAATCGAACCAATGTAATAATAAGCTAAAACAAAATACATACGAATCCCAAAATGTAAATTTTGGGTTAGAGTATATCGAAAAAAAGGGATGGGGGCAAGTCCCCAATATGATAACTCCGAAACGACAATGATAGATATTGCCCCCTGCTTCTTAACCCACTCATCCTGAAATCGGGTTTCTTGGGTGTCATTGAGGTGGAAGTGCTATATAGCGATACAGCCCCTTTAAAAATAATTCAATCGCGAGGCTTTCAATCAATCCCAATGGGTGTCATTGAAGTGGAAGTGCTATATATTGTCCGGGGCTTACAGTCATTTAAAATATATTTTAAACAACTATACCGGTTCCTCCTCAAGGGCACCCATTCGGATTGATTCAAAGCCAAAAGAAGAGCTCAAATAAATTTACAACTTGTTAAAAAAAACACCTCCCCCTATACTCGTGAGCTTTCAATTCGAACGTTTTTGGAGAAACAATGGCTCGATATAGAGGTCCTAAAAATCGCATTGCACGCAAGTTCGCAGCAAACATCTTCGGCAAAGCACGCAATCCTATGCTGCACAAACAAAACCCTCCCGGAATGCACGGAGCAAAGCGCAAGAAAAAATCAGAGTATGGCATCCAGCTCGACGAAAGACAGAAACTCAAGGCCGTTTATGGCATGATCAGCCAAAAACAGCTTGTCAATGCTTATAAGAAATCTCTTCTCCGCCAAGGAAACACAGCGCAGATGTTCTTAGAACAACTAGAGTGTCGTCTTGACAACGTCGTCTACCGCCTCCGATTTGCGGCCTCCATTTTTGGAGCCCAACAGCTCGTTTCCCACGGTCACATCATGGTCGACGGAAAGAAAGTAGACCGTCGCTCATTCTTAGTAAAACCGGGTATGGTCGTTTCCATAAAGCCCGCTTCACGTCAAATGAAAGCGATTTTGATGGCTCAAGAAAATATTTCTAGAGAAATCCCAAGCTACATGTCTCTCGATACAGACAAGTACCAAGGAAGCCTGCTTGCATCCCCAGAAGTGGATCAAGTCCCTCTTCCCTTGCCAATCAACATCCCTCTCGTTTGCGAATTTATCTCGCACACATCTTAAATCTGCGAATGCCATTTCTGTTCCCACGGAAATGGCATTCTTTTTGATAATAACTCATTAGACCTCTTACTTTCTTGCGAATGGTATATAGCGCTTCCACTTCAATGGCACCCAAGAAAACCGAATTTCAAGCTATCAAATTTACAATAAAAATTCGGGGTCAATATTAACCCCGAATTTTTATTGAAAATTTGATAGCTTGAAATCGGTTTGCTTTGGGTGCGATTGGAGTGGAACCGGTATAAATCCTTTTGGGTACGATTGAAGTGGAAGTGCTATATTTATCGAGGGAGTTGCAAAACTCCGTTTGAGCGAGGTTTCTCGCTCTATCTATTAAATTTTCAAGATTTCCGGATTCGCCTTTGTATCCACAAGAGTGCCAAGACGGGAGGTAGCAAGAACACAGCTAAAGGCGATCAAAAGAGCAAGGGCGCCAGCCAGGGGTGCTGTTGCCAAAACACTGCCACAGACCTGAATCAGCATCAACGTCAAAAAAGATCCACCACCACGACCAACTCTCGCGCACATCCCATCAACAACGAGCTTCCCCTGCATTTTTTCCAACGGGGGTAAAAGAATAAATGATATCTCTTTAGATGTATCAAAAAGAGTCGACTTAGCCGCGCGAACTAAACAGAAAAAAATCGTTCCTAAAACAACCAAAAGTTCAATCTTTGAAGAAAGAGAGGGGTGCCAAATTGCAAAAAAGAAAGCCCCTTCTGTAACCAAAAGGCAGATAGGCGTCACAAGAGAAGCCACTACCCAGCGACATCGCTTTAAAAGATAAGGAGTGACAACAAGTGCACTCACTGCGGTGAGAAGACCATTCCAGAAGGAAAGAGTTCCCATAAACTCGCAGTACTCTCGCGGATCAGAAAATTTTGTCTTTAGAATATCCAAAAACAAAATCTCTCCCAGGGCATAGGCAATGTAATCAGCAATTGTGATCCAGGCTAAAAGGAGCAAATAGCGAGATTTGCAGCAAATCTGGATGCTGGCCCATACAGAAAGAGGTTCTTTCTTTGTCGGTTTTTCTGCTGCTTCTGATTTGGGGAAATGATCTACTAACATCTTCCAGAGGAAATGAAAGAGCCAAAAAGTTAGCCCACTAAAAAATGCCAACATCCACATCAAAAGACTCAAAGAATGGGTCCAAGAATTCTGAGAAATCAAATCAGAGGTGCAAAAAGAGATCAAAGGCCCCGCTAAAACCGTCCCGACGCTCCCCCCCAACATTAAAGGCGCATAAGAGCGCTTTGCATGTTCAAGAGGAACATATTGATTCACAAGCCCCCAGAAAAGAACGGTCAGTAAAGCAATTTTCCAAAGTTCGGCCATCACAAAAAAGAGCATGGAAGCCAAAACAGGGATAAAAGAGGCAATTCTCGGATTCGAAATAATTGATTTACATAAGGGAAGAAAAGGATAAATACCCTGTGCAAATACAAGAAAAAAAGAAACAAAAACCACAAGAACAATTAAAAATACGCGACGAATCGGATGCCGATTCAAAAGATAGGTAAGTCCTAGAGTCATTAGGACGGCCCCAGGCATCGTTCCGCAGAGCTCAAACCAAGGAATCACCCCGGCGCCTCCTCCCAAATCGGCCACAGCCAATGCATTCCGGGCGCTCCGCAACACCGTATAATTGATGTTGAGGAGACATACGATCCCAAACATCAAAAAGAAGAGAATGTTGGACTTACGGTCTTGCAATAAGAAAAACTTCATAAGGAAGATGAGTATACGTAAAATACAACGGGATAGCAAGAATAAGGCATTTCCGAGTATGATTAGGAAGGAGATTTCATCAGATGATTATTGCTCTTTTCCCAAATGAAAAAAAAATCCAATCTTTTGAATTGGGCATCCAGATTTGCGAATTTTTAGAAAAACAAGGTGTTCAGGTCGTTGTTGAGGATGAAAAAGCCGCCCAAATTGGGGCTCCTCCCCTTTCCTCTGTTGATCCAACAAAAATTCGATTTTTAATCGCCATGGGCGGAGACGGAACACTCCTTCGCATTACCCACAATTTCAGCCACTTAGATGCCCCTATCTTAGGAATTAATCTTGGACATTTAGGGTTTATGGCGGATGTTCCAATCTCAGATATTTATCCAAGCCTCCTAGATCTTCTCTCTGGAAAATATATCATTGACCATCGACTGGCTCTAGAGGCGAGCTGCAACAAACAAAGCCTTTATGCCGTGAATGATATTGTCTTACATCGAGCACAAAACTATAGCTTAATCGAGCTTGCCATCGAAGTCGATGGAGTCCCCCTGAATACATTTGTAGCAGATGGAATCATTATTGCAACGCCTAATGGATCAACGGCCTATTCTCTTGCAGCAGGGGGTCCCATTCTAAGCCCTTCACTCGAGGCAATTGTCATTACTCCTATTTGCCCTCATACTATCTCAAATCGTCCGATCGTACTCGCAGCCGACCGAACGATCAAAATCCAATACTTAAGCGACTATGACCCCATCGATGTGCGTGCTGACGGCCTAAATGCGCTTCTTTTACATTCTAAAGAGATTGTTTCAATCAAACGCTCTAAAAAAATATTCAAGCTCGTCTGTCTCCATCGCCACGAATATTTTTCAACTCTTCGTTCTAAACTCAGCTGGTCAGGAAAACTTAAATAATATCCTCAGTTTTAGTTACTCAAAGGTCTAATCTTATGGCATTCGATCCTCAGATCTTAGCTCTATACCCAGAAGAACCTGGGGTCTATCTCATGAAAGATGATGCAGGAAGAGTCCTCTATGTAGGAAAGGCAAAACATTTACGCTCACGACTCAAACAATACTTTGCCTCTAGTCCGGATACACGCGCAATGGTCCCTTACCTCACAGCACAAATTGAAACCATCGATACCATCGTTGCATTAACCGAAAAAGATGCTCTTATTTTAGAAAACACGCTCATCAAACGACATAAACCGAAATACAACGTGCTCCTAAAGGACGATAAAACATTTATTAGCTTGATGATCACAAAACATAAATGGCCAATGCTCAGGCTGATTCGCTGCCATGTTCCTCCAAAAGGAGATGGCATGTATTTTGGTCCATACACAAATGCTTTAGCCGCGAGACAAACATTTGATCTCATTTCTCGATTATTCCCTTTAAGACAGTGTTCTGATACAGAACTTCTTAACCGAATAAGACCTTGTCTTCTCTATGAAATCAAGCGTTGCATTGCCCCTTGCGTCAATCTTTGCACAGAGGAAGAATATAGCGACCATGTTGAATCCGCAAGACGCCTTCTCAAAGGAAAAAATAAGGATGTAATCCAAGAAATTAAAAGACAAATGCAAACGGCATCCGAAGCTCTTCTTTTTGAAAAGGCGCAAGAATTGTTGATCCTCATGCAGCAAATCCAGCATGTTACAGAAATTAAACACATCGATCATCCCGAAGCGAATCATTGCGATGTCTTGGGACTTTATCGAGAAGCTGATGCTGTAATGATTGCTCAGCTTCTTTTTCGAGAAGGAAAAATCATTGGATCAGAACATTTTAGTTTCCATCAAATCGCCTCCTCCGAGGAGGAAATCTTATCTTCATTTATTTTACAACACTATCAAAATCAATCCCTTCTCCCACAAGAAATCATCGTGTCTTGCACACTTTCGGAAGAAAATGCGATCGAAGAAATTTTATCTGAGATAGCGCAACGCAAGGTAGAGATTATATTCCCCAAAAAAGGACGTAAACAAGACCTCGTTGAAATGGGAAAGCGTAATGCCAAGGCTCTCTTTATTCGGGAACAAGATAGCCGCTCTTTGAAAGAAAAAATGCTCCTAGATTTAGCAGAGACTTTACAACTCACAAGATTCCCTCGCCGCATTGAGTGCTTTGATACATCGAATATTGCAGGAACCGATCCAGTTGCAAGCCTTGTTTCATTTGTAAATGGAGACAAAGATAAATCACGTACCCGCCTCTTCAAAATTAAATCTACAAAACAAGCAGACGATTACACAGCGATGAAAGAGGTTCTTCGCCGTCATTTAACTCGTGAAAAAGAGAAAAATGATTTTTGCGATCTTTTAATTATAGATGGAGGGAAAGGACATCTTAATCTTGCTCTGGAAATTTTCCAAGAACTCGATATCGCTTCTGTAGATGTAATTGCTGTTACAAAAGAAGATGCTCGCCATGACAAGGGACTCACCCAAGAAAAAGTCTATGTCCCTCATCGAAAAGACCCCTTATGGGTTGACCCCAGATCGCCACTCCTTTTTTTCCTCCAAAAAATTAGAGACGAAGCCCATCGATGTGCGATTCAATATCATCGTAAAAAACGTTCAAAAAGAACAATCTCTAGCGCGCTCGATGACATCCCCGGAATCGGCCCTGTTAAGAAGCAAAAATTGCTCCGCTATTTTGGCAGCGTAAAAGCATTGAGAGAAGCAAACCTCGATGAAATTAAAAAGATCAAAAGCCTCAATGAAAAAGATATTGAGGCTATAAAGAAATATCTTAACGGCTAAATGTTTCTTCGAACTCTTCCGTTTCTGCGACAGCCTTGTCTTCTTTCTCAACGAAAGGAATCAGTTCTTTGAAAACAACATGCACACAGGCGACATGAAGTCCTGTCCAACGGCTGATCTCTTCTACAAGCTTTGTTTGGATCTCTTCCGCTTTTTCAGGAATACAAATCCCATAAGCGATATTGACCTCTACACGAACTTCAACAGAATGCTTTTTTTGTTCTTGCTGTACATAAATGCCTTTCACCCGTTCCAGCTCTCTGCCTAAAAGACTGTCAAACAGATTCCCTTCTAAAAGACTGATTCCCTCAATACCAGCTAAGCTTTGCAAAACAATCCCTTGTAATACGCGTGTTTCGATATCGCGAACAAATACAGTATTTGGCAATTCAATTTCTCGTGCATCCATATTTTTTAACGAATCATACATGGTTCCCTCCACAAAAAGGCCATTTTACACACAAAAAGATAAAATCGTACACAGAGAAATAGAAATTTTATATACTTCTCCTTATATGACTGATTTACCTCTTGAAATTACCCCCTTGACAATAGCCTGTGCCGTTGCCTTTGGCTCTATATGTGCATATTTTGCATTTAAACGCGGGAAAAATCTGTACAAATGGTTTGCTATAGGGTTTCTTTTTGGAGCTTTTGGTATATGTGCTTTCTTTTTCCTTCCTAAACTAAAAAATTTTCTTATCTCTATGCTCGCAAAGAGGGCAAAAAAAACACTACCTCTCAGCACTATCCAAGAAAAGCCTTTAACTGAGATTTTAGGCCCCTCGAATAAGTTTTGGTATTACCTAGACCCGGCACATCTCCAGCAAGGACCTATGAGCTATGATGCCATCTCTACAGCCTTTCAAAAAGGAGAAATCTCCCTATCCACATACGTATGGCATGAAGAGATGTCCGATTGGACACCCCTCCAAGAGATTGCCTCTACTAAGAAATAAAATTACAAACCACAGATGATGGATCGTTAACCTGATAAAAACCAGTAAGATATATCAAAAAACAAAAATATAAAAAAAGACATAGGACTCCCATCTAAAGGGAGTCCAATATTAATTTGAATTCAAATACCCTTACCAGCTGGCCTTGACAACGCCGGGGATAAGTCCCTGAGAAGCCATCTCTCGGAAGCAAATACGGGAAAGTTTGAATTTGCGCAAGAATCCTCGAGATCTGCCCGTAAATTGGCATCGATTGCGCAGGCGAATAACTGAAGAATTCTTCGGCATTTTATTCAAAGAATCTACTGCGGCAAGACGTTCCTCAATCGGTTTTGTCATGTCCAGGATGATTGCTTTAAATGTCGCTCGCTTCTCTTTTTTGTTCTCGACGAGACGTTCTCTTTTTTTCTGTCTTGCGACTGAAGATTTTTTTGCCATTCCTAATATACCTATTTTTTACGGCCTGGGCCTTTTTGACGCTGTTTGCGGTTGGGGTCTCTTTTGTTCACCACGTAAATTCGTCCTTTCCGGCGGACAATTTTGTCCCCTTTGGAAGGGTCAGCTTTAATGGAAGCTCCTACTTTCATGAAATATACCTCATAGAAAGGTTCAACTTTATACAGAAAATCCTATTTGTTATCAAGACTAGAGTTCAAGGGTTGAATTTTATCCACCCATTCGGCTATGCTGCTAGTCAACCTAAAGATATTTACTGGATGAACCATGAAACGCACTTATCACCCAAGCAAACTGAAACGGCAACGCAAGTTCGGATTCCGAGCACGCATGAAAACAGTGGGGGGCCGCAAGGTCATCCGTCGTCGTCGCAGAGCAGGAAGAAAGGAACTTGCTGCTTAAGTCCTTCAGACCGCTTAAAAAAAAGGTTTGAATTCCAAAGCGTGAGGAAACAAGGGACTCGTGTAGTCGGACGATTTGTCTGTATCGACTACAAAAAGGCTCCCCGTCTCCGCTTTGGAATTACTGCATCCGGCCGTTATGGGGATTCCCCTGAGAGAAATCGTTTTAAACGGCTCGTCCGAGAGGCCTTCCGAACCTCACGTCACCTCCTTCCGCAAGACCTCGAGATCAATATCCTTCCCCGTCAAAAAGCCAAAGAAGCAAAAATGGGCGATATCCAAAACGAGTTACTGCGGTTATTAAAGCTATGAAGTCCCTAAATACCGCTCAAGAAAAAGCTGTTCGGACCATCCGTGGCAGAGTTCTTGTTTTAGCAGGAGCTGGCAGCGGGAAAACACGGGTTATTGTTCACAGAATTGCCCATCTCATCCGCGATAACGGAGTCTCCCCCCAATCAATTGTTGGTCTCACATTTACGAATAAAGCAGCCGCAGAAATGCGCCATCGCGTCGAATCGCTCATTGGAGCTAAAGACGCCAAACAAGTTACCCTGGCGACTTTTCATAGCTTTTGCATGCAAATTTTACGTCGTGAAATCGATAAACTCGGCTACACACGTCATTTTAGTCTTTATGACGAAAGGGATTTAGAGCGCATTATCCAGCAATTAGCTAAAGATATGCTTGGTGGGGTCAAGGAACTCCCTTCTTTGGCTCCAACTCGTGCAGCCCTGGCTCATGCTGCAAATCAAGGTCTCTCAGGCCCTGGAGCGAAAGCGACTTCTTGGCACGATCAATTTTCTCAAGACCTCTATATACGACTCCAAACAACTCTTTGTTCTCATAATGCAGTCAGTTTCGATAATTTAATCAATCTGACAATTCGCCTTTTTGAAGAACATCGTGATGTTCTAGACCGATTTCAAGAGCGCTTCCGCTACCTCATGATTGATGAATATCAAGATACAAATCCTGCTCAATTTCGACTTGCCCAGCTTCTTTCTCAGAAATATAATAATTTGTGCGTAGTTGGCGATGATGACCAATCTATCTATGGATGGCGTGGGGCCGAAGTATCCCATATTCTCGATTTTCAAGCAGACGAAATCATTAAACTCGAACAGAATTATCGATCCACGCCAACGATTCTAGAAGCGGCTAATGCGGTAATCAGCCACAACAAAAATCGCTACGATAAAAAACTCTGGAGCGATGCCCCGCATAAAGAGCCTATTGAAATATTTAATGCCCCAACAGATGTAGACGAAGCGCAGGGAGTCTTAGATCGAATTCTTCGCTTTAGGGAGCAGGGATTCCAATGGAAAGACATTGCAATCCTCTATCGCTCGAATGCTCTTTCTCGACAATTTGAAATTGCTTTAATCAATGCTGCATGGAAAGATCATGAAAAAGATCAATGGATCCGAGGAATTCCTTATGAAATCTTTGGGGGACTTGGTTTTTCCGAAAGAAGTGAGATTAAAGACCTCCTTGCCTATTTGCGCGTCATTGCCAATCCAAAAGATGAGGAATCTCTTCTCCGAATTCTCAACGTTCCCCGCCGTGGCATTTCTGATATATTCCTTAACGAACTCACTCAAATGAACCGATCATTAAATCAATCTCTTTGGGATCTATTAAGAGATGTATCTAATGGGAAAATAACATTTCCACACCATCCAAAAGGAATGACCGGGATCCACTCTTTTGTGCAGCTAATCAGCAAATATCAAAAACTCTTTACATCCCCGCCTCTCCATGAAACACTGACTTCCCTCCTTGAAGAAATCAATTACAAGAAAGCGATTGAAGAAGAAGTTAAAAGTGATAAAATGCGCGAATTTAAATGGGAAAACGTCCAAGAATGCGTCAATGCGCTTGCTCAATACGAACAAGAAAACGAGCCTAATTTACAAGATTTTGTTGCAAATACAACACTTGCACGCCCTAATTTTTCAACACATCTAAAAAAAGTCAATGAAGACAAACTCCAACTCATGACGCTACATAGTGCAAAAGGCCTTGAATTCCCTGTCTGCTTCATTATTGGTTTAGAAGACCATATTCTCCCTCATGAAAAAAGTAGAGAACTTACGGGCCTCGAAGAAGAAAGAAGACTTTTTTACGTAGGCATCACAAGAGCTAGAAAACACCTAACGCTCAGCATGTCTAGATCCCGGATGCGGATGGGAAAAGCAGAACCGACAAACCCCTCCCGTTTTCTTTTTGAAATTCCCAAAACACTACTCAAGGTCACCCCTTACAAATGAAAACCGTCATCCTGCGCCACAGGCGGGAAAATCTTAAAAAGTGCTCTCTTTCCGGGCTCGAAAATCGCGAAGATCTTTTATTTTTTAAATATCCAACAGATCCTTTGCCCGATCTTTCTTCGTATATCGTACTCAAAGTGGGAGCTCCCCCATTGAGCGTAAATGATAAAAATAAGGGCCTCTTATTGCTTGATGGAACTTGGAATTTAGCTGCTGCTATGGAAAAACACATCCCCAATCAGCTTGAAGAAAGAAGCTTACCCTCCCATTTTCGCACAGCATACCCAAGACGCCAGACAGGCTGTCCTAATCCAGACATGGGCCTCGCATCTATTGAGGCCCTTTTCATTGCTCACTTCATTTTAGGACGCTCTCTCAAAGGGCTTCTCGACAACTATTATTGGAGAGACGCATTCATACAGCTTAATTCTGATTTGGCTACAAGCGCCTTACCGATCTCTTTTTGATAACATTTAAAGCACGTTGGAAAATACTTCTCTTCTGCCCCAAGATCCACAGAAGGGCCTTCATTTGTAGCAATCCCATTGACATGTTTCAAATTAACAATCGATTTTCGATCGCAATAATGACATGTAGCCTTCACCTCTTCTATCGAATCGGCCAGTTCCATAAGGCGACGAGACCCTTCGAAAAGATACGATTTAAAATCAGTACGTAAACCATAACAAAGAATCGGAATATCAAATTCTAAAGAAACGCGACGAAATTCTTCAATGACCTTAGCAGATAAAAATTGCGCCTCATCGACTAAAATACAATGTATATCCGAATAATCAATCCCTTTCAGAGATGCAACATTTTCAATCATTACATCTGCCTGCATTTCGAGACCCGCTCTCGACTTAATCCGTTCTTTGCCGAAGCGAGTATCTAGATCGGGCTTCATCAGAAGCACTTGCTTGCCTTGATTACGATAATTATGAGCCACAGCAAGTAAATTCAGCGTCTTTGCGCTGCCCACTGTTCCATGACGAAAATAAAGCTTTGCCATATCCACCTCCTAAAGTTCGACATCTTATCCAAAAATCGAGTTCTCTGCTATCTCCTATAAAATTTCTATACCGCTTCCTCCTCAAGGACACCCATTGGGATTGATTCAAAGCTCTTGATAAACGCAATATAAAAACAAGAAAATCAATGAAATCTTTGATATTTACTCAAGACTCTTTTTTTGCATGCAACAAAAGAAGAAATGCAATAAGAAAAAAACCGATAGCGCTCACTGAAGGAAAATCAAAAAGACCAAATAGAGAAAAATAGGACTTTGAACAATGAGGTCCTAAATGACAAACTCCCGCTTTTTGCAAAATCGGAAAATGCCCTTGCAGTACATGAAAGAAAGCAACTAATCCCCCGATAATCACAAGAGGAAGCACATAAGGAATAATCATTGACTCTCCTCGATAGGCTGCTATTCCTAAAAGAATAACTAAAGGGAAAAGAGCAATCCGTTGATACCAACAAAGGGAGCAAGGTTCATGGTGTTGGATCTCTCCATAAAAAACACTCAAACCAAAACCAATCAAGGCAATTAACCATGCAAAATATAATGCATGACGCTGTAAAAAATGGATCCCTTGTTTCATGAACTTTCTCATTTTTGTTTTTCCATTTGACGAATTCTAGAAGTGAGAGCCTCAAAAGACGAAGTTGAGGTAAGAATCCCATTTACAAATAACGTCGGGGTCCCAAATTCTTGCCCCATCAATCGTCTAGCCCATGTCAAATTTCCATCGAGCTCATTATAATAAAGGTGAAAATCAATACTTTTAGCAAGATCTTCAAGATCAATTCCACCGACTTTTTCAGCTGCCACTAACATTTGATCGCGATCTGCTGCCTTACTTTTAAAAAGTTCTAAGACAAACGGAATAAATCGATGCGGGGCCCTTTTATACACAGCAAGAGCTGCATTTGCAATCGGCTTTGAATCCTCCCCAAAGGCCACTGGAATCACAGTCAGTTTTGCGCTTCCTGTTTCGAGAAATTTTGCTGCGATTTGAGGGAAAATTTCCTCGCTA
>Ga0209262_10000586_pt1 | contig 16059 bp, 15 predicted proteins | sample Lowcelwee11metaG_FD_187171 | JGI IMG/M metagenome (GOLD analysis project Ga0209262, IMG submission 187171) | Freshwater pond sediment microbial communities from the University of Edinburgh, under environmental carbon perturbations - Low... | ecosystem: Environmental > Aquatic > Freshwater >...
TCGGCCGTGCCAGCATTCGCGCCACCCATACCGTCAACCAGTTGCTGGCGCTGGCCCGCGCCGAAGCCGGCACCACGGCCATGAGCCGCCAGCCCTGCGACCTGGCGCGGCTCACCATGGAAGTTGTGCAGGACTGCGTGCCGCGCGCCATGGACAAGCACATTGACCTGGGCTACGAAGGGGCCCAGCCGACCATGCCCGGCGTCATGCTCGAAGGCAATCCCACGCTGCTCAAGGAGCTGGTGCGCAACCTGCTGGACAACGCCATCAACTACACACCGTCCAGCATCGACAAACCGGGGATCATCACCGCGCGCGTGCTGGCCGACCCTTTCGGCAAGATCATCGTGCTGCAAGTGGAAGATTCAGGGCCGGGCATCGCGCCGGCTGAGCGCGAACTGGTGTTCCAGCCTTTTTACCGGGCCTTGGGCAATGACGTTGACGGTTCGGGCCTGGGCCTGCCCATCGCAAGGGAAATCGCACATCAGCACCGGGCTCGCATCAGCGTCGAAGACACGCGCCCCGGCCAGATGCCACCTGGCGCCCGTTTCACGGTGCGCTTCGATCTCACGTCAGAATAAAGGCTCGCGCACAGGCCGCCAAGCCAGCCGGATCAGCGGCAGCTGCGCAATGCCTTGTCGCCCAGCGCGGGCTTGAGCTCTTCCAGCTTGGGCCGCAGGGCCTCGTCGGCCGCCGGGATGCGCAACTGGCTTTGCCGGGTCTCTGGCCGTTCCTGAACCACACGCGCCGTACGGACACCGCGGCGCTGCAATGCGCTCAGTTCGGACTGGGCCTGGGCCTGGGTCTCGAAACGGCCGAGCGACAGGCCCAGCTGCAGCGCCGGGTTGTCCAGTGGTTGCAGCTTGAGCTTCATCTTCTCCAGCTCTGCCCGCTTTTTGTCCTGCGCAGCCGTGTTGGGAAACTTGCCCATATAGACAATCCAGCGCGCCGGCTCCACCACCGTATCCAGCGACCAGGCACCAGCGGGCAGAGCGGCCTCCAGGGCTTTGCGTACGGTATCCGTCTGGGCTTCGTCGAACAGGCCGGCCTGTAGGCATTCCGGGGGCTTGGGTGGGGTCAGTGCGACCTGCTCGGCCCGGCGTCCCTCGTCGGCCGGCAGGATGCGGATGGCCTCGGGACGGATCTGTTGTTGCAGGCGCTGCGGCTCACTCTGCTCGGCCGGCGCCCAGCCATAGGCGCGCAGCATGCCGTGCGACCAGGCGAAATAGGCCGCATTCAACAGGATCAGCAGGAGGGCGAGGAGGCGCAGCATGGGACGGAACGCTTCAGTTCAAGGGGCGGACGCTGACTTCGGCACTGGAGATTTTCTTCAGCCCGCCGGAAGTATGCACCAGCAGCGCGCCACGGTCGTCCACCCCCCGGGCTTGCCCGCTGGTACCGTCGCTCAAAATCACCTCGCGCCCGGCCAGGGCATCGCGTGCAGCATAGGCCTCCTGGAAGGGGCCCCAGCCCCGGACCTCGAAGCGGTGCACATCCCCTGCCAGGGCAGCGGCTACGCGGTGCAAAGCCAGCGGGGCCGTCAGGCCCGGTTCGAGTTCCTGCAACCAGGCCGGTGCCGTGGCCAGGCCGGCGGCCTCCCGCGGTGTGATGTTGATGCCCACACCGATCACGGCATAGCGCGTGTCATCGATCTGGGTGGTCTCGATCAGGATGCCGGCCAGCTTGCGATCGGCCAGCCAGACGTCGTTGGGCCACTTGAGCCGCAGGTCCGGGTGCAGGCTCTGCACCACGCTCAGGCCAACGGCCAGCGACAGGCCGGACCAGTCGGCCATCTGCAGGGGCAGGCCCAGAGAGAAGGTCAGCACGTCCCCGGGCTGTGCGCCGCTGCTCCAGAGCCGCCCCAGGCGGCCGCGGCCAGCGGTCTGGGCCTCGGCCACCAGCAGCACCGGCTCCAGCCGGCCGGCGCGCGCGCGGCGCATCAACTCGGTGTTGGTGGAGTCCACCTGCGGCAGTACCTCGACCGTAAAACCGGGCCGGGTGGGCGCCACCGCTTCCCAGATCGCTTCGGCCGGCCAGCGCAACATGGCGGTATCCTTCAGCGCTTGTCGCTCTTGGACTTGGTTTTTTTCTTGGACTTCTTCGATTTCTTGGGCTCGTCGTCTTTCGGTGCCAGCAGCGTGCCGCGGCAGAGCTTGCTGCCGCACCAGCAAGGGTATTCCGCCTTGAGCTTCGGGGTGTAAGGCTCGTCGATGATCAGGCCGTAGTCGTAGTTGAGCTCCTCACCCGCCCTGATCTTGCGCAGCGACTTGATGAAGACTCGGCCTTCCTCCTCATCCGCCTCGCAATTGGGCTCGCAGGAATGGTTGATCCAGCGCGAGGAGTTGCCGCCCACCTTGGCGTCGATGACGTGATCCTCATCGACGTGGAAGTAGAAGGTGTGGTTGGGGTCCTTGGGATCGTGGGGGTGGCGGCGCAGCGCCTCCTTCCAGTTGATGATCTCGCCCACGTACTCGATGATGACCTCGCCCTTGGGGATGTCCTGGACGGCAAAGACCCCCTTGCCATGCACGCCGGAGCGTCGGGTCTGGATACGGCGGCCGGATTCGGAAACGGAATTCTTGGACACTGCTGAAAAATTTGGTAAGGTGAACTCGTATGGGCGCGCGCGGGCGCGCCCGTGTATGCGTGCGCGGACGCGCGCGCGAGAAACTGGATTGTAGTCAGATGAAAACCCTGGTCATTGCAGAAAAGCCTTCGGTCGCCCAAGACATCGTGCGCGCCCTCACGCCCACTGCCGGCAAGTTCGAGAAACACGACGAGCATTTCGAGAGCGACAAATACGTCGTCACGAGTGCCGTCGGCCACCTGGTGGAGATCCAGGCACCCGAGCAGTACGACGTCAAACGCGGCAAGTGGAGCTTCGCCCACCTGCCGGTGATCCCGCCGCATTTCGACCTCAAACCGGTCGACAAGACCAAGACCCGCCTGAACGCCGTGGTCAAGCTGGCCAAGCGCAAGGACGTGGACCAACTGATCAACGCCTGCGACGCGGGCCGCGAGGGCGAGCTGATCTTCCGCCTGATCGAACAGTACGCCGGCGGCGCCAAGCCCCTGGGCAAGCCGGTCTCGCGCCTGTGGCTGCAGAGCATGACGCCCCAGGCCATCCGCGACGGCTTCGACAAGCTGCGCAGCGACAAGCAGATGCTGCCTCTGGCCGATGCCGCGCGCAGCCGCTCCGAGGCCGACTGGCTGGTGGGCATCAACGGCACCCGTGCCATGACCGCCTTCAATTCGCGCGACGGCGGCTTCTTCCTCACCACCGTGGGCCGGGTGCAGACGCCCACCCTGGCCGTGGTGGTCGAGCGCGAAGAGCAGATCCGCAAGTTCATCAGCCGCAACTACTGGGAGGTCCACGCCACCTTCGGCGCCCAGGCTGGTGACTACCCAGGCAAATGGTTCGACCCCAAGTGGAAAAAGACCGAGGACGACTCCGAGAAGCGCGCCGACCGCGTCTGGAGCGAAAAGGAGGCGTCCGCCATTGCGGACGCCGTGCGCGGCCAGACCGCCACCGTCAGCGAGGAAAGCAAGCCCAGCACCCAGGCTTCGCCCATGCTGTTCGACCTGACCAGCCTGCAGCGCGAAGCCAACGGCAAGTTCGGCTTCTCGGCCAAGACCACACTGTCCATCGCGCAGAGCCTGTACGAACGCCACAAGGCTCTGACCTACCCACGGACCGATTCGCGCCATCTGCCCGAGGACTACCTGGCCGTGGCCAAGGACACCTTCGGCATGCTGGCCGATTCCGGCATGAAGCACCTGGCCCCGCACGCGGCCACGGCGCTCAAGGGCGGCTACATCAAGCCCAACAAGCGTATCTTCGACAACGCCAAGGTCAGCGACCACTTTGCCATCATCCCGACGCTGCAGGCGCCCAGCGGCCTGAGCGATGCCGAACAGAAGCTCTACGACTTGGTGGCGCGCCGTTTCATGGCCATCTTTTTCCCCAGCGCCGAGTACCAGGTCACCACCCGCATCACCACGGCCGCCGGCCACAGCTTCAAGAGCGAAGGCAAGGTGCTGGTCAAACCAGGCTGGCTGGCCATCTACGGCAAGGAAGCCGAGGACGAGCTGGCGCCGGGCGAGGGCAGCAGCAAGACCCTGGTGCCGGTGCAGGCCGGCGAGAAGGTCAAGACCAACGCCGTCGACCCCAAGGGCCTCAAGACCCGTCCGCCGGCCCGTTATTCGGAAGCCACGCTGCTGTCGGCCATGGAAGGCGCCGGCAAGCTGATCGAAGACGACGAATTGCGCGAGGCCATGAACGAGAAGGGCCTGGGCACGCCAGCCACGCGCGCGGCCATCATCGAAGGCCTGCTGAACGAAAAGTACATGCTGCGCGAAGGCCGTGAGCTGATCCCCACCGCCAAGGCCTTCCAGCTGATGACCCTGCTGCGCGGCCTGGGCGTGGAGGAACTCTCCAAGCCCGAGCTGACCGGCGAGTGGGAATACAAGCTCTCCGAGATGGAGCACGGGCGCCTCTCGCGTGCCGAGTTCATGCGCGAGATCGCGGCCATGACCGAGCACATCGTCAAGAAGGCCAAGGAGTACGACCGCGACACCGTGCCCGGCGACTACGCCACGCTGACGACTCCCTGCCCGAACTGCGGCGGCGTGGTCAAGGAGAACTACCGCCGTTACGCCTGCACCGGCAAAAAGGGGGAGGGCGAGGGCTGCGGCTTCTCCTTTGGCAAGACCCCGGCGGGTCGCACCTTCGAGGTGGCCGAAGTGGAACAGTTCCTGCGCGACAAACGCATCGGCCCACTGGACGGCTTCCGCTCCAAGGCGGGCTGGCCCTTCACCGCCGAGATGGTGATCAAGTTCGACGAGGAGACGAAAAACTACAAGCTCGAATTCGACTTCGGTGACGACAAGGCGGAGGAAACCGGCGAGCTGGTCGACTTCTCCGGCAAGGAGTCGCTGGGTGCCTGCCCCAAATGCGGCGGCGCGGTGTACGAACACGGCAAGAACTACGTCTGCGAAAGAACGGTACCCACCCTGGCCCAGCCCACGCCGAGCTGCGACTTCAAGAGCGGCCAGATCATCCTGCAGCAGCCCATCGAGCGCGAACAGATGGCCAAGCTGCTGAGCACGGGCAAGACCGACCTGCTGGACAAGTTCGTCTCCATGCGCACGCGCCGCCCCTTCAAGGCCTTCCTGGCCTGGAGTGCCGAGGCCAACAAGGTCGCCTTCGAGTTTGCGCCGTCCAAGTTCCCGCCGCGCAAGACAGCCGCGAAGTCCACAGCGGGTACAGCTGCAAAAACGACGGGACCGGCCGCCAAGAAGGCGGCGGCAAAGAAAGTAGCGGCAAAAAAGGCGCCTGCCAAAAAAACCGCTGCCGCCAAGGCCCCGCGCAAGGCCGCTGCCGGCCTGACACCCAGCCCCGAACTGGCCGCCGTGATCGGCAGCGGACCCGTGGCGCGCACCGAGGTGGTCAAGAAGCTCTGGGACTACATCAAGGCCCAGGGCCTGCAGGACCCCAAGAACAAGCGCGCCATCAACGCCGACGCCAAGCTCAAGCCCGTGTTCGGCAAGGCCCAGGTCACGATGTTCGAGATCGCAGGCCTCATAGGCAAGCATCTGAGCTGAGGCACGAATTCCGGCTCGTGCGCCCGCCTGGCTGGCACACGAGGCGGGTCCGTCAACGTACGAAACGACCGTCGCGTCCGATGATGGTCAGGTCGGTGTACTTCGAACCCGAGTGGTCGCGCGGCGAGTAGTTGATCTCGAAGCCGCCGAGATTCACATCCTTCATGGACTCCAGGGCCGTGATGAGGGTGTCCCGCGTCAGATTCCTGCCGGCCCGGCGCACGCCTTCCACGAAGACCTTGCCGATCAGGAAGCCCTCCATGCTGGAGAAGTCGAACTCGGTCTGACCGGCTTCCTTCATGCGCTGCTGGTACTCGCGCACCACGGGGGACGAAGGAATGTAGGGAAAGGGCGTCACCTGTGAAATCACCACGCCCATGCCAGTCGGCCCCAGTTCGTCCGCCAGGGCCTTGGAGCCGACGAAGCTGACGTTGAAGAACTGGCCGCCATAACCCCTGGCGCGCGCCTGCTTGATGAACTCGGCGCAGGCCTTGTAGGCGCCGATCTGCACCACGGCTTCTGGCTGCGCCGGCAGCAGGGTGTCGAGGGCCGCCGTCACGTCAACGGTGTTGCGCTCCACCGTCGCTGTCCCGGCAGGCTTGAGCTGGCGCTTGGTCAGCGCACGCGTCATCCCCTCCAAGCCGGCCTTGCCATAGGCATCGTTCTGGTAGAACACCGCGATCTTCTTCACGCCCAGGGTGGTCAGATGCTGCACGATGCGCTCGGTCTCGTCGAAATAGCTGGCGCGCACGTGGAAGACATAGCGATTGAAGGGCTCGCGCAGGCCCTGGGCCCCCGTGAACATGCCGATCATGGGCACCTTGGCCGACGTAAAGACCGGCAAGGCCGCCAGCCCGGTCGGCGTGCCGACGGCGCCAATCAGGGCAAAGACCTGGTCCTGCTCGATCAGGCCTTTCACCGCCGCCACGGCCTTGTCGGGCTCGTAGCCGTCGTCCCGAGTGAGCAGCCGCAAGGTACGGCCATTGACACCGCCCTGTTCATTGACTGATTTGAAATAGGCCTGGATGCCGACGTTCAAGCGCTGGCCCAACTGGGCGGCCGGCCCAGACATGGCCGCGAACTGACCGACGATGATTTCCTTGTCACTGACACCCGTTTCTGCACGGCTGCCGGCGCCTGCCAGCAACGCCAGCGTCATCAAAAGTCCCTGTGCAAGTTTCATTGCTGACCCCTTAATCCGTCGCCAACAGGCAAACGCCTATGCTGCCTGGATCATAGGTAGAAGGCGGGTGCCGTCAAGCCCCCCGAGGTATGACGGGCTTTGCGGACTTGAAAATGCGTCGGGCCAGGGACCAACGGCCCATGCCTTGCGGTCATGGGCCGTTGCGTCGTCACCGCCCTCGACGGGCGGGCGGGGGAGCCTTATTTGGCCACCACGCGTGCCATCTCCAGGCACTTGTTGGAGTAGCCCCACTCGTTGTCGTACCAGGCCACGACCTTGATGAAGGTCTTGTCCAGCGCGATGCCGGCCTCGGCATCGAACACCGAGGTGCAGACCTCGCCACGGAAATCGGTGGCCACCACCTTGTCTTCGGTGTAACCCAGCACGCCCTTGAGCGCGCCCTGGCTCTGCGCCTTCATCTCGGCGCAGATCTCCTTGTAGTCGGCTTCCTTGTTCAGCTCAACCGTCAGGTCGACCACGGAGACGTCGCTGGTGGGCACCCGAAAGCTCATGCCGGTGAGTTTCTTGTTGAGCTCGGGGATGACCACCCCCACGGCCTTGGCCGCACCGGTGGAGCTGGGGATGATGTTTTCCAGGATGCCGCGCCCGCCGCGCCAATCCTTGTTGCTGGGGCCGTCCACGGTCTTCTGGGTGGCGGTGGCGGCGTGCACGGTGGTCATGAGGCCGCGCTTGATGCCCCATTTGTCGTTGAGCACCTTGGCCACGGGGGCCAGGCAGTTGGTGGTGCAGCTGGCGTTGCTGATGATGGCCTGGCCGGCGTAGCTCTTGTCGTTCACGCCGAAGACGAACATGGGGGTGTCGTCCTTGCTGGGCGCGGAGATGATGACCTTTTTGGCGCCGGCGGCCAGGTGCTTCTCGGCACCGGCCTTGTCCAGGAACAGGCCGGTGGATTCGATGACCACGTCGGCACCCACTTCAGACCACTTGAGGTTGGCGGGGTCGCGCTCCTGCGTGAGGCGGATCTTCTTGCCATTGACGATCAGGTTCGAGCCTTCAACGCTGACTTCGCCCTTGAAGCGGCCGTGCACGCTGTCGTACTTGAGCATATAGGCCAGGTAGTCGGGCTCGAGCAGGTCGTTGATGCCGACGATTTCGATGTCCTTGAAGTTAGCCACAGCCGAACGCAGCACGTTGCGCCCGATGCGGCCGAAGCCGTTGATGCCTACCTTGATCGTCATGATGAACCTTCTTTGAAAAGTTGAAAAACCGGAACCTGGATCAGCCCTTGGCCAGCGCGGCCTGCACCGTGTCGGCCACATTCTCTGGAGTGAAACCGAAGTGCTTGAACAGCACCGGGGCCGGGGCCGACTCGCCATAGGTGTCGATGCCCACCACGGCAGCGCAACCGTATTTCCACCAGCCGTCGCTCACACCCATTTCGACCGCGATGCGCGGCAGACCGGCCGGCAGCACGGCCTGTTTGTAGGCAGGCTTCTGCTGGTCGAAGGTGGTGGTGCTGGGCATGGAGACCACGCGCACAGCGATCTTCTTTGCCGCCAGCAATTCCTGCGCCTTGAGGGCCAGTTGCACTTCGGAGCCGGTGGCGATGATCACGGCGCGCGTTTTTTGCTTCATGCCCAGGTCGGCCGGCTCGGACAGCACATAGGCGCCGCGGCTGATATCGCCCAGGTCCTTCTTGGGTGCGTAAGGCAGGTTCTGGCGGCTCAGCAGCAAGGCGGTCGGCTTGGCCTTGTTCTGCAGTGCCACGGCCCAGGCCACGGCGGTCTCCGCCGTGTCGGCCGGACGCCAGACGTCCAGGTTCGGGATCAGGCGCAGGCTGGCGGCGTGTTCGACCGACTGGTGGGTGGGACCGTCTTCCCCCAGGCCGATGGAATCATGGGTGAAGACGTGCACCACACGCTGTTTCATCAACGCGGCCATGCGGATGGCATTGCGGCTGTAGTCACTGAAGGTCAGGAAAGTACCGCCGTAGGGGATGTAGCCACCGTGCAGGCCGATGCCGTTCATGATGGCCGCCATGCCGAACTCGCGCACGCCGTAGTTGATGTGGCGCCCACCGTTGCCGTTGCCATCGGCGTCGAAACGCAGGCTGGGTGTGCTGCTGGTGTTGGTGAGGTTGGAGCCGGTCAGGTCGGCCGAGCCGCCCAGCAGTTCAGGCAGGGCGGCGGTGAAGGCTTCCAGCGCGATCTGGCTGGCCTTGCGGCTGGCCACGGTCTCGGCCTTGGTGTGGGCCGTCACGGCGGCATCCACCGCCACCTGGGCGAAGTGCTTCGGCAGCTCGCCTTTCATGCGGCGCACGAATTCGGCCGCCAGGGCCGGATGGGTGGCCTGGTACGCCTCGAACTTGCGCTCCCAGGCGTCTTGCGCGGCGATCCCGCGTGTGGTGGCATTCCAGTCGTCGGCCACGTCCTGCGGAATGACAAAGGGCTCGTGCGCCCAGCCCAGTGACTCGCGCGTGAGCTTGATCTCGTCGGCACCCAGGGGTTCGCCGTGGGCCTTGGCGGTATTGGCGCGGTTGGGCGAGCCATGGCCGATGGCCGTCTTGCAGATGATCAGCGTGGGCTGGTTATCGGACTGCTTGGCGCGCGCGATGGCTTCGGAAACAGCCGCGACATCATGGCCACTGATCGGGCCGATCACATTCCAACCGTAGGCCACGAAACGCAGCGCGGTGTTGTCGCCGAACCAGGGGGTAACCTGGCCGTCGATGGAGATGCCGTTGTCGTCGTACAGCGCGATCAGCTTGTTGAGCTTCCAGGCCCCGGCCAGCGCGGCCGCCTCGTGGCTGATGCCTTCCATCATGCAGCCATCGCCCAGGAAGACGTAGGTGTGATGGTCGACGATGGTGTGGCCGTCGCGGTTGAATTCCCTGGCCAGCAGCTTCTCGGCCAGCGCCATGCCCACGGCATTGGTCACCCCCTGGCCCAGGGGGCCGGTGGTGGTTTCCACGCCGGGCGTGTGGCCCACTTCGGGGTGGCCAGCAGTCTTGCTGCCGAGCTGGCGGAAGTTCTTCAACTCCTGCAGCGGCAGTTCGTAGCCCGTCAGGTGCAGCAGCGCGTACAACAGCATGGACGCATGGCCATTGGACAGGACGAAGCGGTCGCGATCGGCCCACTGCGGGTTGGCGGGATTGTGCTTGAGGTGTTCGCCCCAGAGCGCCACGGCCATGTCGGCCATGCCCATGGGCGCACCCGGGTGTCCGGAGTTGGCTTGTTGCACTGCATCCATTGCCAGCGCGCGGATCGCGTTGGCCATCTGTCGGGTATTTGCCATGGGGGGCCGCTCCGGAGGGGGTCAGGGGAAACCCGGCATTTTACCGGTGGCCGGTTTGGACTCGGGAGCGACAGGCCGCACCCCGTCCCATGGTCTACAGTGAGGGTGTGCAATATCCGATTTCCATCAAGGCCATGGTACTGGCGGCGGGGCGGGGCGAACGCATGCGCCCTTTGACCGATGCCACACCCAAACCCCTGCTAGCAGTGCAGGGCAAGCCGCTGCTGCAATGGCATGTTGACGCCCTGGCTGATGCCGGTTTCACCGATATCGTGATCAACACCGCCTGGTTGGGTGAGCAGATACCGGCCCATTTCGGTCCGCAGCCGCACAGCAGCAGCGAACGCGCCCTGGCGATCGAATACTCATGGGAGGGGCTGGATTTCGGCGGTGCGCTGGAAACCGCCGGAGGCATCGTGCGCGCGCTGCCTCTGCTGGGCGACATCTTCTGGGTCCTGGCGGGCGACGTGTATGCCCCGGGGTTCCCCTTTTCCATGCAAGCCGTGCAGCGCTTCGCGCGCAGTGACAAACTGGCCCACCTCTGGCTGGTACCCAACCCCTCCCACAACCCGCGCGGCGATTTCGGCCTGGCCAGCGACCCGCGGGCACCCGGCCGGCAACTGGCCATGAACCAGGCCTCCGTGGCCTACACCTACAGCACTATTGGTCTGTATCGGCGCGAGTTCTTCGCCCGGCCCTGGTGCGAGATTCCGCCCGGCAACCCGCAGGGCGTGAAAACCCCGCTGGCGCCCATGCTGCGCAAGGCCATGGACAATCAGCGCATCAGCGCCGAGCTCTATACCGGGCCCTGGACCGATGTCGGCACACCCGAGCGCCTGGCGCAACTCAACGAAACCGCAGCTTCATGAGCACCACCCTCTACGCACAGCGACGCGCACGTCTGGCGGCCCAGCTCGGCCCCGAAGCCGTCGCCATCGTGCCCACGGCCCCCGAACACCTGCGCAACCGCGACAGCGAATTCCTGTTTCGCTTCGACAGTTATTTCCACTACCTGAGCGGCTTTGGCGAACCCAACGCCTGGCTCGTCATCACCAGCGAGGGTCACACCACGCTGTTCTGCAACCCCAAGGACCTGGAGCGCGAGATCTGGGACGGCATCCGCCTGGGCCCCGAGGCGGCGCCGGCCACGCTGGGTGTGGACGCAGCCTATCCGGTGACCGAGCTGGAGCAGCGCCTTCCCAAGCTGCTGGAAAACAAGGCCACGGTCTGGTATCCCTTCGCCACCCACCCCGGCCTGGAAGGCCGCATTGACGGCTGGCTGAAGGCCGTGCGCTCGCGCGTGCGCTATGGCGCCCTGTGTCCCGAAGCCCAGCGCGATCTGTGCGCCCTGATGGATGAGATGCGCCTGGTGAAGGACGCTCACGAGCAGGCCGTGATGCGGCGTGCCGCGCAGATCAGCGCCGGCGCCCACGTGCGCGCCATGCAGCTCTCGGCGCGCATGCTGCGCGCGGGCCAGGACGTGCGCGAGTACCACCTGGACGCCGAACTGCTGCACGAATTCCGTCGCCACGGCTCGCAGTACCCGGCTTATGGCTCCATCGTCGCCGCCGGCGCCAATGCCTGCGTCCTGCACTACCGCGCCGACAACGCGCCCATCCGCAACGGCGAGCTGGTACTGATCGACGCGGGCTGTGAACTGGATGGCTATGCCAGCGACATCACCCGCACCTTCCCGTCCAATGGCCAATTCACTGCCCCGCAGCGCGCGCTCTACGAACTGGTGCTGGCCGCGCAGGAGGCCGCCGTCGAGGCCACGCATGCCGGAGCCCGTTTTGTGGAGCCCCACGAGGCCACGGTCAAGGTGCTGTCCCAGGGCCTGCTGGACCTGGGCCTGCTGGACCGCCACAAGGTAGGTTCGGTTGATGACGTGATTGCCAGCCGCGCCTACTTCCGTTATTACATGCATCGCACCGGCCATTGGCTGGGCATGGACGTGCACGATTGCGGCAGCTACGTGGAGCCCAGCGAACTGGGCAAGATCAGCGAGCGCAAGGATCCGCTGTCCGGCGAGGTCATCAAGGACCGGCCCAGCCGCATCCTGCAAGCGGGCATGTGCCTGACCATCGAGCCCGGTCTCTATGTGCGCCCGGCCGAGGACGTGCCGCGCGAGTACTGGAACATCGGCATCCGCATCGAGGACGATGCCTTTGTCACAGCAGACGGCTGCGAACTGATCTCGCGCGGCGTCCCGGTGAACGCCGACGAGATCGAAGCCCTGATGCGCCCCTGAAGCCGCGGCGCGGGTAAACCCCTAGCAAATACCCGGGAATGCCGGGAATAGGCCCGCTGTTTTCGCGCTCTCTTGCATATGTTCCTGACATCTGAAGCCCGCTACAACCAGTGGGTTCGTGATCACTACCGCTTCCTGATGCGCAGCGCCTGGGCGCTGACGGGATCGCGCGCCGTTGCAGAAGACGTGGTGCAGGACTGCTTCACCAATGCGTGGAAGCACCGGGACCAGCTGCGCGACCATACCCTGGTGCGGCCATGGCTGTTCCAGATCATGCGTCGCAGCATCTTCCGCCACCTGCCGCCCTGCACCGTTTCCCTGGACGACAGCGATGAAGACCAATGGGGCGAAGCAGCCGATGCAGGCATCGACAACCGGCTGGACGTGGTCAAGGCCCTCAGCCGTATCGCACCCATCCACCGCGAAGTCCTGGCGCTGCACTATTTCGACGACATGCCGACGGCACTCATTGCCGAAGCACTGGAAATCGCGCCCGGCACGGTGCTCTCCCGGCTGGCGCGTGCACGCGATGCACTCAAGAGCGCCCTGGTCATGCCGACACAGTCCGCCCGGGAGAACGAGCAGACCACGGCTCCTGTCAGCAGGCGGGTCACCCCCTTGCGCAAGAGCTGAGACCGAGAGAACCGACCCATGCACCCGAAACTCGACGACGACTTTGACCTGCGGGCCCGCGCGGAACTCTCGCTGGCTTATGAGACGGGCGAGCCACCGGGCGCTTTGTTCCGTCATACGCCCTGGTACTCGCGTCGCTGGCTCCAGGCCAGCTGCGTGCTGGCTTTCGTGGCCGGCACCCTGTTGGGCGGCGTGCTGGCCGTCCGTCCGAACGAACTGGTGCGGGGTGCCATTGAGCATGAGTACTACGAGCGCACTCTGCGCGGCAGTTTCATGGACTCGTCCACCCTGCTCGCGCAACTGGGCCTGGAGAAAAGCAAACCCGTCCCCGGCTATCCGCAGCTCATGCGCCCCTGCGACATCGATGGCAAGCTGGCCTACCACCTGACGACCTTCTTCGAGAAGGGCGGCATCGTCACCGTCTTCGCCTTCGACCAGCCGGTCAGCCTGAAGGAAGACCAGGGTTGGTGGGGCAACGTCCATTGGCAGGTGGTCACCGGCCGTGATGGCCGGCCGCTGATTCTTGTTGCCGAAAAGAAGAAGGCGCTGGGCGTTGCGTACCGCGTCTTCTCCCAGCCACCAGCCTGACGGCCCGGCTTCCGTTCCCCATCCCCGAATTCACAAACTACAGGAGACAAGCATGCGGGATATTCCAGGTAAACGCCTTTTCGTTGCGGCTGCCGGCACACTGCTGGCCGGCGCTTTTTTCACTGCTCGGGCCCAGGCCAGCGACAAGGTCGCCAAGCCCAACAAGCTGGTGATCCAGGTCAGCGACAACGATCCCGGGAAATGGGGGCTGGCACTGAACAATGCGCAGAACGTGATCAACGACCTGGGTGCGAGCACCGTGGCGCTGGAGATCGTGGTCTACGGTCCCGGTATCGGCATGCTCAAGAGCGATTCACCGATGGCCGCTCGCATTGCGGCAGCGCTCAAGGGCGGCATGCAGATCGTGGCTTGCGAAAACACCTTGAGGGCCCAGAAGCTCGCGCGCGCCGACATGCTTCCCGACATCGGCTACGTGCCGGCAGGCGTCGTGGAGCTGATGCAGAAGCAGCAACAAGGCTACGCCTATATCCGCCCCTGATTTTTTCTCTCGCCTTTCATTTCAACAAGGAGACCTCAATGCAAACTCGTCGCGAGACACTGAAACAAAGCGCCGTGGTGGCGGGCCTGCTGGCCTCCGCCGGCCTGATCCCGCAGCAGGCTGCGGCCTACGAGAAGGCGGCTTTCGATGCCAAGACGGCGGCCGACGTGACCAAGGCCCTGGGCGCTGGCGCGCCGGTCGAGAGCAAGGACGTGACCATTGGTGGTCCGGACATTGCCGAGAACGGTGCGGTGGTGCCGCTGACGGCCAGCACCACGCTGGCTGGTGTCAAGCGCGTGCTGATCCTGGTGGAGAAGAACCCGGCTGCCATGGTGGCCATGTTCAACGTCAGCGATGCGGTGGAAGCCAACTTCGCCACGCGCGCCAAGATGGGCCAGTCCTCCGATGTGTACGCCGTGGCGATCATGAACGACGGCAAGGCCTTCTTTGCGAAGAAGGAAGTCAAGGTCACGCTGGGCGGCTGCGGCGGTTAAGCGCTGAAGGCCAGAACCACCACAGTATTCATACAGATTTAGGAGTATCAAAATGGCAGATCCGATGCGCATCCGCGCGCAAGCCGCTGGCGACAAGGCCACCGTGCGCGTACTCATGAGCCACGAAATGGAATCCGGTCAACGCAAGGACTCGGCAGGCAAGCTGGTGCCGGCCTGGTTCATCCAGGAGGTCAGTGCCTCCCTGAACGGCAAGGTGGTGATGACCGCCGAGTGGGGCCCGGCCGTGTCCAAGAACCCGTTCATGCAATTCGTCGTCAAGGGCGCCAAGGCCGGCGACAAGATTGCCGTGTCCTGGAAGGACAACAAGGGCGACAGCCGCACCGACGAAGCCACGGTGTCCTGATACCGCTCAACGGAACCACGAATGGAGAAGGGTGAGACCCTTCTCCATTTTTTGCTTTCACAACAACCGACGAGGAGACAAAGATGAAACGTTGGACCTTGGCCACCAGTGCCTTCTGTGCAATCATTTGCAGCACCGCCTCCCTGGCGCAATCTGATTCAGAAAAGGCGATTGACGAGTACCGCGCCATGATTGCCGATGGCAATCCGGCGGACCTCTGGGAAGCCAAGGGCGAGGATTTGTGGAAGAAGAAGGCGGGCCCGAAGAACGCGTCGCTGGAGAAGTGCGACCTCGGTCTGGGCCCGGGCGTGCTCAAGGGCGCGTATGTGCAACTGCCGCGCTACTTCGCCGATGCTGGCAAGGTCATGGACGTTGAAATGCGCCTGTCCTACTGCATGCGTACGCTGCAGGGCAAGGAGGTCAAGGACTCCGCCTACAACAAGGATGACCACAAGGACATCATCGCGCTGGCCACCTATGTCGTCACCCTGTCCAAGGGCATGCCCGTGAATGTTCCCCAGGAGCATGCCGAAGAGAAGCGCATGTACGACCTGGGCAAGCAGGCTTTCTTCTACCGCGCCGGTCCCTACGACTTTGCCTGCGCCACCTGCCACAACGCCGACGGCAAGCGCATCCGCCTGCAAGGTCTGCCCAACCTGACCAAGAACGGCCCGGCCGGGCGCGCCTTCACGTCCTGGCCGGCCTATCGCGTGAGCAACAGCCAGCTCTGGCCCATGCAGCAGCGCCTCAATGATTGCCTGCGGTTGCAGCGCTTCCCGCACCCGAAGTTCGGGTCCGAGGCCACCGTCGCACTGTCGGTGTTCATGGGTGTCACCGGCAAGGGCGTTCCTTCGCTGGCTCCCACCATCAAGCGTTAATCCGGGCCAGGAGAAATCAACATGAAAAAATCCACATTCATTGCTGTTGCCGTCTCTGCCCTGGTGCTGGCCGGCTGTGCCACCTTCGCGGGTGGCGACCAGAAACAGGCCGCCAAGGACATGCTCTTCAAGTCCTTCGAAACCAAGGGCATCGCCACCATCGACCGCCTGAACCAGGACGAGATCCAGGCCGCCTGCTCGCAGGCGGAACTGGCCGGCAAGGACCTGGACGACAAGCAGCGCGCGCGCCTGGAAGCCGCCCAACTGGCCACCATCAAGCCACCGTCGGACGGCAAGTATCTGGGGGACT
>Ga0209262_10000587_pt1 | contig 16049 bp, 14 predicted proteins | sample Lowcelwee11metaG_FD_187171 | JGI IMG/M metagenome (GOLD analysis project Ga0209262, IMG submission 187171) | Freshwater pond sediment microbial communities from the University of Edinburgh, under environmental carbon perturbations - Low... | ecosystem: Environmental > Aquatic > Freshwater >...
TCGCGATTGAATTGTTTTTAAAGAGGCAGTATTGAACTTAATACAGCCCCTTTAAAAAGTAATTCAATCCCGAGAGCTTTGAATCAATCTGAATGGGTGCCCTTGAGGTGGAAGTGCTATAGAAGAACGGTCACAAGATGAGTGGCCCATCGAATACAACCAGTAAACGATCTCCCTGTGTTACCTCGGGACTTCTATGTATAGCATCCATGTTAAATATGGTGACAATCGGAGATGCCCCTACACGCTTTTTTATGTCACTGGTATTTTTTGTAACCTTCGAAGGGTGCACAACATGCGCATCTTGCCCCGTATAAAACTCTGTTGAGCCTACTTCTCCGTGAGAAGCAAAAGCAATGCTAATTCTGACACACCCATTTTGATCTGGAAGGGTATCTCTATGCCACCGAATCGCTTCGTTTTTTTGAATAGCGTTTGATCGCAAAAAAGCTAACTTACTTAAGGAAGCATTGTATCCACAGACTGTAAAAGCAGTTTGTACTTTTTGAATAGTGCCGACCAGAATTTTAAGCACATCTTCTTGAATATCTAGCTTCTCAACGCATTCAACTGCATACCGACCAATGGAGGGAGCCCTCCCAATCTTCTTCTCTTCGCAAATCCTACGAAAACATGCTTCGATTACTTGAACCGATACAGACTTTAAAATTTGTTTTTCCTCTGCTGTCACGATATCGCAGAACAGAAATGGTGCTTCCCCCAAATGTACCTTAGAAACCGCTTCCATAACCATGCGCTCTTGCTTTGTAGGCATGATGGATCGATCACCAAGTACGTAATACCCAACAGAGCACCCCATCTTCACGCTGGTACCGATAGGAGTAAGTATCGAGACTTCTGAGCTCGGAAAAGATGTTCGCAATGATAACATAAAAACCAACTGTATATAATATACAATATTACATTAATCACAAATAATGATCAATTATTATATATAATCCTATCGGAATTTCTAAAAATCAAAACAGAGATGAACTATTTTGCCATGAAATATAAATTTCTCCTTATACCGAACACGATTCAAGAATTGACCTTCATCGAGTTAAATAAATTATTTGAAAAACTCACTCGTGCGTAAGGTGAGTTATGCAATAATTGGACACAAAAAAAACTTTCAACATTATTGGATGTATTTAGAATTTTTGGTTGGGAAAAATCAAAAACTCATTTAAGCTGATCGAAGAAAAAAGGACGTATTATGACAATAATTGAACAAATCAATGAAGGCATCAAGGAAGCAATGAGAAGCAAAAATCAGATTAAGCTTACTACGTTACGTATGCTTAAATCGAAAATAATGTCCGTTGATGCTCGTTGCAATCTTCCTGATATAGAAGTCATAAAACTATTTAAAACCTATTTCGGCAGCATCCAAGACGCTTTAGAGCAGGCACAAGAGGTGAATCGCCCTGATATCGCAGAACAATTAAAAAAAGAACTTGTAATCATTCAGGAGTTTTTACCTAAAGCTCTATCTCTCGAAGAAACTAAAAAAATTGTTATACAAGCTATTACCGAATCTGGAGCTAGATCAAAAAAGGATTTAGGATTAGTTATGAAGACCATTATGAAGATCAATAATACTATTGATGGAAAATTAGCGAAAGAGTTAGCTAACGAACAGCTCTTTGACTAAAAAATAAAGAAAATCTCTTGCCATGCTTCTTTTCTTTTGTTTTTGAAGAAAAAAAAGTCTCCGTAAAGACCATTACCTTGCTCATACAAAAAATCCGCTCAAAAATTCAAAAACCTTCATGGAAGGAATAGGGAATTTGATCGGTATTTGATGGAAGTTTCCAATGGTCTGGATTTTCATATTCATAAGGTTTATCTGTAAGATTGATAATTATGGCATCCTTGCTTCCAGTATTCATAACTCCATGCCAAATACAAGGAGGGATTATTACAAGTGCCGGGCGCGCACTCCCAAATCGAAATACATTCAATTGTCCCCAAGTTGGAGATCCTTCCCTCGAGTCATACAAGACGATTTTTATATTTCCTACAGAAACAAATAGCCGATCTGTTGTTTTTTGATGAATATGCCAAGCTGTTACACTATTGGGAGATAAAATTTCTTGAAAGACATGCCGAACTTCTCCTCCATTTTCCCAATGATCGCGATATAACTCAGTTAAAGCAGCACCATCTTTCAGAACGGTGCGCATTTGTTGAATTTGTACGCCATTGATAATTTGTTGTAGAGATTCCCAGTCTGCAGTAACGCTCTGTTTATCTCTCTTCATCCCTGGCAATCCACCTAAAAAATCGATCTGATCTACTGACATAAATCCTTCATATTCAGTCCTCTTTTTTTGTAAAGCTTTTGTCTAAGAGATCCTTTTTTTGGAAAAATCCCCCCTTTTTTGGGACAACGAAGATAGAGAACAAAGGCAATCGGATTGCACCGGAAGACTTCTAAAGTCCTTTTAAAAAGTCGAAAAAAAAGCCCCCGCAGCAAACATTTAACGGGATATCCTTGTAGATGTGTTGGTCTAGGATTTTGAAATGCCTCGACAAGCATTTGTTCGCGGGATTTATGCCCTTCAAAGATTTGTTGAAAAAAAAATGCATGTTCCTCAGAGCTCTTTCTTAAATAAGAATCGGTTCTTGTAATTGTGGTAATTACAAATACAGTTACAGCTGGAACAGGCTTGTAACAAGCTCCTCGTTTCCAGCCAGAAAGAAGCCAGTCCACAGAAGGATAAGTAAAAACCTGATAAAAAGGTTTCATCGGCGGTTGGTCTATAGCCCATTTTTTACGACAAGTCCAAGTGCTAATATTAGGGGGAAGGAAAGGGGAAAAATCTTGAAGATAGATGGATGGGACTCGTAAAGTTGTAGCGCTAGCTCCCGGATCAGCATCGATTTGTAACGTATAAACCAAGTCACAGTTGTTTTTTTCTAGATGAGTTACCGACCTTTCTAGATGATCCGGGAACCAAAAGTCATCATGATTAAGAAATGCAAGGAATTCTCCTTTTGATTCTTTAATACCAAAATTTGTGCCGCCAGATTGATCTCCGACTCTTTTCGCCAAATTAAAGAAACGAATTCGAGGATCTTGAAAAGAGGAAACAACTGCTTCTGTGTTATCTGTGCAGGAGTCTCCAATGACTAGAAGTTCCCAATCTCCACGTGTTTGCTGTTGGATTGAGCGAATTGAGAATCCGATGATTTGACTTCTGTTGTAAGTCGTCATGATAATAGAAATCATGGCGTACACTCTATAAAATTATTTTTTTTAATCCTATACATTTCTCATGAAACTCTAAATCTTAACCATAACAGGGCTCTACCTTTGATTTTTTGAAGGTGGATATAGCACTTCCACTTCAATGGCACCCATTGAGATTGTCAGCGGTCGGATTGAAGGGACATACACAGTGAGGCTTGTTGCCGACGTAGCAGATCTTATTAAAGAAGATTTAAAGTGAGCATATGATCTAACACCCACTGCCAGGCATAAGTATAACAGGGATAAGATAGTCATTTCCTAGAGTGTAAATTTTATTGGGAGTTATGTTGATCCAGTTTGTAGTATAGTCGGGCTCTTGGCTGTTTTGAGACCAGACCAGCACACGGAATTGTTGTGCCTTTTTTGGAATCGTGAGCTTAATCTTTCCTGTTTGCGAAATTTTTTGCAGTGTACTTCGATTGAGTGGTTCGCCGTTCATCAGAGCTTTATTATTCGCATCAACTTCTCTTGCAGAATTTGCCCATTGTAAAGCCATTTTCGATTGTTTAGAGGGATATTCAGTCTGATTATCGAGGAGAATTGATTCAGCTAAAAGAGAGGTCGTTAACAGAAGAAGTAGAATGATTTTTTGCATAAGGTTACTGGGGGTCTTCGATTAATAGCCCTTCTTGAGGCACGCATTGGGAGTTTGGGTTGATTTTTGGCGCTTTAAGGGGAAAAACTCCTTCTGAACAGAGAGTTGTCGTCCGTCCTTTTTGCTTGAAAACTGCTTTAGGAAGATGGACGGTGACGTTTTTGATCGTGTTAACGGCTTCAGCGATTTCAAAGTCGCCTACCATGCTCAAAAACTGATAACTCTCTTTCTGATCGAACCCTTGCCTTTTGACCAGGAAATCAATTGCATTAAGAGCTGCGAGCTTCATTGCTTCCATGAGATCTGTGTGCAGTCCGACAATCATCCAGTGCGTCTCATTTTCAATAATAGGCCATGTAAAAACATCACTCCCTTTTCGCTTATTTTTATCAAACACACCTTCAGCGCGGAGATCTTTTCTTACAAAAAATTGTAAAGTGATCGCTTTATAAGAAGTTTCAAGAGCTGTCACATCAATTTCTCCATTACTTTGCATCGCATGGGAATCTCCTGTCCAGACAAGTCCTCCTTTTTGGAAGATGGGAACGAAAAGAATCGAGCCTGCTTGTAGCTCAGGCTGATCTAAATTGCCAGCAAATGGCCCAGGAGGGACAGAATTAAATTCTCCTTTAACAGGTTGTGCTTGCGCTGTGGGGATGTCCACAGGCCATCCTTGCGGCCAGTCCATGGGCGGGGCAACAGCAATAATGCCAGGAAAGGGTTTAAGAGGAAGACAAATCCCTGGAGCAAATTCTGTTGTATTATGTTCTTTATCGAATTTGAAATACTTAATTTGGGGCTTTGAAAAATCGTCGAAGATTCCAGCAGAGGGGCTCAGGAAATTATAGCCAAAATCGCCGAGCTCGATATCGAGAATCCGAACCTCTAGCACATCTCCTGGCTCCGCTTCTTCAATATAAACGGGACCGGTCAGCGAATGCATGCCTCGTCTTTTTTGGATATCGTGTTTCTTGTAAAATTTAGCTACGTCTGAAGGAGTGGTTTTGTTATAAACCATCGTATGTAGACAACTATTCCAAGTCTCTAAAGAGACGATGTCTCCAGAACGTACTTTGACTACGGGAGGTTGGTTCAAAGTAAAAAGTCCCAAGGTGACTGTATTTTTTGTTGCTGGAACGTGATAGGTTTCTCCTATCATAGAAATCATAGGAACAACAGCAAGAAAAACGAGAGTTTTTAACATTTCGGGTACATAAGTTCAAAAATTCAGGTTATAAATATTTAAGTAGAGAAAAGCAAGAAAAAATATACCCTTCAAGTGTATGATTAGAACAAAAACGTGAGTCGGCTTGTGAACGCCGAGACATTTGATTGATTGGGATGAGCTCCAGGATTGGGGATATAACTAAAAGCCGATTCGAAATAGAGAGAACTGAGAATTTGGAGTTGATAGTAACCTTGAAGCATCAGTTCAGAATATCTAGAAAAACGATGAGGATTAAGACGAGACCAGGCTAAACCGAAGCCAAATGAATCATTTGGTCTTGCAGGGATCAACGCAAAAAATGAAAGACCCGCTCCTGCAAATAAATTCATCTCCAATGTGCGAGAATTGTTCCAGCCAAATTGCAAAAAACCAGAAATATTACCTTTATCGGTGGATGTTGAAGGCTTTGTCCAGAGAGCTTGTGAAGCAAAAGCATAAATACCCCCTGTTCCAGTCTGTGTTTGATTTTCCTCTTTGAGCTTGCCGCTTTGGTACCATCCTCCAATCGCTGCGATTCCTGGTTTGACAGATGCCCAACTATAACCTGCTTCCATAATAGAAAAATAGTAGCCGTTAAAATGAGGTCCTACTTTTATTCCAGTTTGGATGCCCTTGGCTAGACTGCCATCGTAGAACCCCAAGTTGACGTAGGCTTCATTGACTGGGGCGATCGTAACAGTGGCGCCATAAACTGAGTTATAATACCCGCCAATAACCCCCAATAAAGTAGTATTGACGAAGATGGGCGTATAGGTTAAGCCGCTGACTGAAGGAATGGTAATCGCTGCATTGCGCGTGGGTACTGGCTTCGATACGTTATTGAAATGCGCAATAGGAATGGTTTTTCCGATCCGAATCGTAAGTTTATCATTTGCAAATTTTTGAAGAAGCCAGAGTTGATACAGTTCGGAGCGATTGAGAGGGAAAGATCCGGTTAAACTATTGTATCCCTGAACAACGCCAGCATCGGCATTGGTTGGCTGTCCATTAAATTGGAGAAATTCACTTCCCAAAAAAGCGCCTTCCCACCCAATCGTTTTCTGTAAATCGACCAATAGATCCAAGATCAATACACTATTTCCAGTCAAAGATCTAGTATTTTGTCTTCCGTTTATAAGGGCATTTCCATCGATAATATACATTCCTCCTAGACGTATACCGGAACTTTCAGGAATTTGGAATAATTTACCCAATTCCCCCGTGCCGGTCACTGCATTGACAGCACCAGGGTTCCCGCTAATTCCGTAGGAGGTATCTTCTGAATACATAGAAACGGTGCTAATGCAAAAACCAAGTATGAAAATAAGATAGCGCATATGATATTTTTTTGTTTATTAACCCCGACAGTCAAATATATGACAATATGCCCTAGCAAAAGAATATTCACAAATGAATTCCAAAGTTGGTTTTTATATATACACAAACAAGAAGGAAACTGGGAAGTGCTATATATGATAAAAATCTATTGCATAATTTCACAAAAAGATGCTATTTTTGTGAAAAAAAGAGATGGTGAAGATGGGTCAAAGTATTGAAATCGCGGTGAAAAATAGAATTATCGATCATGGTCGGGGGTGGTGTCATCAGTGGTTCCCTTACGGTCGTCTCCTTGTTACTTATCTGATATAGTCAAGCTATACCTTTTCCTTAACGCTCACTACCGTGGCTCTTTACCAATGCAGCTTAAGGTGATTTGAAACCTACGCCTAAACCGTCGGTTTCTAGGGGCCTTCCCTAATCTCTTATGCAACTCCCTTGACTCGCTCATCGCTCGTCAAGGTTCGTGGCGCACAATCATGCACATGCCGTTTGAAATTATTGAGAAAGACTATTGGGTTGTATGGGTTTTGGAAAGGCTGTTTTCGTTAGAGAAAATGAAGTCCCACCTTACCTTCAAGGGAGGTACTTCACTTTCAAAAGCATCTACTTTGCGTCAAGTTGGGCAAACTATGGAATAGCTCGAAAGAAAACTTTAAAGCTTTTTCCTCTATGAGATATCAGTTTTAGGTGGCGAGACTACCTATCTCTCAACATTTCTCTGATAACTACCTGGAGAAAAGAGGGAAAAGCCGATTTGAGTTGGAACACCGTGGTTTTAGATTTTAAAGTTTGCTCCTTCAAACGAAAATTGGATTAGTTTTACCTGTCCTTTCTCCTCGTAGATTTTGGTTAGCGACTTAACTTTTTTGAAGTTGGAGCATCGATCGATGTATATCTTTATGTAGGTCCTTTTCTCAAAAAAAATTTAGTAGAAAGGTTAAATAGGAGCAGCGCTTTTCATACTGGCCTCATCCAGTCTAGTGCGTAAATACTGCGTAATCGAGCTTTGCGCAGCAGAATTTTTCGATGAGATTTTCTTATCGTATGTCACTAAAAAATAAAAGGCTTCAGTCGTAAAACTGAAGCCTTAATTTTGAATGGAGGTGGAGAGAATCGAACAGGGTTGGGTGGTGAGCTAATTTTTATAGACAAATCGACGCGAATTTTCCATTCATTTACGCAATTTTTACGCACTAGACGAGACGAAACTGGCGTAATATTTTGCTTTTTCATCCCCTCATGATACGATGTCTGCGATGTTCTTGATTTATAGTAAATTTTCGTTCGCATCATGGGTTATTTCCCATGAATAGCAGAGGATTACATGTTGAAAGTGATTTCGATGGGAACTAGATGGCTGTCATTAATCCTTTTAGTACTCTCTGGTTGTCGAGATCAAAACCAGGGCTTGCTTGACGATCTCTCTGCCTTGAAAAAGGAATTTATTGCTGAAGTTCTGCAAGGCTCAATTGAAGAATGTCCTTTCGATTTGTCTTATCATTTCGAACAGTTTTTTATTCAAAGCAGCTTGTCAGTTTGTTTGGGGAATTTCATTCATATACTCATTTGCCTCACGGCTGGACAAAGTATGAGGGGCGCACTTTTTATAAAAATAATGGAAGATTTGTGCCGCTTCTCCTAATTCATTTAATTTCAACGAAAGAAAATTGGGAATTTATCCGCAAATATTGCGAAACTCTTCTAAAGAGCGATCCATGTACTTATTTCTCGGGAGAAGAGCCTCTTCGAACTACTCTTGCATTGGAGGATCTCAATACCTTTACACTTGATGATCAGGCGTTGATTCTTGTTTTCCAGCCTTATACCGTTGCTGGAGGAACGGATGGTCCTCCCTTTGTGAGAATTCCTTGGGAGGAGCTGCGTGGGGTTATATCGCCATCTCATCCTCTGTATGCTATATTGAGTGAAACCATTCATTCGAAATGTTTCATTGCATCATGGGATGAGAATTCATTAGAGCGTTCATTAAAAGAGTATGATCGTTTTCAGGAACATTTGAAAAATTAACAAACCAAATCTCGGAACCTTTTCCCCTTGTATTCGGGGCGCAGATAGAGGCTGCCATTAGAAGAATGGACCAAGATTGCATGAATACGCCGTTCGTTTGCCATTGCCACTGCTTCTTCTTTCGAGATCCATGCATCAGATCCATTTTTGTGAATGCAGTATTCTTGGATAACACCGCGTTTTATGTGAACTCCGGTGATATACCATACGTCGATGAAGTCTTCTCTTCCAGCTACCCATTTTTCGATTTTCTCGATGGCCTTCCAATATTTTTCAAATTCAACAGGATTTAATGAACTGATTTTTCTCATTCGATCAAATCCGGTTTCTTCTACAATTGAATCGATATGCTTGGGATTGTCAGGCGTATAGTCAATAGAAGCTTGTTTAAGTGTTTTTGCTCCCCATTTTTTGCCTGATAGCATATCAACCAACGCTTGATGACCGGTTTTGTAATCGGGATATGTTGCAAAGCCGCCTGCTTTCCCGATTGCTTTGGATGAGCGTTCTTTTCCCATCGTGTAAGGATTGGCAACTAAATTGCCTGGGTTATTGTTTCTCCAGGCCCATGTTCCGCCGCTTCTGATGATCATATTTCCTTGTTCATCGAAATATTGGACGGTTGGTTTGCTTTCGCCAATGTTTACTGGACCTTCCTGAGCTCGTATGTAAACCATCGTGATTTCCTTTGATCTGATTAATTATCGAATTTATACAAACAAGAAGCAAGTTGTTTGATTGAGGCTTTCGATTGTTTTTGTTAATCAAATAATTTAATTGTAGATAGATGGTGTTTATACATGTTATTTCATGGATTTGTATCGACGACTGGAGTGGTGATTTTATTTTCCATCAAGGTGAGGCAAAAATCCCTTGTCTCCCAGCACCTTCATGATGCCTCGAAGTAAGTAGTTGTCTCCGAAACTGAGACAATAGTCTTTGAAGCCGATGCGCTGAAGCATCTTTTTATCCACAAGCCTCTTGATTTGTCGGGATAGTTCTGCGCCGTGCTTTCCTTGAAAGATCTCTTTCAAGTCACTCGATTGGATCATTTTTTTCTCGATAGCCATTTTCAATATTTTCGCTTCGACATCTGTGATGTACTTTCTTTCGAGAGAATGATTGATTGTGGGTATCAAAATTTCCTTGGCCAGATAGTCATAGTCGAGAAGCTTGTCGATTTTTTCGATCTCCTCTTTTAGACCGCGGAGCACGTATTCGCACCAAGCCAGAATACCCGATTTTTCTCCAGTATCAGCCTGCTTGAGATACTTGTAGTAATTATTTCGGTGATTACAGAAAACGGCCGTAGGATTGATAATTCTCCCCACATTGACGTTGAAGCCGAGCTTAATCAACATTGCATAAGTGAATAAACGCACCGTCCGTCCGTTGCCATTGCCAAATGGATGTATCCATACAAATCGATGGTGAGCAATCGCTGTTTTTAACAGATCGAACTTTGGGCCGCTGTCCTGATTGATGAAGTCAAATAATTCATTCATGTATTCATCGACGAGTACCCATTCTGGCGGTAGATGCTTGGATTTTGTGATTTGTAAATTTGACTTCCTATATTGACCTGGAGTTTTATCCCCTTCTCCTTTTGGCGAAGTGGGTAACCCCTCGACAACCATCCTATGAATTTCGCTGACAAAAGCTCGATTGATCGGATGCTTTTTTACGTTGTTTTCAATGAAATCCATGGCACTTTCGATATTTTGGATCTCTTTAACTCCCATAGGCACATCAACCTTCTCTTCCAGCTTGGTCTCTATATACTCAAGAAGCGAAGTGTTATTTCCTTCGATGCGTGCCGAACCGATACTCTCCAGCATATGGAAAATGCTCTTGAGGTTGAAAAAAACCTGGGAAGGAGTCGTCCCATCTAAGCGTTTTTTCCGAAGATGGTTCAAATCGATGATAAGGTCCGTTAAAGGAGAGTCAAAAGTAGGCTCTACCAGGGTCAAGTCATAGTGTTTAAATTCGGCCTTTGTCATTTAATATCCTCTCCTGTCGATCTTTAACATCCGTAGCGTCAAAAGTTTAACATGATTTATTATAAGTGTCTTAAAAACAACTGAATACGATGATATATAAGAGTCTGAATTTTAACAACGCGTTTTTGGGAGATTTAGCATCTCTCTCTTGAATCCTTGTGGTATGGCCTGATAAAACATTTTTGTAATGCGTAAGAAGTGCGTAATTTGTCTGTGACAGCAACAATTTATCATTGAATATCAGATAGATGCGACTATAAGGCCATGAGACTTATAATCTCTCAACCTTTCTCTGACAACTCATTGGAGAAAAGGTAGAAAATTGATTATTTTCTAGAAAATTACGCAGTATTTACGCAGTTTAAGAAAGAATTGTCACATTTTTCGTGGGTATAACATGAATGAATGTAACAAGAATTTTCCTCTGTATCACAACTGTTACAGATGTCACATAAGAAAAAGGGAAGGCTAGACTGTTCGTTCCATTTTGAAGTTTGTTAGTTCAACGCCCTTTCTGACGATCGTTTGTTGAGTTACGGTTTTAAATTCCCATTTTTCAAAAAATGGCTTTGCGGTGATGCTAACTTCAGCGAAAATGAGGTGGATATGGTTGTTCTTTGCTCTCCAAAGAATTTCTTTCATAAGAGCTGATCCAACGCCTTTTCCAATCCACTCATGATGGCAATAGAAACAGTCAATATGACCATTTGGCTCAAACTCAGCAAAGCCAACGATTTGGTCTTCGACACTAGCAATGATTGGTTTGGTTCTAGGGAATTTTTTTGCCCATCCTTCTGTGTTTTCTACGCTTGATTTTGGAGCCCAAACGTCTACTTGCTCTTCTGTGTAGTGTTGAATATTGATTCTGTGAATCGTGTTGTAAAAGATATTGGCAAGAGCCTGCACATCTTCTGGTTGATAATCTCGAATGGATATTTCAGTTTTCATAGGCTCTCGTCAGTTTTGAATGCAATGTCTACTACGCCTTGAGGTTCAAACATAGCTATGAAGTGTCTATACATTTCTAGCCTGTTCTTGCCCCCAGCCGTGGTTAAAAGCAGCTCCTGGCTGTAGATAGCAATATCTTCTACAATTCGCTCGTGTCGGTAATAGGCTAAGCTTGTCGAATTAATTTCCGTTTCTCCGTAACCCTTATAAAAAAGTTTTTCCTCAAGCGGCTTATTCCAAACATTTCCAACACCACCCCCTATAAACATGAGGTCACGTTCTTTGGGCGCCATGATGGGTTCATCCCAATCCACTATGTAGATATCAGCGTTTTCATGGATTAGCACATTGCCACCATGAATATCGGAATGACACAACACAAACTTAGGTGAGTAGTTTTGAAGTTTCTTTCCTAGTTGCTCGGCGCGATCTACTAGTCGACGAATATCTGACATAGTTTGCTTCATGAATTTTTGTAGTTTTAAGCCTATTTCATCAGTGAGTGGATTGCCTTCAATATGAGGGTAGATTGACCGAAGGGCATCACGCCATTTTGGTGAGTAAGCTTCTTGTCTGATGCTGTTTTGAATAGATGATGGCACTTCAACTTCATGAACCAGCTTCAGCGCTTTGCCAAGCTTAATCCATTGATCATCTGTTAGACTACGACTGAACCCATCTTGACCTTCAACAAATGGGTACACAATAAGAGTAAAATCATCAATCGGCTGGGTTGACTTGCCATGAATTGTTTTAATAGGAGGAATGATCTGAGGTATTCCTGCTCGCCGCAATAGCTCTACTATTTCAACGCCGATATCATGATGGTGTCCCAGTTTCAGCTTTATGAAATAGGATGTTTGGTCAAATGTCTGAGCTTTATATATCGAAGCATTTGTATCCGCGCCTATAGGTAGAAACGTAAGGGTGGCGACTGCAATGCCGTAATTAGTGTTTAGGCACTCAATGAGGATTTGATCTGGCAGAGCGTGCTTCTCTAACATTTTCTACCTTAACTTTTTTGGCCAACAGGCTGTTGGCTTCACAAAAATATAGCAGGAAAGAGCTGAAAACTAAAGAGTTTTTACTGCGGTTTCATCCAGTCTAGTGCGTAAATACTGCGTAATTGGGCTTTACGCAGCTGAATTTTTGAGTGAGAATTTGTGGTTGTATGTCACTAAAAACAAAAGGCTTCAGTCGTAAAACTGAAGCCTTAATTTTGAATGGAGGTGGAGAGAATCGAACTCTCGTCCTTAGCAAACGCTACATCAATGACTACATGCTTATCACCTTAAAATAAGTTGGTCTTGCCGAAAGGCGCCCCGCTTGGGACCAACTAGAAAATCTTAATCTCGAATCCCTGCTCTAGACTCTCCAAGATGAGCAAAGTTCACACCAAGATGTATGACGGTAAGGATCTGAAACTCTTGGTCGGACCTCAGGTTACCGGGCGCTTAAGGCTGTTAAGCCTTAAGCAGCCATCGCAAAGTTATCTTCTGCGTTTATGTTTAATCGGATATTTTTAGAGGCCAACGATTGTCCTCTACATGCCACCCATGCTTTGTTCCCAAGTCGAAACCTTGACACCCCCGCAAGAACTACAAGCCTAAGCTTGTAACACTTGCGGGGACGTAAAAGACAACAAAGTTACTCCTTCATTCTATCATATTTTCCATTTTCACAAATAGACTCTCTCTTGATCCATCATATAACTACCTAATGATCAATATACTAAATGAAGAAAGCGACAAAAAATTACTGTTAATTCTATAATAATCCATTTCGATAGGTGATATATTTTCCAGTTTGACAATAGTGAGAGTTTTCCAAAACGCGAAGAAAGGATCCTAAAGCTTTGGCAAAGGCATGGGATTTTTGAAAGATCCGTAGAAGAAAGAAAAGGCAGTCCTTTGTTTTCCTTCTATGACGGACCTCCTTTTGCTACGGGACTGCCCCACTATGGCCATTTGCTTGCTGGTACGATTAAAGATGTTGTCCCTCGTTACAAGACAATGAAAGGATTTTGCGTTCCGAGAAGATTTGGATGGGACTGCCATGGTCTTCCTGTAGAAAACGAAATTGAAAAGGCAAAAGAACTCTCGGGGGCATCAGCCATTGAGACATTCGGAATTGCTGCATTTAATGAAGAATGTAGAAGTATTGTCTTGCGCTACACCTCAGAATGGAAAAAGACTGTAGATCGCATGGGTCGATGGGTCGATTTCAGTCAGACCTATAAGACAATGGATCCGAATTTTATGGAATCTGTCTGGTGGGTTTTTCAACAGCTCTTTGAAAAAGGACTCGTTTATGAAGGCTTTAAGGTTATGCCTTTTTCAATGAAATTAGGCACTCCCCTATCTAATTTCGAAGCAAATCTAAACTACCGTGATGTAGATGACCCATCTATTACGGTGGCTTTTGAAAAAACTGACGAACCCGGGACTTATTTTTTAGCCTGGACAACGACCCCATGGACTTTGCCTTCAAATCTTTGCCTCATGGTTGGGCCAAAATATATATATGCAAAAGTCAAAGATCCTAAAACAGGTCATCTCTATATCCTTGCTGAAGCGCTGATCTCAAATAATTTTAAAGACGGCTGTGAAATTTTAGAGCGTTTTACAGGGGAAGAGTTAAATGGGGCTCGATATAAACCCTTGTTCCCATTCTTTGCTGAGCGAGCAAATGAAGGAGCCTTCCGCGTCATCCTAGAGGATGTTGTTTCTCTTGAGGATGGAACTGGGATCGTTCATTCGGCTCCTGCATTTGGAGAAACCGACTTTTTTGCTTGCAAAAGGGAAAATATCGAACTTGTCTGTCCAGTCGATAGTAATGGCCGCTTTACTAAAGAAGTTCCTCCATATGCGGGGATTTTAGTCAAAGATGCGGACAAAGAAATCATGCGGGATTTAAAAAAACAAGGGTCTCTCTTTTATCAAGGAACAATTCATCATCGCTATCCATTTTGCTGGAGATCCGATACCCCTCTTATTTACAAAGTCGTACGCACCTGGTTTGTTGCTGTTGAGAAAATCAAAGACTCTCTTTTAGAAGCAAATGCCGCGATTCATTGGGTTCCAAATCATATCAAAGAGGGCCGCTTTGGTAAGTGGCTTGAAAACGCGAGAGACTGGGCAATAAGCCGCAACCGCTATTGGGGAACACCGATTCCGATTTGGCGTGGAGATCGCGGGGATCTTCATATCATCGGTAGCATCGCTGAGCTTGAAAAATTAACAGGGAAAAAAATTGTCGACTTACACAGACATTACATCGATGACTTAACCTTTGTTAAAGAGGGACAAACCTTTCATCGAGTTCCTGAAGTATTTGATTGTTGGTTTGAATCAGGTTCGATGCCATATGCACAAAACCACTACCCCTTTGAGCATAAAAATGATTTCGAAAAAAACTTTCCTGCCGATTTTATCGCAGAAGGGTTAGATCAAACACGTGGTTGGTTTTACACACTGACAGTTCTTTCTGCAGCCCTTTTCAACAAGCCTGCCTTCAAAAATGTAATCGTCAATGGCATTATTCTTGCTGAAGATGGCAATAAGATGTCCAAACGGCTGAAAAATTACCCCGATCCAGAAATTATCATCGATAAATTCGGTGCCGATGCAATTCGGCTCTACATGCTCAATAGCCCTGCTGTCAAAGCAGATGACTTACGTTTTTCTGAAAAAGGGGTCGAGCATGTCCTAAGACAAGTATTGATTCCCCTTTGGAACTCATTTGCCTTTTTGTCCACTTACGCAAAAATCTATCATTGGGCACCCAAGCAATTGGATAGCAAACCAAAAGCACTCATTGACCGATGGCTCTTGTCCATGACACAAAAGCTTATCCAAGATGTAGAAACAGCAATGGAAGGCTATGAGCTCTCCCAAGCTGTTGAACCTTTTGTCTCCTTTGTCGATCAGTTAACCAATTGGTATATTCGTAGATGTCGCGGAAGATTCTGGGCCGATCAAGACACTCCTGACAGACAAGAAGCTTTTTCTACTCTTTACACGGTTCTCTTGCATCTTACACAAATCGCAGCCCCTTTCCTTCCCTTCTTAACAGAAGCCATCTATCAAGAATTACGAACCTCTTCCATGCCAGATTCTGTCCATCTCTGCCATTTTCCAACGTACAATCAAAAAATGCGAGATCTTGATCTTGAAAAAGAGATGAAGGCCGCTCAGGACGCAGTAAGTCTTGGGCATTCCTTGCGCAAAGAATATAAGCTGAAGGTAAGACAACCTCTTGCAAAAGCCTACCTTATCTCCTCGAATCCAGAGCTTCTTCACTCACTTGAAAAACAAAAACAACTCATTGCCGATGAACTCAATGTGAAAAAAGTGGAATTGCATAGCGATGAAACGCAATTTGTTCAATGGCTTGCAAAACCTAACTTTCCTGTCCTTGGTAAAAAGATCGGTAAATTTATTCCTCAGGCCCAAAAAATTATCGGACAATTCGATCGCAAACAAATTCAAACTCTCGCAGATGGGCACACAATTCAAATCGAAATCGAAGGAGAGCTCGTTATCCTAAACTCAAATGATGTTCAAATTGAACGAAAAGTCAAAGAGAACGTAGCTGCAGGAAATCAAGGCGCTCTAACGGTCGCTCTAGACACAACCCTGACTCCTGATCTGATTGAAGAAGGGCTTGCTC
>Ga0209262_10000588_pt1 | contig 16036 bp, 18 predicted proteins | sample Lowcelwee11metaG_FD_187171 | JGI IMG/M metagenome (GOLD analysis project Ga0209262, IMG submission 187171) | Freshwater pond sediment microbial communities from the University of Edinburgh, under environmental carbon perturbations - Low... | ecosystem: Environmental > Aquatic > Freshwater >...
TTGAATGTAGGTGACCAGCAGGCGGGAGAGGCCGATGAAGCCGAGGACGCGCGATTCGGTCAGGCCGAAGACGAAGAGCAGGGCGACGATGCCGCCGAAGACCAGGGTGTAGATCTGGAACCAGCGCGCGCGCAGCGATTCGACGATGTCCAGCCTGGCGGTGAGCCACAGTTGCTTCATTTATTTTCCTTTGGCCAGCACATGCTGGCGCATGCTCTCGAAATCCAGGCTGCCCATCTGCGGGTAGGCGACGGCGCCGAAGTTGTAGCCCATCGGCGAGGTCCGGGTGATGAACTGCGCCTTGCGCGGGTCCAGCCAGGTGACTTCCTTGCCCTTGCTGGTGACGTCGGCGACCCACATGCGGGTTTCCGGTTCCGCCAGCCAGGGGTGGTTCTTGAGGTTGTCGCGGATCCAGAAGGTCAGGCAGCCGATATCGTCGAACTTGACCACCATGTCCTTCGGTCCGCCGCGCAGTTCGGCGGCGAAGCGCCGGTCGGAGATCACCATGCTGCAGCGCGGGCAGACTTCGCGATCCCACTTGATCTCGGCCATGCCATCCGGCCATCCGGATTTGCCGCAGGCCGCCAAGGCGAGCGCCAGTGGCGTCAGCCCAAAGCCGCCGAAGGTCAGGCGGCCGAGGAAGTCACGGCGAGACGTATCGCACATCGCTCAGTTGGTGTTCTCGGTGAGTGATACATCGCCGACCAGCGCCGAGTAACGCGAAATCATGCCGAGAAAGCGCAGGCGGTCGGGGCCGGCGATCCGGCCTTCCCAGACCAGGTTCTCCTCCCGTGCGGCGAATTTCCAGGCAGCGATGGCCTTGGCGAAGGCCGGCTCGAAACGCTTGATGACGATGCGGCAGTCCAGCGTGTCGGAGAGCGCGACGTCGTCGGCCACCTTGTCGTCGAGCACGACCTTGCCCATGTCCATTTCAATGACGCGGTTGACCAGTGCCGAGACTTCATCGAGGCGGTGGCTGGAAATCAGCATCGTCGCCTCGTTCTGGCGCTCGGCCAGCAGGTCGAAGAAGATCTTGCGCGCTTCGGGGTCGAGGTTGGCCGCCGGTTCGTCCATCACCAGCACCTTCGCCTCACGGCCCAGCGCGATGGCGATCAGCAGTTTTTGCTTCATGCCGCCCGAGAGGCGTACGAACTGACGGGAAAGGATACTCTCGACTTCGAGTCCGAGGCGTTTGGCGATCCCGTGTATGCGCTGCGGGTCGGTATTGCATAGCGCGGCGGAGAAATCGATCAGCTGGCCGACCGGCATCTTGAGCGGCGGCGGCAACTGCGGCACGAAGCCGATGGTGCCGAGTACCGCCGTGCGGTTGCCGCGCGGGTCGAGGCCGTTGATGGTGACTTCGCCGTCGTGCATGTATTCGCCCAGCAGACAACGGATCAGGGTGGTCTTGCCGGCGCCGTTCGAACCGATCAGGGCAACCCGTTCGCCGAGTCCGATATCGAGGCTGATACCGTCGAGTACGCGAGCGCGCCGGAAATTTTTGACGACGTTCTTGAACTGGATCATGGGGCGGATTATAGGGGAGCAGTCGCGGTCGACCCTGAACCTGGATCAAAAATCAGGCATGCAGCCATGTCCGGTATTCCATACAAATGAAAAAACCGGGAATGGACCCGGTTTTCGATATCACGCAGCGCAGGTTTTATCCGCCGCCAGACAACGGGAAACGGAAGACTTCGTGCGTGCTGGTCATATCCGTGCGTATCGGACCTTGGGCGCCCTTCGCCTCAGGCCGGAGATTATCGTAGTAGATCGTCGGGGAAGCATCTGACTGCTGGTGGCTCGACCATATTCCTCCGGGGCTGGCCATATCCGAACGGATCGGACCTTGAGGGCCTTTTGCTGCGGGCCGCAGATTATCGTAGTAGATCGACGGCGAAGCCTCCGACTGCGGAGCGCTCGACCAACTTCCGCCGCCCATGCCATCCTGCGAAGCTGCTTGTACCGTGCTCAACGGCAAAACCGCACCAAAGACGGCGATCAATATGCTGCAACCGGATTTTAACGAGAGTTTTTTCATGGTAGTTCTCCTAAGGACAATTCCCTCCCTGGATTTGAAACACCTGTTCCCGACCCTGTGCAAACCGCCAGGGCCGCTGCGTGATTAGTTATCGAAGTTTTCCGGCCAGTTGCGGGCTGGCTCGGCGGGTTCGTTCGGCGAATTGGCAGTGTCATCAATCACGTCCGTGCGCAACGGACCCTGGGGGCCTTTTGCTGCGGGGCGGTGGTCATCGTAGTAGATCGTCGGCGAAGCATCCGACTGCGGGGCGCTCGACCAATTTCCAGTGCCCATGCCATCCTGGGAAGTTGCCTGCGCCGCGCTCAGCGGCAATGCGATGCCAAGGGCGGCGATTGCGATACAGCGAGCAGATTTAAATGGGAGTTTAATCATGGTATTTCTCCTAAGGTAGGTTTCCCCCTGGATTTGAAACACCTGCTCCAGCCCCCTCTTCAAAACTTCAGGATCGTGAATTGATCCCTGTGGGTCAGGATAAACGTCCGACAGGACGCCATGACGAAAGTTCCCGCTCGCGACGATTGCCCAGCGATCACCTACAGCCCATTGTCCCGGGGCGGCGTTGCCGGAGAGGTCGCCATCCCGGCATCGGCGACGGTGATGGCTGGCGGCGCCCGGAGCAAGGCGAGCACGTCGGCGATGAAGCTTCTGTGCTCGGCGGGGGCGTTGTCGTACCAGTTGCGAAGGTAATCCTGCAGGCTGCTGCGGGCGTCGTCGGGGTCGAGATTGAGATACGACAGCGTTTCCCAGTGCTCCGGATTGGCCTCGAACAGCGGCAGCAGGAGATTTGCCACCACTTCGTTTTTCTGGCGCTGGTAGGGGTCGTGCCGCAGCCGCTCCTCGTTGTCGTCCAGCCAGGCGGCCAGCGGCGAATGCGGCGGCAGGCGGCGATGTCCTTCGCTGATCAGCAGATCGAAAAAGCGGCTCAATTTGTCGGCCGTTGCCGATAATTCGGGTGATGGCGGCGAGTCTTTCCAGGCCGCGGCAAGGTTTTTCAGCGTGTACAGCGACGCGGTTTCGCACAGGGTTTCCTCGAACCACTGGTTGTATTTGCTGTCTCCCGGACCGAGGTTTTCCTCATAATTCGACAGGATGTGGCACAACTCGTGGGCAAACTCGTAGGTGTATAGATGCCAGTTCTTCTCGCTGGCATGCAGATGCACTTGGTACTCGCCTTTCGACCCCCGCTCGTAGAGGACGACCGGATTGCTGTCGGTGTGGGTTACGACGATCGGCGTGCTCAGTTTTTTCGGCAGTCGCGACAGCAACTCGTCGGCCACGGAATAGAGCACGGTCTCGATTGTCTCTCTGGATACGTTACCCCAGCCACCGCCTTCCACCTTGATGACGAGGCCCAGTTTGCGGCTGTTTACGGGCTTCTTTTTCTGCTGCGCCGAATAGGCGGCATCGGAGAACGTCAGTGAGCAAAGTATCGAAGCGATGATCAGCGGCAGACGCATCGGCAAACTCCTCGGCGAGGTGTTCGGAACAGGACTTGCGGACCGGCTCGAGCATACTCGCATGCCCGAATGCGGTAAATCTCCGCAGTCTCAAGCAATTGGACTGCTGATTGTCGTTCCGGGTTCGCGCTCGGTGTCGGTGACGACGTGTTTTTATTGGGCGGTTGCGGTCGACCGTGAATTTCGCTCGAAAATCACATCAGTTTCGACAGGCCCTTGACCTCGAAACTCAGCGAACCGGTCGGGCAGGTGTCGACGCACAGGCCGCAGCGCGTGCAGTCGGGGCCGATCGGCACTTCGGTTTCGACGGCGCGGCCCTTGATCACCGTATCCAGCACATGCGGCACCAGGCAGACCTTGCGGCAGTCGCCTTCGTGGAAACAGCCGTCGAGCTTGTACTTGATGCGCACCGGCGAAATGATGCCGACAACGCCATAGGTCAGACCGATCGGGCAGGCGTAACGGCACCACGCGCGGCGCGAGAAGAACACTTCGAAGAAGAGCAGCGCCAGCACCCAGAGCAAGGCCAGTCCCGGGCCGTAGATCAGCGCCCGCGACAGGATGCCGGTCGGCGAAATGGCCTCGAAGACGGTGTAGCCGGTGGCAATGGCCAGCAGCGCGAAGATGACCCAGAACACGGTACGCAGGCGGCGGTCCATGGTCTGGTCGGTGACCAGCTTCTTCTTGACCAGAAACAGGTGGATTTTTTCCGCCCATTCGGCGAGCAGGTGGTAGGGGCAAACCCAGGAGCAGAAGGTGCGGCCGCCAAGCAGCACCCACAACACCAGGACGGTGCCGGTGCCGATGATCAGGTTGTTGATGATGTGCTTGTGGGCCAGCATCACCTGCAGGCCAGAATTGAGGTCGATCAGGTGGAAACCGACGAAGCGCGAGGCGGTCAGGGCGCCCTCGAGAATCTGGATGTCGAGGAAGAAGGAAAAGGTGAACAGCAGGTTGGCGATGATCAGCGTCACCCAGCGCCGGTTGCGCCATTTGTTGTCATGGATGGCATGGGCGCGGGCATGGAGTTTCTCGGCGATCAGGTCGCGATTGCCCTTCTTGTAGAAATGGATGGCCTGCGCCGCCGGGGCGATCTCCTTCGGCTTGCTCGGTTCGCTGCCGAACATGACCTTGATCTGCTCGAAGAAACGCCGCTTCAGTAATTGGCTCATGTTTTCCAGACCTCGCGGGCTTCGATGGTGATGGCAGTGGGTTCCACCGGACAGACCATTTCGCAGACGCCGCACCCGACGCAGGGCTCGTGTACCACCGGCGACTTGCGCTTGCTGCCGTCCGGGGCAAAGACGGTTTCGATCGAGATGGCGCCCTTGATCGGGCACTCGCGCACGCACAGGTCGCACTCGGGCACGTCGTAGGGGTGATCGGCGATCCTGATCGGCTTCCAGCGGTCGACGTCCATGTAACGCATGGTGCCCTTGAAGTCGGGGCCGCGCGTCTGGCCCTTGAAGCCCTTGCCCTGAATCGCCAGACAAGCCTCGGGGCGGGTCAGCCGGGCGACGCCCATGCGCTCGGTAAGGTTGAGCGTCGGCTCGGCATCCTTCTCCTTGGCCAGCAGGATCGGCTTGGCCGCCAGTGCCGCGCCCGGCCGCACGACGAGGAACTCCGGCTTGTGGTAGGTCAGCGAACCGGTTGGGCAGGCGAGCACGCATTGCACGGCGTCGCAGGAGAAATCGCAGGCCTGCTGCCGGGCATCGATGTACGGCACACCGACCCCCATGCCGTCGATCAGGTCAGCCAGCTTGATGGCGGAAACCGGGCAGACCTGAACGCATTGGCCGCACTTGATGCAACTGGAAAGGAAGTCACTCTCGTCCAGCGCACCGGGCGGACGTAGGCGCTTTTTTTGCGAATAGATCAGCGGCAGGAAGCCGGACAGCGCGGCCCCCAGCACGCCGCCGGTAAGCAGGGCGGTACGCAGGAAGCGGCGGCGGTTGCTCTGCCGCTTGGCCTTGGACAGGGGGGGCGTCGGGGTTACCGCCGGCTTGCTGGCGTTCTCGCTGCCGTTGTCGTTCTCGTTATCGCTCATGATTGCGCCAGGCGTTCGGGTTTGATGAAGCGCGGCTTTTTGTCACGCAGGATCAGGTCGGGTTTCGAGAAGGGGGCCAGGCGCTCCAGGAAATCGAGGAGTTCCATCACCGGCGAACTGCGGAAAAAGCGGGCCATGGGCTGCTCGATCCAGATCTGGTCGGCGTAGGAATAGAGTTCGTGCGTCTGGTCGCCGATACCGTCCGCGTTGCGGTCGAAACCCTGGTAGTCATCCCAGTAGTTGCCGATCCAGACGTTCTTCGCATTGTTGTCGTTGTCGCCGTGTCCGCCGTAGCTGACCTGGGTCAGGTTGCCCTCGAAGGTGTTGTCGACCATGTTGTTGCCACCGGTCTCGCTGTTGAACAGGATGCCGATGCCGTTATAGGCGAAGCGGTTGTTGCGCACTTCGATGGTGCTGTCCGGCTGGAAGGGCGAGAGGTCGGAGCCGATGCCGATGCCACAATAGACGATCTCGTTGTTCTCGATGACCGTACCGGAAGCTTCCTTGAAGCCGATGCCCATGCCGGTGGCGCCGGTGGCATGTGAAATGACGTTGTTGCGCGCGACCCCGCCCTCGGTGTACATGAAATACACGCCCACCGCGTTGTCGTAGAACTGGTTGCCCTCGACGATGTTGTCGTTGGCGAACATGAAGTGGATCGAGTAACGGCTGCGGCGGCCGAGATTGTCGCGAAAGGTGTTCTTGTGTGCATACCAGGCCACCATGTCGCGCGAGTCGATGATCTCGTTTTTCTCGATCAGGTTGTTGTTGCTGTACCAGAGGCGCAGTCCGTCGCCACGCACGCCGAGGTCAAGACCCTTGGAACGGACTTTGTTGCGGCGGACAATATTGTCGTTGGACTGCTTGAGATCGATGCCGAACAGGCAGTTGTCGATCTTCAGATCCTCGATCAGATTCTTGTTGCCACGCACGTCGAGGCAGGAGTCGTCGGTGTCGTGCGAATCGCCGGAGCCGGTCAGGTGGAGACCGCGTAGCACTGAATTGTTCGCATTCAGCGCCATCACCGTACCCTTGTCGCCGGCATCGATGATGACCTTGCCGCCGCCGTCGATGGTCAGCGGCTTGTTGATGACCACCGGTCCTGCGTAATGCCCGGGCGGCGGCTTGAGCACCGAGCCAGCCGGCGCCTTGTCAACGAGATCCTGGAAGGGTTTCAGGCCATGGACTCGCTTGTCGCGCTCCATCAGCATGAAAGTCGGCTTCGGGCGGTCGATCGTTACTCTTGGCGCGTTGCTCATGTCGGCATTCGAGCCGCGCTCCGGTTCGGAAAAACCGCTCGAACAGACGAGCAGGAGCGCGACGGCGAGCGCTCCCTTGGTGTATGCAGGCCGCGGCAGCACGGAATCCTACTCGGCCGAACCTTCGCGCAGCTGCTTGCGGCGGATCAACAGCGCCAGCATCATGCAGACGAAGATGATGATCAGCAGACCGTAGCCCCAGTAGGGGTAGGAGAAGGTCGAGAACTGCGCGACCTTGCCTTCGCCGAAGACGGTGGGCATGAAGGCCTTGACGGTGAAGGCGCCCCACGGGTGCATGTTGTGGCCGAAGAACCACAGCCAGCCGGCGTAGGTGATGACGAAGAACACCGGCAGCAGCGCCGGCACCAGCGCCAGCAGCAACTGGAAGGGACGAATCTTGGCGACCCCGGCGATGACGATGCCCATCACGGCGATCAGGCCGAAGATGACGATCATCGAGATGTTGCGCACGTTGTCGCCCCACACCTTGATGCGGTCCATGTCCTTGAAGAAGGTGCCCGATTCCTTCATGTAGGCTTGCACGTGGGCTTCAAGGTGGCCCATGACGAACTGGTCGACAATCATCCAGGCGGCGACGGCGATGAACCCTGCGGTCAACACCAAAAGACGGGGCTTTTTCCGGGGCATGGCAAAAGCCAGCATCATGACGGCGAAGAAGCCGAAGAAGAACTTGGCCAGCGGCTTTTCGACGGGCGCGCCGGTGGCGATCGGATACATCCCGACGTAGTGGTTGATGGTGTTCATTTCATGGACGCAGTCGAGACCTTCGGCATTCTTGTCGATGTCCTTTTTGGCGTCGGTGATCGGGTTGTAGCGTTCGTCGTCGTGCGCGAGGTCCTTCTGGATGATCTCGTTGGCCATGCGCGTGCCCTTGCCGGCCGCCTTGCAGCCGTTATAGACACCGTCGAAATGGAAGTGGATGCGGATACCATCGGGGAAGGCATCGGGCGGATAGTTCGGGGCGGTCAGGGAAACCCACCAGATCGGCGCGAAGTAGGCGGCAACCAGCGCGACCAGTGAAATGAAGGTGAGGCCGGCGACGATCCTGTTCTGCTTTTCCATGGCGCTACTCTCTGTGTTTCATTTTTTTGGAGGCATTCTGCGATGCCTGGAGGGGGAACGACCATCCGCCGGGAGGCAGGCGGATGGTTGCGGACTGCGATATTACTTCTTCTTGGCAGCGCCAGCCTTCGGCTTGCACATGGCGCCGGGCATGACCAGGCTGGACTGGTAGGCGGAAATTGCCACCAGCTGGTCATTGGTATAGGGCTTGATGACCTTGACCATGTCCGGGTTGGCATTGCGGCGGTGACCATCACGAATCTCGGTCATCTGGCGCAGCAGGTACTTGTAGTGCTGACCGGCGATCACCGGGTAGAACTTTTCCTTGTTGCCTTCACCGGTCTTGCCGTGACATTCCAGGCACTGCTTTTCATACAGTTCCTTGCCTTGGGCAACCTTGGCGGCCGCGTCGGCACCGTCATACTTGCCATGGTCGACCGGGATGCACAGGGCTTCGATGTAGGCGGCGGCATCGGCCAGTTCCTGAGGATCGGTCAGCGTGGCGGCGAACGGGTACATGGTCGGGTTGTCGCGCAGGCCGGCGCGGATGTCGGCCATCTGCTTGATCAGCACGGTGGTGTGCTGGCCGGCGAGCTGCGGGAAAGTGCCGTCCGGGCGGCCGGCGCCGCTTGGCAGGTGGCAGGCACCGCAGACTTCATAGGCTTCCTCGCCGCGCTTCTTGTCGCCCTTCATCTTCAGGGCCTCGGATTTTTCGCCGCCTTCGGCGTTCCACTTGTAGTCCTTGCCTTCGATCCCCTGCGTCTTTGGGGCGGGGGGGGCGGCGAGGGCGACGCCTGCGCTGAGCAGGCCAATCAAGAGGAGTGATGCTTTCATGTTTGATTTCCCTTTCGGAGAGGTTGTCCGGAACGTTTCGATTATTCCGCGAGCTGTATCAGCATTCCTTGATGTGGGTCAGAGGCCCGTCGATCCGGGCCTCGTTCGCTCATTTCTGCTTGGAAAGCCAGTCGGCGATAGCCTTGATTTCCTCGTCATTCACCAGATGCATGACGCCTTTCATCGCGGCGGTCTGGCCGTTGTTGCGGGCGCCGCTCTTGATATCCTTCATCTGCTGCTCGGCGTAGGCCGCGTTCTGGCCGGCGAGCTTCGGATAATTCGGCATCAGCGGCTTGTCCGCCTTGGGGCCGTGGCAGGCGTTGCAGGTCTTGTCCTTGTACAGCGCGGCGCCATCCAGCGCGGCGATGGCGGGCGAGGCGACAAGCGCGGCGGCGATCAGAGTCATTACAAATTTCATGGTCATTCCTTCCTGAAAGTAACACGGGGAGCAGACTACTCTGCTCCCCGCGTGTTGCCTTAAGTCAGATCAAGTTTGCTGCTTACTTCTTGACCGGCTTGGCACCGTTCTGCTCGAGGTAGGTCTTGGCACGCAGACCGATGTCGGCCGCCTTGACCTGGTATTGCCAGATCTGCTCGGACCACAGGTTGGCCTGGTCCCAGTCCTTCTTCGCGGCAGCGGCGTCAGCCTTGGCCTTGGCTTCCTTGATCTTGCCAAGCTGGTCGGTTGCATCGTCGACCATGGCCACGACATCCGGGAAGTCCTTGAAGTTGACACTGGTGATGTAACCGACCACGGAGTCGATGACGGCCTGGGTGTCGACAACCTTCTTCAGCGTCGCCTTGTAGTCGGCTTCGGTGTAGCTGGCCTTGGACTCGGCAGAGGTCTTGGTCGGCTTCCAGCCCTTCGGCTTGACCAGCAGGTAACCCTGCATTTCAAGGTGCAGCGCGGAGCAGAATTCCGTGCAGTAGTACGGATAGACACCTTCCTTGTCGGCCTTGAACTTGACGGTGACCGTCTTGCCCGGTTCGATCGAGGCATGCGTGTTGTAGGTCGACACGGTGAAGCCGTGGGTTTCGTCCTGGGCGCGTTCGAGGTTGGTCAGGTGGATGGTGATTTCGTCGCCCACTTCAGCCTCGATGGTCTCCGGCGTGATGTGCGAGCGGATCAACGTACCCTTGACCTCGATCTTGTTGCCCTTCTTGGTCGTGACTTCTTCGCCTGCGCGAACCATGCCGGGGTGCGGCTTGTCGGTGCGGGAGTCGGTGCCGACCTTGTAACGGACGCCCGGCTTCAGCTTGGTCGCCTCGATCGCCACGGCATAGTGCGGCTCGCCCAGCGGCAGCGGCATGTCGTACAACAGTTGCATCTTGTCGTTCGAAATGTCGATCAGCTGGTGGTTCTGCGGGTGCAGCGGGCCAACCGGCACGAAGCGGTCGATCGCCAGCTTGTTCAGCGCAACCAGATAACGGCCCTTCGGATCGGCCGAGTCACCTTCCATGGTCATCAGGTGACCGATGTTGTAGTGCACGGAGATCTTGTCGAGTACCTTGCCTTCGCAGTGATCCCATTTGACGACCTGCGAGTCAACGTACAGCGAGGTGTAGGCAATACACTTCTTGGAGTCGTACTGGGTGTGTAGCGGGCCGAGGCCGAGCTGGACTTGGGTATGTAGCGCATCCTTCATGCCGATCACCGGAATGCCGTACGGATCCTTGGATTCGAACTTGCCGGCCTTGATGGCGGCCTGGATCTTGTCGAAGGAATAGACCGAAACGTGCGTATCCAGCTTGCCGGCGACGGTGATGAACTTGCCGTCCGGGGTCACGTCGACGCCGTGCGGCGACTTCGGTTCCGGAACCAGGAAGAGGATGCCTTCCTTGATGGCGGTTTCCATCATCAGCACGTCATGGCCGTTGATCTTCTTGGCCTTGCCGGCGGCAACCAGTTCGGCGGCCTTTTTCCAGTTGATCACGTGCATGTAATCGGTGTCCTTGGCGGAGCAACCGGCTTCATACGGCGGGCGACCTTTTTCGATGCCGCCGACGTAACGCTCGGAACAGAAGGAGTTGGTGAACGACCAGCCGTCGGACGGACCTTTACCGGCGTCGGACAAGTCCTGGCTGTACGGCGGCAGTTCGAGCGAGAAGGAGCGCTTCGGATCGAGGCGGCCTTCCTTGCGGTCGAATTTCCAGTAGGTCACACCACCACGGTATTTCTCGTTGAATTCCTCGAGCGGGTAGAACTTCTTGTTCTCCAGCGGTGCGGCGTACTGGGCGGCTTCGATCACGTAGTCGGTGTTCGGCGTCACGAAAGCACCGCCGTGTTCGGACTTGTAGATCGGGTTGACGACGATCTGCTTGGTTTCAAAGTCGCGCAGGTCGATTACGGCGAGGCGCGGGTTGGCCTTGTCGTTGATGAACAGGAACTGGCCGTCGTACTTGCCATCGGTTTCGGAAATGGCCGGGTGGTGCGTGTCACCCCAGGTGATTTCCTTGCCGTCGATATTGCCCTGGCGCAGCACGGCCTTGGAGTTCTCGTCGAAGCCGTAGCCCTGCCACGGTTCCGGCGTGAACACGCCGATGTATTTCAGGATGCGCATGGACGGAATGCCATACACGATGATCTGGCCGGACTGGCCGCCGGAACTGAAGACGACGAAATCGTCGCGCTTGCCGGTCGGCACGTAGGTCTTGGATGCGGCCAGCAGATCCTGCTGGCTGAGACCGCGACGCTTCATGACGTCCTGTAGCGACTCGGCCGACCACGCGCTGGCAGCGCTGAAGCCGATCCCGGCGGCGACGAGCAGCACCGAGGATTTGACTGCAAATCTTTTCATTTGATATTTCTCCCAGGAAAACGAGAAGTTGAACTTCCTACCCTCCATCATCGCCTGCGACAAAACGTCACTGCGACAATTTGCCGCACACTGTATGCCGCTTCCCGGGTTAAAAACTTGATCTTTGCTAATTCTATCGGGGCGGGTTCAGCGAAAATGCACTATCGTGATCGGCCCGATTTCCAGAAGCCCTGTGGTGAACAAGAAAATACTGATTGATCTGATCGGCCTGCTGCTGATCGCGCTGGTCGTTGTCGTCGGCTACAAGCTCTCTCCGCTATTGCTGCCCAGGGCCGATGTGGTGGTGCAGCCGGATCCGGCCTGCAACCTGCAGCGTCAGGCCTGCGCGGTGTCCCTGCCGGCCGGCGGTGCCGTCGAACTGGCGATGGGGACGCGGCCGATCCCCATGGTCAAGCCTTTCGAGGTGCAGGTGACGACCAGCGGCTTTTCCCCGGGCCGGGTCGAAGTCGATTTCGCCGGCATCGAGATGAACATGGGCCTCAACCGTCCCGAGCTCGCGGCGCGCGGCAACGGCCGCTTTGCCGCCCAGGTGACGCTGCCGGTCTGCATCACTGGCGCGATGGACTGGCAGGTGACGGTATTGATCGAGAATGGCAGCGAGCGCATCGCGATTCCCTGGCGCTTCAGTTCCGGGAGCCACGAATAAATGTCCGAACGTATCCTGATGACGATTGCCGGCCTGCTTGCGGCGCTGGTGCTCGGTCTGGCAATTTTCTGGCAACCCGAGTTGCCCGAACGGCCGCTGCCGAAGCCGGCGCTGCCGGAAGGCGGCGATTTCACGCTGCAATCGGCGGACGGCCCGGTGTCGCTCAAGGACTTTCGGGGCAAGGAGGTGCTGGTGTATTTCGGCTATACCTATTGCCCGGACATCTGCCCGACCTCGCTTGCCGCGACGGCCGAGGGGCTCAAGCAACTGACGCCGGAGGAACTGGTGCGGGTCGCGATGATCTTTGTTTCGGTGGACCCGAAGCGCGACACGCCGCCCAGGCTCAAGGAGTACGTCAACTTCTTCCATCCGGCCATCGTCGGCCTGACCGGCGCACCGGAAGAGATCGCCGCCATCGCCAAACGTTATGGTGTCTTCTACGCCGAACAGAAGGTCGAGACCGCAGGTGACGGCTATGTCGTCGATCATTCGGCCGATACCTACATCATTTCCACCGCCGGCCAGCTGGTCGGCAAGATTGCCCACGCCACCCCGCCCGAGCAGGTGGTCGAAACCATTCGCAAGCATTTGAACCAACCCTGAAGGAGAAAATCGTCATGAAACACCTTTCCCTGCTGGCCGCCGGCCTGCTGTTTTCGGCGGGCGTGCTGGCCGCCGGCGCCGCCGACAATATTTCAGTGCAGGATCCTTATATTCGTCTCGCTCCGCCGAACGCCCCGGCGACCGCTGCCTTCATGGTGATCAAGAATGCCGGCGACAAGGACGTCAAGGTGGTCAAGGCCGATAATCCGGCGACGAGGGTGACCGAACTGCATACCCATATCAACGACGGCGGGGTCATGAAGATGCGTCCGGTGCCGGCGATCGAGGTCAAAGCCAAGGGCGAGGCGGTGCTCAAGCCGGGCGGCCTGCACGTCATGTTGATCGATCTCAAGGCGCCGATGAAGGAGGGCGATTCAGTGCCGATCACGCTGACCTTCGATGACGGCAGCAGCAAGCAGATCGACGCCAAGGTGGTGCGCCCGGCACCGGCGCCGATGCCGATGCCGATGGACCACAAGCACTGATTTTCGGGCATTCTCGGGCGTCGACCGCGCCAATCGCAATCTTTTTCCCGCGCTGATTCTGGTCATGCGCGGTGCGGTCGGCGGGGAATATCCGGGCGGCCGGGCGGCTGTCCCTGGTTCGCGGCAAGCGAGTATTTGAGGCGGGCCGTGAATTCGATCACGGATGGTTCAGGCATGAAGCGGCATCATGTGCTCAACGACTCAATACGAGGTCACGAGCCATGACAAAAACCACCAGCAAGATGAACTCTTCGTCACCCGGCGTTTATCCGGGCAGCGACGTTCATGATCGTGCCGATGAGCGCAGCGGCGCCGGCTTCGTGTTGCGCGACACGCTGGACGATACCAAGGTTCGCGAAGTGAGCTTCGCCGAATTCCTGGCTGAACTCAAGAAGAACGGCAAGCAGGCGGCCTGATCGCTCCGGCGCCGGCCGGTCAACCACGGTCTAATTTTCGAGAAAGATTGCCGACGACCCCGGACTCAGGTCCGGACGGGTCGTTTCGAGAGCTTGCGCTGCAGGGTGCGTCGGTGCATCTTGAGCGCGCGGGCGGTGGCTGAAATATTGCCCTCGTTTTCGTTCAGCACGCGCTGGATATGTTCCCATTCGAGACGGTCGACCGACAGCGGTTCGTCCGGTGCGACCATGTCGAGATCGGGATCATCGTCGTTTTCGAAGGCGCCAAGAATGGCCTCGATTTCGACCGGCTTGGCCAGGTATTGGACGGCCCCCAGCTTGATCGCGTCCACCGCCGTGGTGATGCTCGCGTAGCCGGTCAGCACGACGACGCGGCAGTCGGGGTTGATGGCCAGCAGTCGCGGGATCAGTGCCAGCCCCGAACTGCCGTTCAGGTTAAGGTCGAGCACCACGCGCGCCGGGACGAGTTCCGCCGCGACGGCGAGCGCCGCGACCGGGTCGGCCACCCCGCGCGCCGGATGGCCGCGCCGTTCCAGCGTACGTACCAGGACCGCGTTGAAGGTGGCGTCGTCATCGATGATCAGGGTCGCTTCGGGCATCAGGTTCTCGTATTCAGTTGGAGGCGGGCGAGCGCGCCGCCTGCGGGCGGGTTGAGCAGCAGCAGGCTGCCGCCGGTTTGTTCGATTGCCGAGCGGGTCAGCATGAGGCCGATCCCGCTGCCGTGTTCGTGTGCTGGAAACTCGACCTGGCCGCCCTGCATCAGAACCTCCCGCGGAAAGCCGGGTCCGTGGTCATGAATGTCGATGACGATCTCGTTCCCCGTCCAGCCTAGTTGAATGTCGATGGGCGCCGCCGAGGCGGTGGCCGCGTTGTTCAGCAGGTTGAGAATTGCCTGTTCCAGGCGCGGGTCGGCAACCACGCCCGGGGCAGGCCGGGCGCCGCTCACCTCAAGCCGGCTCTGCGCCTGCGGGCGCACGGCATGCCAGCGCTGGCGCAGCGCGTCGAGCCAGCGGTCGACCGGCTGAATGCCCGGATTTTCAAGGCGCTCGGCGCCGGCGCGGCGCGACAGGCCGGTGATGATTTCCTTGCAGGCGACGATCTGCTGGCGGAGCAGGGCGATGTCCTCATGCGCGGCGGCGGACAAATGCGGGTCGCGGGCGAGTTCGCCGGCGAGGAGCGACATGGTGGCGAGTGGTGTGCCCAGTTCGTGCGCGGCGCCAGCGGCAAGGGTGCCAATGGCGATGATCCGCTCGTCGCGCAGAGCCTGTTCGCGGGTCGCGGCAAGTTCGGCGTCGCGCTGGCGGATCAGGCGCGTCATGCGGACGACGAACCAGGCGATCATCAGCGCCGAGACGGCGAAGGTCAGCCACATGCCGAGCAGGTGCAGGCGGGTGGCGCGGGTGGCGTCGCTCAACGGCAGCGGCACGTAGAAGACCATCAAGGCCGAATAGGCGGCGACCGCGGCGAGGCCGACAGCCAGCACGCAACGGACGGGCAAGAGGAGTGCGGCAATGGCCACCGGCGGCAGGAGCAGCGAGACCAGCGGGTTGGTGGCGCCGCCGCTGAAAAACACCAGCGCGCTCAGCGTGGCGATATCGATCAGCAACTGGCTGAACAGTTCGCCTGCCGTTGCCGATGGCGCCCGCTTGAGCCGCCACTGCACGATCCCGTTGAACACGGCGGTGATGCCGATGATGGCCAGTAGCGGGACGGTCGGCAGCGGAATGTCGAGCGCGTCCGGCGCCAGCAGGGTCAGTCCCGCCATCAGCGCCAGGGCCACCCAGCGCGCCGTGATCAGGCGGTGCAGGTTGGCCGCATGGTTGGTGTCGCCGGCTGAACAGGAGGTGAAAGGCATGGGGCGGATTATGCGTGATTTGTGTCAATTTCCGACGCTGGCCGACGTGCGACAATTCGCCGCATCATTTCCGGGAATTTTCCTGCATGAAGCTGCGTGGCTTTATCACTCTTCTGATAGCCGGCTGGCTCACAGCCAGTGCGGCAGTGGCGGTCGACCTCGAAAAGGGCAAGGAAATCAACGGCACCTGCGCGGCCTGCCATGGCGACCAGGGCGCCGGCGGCAAGAAGGGTGAATACCCGCGCATCGCCGGTCAGCGCATCAAATATATCGAGAGTCAGTTGAAGAATTTTCGTTCGCGGACCCGGGTGAATATCCCGATGTTCCCCTACACCCAGGAGCGCGAACTCTCGGACCATGACATTCAGGATATTTCCGCCTATCTGGCCGGTATCGAGTTGTCGAACAAGATGCCGACCTACACCGGCAAGGAAGACGCGCTGACCAAATTGCTGATGGCCGAGAGCGTCATGATCATCCCGCGTGCCGAA
>Ga0209262_10000589_pt1 | contig 16032 bp, 16 predicted proteins | sample Lowcelwee11metaG_FD_187171 | JGI IMG/M metagenome (GOLD analysis project Ga0209262, IMG submission 187171) | Freshwater pond sediment microbial communities from the University of Edinburgh, under environmental carbon perturbations - Low... | ecosystem: Environmental > Aquatic > Freshwater >...
CGCCACGTTGTAGTTCACGAGCGTGTGGCCGAAGAGATAGGCCTTGTGCGCCCCCATGCGGAAGCCGCTCGACTTGAAATCCCGGATCACCTCTTCCGGGGAGGTGAACTGCGAAACGTAGTCGAAATAAATGTCGTCCCCCACCCCCTGCGGGGAGGCGGCCAGCAGCAGGATATGGCCGCCCGGCTTCAGCGCCTGCGAGGCCAGGTTCAATCCCTTCTGCGCCTGGTAGAGGCAGATGTCCTTGGGGTAGCCGCCGCAGGAGGCCACCACGATGTCGAACTTGTGCTCTATGGCGACCCCGTAGACCTTGGCGCAGATCTTCGCGCAGGATTCCAGGACCTGTGAAGGTTTTCCGGCGGTCAGGTGCACGGCATTTTTGTCCGCATCCAGGACGAAGTTGACGGCCAGGTCGATTCCGACCATCTCGCCGGCCTCGCTCAGATCTTCGCGCACCGGGTTGCCCTTCAGGTGGCCTACGAATGCGTTGGGTTGGGACATGAGGCTGTGGTTCTTCTCGATGGTCTCCGGGGCGGCGCAGCCGATGACCACCCCCTTGGCACCGCCCGTGAATCCCACGAACTGGTGCGGGTCCACCTGCCCGATCACCACCTTGAAATCGGAATCAGCATAGGCGGCGTTGATGCGCACCGGCGTGTCGCGCGAGGTGGCGCCGTAGTCGCGCATGGCGGCCGCGCGGGCGTCGTGGGCCACCACCCGGCAGCCCCTCGCGATTCCCGCCGGAAGGATTCGTTCGATGGCACCGGCATCCGCCGGTGGGTGCAGGCCGCCACCGATGAACAGGGTGACACGCTCTGCCAGGGGCCCCGGCAGCTTGGCTTCAATGCGACTTAGCAGGTGGGGCAATACCTCCCGGAGCGGGGCAGGGCGGGTCTCATCCGGGACGGCGATGGCCACCGACCCGGGACGGCGCGCGTCGAGGATTGCTTCCAAGGACGGGCAGCCGGTCGGATGGCTCAAGGCCGAATCCAAAGCAGCCTGCACGGATGCGAGCACGGGCGCCCGCAGCGGCTCCAGAATCGAGACGGCAGCCTTTTTGGGGATGCTGACCCTGATCTTGCCTTTGCCGTATTTGAGTTCGACCATTATTTTGATCCTGTTAGACGTTGCAAATCCATGTGCAAAAGGGCGGCCATGCCCGCGTTAAACTTATTTATCTAAAATAATTGGATAAAAAAATACGTAGAGTTGTCCGCCGGAAGATTGTGCCCAAAATTCGGCGCAGTGCCGAATTTTTGCTTGCCTTTTGGGCAGAAAAACCTCAAATTAGCAAAGAGGTGCGAGATGCGCTGGAATGCCGAGACACGCTACAAGATGTTGCTTGAAATCAACAACGCCGTGGTCACCCGGACCAACCGGGAGGACCTCTTCCAGGCGCTGGCCAAAGAGCTCCGCAAGCATTTTGCCTTCGACCGCATGGCGATAAACCTGTACGACGCCAAGAGCCAGTCCATCAGCTATTTCGCCGCCGCCGACGGCGTTCAGCCCGGCGGCGGCCTGACGCGACACAGCCGGCCGCTCGCTGACGGTGCCATCGCCCGCATGGTGGTTCAGTCCCGCCAGCCGACCATCATCGACGACCTGTGCCGCTACACCGACCTGTCGTCCATCGGGGCCATGGTCGAGGCCGGCCTCAACGCCACCATGGCGTTCCCGATGCTGGTGCGCAACCGGATCCTGGGGTCGATCCATTTTTCGTTCCGCAGCGCGCCCGAGCACATCTCGGAACTCACGGAAGTGTTGACCGACGTGTCCCGACAGGTGGCGATCGCCGTCGACAACATGCTGGCCTACACGGAGCTTGAGAAGCTGAACAAGAGCCTGGAGCGCGAAAAGGATTTTCTGCTGCAAAGCAGCGACGACTATCAGCAGGATGAGTTCTTCTACGCCTCGACGGCCATGGCGGGCATCATGAAAACCCTGCAGCAGTCGGCCGACACCGACGCCACGGTGTTGATCACCGGCGAGACCGGCACCGGCAAGGACTACCTGGCCCACTGCATCCACAACCTGAGCGCGCGCCGCAACCACCTGTTCGTCAAGACCAACTGCCCGGCCCTGGCCTCGTCGCTGTTCGAAAGCGAGCTCTTCGGCCACGCCAAAGGCGCGTTCACGGGCGCAAACGACAAGCGCCTCGGCCGCTTCGAGCTGGCGCACGGCGGCACCATTTTCCTGGATGAGATCGCCGAACTCCCGATCGGCCTGCAGGCCAAATTGCTGCACATCCTGCAGGACGGGCAGTTCGAGCGCGTGGGCGACAGCCGGCCCGTGCAGATCGACTGCCGGGTCATTGCCGCCACCAACAAGGATCTGCAGCAGAGCATCCGGACCGGAGCGTTCCGGGAGGATTTGTTTTACCGGCTGAACATTGTTTCGATTCATGTCCCGCCGCTAAGGGAGAGGAAAGAGGATATCCCTTTGCTGATGAAGCAGCTGACTCTGATCCAGGCCCGGCAGATGAACCGTGCGGAGCCGGTCTACAGCGGCCGCGCGCTCGAGCGCTTAATCAGCTACCCATGGCCGGGGAACGTGCGGGAGTTGAAAAACCTCGTCAAACGGCTGGTCATTCTGCGGGCGGGCGACCGGATTTCGGCCGATGACGTCGAAAAAATCCTCGAATCCGCACGACCGCAAGGACAGCGAGTGGCAGACGAAGTGGCCAGCCTAAGGGACAGCGAACGGCAGCACATCATCAAGGCGCTCGCCAAAACCCGCGGGGTGCTCGGGGGCGAGCGGGGCGCCGCTCAGCTCCTGGGCCTGCCGCGCTCCACGATCCAATACCGCATCAAGAAGCTGAACATAAAACCGGACGATTACTTGGGAAAAAGCATCGCCTGAAGGCGATGCTTTTTTTAGGAGTCGCTCTCCTCGATTTTTATCTGCTGTGCCTTGGCTTTCCTGCGCAGCAGGATCCCGCTGACGATCGAAATGACCGTGAGCAGGATGAAGGCGATCGAGATGGGCCGCGTGAAAAAAATCAGCGGTGACCCCTTGGACATCACTATCGACTGCATGAAGGATGTTTCCATCAGCTTGGCCAAAACCGTGGCTAAGACCATGGGCGCGACCGGGAAATCGAACTTGCGCATCAGGTAGCCGATCACGCCGAAGAGCAGGCAGATCCACAGGTCGAAGAAAGAGTGGCGCAGGCTGTACGCGCCGATCAGCGTGAAGACCGCGATCATCGGCCCGAGGATGGGGAAGGGGATCAAGGCCATGCGCGCCCAGACACCCACCAGCGGGAGGTTGAGGACCAGCAGCATCACGTTGCCGATGTACATGCTGGCGATGATGGTCCACAGCAGCGCGGGCTGCTCCTGCATGAGCCTTGGCCCGGGCTGGAGGCCGTACATCAGGAACCCGCCGAGCAGCACCGCCAGGGCGGGGCCCGACGGGATGCCGAAGGCGAAGAGCGGCACGAACCCGCCGCTGGCCGTGGCGTTGTTGGAACCCTCCACGGCGGCCACGGCATCCATGGCGCCGTGTCCGAATTTCTCGGGGTGCTTCGAAAAGCGTTTTTCAAGATCGTAGACCATGAAAGAGGTCACGGCCGGGCTGCACCCCGGGATGAGGCCGGCCAGGAATCCGATGACGCCGGAGCGGGTTGTGGCGGCCCAGGTATCTTTTATGTCCTGCCAGGTGGGCAGCCACTCGATGCGCTTGGCCTCCAGGATGCACTTGGTTTCTTTTTCGGCGTTGGTCAGGATCTCGCTGATGGCGAAAAGCCCCATGATGATGGGCACGAAGTCGATGCCGGCCATGAGCTCCAAGGAGCCGAACGTCAGCCGCGCCACGCCGGTCAGCGGGTCCAGGCCGATCATGGCCGTCAGCAGCCCAAAGAGCGCAGACAGGAGCCCCTTGCCGAGATCCAGTCCCGACAGGCTTACCACCAGGCTGAGGCCGAGAAAGGTCAGGGCGAAGTACTCCGGCGGCCCGAAGGCCAGCGCGGCGCGCGACAGCACCGGTGCGAAGAAAGTGAGGCCGATCACACCCATGGTGCCGGCTGCAAACGAGGCCAGGGCTGATATGCCCAGGGCAGGCCCGCCGCGCCCCTGGAGGTTGAGCTGGTAGCCCTCCATGGCCGTGGGCACTGAGGAGGCTTCGCCGGGGATGTTCACCAGGATCGAGGTCGTCGACCCGCCGTACATGGCTCCGTAGTATATGGCCGCCATCATGATGATGGCAGGGGCCGGGTCCAGATGCGAGGCGAGCGGCAGCAGCATGGCGATGGCCGCCGTCGGCCCCAGGCCCGGCAGCACGCCCACCAGCGTTCCGGCAATGCTGCCGATCAGGGCGAAAAGCAGGTTGTAGGGGGTCAATGCGGCAGCAAAACCGTCCATCAAGGAAGACCATGCTTCCATTGTAACTCCTCAACACGTCGGCATGGACCGGCCTTCTATGAGGCCGGGGCGGAATTAGGACAAGAACTCAAGGGGACCCATGGGCAGGGTCAGTTCGAGCAAGCGGATAAAAACAACATAAACGAAGACGGTCACGCCCGAGGCCCAGGCGACCGCCACCGACAGGCTGTACCGGCCGAAGTACCGAATGAAGCCGGCAACGAACAGGAAGCTGCAAACGAGGAATCCGAGCGGCAGCGAAAGCCCGACATAAATGATGAGGCCTGCAAGGGCGATCGACCAGAGTCTCCACCCCCGGCTGTCGGGCCAGTCGATGGTTTTGCCCGTGCGTCTATCCATCCGCCCTGCAACGGCGAGCAATCCACCACCGAGGAACAGGAGCACCCCAATCAGCACGGGAAACGTGCGGGGGTGCAATTGCCCCCCCGCACCTTCGTCGATCGATGTCGAGGCCCAGGCCGCCGCGAGGCCTAAAAGGGCCAGGAAGACGCCGCAGGCGATGTTGCCGGATCGTTTGGTCTTAAGCACAACGCGGCCCCCGCTTTATTTCTTGATGTCCTTGACGATGTCCTTGTAGATCGCCGTCATCTTCTCGATGTGGGCCTTGCTCTCCTGATGGCCCAGCGCCAGGGGCACGAAGCCCTCTTTTTTCATCTGCTCCTGGATGGCGGGGTCTTTGGCGATCTGCAGGAAGGCCGCTTCGAGCTTCTTGACGATGGTGTCCGGGGTTTTCGGCGGCAGACCGATGCCGCGGTCGATGGATTCGACCAAATCGACGCCCGATTCCTTGAACGTGGGGGTGCCTGGGAATCCGAAGAACCGGCTGTCGTCGGCCACGGCCAGCACCCGGATCGAATCGGCGTGTTTCACCAGGTCGTCCGAATTGCCGAAGATGGCGTTGACGTGACCGCCCAGGAAGGCCGTGATCTGCGGCGCAGCGCCGGTGAAGGGAACGTAATTGAACTTGGTTCCGGCCATCTTCTGCAGACGCAGGGTGGCCACGTGGTGGCCGGAGAACGTGCCGGAGCCGCCGATGCTGATGTCACCGGGCTTGTCCTTGGCCGCGGCCAGGAATTCCTTGATGTCCTTGTAGGGGCTGGTCTTCAGCACGGCCAGGGCCAGCGGCGTGCGCTGGAAAATGGCCACGGGCACGATCTGTTCGGTCGTGTAGCCGGTCTGCTGCTGCAAGGGCTGCAGGATGATGTGGGGGATGTTGATCCCGGCCATCAGGTAGCCGTCCGGCTGGGAGCGGACGAGTTCGCTCCAGCCCAGGGCGCCGCCGCCGCCGACCTTGTAGTCGACGATGACCTTCTGGCCGAGGCTTTTTTCGAGGATGGGCTGCTGCCTGCGGGCCTCGCGGTCGGACTGTCCGCCCGGGTCGAAGGTCACCAGGTAGGTGATCGACTTGGTAGGATACGGTTTCTCCTGAGCGAAGACTGAACCTCCCGGCCCTGCAACCAAGGCCAGCCCGACCAGCAAAATCATGAGAAGAGACCATTTCGAAAGACGCATGCTGATTTCTCCCTTCCTAAAAGTTATGAGATATTTCAAATTTCCATCACGACTGCCGCAACTAAAAGCAAAACCACTGCCATGAGCGCATAAAAAATAACCAATTGGAATTAAAACCAAATTATTATGGGGTGCCGGCTACGTTATTCGATTTTGCCCAATATTGGTCAGTATGCCGAATATGCGGCTCTTGAATTTTAGGGATGTTCCTTCTGGGGGGCAACAAGGTTCAACCGCCGCCGACGGGCGGAAAGATGCCCACTCGTTCGCCGCCCTCCAGCCGCGAAGAAAGCTCGGCTTTTGTGCCATCGATGAATATCAACTTGGCTTTTTCTGTCGGCAGATTGAGTCGGAGGAGAAGATCCTGGACGGTCATGCCTGAAGATATGGGATATGCCTCACCCTCGGTGGGCCTGAACATCTGAAGCGTGGCGTAAAGCTTGAGTTGGATATGCGGCATGTGGTTTTCTGTTTGAATTCGTCACGGGCTGATGTATTAATGCCGGCCTGCACCTTGATGAAACGCGTGCCGCATGGCATGGGTTCGTCTGATCATGTCGCAGTATGGGTAAACTAGATTCAACGGGCATAAAAGTCAAGAGCGGCCAGGGCCGCTTTTTTCGTATGGCCGGCGGCCACAATCACCCATGTGAAGCCGGCGGTTATCTAAATTGAGTTTTCATCTCGATTGGGGTAGGATCTGAAGGAGTCTGCAGCAAAATCATTTCGGAACGGGGGCATGCATGTCGTTTGGTTTTAAGAGCGCCCTGGTGACCGGCGGGGCCGGGTTCATCGGGTCTCATCTCGTCGAAGCCCTGGTGGCCGGCGGGTGCCGGGTCACGGTTCTGGACGATCTTTCCAGCGGCCGGGAACCGAACCTGGCGCCGGTGGCCGGCCGCATCACCCTCATCCGCGGCAGCATCTGCGACCGCGGGATCGTTGAGAAAGCGGCGGCCGGCTGTGAGGTTGTCTTTCATCTGGCCGCGGTGGTCTCCGTGCCCAAGACCGTCGATGACCCCCTGGGATCCGCGGCGGTGAATGAAACCGGCTCCTTGAACGTGCTCGAGGGGGCGCGGGGCGCCCGGGCGCGGCGGGTGGTTTTTGCCAGCTCGAGCGCCGTGTACGGGGACGATCCCGCTCTGCCCAAGCGCGAGGACATGCCGCCCAAACCCCTGACCCCCTATGCCGTGCAAAAGCTCGTCGTGGAATACTACCTGCGCGTTTATCAGTCGCTCTATGGCCTGGAAACCGTGGGCTTGCGCTTTTTCAATGTGTTCGGGCCCCGGCAGGATCCCTCGTCGCCCTATTCGGGGGTCATTTCCATTTTCATGAACAAGGCGTTGAAAGGCGAGTCTCCCCTGATTTACGGCGACGGCCGCCACAGTCGGGATTTTGTTTTCGTGGAGGATGTGGTTCAGGCGTTGATCTCGGCGGCGAAATCCTCTTCCGCTCCGGGCAAGGTGTTCAACGTCGGCACAGGGAAGTCACTGACGGTAAGCGGGTTGTGGGAAATGATCGCGGCCCTGTCCGGCTCCGGGGCAAAACCCGTCAACCAGCCTCCGCGGCCCGGGGACATTCCGCATTCCCTGTCCGCCATTGATGCCGCGGCCGCGGATCTGGGGTTTCTTCCACGGGTGAGCTTGGAGAGTGGGCTGAGATTGACACTGGACTGGTACCGAGGTTCTACCCCAGCCATACGAAAGCGTCCGGAAGAGACAAGGAGCCAAGATGAAGTTTGAATATATAAATGTTCTTGTAACGGGTGCGGCCGGGTTCATCGGTTTTCAGCTTTCGAAACGGTTGCTGGACAACGGAATCAACGTGGTCGGGCTCGATAATATGAACCCGTACTACAGCGTCAAACTGAAAGAGGACCGCCTGGCGCAGCTCGAAGGGCATCCTCGCTTCACCTTCGCCCGTCTCGATCTGGCCGATCGCGCGGGCATGGAGAGGCTTTTCGCCGCCCACCGTTTCGACGTGGTGGTAAACCTGGCCGCCCAGGCGGGCGTGCGCTACTCCCTCAAGAATCCCCAGGCTTACATCGAAGCGAACATCGTCGGCTTTACCAACATCCTGGAAGGCTGCCGGCATCACGGTGTGAAGCATCTGGTGTTCGCCTCTTCGAGTTCGGTCTACGGCGCCAACACGAAGATGCCGTTTTCGGTGCACGACAACGTCGATCACCCGGTGTCCCTTTACGCCGCCAGCAAAAAGGCCAACGAGCTCATGGCCCACACCTACAGCCATCTTTACGGGCTCTCCTGCACCGGGCTGCGGTTCTTCACGGTCTACGGGCCTTGGGGGCGGCCGGACATGGCGTTGTTTCTTTTCACCGACGCCATGTTGAAGGGACGGCCGATCCAGGTCTTCAACCACGGCCGCATGCAGCGCGATTTCACCTACATCGACGACATCGTCGAGGGGGTCGTCCGCGTCATGGGGCGTCTGCCCGCGCCCAACCCGGCCTGGAGCGGCGACCGGCCGGATCCCGGCACATCCTACGCGCCATACAGGATCTACAACATCGGCAACAACCAGCCGGTGGAGCTCAACCACTTCATCGAGACCATCGAGGACGTCCTCGGCCTAAAGGCCAGGAAGGACTACCTGGACATGCAGCCCGGCGATGTGCCGGCCACCTATGCCGACGTGGATGACCTGATGGCCGATGTGGGGTTCAAGCCGGCCACCCCCATCCGGACGGGCATCGAGCGGTTCATTGACTGGTACAAGGGCTATTACGCCGTCGCCTGACGGTCGGTTATCGGGCTCGCCTTGGTCGCACCGCCGGCGGGGGCGGAAGAATCGAACTCCTTCCGATGTTTGCGATTGACAGGAAATTCCGACTTCTACTATTATCTTTATCTCATATTTTTGCCTCCGGCTCAGGCTGGACTGGTTGACGCGACGTTATCAAAAAGGAGAGGAGGATCATCGATGACTTCACAGGTGCCTAAAAACGGAATACGGCCGAACCCGGTGGGTGACTGGCCGAAGATAGACCCCACCGCATTCGTGGACCCTAGTGCGCAAATCATGGGGAACGTGGTCATCGGCCCCCGCGTCTACGTGGGGCCGCTTTCGGTCATCCGGGCCGATGAAATGGACGAAAAGGGCAAGGTGCACCCGGTGATCATCGAGGAAGACGCCTGCGTCCAGGACGGAGTGGTCATCCACGGCCGTGCCGGCACCGTGCTCGCGATCGGGCCGCGCTGCAACATCTCCCACGGGGTCGTCGTGCACGGCCCCGCCACCATCAAGGCGGATTCCTTCGTTGCGATCCGTGCGGTCGTTTACGATTCGATTCTCGAGGAATCCGTATGGGTGGGCGTTGGGTCGGTCGTCATGCGCACCACGGTGCCGGCCAACACGTGGATCCCCGCGGGTTCCATCATCCGGTCGGACCATGACACCAAACAGTTCCGGCTGATAGACCTGAAGGAAGAGAAATACAAGAAGGGCGTTTACGATGCCAGTGCCTCGCTGCGGGACGGCTACCTAAAGCTCTACAACAAATAAAAAAAAATCGGGCGCCTTTGCAGGCGCCCGATTTTTTTCATCTCGATCCTGTCTGTCGAATCCTCAGGGGATAATCCCCATTCCTTGCAACACCGAGAGCATGATGGCCGCGGCCATGACCGAGCCGCACTGGCCGCCCGTGTTGGCGCCCACCGCGTGCATCAGCAGGAAGTTGAACTTGTTGTATTTCAGGCCTTCCTTCTGAACGACCCGCGCCGCCATCGGGTACGCGGAAATTCCTGCCGCGCCGATCAGCGGGTTGATCTTGCCGCCGGTAGCGATATTCATGATCTTGCCGAACCCCACCCCGCATATCGTGTCGAGGCATATGGCCACAAAACCGAACGCCAAAATCATAAGCGTCTGGGGGTTCAGGAAGGCCCGGCCTTCCATGGTGGCGCCGATGGAGATCCCGAGGAAGAGCGTCACCACGTTGGCGATCTCGTTCTCGGAGGCCTTGGTCAGCCGACTGACCACCCCGCATTCCTTCATGAGGTTGCCGAGCATGATCGTCGCCAGCAGCGGAAGTCCTTTCGGGGCGATGAGGCCGCCAAAGATGGTCACGACGATCGGGAAGACGATTTTGGTCTCCCTGGAAGCCGGGGTCGTCGTGGACAACTCCGACATGTTGATCTTGCGTTCCTTTTCCGTCGTCATGAGTCTCATGAGCGGCGGCTGGATGATCGGTACGAGCGACATGTATGAGTATGCCGCCACCGATACGGCCCCGAGAAGGTGGGGGGCGAATTTAGAGGTCACGTAAATCGCCGTCGGGCCGTCGCAGGCACCGATGACACCGATGGCCACGGCATCCAGCTTGTCAAAGCCGAAGAGCAATGCGAGGCCGATGGTGAGGAAGATTCCGAACTGTCCGGCCGCGCCCAATAGAAAGATCTTCGGGTTTTCCAGCAACGGCCCGAAATCCGTCATGGCGCCGATGCCGATGAAGATGAGCAGAGGGAACAACTCGTTCGCCACCCCCATGTTGTAGATGACCCTGAGGAAGCCCTCTTCCGCCATTAAATCCGCCAGAGGGATGTTGGTGATGATGGCCCCGAACCCGATCGGAACCAGCAGCAGGGGCTCAACGTCCTTCTGGATCCCCAGATAGAGAAAAAGGCAACCGACGGCAATCATCACGGGGTTGGACCAGTGGAGGTGAGCGAAACTCGCCGTCAGACCGCTCAACCCGTTCACAATCGCTTCAAACATGGCGTGACCTCGCTTTCAAGTACCCCTATTTGGACGCTTCCTTGAGCGGAAAGATCTTTTTTAGAAGCCCCATGATCAGTGCGAGCAGCGTCAAGGCTACCAGCGTGCCTCCCATTCCGACGACCATCATGGTAATTCCGAATGTCCAGTTATCCATTGCTACCTCCCTGGGGACGCGTAGTTGCAGCGACTCCTGCATCACGAAAAGACTCCCTAATACCACCCCGGAGTTGAGGTATCAACAAAAAAATGGTCATATTTTGAGGGTATCGGAATTGACATCCGATCGGCATGCATATTAGAAACAGATAACGATCGCGGATGCCGTCATAAACTCTTCAAAAGGGAGGCGGGCGATGCAGCTGCGGCAAGCGGATCTTTTCGTGGGGCTGAACCCCGTCATTCTGAAGGCGATCATGGCGGCCGGGACCCGGCACGCGTACGCGGCGGGAGAATTCGTCTACCGCCGGGATGATCCGGCTGTTTTTCTCTGCATCCTCATGGAGGGCGACATCCGGCTGCGGTTGGGGGATGACGGGGCCGAGCTGTTTACCGTCGCCGCTCTCGGCGAGGTCTTCGGATGGTCGAGCCTGATCGGGCGTGAACGCCACACGGTGTCGGCCGTCTGCCGCCGGCCGAGCGCCGTTCTGAAAATGAGCAAACACCGCCTGATCACGATTTTCGAAGACGACCCGGAGAGCGGCCTCATCTTTTACAAGCAGTTGGCCCGGGCGCTGGGAAACCGTTTGCTGCAGATCTATGACACCGTGTCCGAGTGCGGCCGGGCCGCTGCAGAACCTGCAGAGTGAGTCCACCCATGGAGATGTCAGCCATCCAAAAGGTTCTGGAGGAGTGCGAGTTTTTCAAGGGCTTCGACCGGACACAGGCCGAGTGCATCGCCCCTATCTGCCGGGTCTGCCGCTACGAGGCCGGTGAGAGTGTCTACCAGCAGGGCGGCCTCGGCGAAGACCTGTACATCGTGGCCGAGGGCCAAGTCGTCCTGGAGCGGGCCGTCAGTGTCGGGCCCCGACGGGGCAGTGTGGCGGTCGCGATGCTGGGGAAGGGCAAAATTTTCGGGGGCTGGTCGACCCTGCTGAACGAACGGCACACCCTCATGCTGTCGGCCGTCTGCCGGAAGCCCGCGGTGCTGGTGGTGCTCAAAGGGTCTGAGCTGAGGCGCCTGATGACCGGCGATATCCAGCTCGGCTTCGCCGTTCTGGAGCGGTTGTGTTTTCTGCTGCGGGAAAGGCTTCAGCTCGCCCTCGGCGCGATCGAGACCCTATGATGGCTGCGAACAAACCCCACTATTTGCGTTTGGCTTTGTTTGGTTGACGCCGCCGGATGGATGTGCCCTCCATAAACGTCCACGAGCGTCCGGGTCTGAGCGCAGAAGAGTCGGCCACGCTCGACGAGTTGAAGTCCCGGCTGCATGCCATGGGCCAGGCGCGTGGCAAGCTTATTCCGATGCTGCAGCTCGTTCAGGACACCCTGTCCTATCTGCCGCCGGCGGCGATCGGGCTGGTGGCCGAGCACCTGGAGATAACCGCTTCCGAAGTGTACGGGGTTGCCACGTTTTACAACCAGTTTCGTTTCACCCCCCCCGGCAGGCATCCCATTAAAGTGTGTCTGGGGACGGCCTGCCACGTGAAGGGCGGGGAGATCATTCTTGAAAATTTCGAGCGCAAGCTGGAAATCAAGGAAGGCCAGACCACCGCCGATCGCGAATTCAGCATCGACCGGGTGGCCTGCGTGGGCTGCTGCGCTCTGGCGCCCGTAGCCCTCGTCGGGGAGATTCTCTGCGGCAAAATGCAGCCCAGCAAGGTGGAGGGCATCGTCCTGAAAGTCCGGATCGAAAAGGAAAAACAGCAGCGCGCAAAAGACCCGCATGAGCCCAGCCCCCCATCAGATATTCAGCCGCCTCAAGGATGAAGCGGACCGGCGGCGCAGGGAGTTCGCCGACGCGCCGGTTCCGAAAATCCACATTGGCATGGCCACCTGCGGCATCGCCGCCGGCGCCCAGGAGACCAAGGCCGCCTTTGAAGAGGCCCTGGTCCAATTGGGAATCACGGCGCGGATCCACACCGTGGGCTGCTGCGGTCACTGCTATGCCGAGCCCGTGGTCATCATCGACCACCCCGAATCCGGCTTCCCGCCCATCTTTTACCCGGAGGTCAGCGCCGGCAAAGCCGGCATGCTGGCCAAGCTGTTTCTCAAGGAGGGGGACCCGCGGTTGGAGCACATCCTGGGCGCCACGGCCGCCAACGATCTCATCCCCTCGGTCATGGAATTTCCGCGCTTCAACCTGGAAACGCGCCTGATCCTGGAGCGCTGCGGCCGCATCGACCCCGAGGACATCCACGACTACATCGCCGAGGGCGGTTATGCGACCCTGGCGGATGTGCTGGAGCGGAGCCCGGCCGGCATCATTGAAGCCATCGCGGCCTCAGGCCTGCGTGGGCGCGGCGGAGCCGGCTTTCCGACGGGTCGCAAATGGGCACTCGCACGCGAAGCAAAGGGACCTGAGAAAGTCGTCATCTGCAACGCCGATGAGGGCGACCCCGGCGCCTACATGGACCGCACCCTCCTTGAAAGCAACCCCCATCAGATCATCGAGGGGATGATAACCTGCGGCCACGCGGTCGGCGCCGGCAGGGGGATCGTCTATGTCCGGTCCGAATACCCCCTGGCGGTGCGCACCATCACTCACGCCATCCACCAGGCCAGGGGCCTTGGGCTGCTGGGCCAGGGGGTCCTGGGGTCTTCGCTTGATTTCGACATCGAGGTGTTCCAGGGATCCGGGGCCTTTGTCTGCGGCGAGGAAACGGCCCTGATCCGGTCGATCGAAGGTTTCCGCGGGATGCCCGCCCCCCGACCGCCGTATCCGGCGGAAAACGGCCTCAACGGCCGGCCCACGGTGATCAACAACGTGAAGACGTTTGCCGCCGTGCCGCCCATCTTGCAGAACGGGTCCGACTGGTTCCGCCGGATCGGCACCGGGGCGAGCCCGGGGACGGCTGTTTTTTCTGTAGTCGGCAGCGTGGTCCACCCCGGCCTGGTGGAAGTCCCGATGGGGACATCCCTGCGGACGCTCATTTTCGACATCTGCGGCGGCATCCCCAAGAAAAAGAAATTCAAGGCGGTCCAGATCGGCGGGCCCTCTGGCGGCTATCTTTCGGAGTCGCATCTCGACACGCCCATTGATTTCGATTCACTGGCGCAGGCCGGCGCCATGATGGGCTCCGGCGGCATGGTCGTCATGGACGAAGACGCCTGCCTGGTGGACGTGTCGCGGTTTTTTCTGGACTTCACCCGGAAAGAGTCCTGCGGCAAATGCACCTTCTGCCGCATCGGGACCCATCAGCTGCTCGGGCTGTTGAAGCGCCTGACCGAGGGCCAGGGCCGCGAGGGCGACCTGGAGCGGCTGCAGCGGTTGAGCGAGGATGTGAAGAACGGCTCCCTGTGCGGCCTGGGGAAGACGGCCCCCAATCCCGTGCTGACCTCCCTGCGGTATTTCTTCGATGACTACGAGGCCCACGTGAAGGAAAAGCGTTGCCCGGGAAAGATGTGCCGGCCGCTGATTGCTTACTACATCGATCTTGAGAAGTGCGCCCGGGGCTGCAACGCCTGCGAGGGCTGCTGCCCGGTGGACGCGGTCTTCATCACCCGCGACCGCAAGCGCGGAATCGACCAGAGCAAGTGTGTGAAGTGCGGGGAGTGCGTGGTGGCCTGCCCGCCGGAGTACGACGCGGTCAAGCGCGTGTCGCCGCCGCAGCTGGCGCCCGTCTTGGAGCGGCCGCCCACAGATGAAAAGAGTGCGGAGTCCGAGCCTGCTCCGCCGAAGTAGCTTTGGCTACGAGGGCCGGGAGCTGAAAGCTCAAAGAAATAACTGCGATGATGTCAGAGAAAATACGCATAGAGGTAGACAGGCGGATCCTTGATGTCGAGCCGGGCGCCAACCTGCTTGGCGCCTGCTTGGCCAACGGCATTTACGTTCCTCACTTGTGTTATGTGGAAAACATGAAGCCGGCAGCGGCTTCATGCCGGTTGTGCTTTGTAGACATCGAGGGGAGAAAGGAGGCGGTGGCTGCCTGCTCGGTGACGGTCGAATCCTCCCTGGTGGTCGACACCGGCTCGCCGGCCGTGCGTCGGCTGCAGAAGGCGGGGTTGCAACTGCTTTTGTCCGTGCACCGGGTGGCCTGCAAAAACTGCCCCGCCCATCGCCGCTGCGACCTGCAGCGGATCGCGAAATTTCTGAAGGTCGGGTTGATTCCTGGAAACCTCGATCGGTACTTGAAGGAACCGGAGGTCGACTCGACCCATCCCTGCCTGAATTACTACCCCAACCGGTGTGTGCTCTGCGGCCGGTGCGTGCACGTGTGCCGCGGGCAGCACCGCGACGTGATTCTGACCTTCGCCAAGCGCGGCTTCGACACGGTGGTAGGGAGCTACGGCATTTCCTCCACCTCCTCTCATTCCTGCGGCGGCTGCCGCGCCTGCGTGGATGTCTGTCCCGTGGCGGCGCTGCTGCCGAAGCACCCGTAGCTGGCGCCGAAACAGGCCGCCTATATCAGGACCTCAACTCCGTATTGATCAAAGCGTTTATCTGCCGATCATGGATCTTGGATAGCGTGAGCTGCGCCGTCAGCGCACCGATGGTCGCCATGAGCATATCCCACTGGGCGTCCCAGATGTCCCCCTGGGTTCCCAGGAAGGAATCCGCCGTCTCCCCGCCGATCACTGCCGTCCACCACTCGATGAATTCGTAAAAGGCACTCATCGCCAGGCACACGCACACCACCAGAAAGCAGAGCCACTTTCCCGGGCGCAGGGGGGAGGTGCGCAGCAGGACCTCGCGCGACAGGATGGCCGGGATGAATCCCTGGGCGAAGTGCCCCACGCGGTCGTAATGGTTGCGGCTGAGGTCGAGCAGGTCCTGCGCCCAGAACCCGGGCGGCACGAGGGCATAGGTGTAATGCGCGCCGAGCATCAGGATGAGCGCGTGGATGAAGACCAGACGATAGGACAGGGGCGTCAGCGGAAAACGTCGATAGGTGGCCATCAGGATCGGGACACCGATCAAGATGGGAAAGACCTCGAGCACCCAGGTCAGGAAATCATGGGGACGGACGGCCGAGACGATCAGCGCCAGTGCCCCCACAGCCAACAGAATCCAAGGTTCACGCCGGTTCATGGTCAGTCCCCCTCTGAAAAGAAGGCGTTTGGGAAGGATCCCGACTAAAATACAAAACCCGCCTTGCCGGGCGGGTCTTGTATTTTAAAGTGGTGCGCCCGGCTGGACTTGAACCAGCGGCTTTCAGCTCCGGAGGCTGACGCTCTATCCCCTGAGCTACGGGCGCGTTTAATAACAACGACACCCGAAACCAATAATGGAAGCGGGCACCTTAGT
>Ga0209262_10000591_pt1 | contig 15984 bp, 16 predicted proteins | sample Lowcelwee11metaG_FD_187171 | JGI IMG/M metagenome (GOLD analysis project Ga0209262, IMG submission 187171) | Freshwater pond sediment microbial communities from the University of Edinburgh, under environmental carbon perturbations - Low... | ecosystem: Environmental > Aquatic > Freshwater >...
GTCATAGGCCCACTTCAGCCATATGCTTCCCCAGGTGAATCCGCCTCCGAAAGAAGCAAGAATGAGATTATCCCCCTTTTTGAGTTTGTGTTCGAACTCCCATATGCAGAGAGGTATGGTTGCAGCTGTTGTGTTCCCGTAGTGCTGAATGTTGATCATCACCTTTTCAGGAGGGAGACCCATCCTGCGTCCGGTGGCGTCAATTATTCTGAGGTTTGCCTGGTGGGGAACAAGCCATGCGATGTCTTCAGGTCTGAGATTGTTTTTTTCCATGATCTCTGCCGCCACGTCTGCCATATTTGAGACTGCAAACTTAAAGACTGACTGACCCTCCTGGTAGACAAAGTGTTCCCGTGCGCTGACCGTTTCATGTGATGCAGGCTTCAGTGAACCGCCAGCCTTCATGTGCAGGTATTTTCTCCCTGAACCGTCAACCTTGAAAATATGGTCCATGATCCCGTACTCCTCTTCAGTCGGTTCGAGCAGCACAGCACCGCCGGCGTCGCCAAACAGTGTACAGGTGGTTCTGTCAGTATAATCTGTTATTGACGACATCTTGTCGGCCCCGACGACAATAACTTTTTTGTATCTGCCTGTCTCCACGTAGGCGGAGGCTGTCTCCAGGGCAAAGAGAAAGCCTGAGCAGGCGGCGTTCATGTCAAAGCTAAACGCGTTTTTTATGCCTGCTTTATCGGAGATGATATTTGCTGTTGCCGGGAAGAGCATGTCAGGAGTGACTGTGGCACAGATGAGAAGGTCTATTTCATCTGCCGGTGTATTTGTCTTTTCAAGCAGGCCTCTGACAGCCTGTTCACCCAGATCGGATGTTGCCTTCCCCTCGCCTTTCAGGATCCTTCTCTCCTTTATACCCACACGCTGCATTATCCACTCATCAGTGGTCTCAACCATCGTTGAAAGCTCACTGTTGGTGAGACGGTATTCCGGAACCCATCCGTTGATACCTGTTATTGCAGCTCTTATTTTTGTCATGCTCCGACAGCCTCTTTGATCTTTCTGGCGAGGTCAGCGTGCACCACATCCCTTGTCTGAAGTATCATGCTGGTGATTGCCTTCCTTTTTGAAATGCCATGACCGACAACGACATTCGCATTGATGCCTACTACGGGTGTCCCTCCGAAAACCTCGAAGTTCAGCCTGTCAAAAAAGTCATCGCTGATGCCCTTTGCCTTTGAGATCAGATAAAATTTCTCAGCCATTTTGAGTACAATATTGCCTACGAAACCGTCACAGACGATGACGTCTGTCATCTCTCCGGTAAAGAGGTCATGGCCTTCGATATTGCCTTTGAAGTTTACTTCAGGGCTTTCGCGGAGAAGCTCGAACGCTGCCTTTACTGTTGAGGAGCCTTTTGAATCTTCTTTTCCAATGTTCAGTAACCCGACGACGGGGTTCTCAATGCCAAGGACGTATTTTGCATAGACGCTGCCCAGAATCCCGTACTGTAGCAGGACATCGGGTTTGGCATCCGGATTAATTCCAACGTCAAGTATTATGGATGTTCTCCCGCTTACGTCAGGGATGAAAGCTGTAAGTGCCGGCCTGAAGACGCCTGGTATAACGTTAACTGTATAGCTTGCGCCAACCATCATTGCCCCGGTGTTGCCTGCGCTGGCGAAGCCGTCTATCAGTCCGCTCTTAAGCATACCGAAGCCGACAGCTATGGATGAATCTCTTTTCTGAGAAAAGGCTTTTGCGGGGTGATCAGACATTTCAATCACCTGTGTGGTGGGAACGATTTCGAAAAGAGAAGGTTCCACCTCCATGGAGGCCAGTTTTTCCCTTATAGTGCGATTATCGCCTATAAGTACCAGCCTGTCGCCGGCCGGGAGCTGGCCGAGGGCATCAACAGCGCCCTCAATGACAGCATCAGGGGCATAGTCACCCCCCATGGCATCCAGTCCTATATTCATTGCCTTACTTTTTTGGCACGTGTGACAGGTCAGGCTGTCGCCTTCTTCTCTACGGCAAGCTTGCCTCTGTAGTATCCGCACTCAGGGCATACCCTGTGATACAGATGAGCTGATCCGCAGTTGGAACATGCGGCTACTGTAGGAACGACAGCTTTGTCATGCGTTCTCCTCTTATCCCTTCTGGTACTTGAGTGTCTGTGTTTTGGATTTGGCATCGCAGTAATGTATTGTGTTTAATTATTTTCTGTCAGTTTTTTAAGCACATCCCAGCGCGGGTCTGATTTATCTTCACCTGCAATAAGATGTTCTTCAAGTTTCCTGATCATTTCCGGGTCACATGTTGAGCGCCCCAGTTTGTCATCAGGATGAATTCGCTTTAAAGGTAACGCAAGATGGATGTATTCATAGAAAAACTGACTTAAATCTATTTCATGTTCATCAAGCGGCATCGTAATCATATCCGGATCTGTTTCCTCCCATTCTTTTCCCTGTCTTACAAACAGCCTGTTTTCACATGACAGCGGCAGATAAAATTTCTCCAGGCATCTGTCACACATAACCTCGGCATTCCCTTTTATGACAATGTCAAGCTGCAGATGTGTGGAGCACTTCTCAAGCATCACCTCAGCCGTAAGCTCTCCCTTCCTGATCTCAGTCCCTTCAAAAGCCTCAAAGAAGTCGTTGCCTAAAGTAAACCCGTAGGTATGTCTGCCTTCTTTAAGACCGGCCAATGGTATGGAATACAATCCGGTCATCTCCATTTTTTCGGTCTGCAAAATTATAAATCCTCTTCCAATAAAAAAAATTATCAACAAAAAAGTAACATCCCCGACTTTCTTCGCCACCCGCCGGAATAATTCCGTTGTCTGCCGGAAATGACTGGTTTGGCCTGGCATGTATGTAATAATTTTGAAGCGTCATAACATTTTAAAGTCATGAAAGAAAAGAACAATCCTTTTAACGGTATAGCCAAACTGCTCATCTCGCTCGGACTGGTAATGATAGTGGCAAAGCTTGATTTGCTAAAGATCGGATCGCTCTCCGACTATTTTACATGGGAAATGCTGCTTATCTTTTTCGGCGTGTTCAATCTGTTGAATCTCGACCTGGTTTTCAGCCTGCTTCTTTTCGCGGCAGGGTTCTGGTTCCTGATGCCTGAGATGAGTATACAGCTCTCTCCGGTCTATAAGGAAATTTACTGGCCGGCGGTATTGGTCCTTTCCGGCATCGCATTTATGATAAGGCCATTTACAAAAAGTCTGAAATAATTCACCACCAAACAACTACTCAAATGGAAAACGAAACAAACAAACCGGCAAAAAATCCTGCTGAAACCTCCAACAGGTTCATAATAGGAATTTTACTCATTATTGCAGGGTTTATCCTGATTCTCAGAAAGACCACCGTGCTTCCTGAACCTCTTGATCATTTTATTGATGACATCATCTTCAGCTGGCAGATGCTGTTGATAGTTATCGGCGTGATCACCCTTGCAGGGTCGGATAACAAGACTCCCGGCATAGTGCTTATTTCAGTCGGTGGTTTTTTCATGATCCCGGAACTTTTCACCGATTTCTTCAGGTCGTTCAACTTCTTCTGGCCGGCATTATTTATCGTGATAGGTGTTGTACTGCTGATAAATTCCAAACGTCTTGTGAAGACCCTGAACTATACCAGCGGAAGCAAGGCCGATATGATCGATTATGTCAATATCTTCAGCGGTGCTGAACGGCAGCTTATTACGAATAATTTCCTCGGAGGCAAGGTCACCTCAATATTCGGCGGCGGTGAAGTTGACCTTACAAGATCATCGCTGGCTCCCGGGGATAATGTAATCGAAATTACATGTATATTTGGAGGTACGACTCTCATCATTCCCGAAAACTGGAATGTCATTCTTAATGTCACACCCATTCTCGGAGGGTTCTCAGACAGCCGCAGGATAGGCAGTGATGTCATCAAGGACACTACAAGATCGCTGACGATACAGGGGACTGTGATTTTCGGGGGAGGTGAGCTTAAAAGCCATAAATAAAATATGAAGCATCCTATACTGGAAGACCGGTCAAGGGTACTGATATGGTGTCTGGCCTGGGTTATTTTAGCCGCTGGCCAGGCATCTGTTATTCATTTCATATATGGCAGCAACATAGATATCGCAATAGCTGACGGCATTATTTCCATGTTTCTTTACGGCCTGGTTGGGCTCAGCATCTGGTTCCCGGTCAGGTATCTGCTCCGAAGCAACAACAAGGTTTTATCGACGATCATTAATGTCATCCTGACCGGATCTGTAACAATTGTCCTGTGGCTTCTCGCTACAAGGTTACTGGTCAGGGCTGTTGTCAGCGAGAAGGAAGATTATGACCTGTTCTGGCATACGGTACTGATATTCCGGGTCGCTGCCGGTGTACTTATCTTCTTTGTGGTCACCCTGATTTATTACCTGTACCTGAGCGCCACACAGCTTGCGGAGAAAGCGTCACGACAGGCACAGCTTGAGGCACAGGTGCGCGAGGGAGAGCTGAAGATGCTGCGTGCACAGATAAACCCTCATTTCCTTTTCAACAGTCTCAATTCAATGAGCTCACTGACTCTGACAGACCCTATGAAAGCGCGTGAAATGATTTTGAAACTGTCTGATTTCATGCGGTATTCACTTTCATCACGTACCGAGCAGCCGGTGACACTGCAGAGTGAAATGGAGAGTCTCCGTCTTTATCTTGAGATTGAGAAAGTCAGATTCGGCGAACGACTGATAATTGAGGAAGATATTCAGCCTGAGTGTCTTACGGCACTATTGCCGGGGATGCTCCTCCAGCCTCTCTATGAAAACGCTGTCAAGCACGGCGTATATGAATCAACTGAGACGGTGGTGATCAGAACCACTGCCCGGAAGGAAAGCGGTTTCGTAGTAATATCCGTCTCCAACAATATTGACCCGGAATCAGTGGTAACACGCAAGGGCGCAGGCATAGGACTGGTAAATGTGCGTTCAAGGCTTGAACTTTTCTACGGCGAGAAGGCCGAACTTGAAGTGGACCGCAAGGATGACAGCTTCAAGGTGGTGGTGAAATTTCCTTACGAAAAACATAAACTCAATAATACGGCATGAAAAATATTAGGGTTCTGATCATTGAAGATGAAACACCTGCCCGGGAGCTGATAAAGTACATGCTGAAAGATCATCCCGGGATAGAGGTGGTAGGTGAATGTGCTGACGGCTTCTGCGGGGCAAGGGAGATAAAGGAAAAACGCCCTGATCTGATCTTTCTTGATATCCAGATGCCCAAGCTCACAGGTTTTGAGCTCCTGGAGGTCCTCGATGAAAAGCCCGAGGTGATCTTTACAACAGCCTTCGACCAATATGCCATCAGGGCTTTTGAACTCAATGCAGTTGATTATCTTCTCAAGCCTTACTCAAAAGAACGTTTTGACAGTGCCCTTGCTAAAGCCGTGAGCAGGATAGGCAAAGAGACTCAGGAGCCTGACAAGGTGGAAAAGCTTGTTACTGCAGTAACTGAAGCAGAAGGTTATCTGACAAGGATCGTCTTCAGGAAGGGGGCCGGCATTAAGATAATTCCGCTGAACCTGATAACGTATCTTGCATCGGAAGACGATTATGTGATGATTTATTACAGCGAAGGCAAGGCGCTTAAGCCCAAGACAATGAAATACTATGAAGACCACCTCCCGCCCAGCCTTTTCATGAGAGTGCACAGGTCCTATATGGTGAACATTGAGCAGATTACGCGCCTGGAACCTTACAGCAAGGATAATTATGTTGCTGTTCTTAAATCGGGAGAGAAGATACCCGTCAGTCGTACCGGGTATAAAATGCTAAGGGAAAAACTGAATTTTTAATCTCTCACCTTCAGCCTGTTGCATCGCGGAGCCCTGCTAAACCATCGCCCTGCCAGCCAGTATCTTCTGAACAGGAACAGGGGAACGGGATCATAACCGTGTGTTCCGCCTGGTCTGCAACGGAGTATTCGCCCTGTTGATATGATAAGTCCTTTAAAGGGTCCGTGAATTTTAAGCGCATCTATGGCAAACTGCGAACAGGTCGGTATATGACGGCATGACGGAGGCATCCATGGAGATATTAAGCCGCGGTATAACCAAACCGGTATAAGGAGTAAAAAAGATAATATCTTTGCACCTGTATTCAACATCGGCTTCAAAGATAAGCCGAATCATCCTGACAAAATGACCTGTTTGAATAACAAAAAGACAATGGCAGATGTTTTGAAGTAATATTGGAAAGTATTTAACAGCAGGAAAAAATGGAAACAACTTATTTGAACAACGGACTGTACTGGATCATTTTTATAGTATTCATGTTTCTGAGCTGGATTGTCAGCGCAAGATTAAAATCAAAATTCAGACAATATTCCAAAGTACCCATCGCCAGCGGAATGACCGGCCGCGATGTGGCTGAAAAGATGCTGCGTGACAACGGCATTACCGATGTCACCGTGCACAGTGTTCAGGGTGAGCTCTCTGATCACTATAACCCGCTGAAGAAGACAATCAACCTGAGCCAGGGTGTCTATGCCGGTGCCAGTGTTGCTGCCGCTGCTGTTGCTGCCCACGAGACGGGACATGCAATCCAGCATGCACAGGCGTATGCGTGGCTGAACATGAGATCGAAACTTACTCCTGTGGTGAGCTTTGCATCCAACTGGATACAATGGGTGCTGATCGCAGGACTGTTTCTTGTCAAATCAAGACCTGAGATTCTGCTGATAGGTATCGTTCTTTTTGCTCTCACTACGCTGTTCAGTGTGATAACCCTTCCCGTTGAGGTCAATGCATCAAAGAGAGCCCTTGCCTGGCTGTCTGATTCTGGCATCACTTCCTCCGGTACACATGACAAGGCGGAAGAAGCACTGAAATGGGCGGCATATACGTATGTCATCGCAGCGCTGGGTTCACTGGCATCGCTGATATACTACATAATGATTTTCCTGGGGGCCAGGAACAGGTAGAGTTATACTGTCCTATCTTCCCTCAGCATAGAGGAACTTTGTTCTTTTGACCAGGTACCTTACAATGGCCCAGAAGGCAAGGGCTGCTACAAGGAGAGTGATGTACAGGGGCTCCATGTAAACCTTTCCGGTTACAGCTATATTCCGTATTACATCAAGAATGGCAAAAACGATAAAGAGGTTTGCAATGCTGTTGTATTCCCTCCTCAGGACATTCCTGAACGAAAATTTACGATCTGCTTTGGTGAAATTTCTGAAACGGGGGATCACGGAGTTTACCCTGAAGGCCCATGTATCATAATCCTCACCGAATTTACGGCGGAGGTACTGCTCTTCGGCAAAAATAATCCTTTCAAAGTATATCCAGAAGGCAAGCACGAATATTATCACGAACCATACTGATCTGAGAAAGAGAACGGGGCCCAGCCACATCAGGAAGTTACCCACATAGAGCGGGTGCCGGACAATTGAATAAATGCCTGAGGTATTTATTTCATCGGCCATCTGGTCTATAACATTGCGGCCCGCAGGGTTCCCCGGAATATGGCCGACGGTATACGACCTGATCAGCTCTCCTGCAACCGACACAAGAATGCAGATCAGTTCCCAGGTCAGATTGAAGTAAATAACGCTTCTGTTGGCAATGAAAAGATAACCGGCAGCCGGAACCAGAACAATGACCGGTAACCAGCTTCTTCTTCTGAATAACCAGTTTCCGGACTTCTCAAGTTCATGGACGAGTGACATAGTTTCAGGGTTAATGCCGTAAAAATAGGAAAATTTCATCATATAATAATTGATTTAATTTGTATGATGGAGCCTCCATGTGTTAGATTATTATTTACTTGTATTAGTGTGTGTTAACACATGGAGGTTTCAGAAACTATACTTAATCCTGATGAACCCCAGGTTTATCTGTATCTCTTCGCCCGATATGATATTGTCGAAGTGCTGCATTACAAGTGAGAAATCAACATTTTCCGCCAATGAACAGTCGATGGAGGCATTGGCAAAGTAGCCTTTCAGGTCAGGATACCAGATAGCAGACGCTGAGATAGTAAGCAGAGGTACCTGGGTCCAGGAGAGTTGTCCTATGGCGCTGAATTCAGAGAAAGCCAGCTGGCTTGCAGTAATGGCTCCCTTATACAGCTCGGTGAAGGTATCAAGAACGAACGGGTTGTTTGAATACATCACCTGCACCAGTGCCGTAATCTTGTCTGAGAAGGCCTTATCGACGCCTGCCGTAGCGATGAAGGTTGTCTCTTTCACTGATGAATTTCCGAATGGAGCGAACAGGGTGGCTTCGCCGCGGATTGAATATGAACCTATTGCTCCTGACCATCCCGTACCAGCGGTGAAGAGCTCCTCATCCGTCTCACCGGCAAAGAACTGGAGGTCGGTATTAAGCACGCTGAAGCGGTATAGTGCTGCAGCGGTTACCCTGGCGGCACTGTCGAGCTTGACGACCGCTTCGGCTGCCGATGCCGGGCCGGTGGAGTAAACGGCTCTTATTGCATCGCTGCCGGGCCGTTCCACATAGTCAAAATCAAAAAAAGAATAAGTATTGAAGATGTCATTGGGGTTCCACACCAGGGCCTGGCTCCAGTTTATCCGCTGACGGCCCAGGGTGAGCCTGAGTTTCCCGGCCGTATAGTCGATCCAGGCCCTGTCAATGAATGTATTCAGGACAAACGACTGCTCACTGAAGATGTTCCATGACATGTCAACCCAACCCGGGTCAGAAGCCATAGCCGGAATGTATGAAGGGTCAAGCTGCACCATGTCGCCCAGCACAAACCTGTTTCTTACTTCAAGCGCCAGGGTTACCCGGGTGCCGGGGTATGCCTTGAAATTTAGCCTGTTGTGCAGCATGCTGCTATTGAGCCATGGATCTGACGGATCTCCAAACACGGCAGTATGAAGCCACGTTGCATAGCCTCCTGCAGAGAGTCTGCCGGGGGCATCCTGTGACAGTGATGCAAGGGTGCAGGTCATCACTGCCGCGATCAGCAACAAAGTCTTTTTCATCCGGCGCCGTTAGTCCTTTCGTCTGATACAACACGTCCGTCCTCGAGGGTTATCACTCTGCGGGCCCTCTTCATCACCCTGATATCATGGGTTGAAAAGATGAATGTCATCTGTTCTTCGCGGTTTAGTTTCTCCATGATATCGAGAAGCGTTTCGGCCGATTTCGAGTCGAGGTTTGCCGTAGGCTCATCAGCCAGTATGAATTCAGGACGGGGCGCGAGGGCTCGAGCCACTGCCACCCTCTGCTGCTGTCCGCCAGACAACTGCGAGGGGCGGCTTTTATGCCTGTCGGACAGGCCCACCGACAGGAGAAGCTCATCTGTGCGTGCCTTGCGCTTCTCCTTCGGCCACTTCTGAAGGTTCATGATGAACCCGACATTCTCCTCCGCAGTAAGCACAGGAATAAGGTTATATGACTGGAAGACGAAACCTACATGCTCCATTCTGAAATCTATCAGCTCCGACGGTCTCAGTTCAGAGAGGCGATGGCCTGCCACAATGATCTCCCCTCCCGTAGGCTGGTCAAGGCCGCCGATGAGGTTGAGCAATGTTGTTTTACCCGAGCCTGACGGTCCGACAACCACTGCAAAATCACCTTTCTCAAAGCTGAGGGTCACCCCGTTGACAGCCTTCACCTCTACCTCGGTATCATGATAGGTCTTAGAGACATCGTTGATTTCAACTACTTTCATGGTTATTGTATTTTGTTGTTATTCACCTCTTAATGCTTCAACAGGATTTAATTTCAAAGCTTTCCGTGCAGGATAGATTGCTGATACGATGCCTGTGACGACAATCAGTATTGTCAGTGTGACAAAGAACTCTGCACCGATGGAAGGATACAGATGGGCGGAGTATCCGAACGCCTCCATTCCCTCGGAATATTTTACCAGGTTTATCCCGGTATGGCCGGTGATCGCAATGACAATTCCGCTGACAGCCATACCAGCAACGCCGCCGACAATTGAGAGGAATATTGACTCAAGCATTATCATCATAAAGACGCGGCGGCGGTTCATTCCGATGGCTGCGAGCATCCCGAGCTCGCGCGTCCTTTCCAGTACTGCCATCAGCATAGTGTTCACGATACCGAATGCCAGCGCGGCCAGGATGAGGACCATAAATACGGCGTATATCTGATTGATATAATCTGCAATCATGGCAAGATCGGGCTGTATCTCCTTCCAGTTCATCACCTCATATCCAGGCAGTGCCTCCCTGATCACCGGGGTTACATCATTGGTGAGATCATCCTCCTCAAGCCGGGCTATTATCCTGTGGAACTGGCCCTCTCCGATACCCGTCAGTTGCCTCAGCTCGGAGGCCGGAACAAATACCGTCAGTGATTCAAAGAGGTCGTTGTTGGTCCTGTATATGCCACATATTCTGAAAGCTGCACCTGTTTGATTGTTATTCATGTCAAGGAATGTGAGGATGATCCTCGAACCTTCCCTGTAAGACCATCCTGCCTCCTTTATCTTTAACCCGTACTTTTTTAACTCCTTCGCCGAAAGAAGCTCGCTGTATGCGGCCGAGAATTTCTTTTCGGTGGTGAACCGCTGCCCTTCCAGGGACCTGAGCTTTTCAATGACTGTTAAAGGAACTCCTGCGGTTTCAAGGCCCGACAGCGCTTCAGAGGTGAGGATATATCTGATGATGTTGAGCTCCCTGGCCAGTTTTTCGCCGATAAAAGCCGTATTGAACTTTGTGTCTGATCCGAAATAACTTCCTGTGCCGGGGATAAGTTTCCTGTCAATTGTGAACATCTGCTTTTCCTTCTCAGTATCAATGCCGGTGATCTCCACTCCGGTACTTCCGGCAGATGTTGAGGCGATGCCTCTGACTATGATCCTTCCGGTTACGGCTGTTACCCCTGCCGTTTTTTCAAGCGTTGAAATGACCGCAGAGGGATCGCTGATGATGTCGCGGATATCGCCACTGCTTCTGAAATCTTTGTTATTTACCTGTATGTGGGATAGTTCTTCATTGACGGCTGCATTGATCCTCTGAACTATCGAGCTGTTTATTGCAGCCATGGAGAAGACGCCGGCAAAGACCCCGATTGTCACAGCGGCAATTACCGTAAAGCTTCTGGTTTTGTTCCTCCAGACATTCTTCCATGCTATAGATGTTATCATATCGTTTCCCTATCAGGCTCTGAGAGCATTAATAACATTCATTTTAAAGATTTTGCGAACGCTGAATGCGACTGTGAACAAGAGTATTATGAGCACAACGAGCACCTGCCACAGGTAATAGGTGTCAGGCAGTAGCATGGGCATGACCGGTTCAAAACCGTAGTCTTCATACATTCTGGCTATCTCGCCGGTCAATCTCAGTGGCCGGGCATTTCCGTAAAATACAATGGGAAGGGAAGCGATCACCCCGGCCGCTACGCCCAGAAAACCGATAAGAAGCATCTCCATGGAAACAACTTTAGCCAGTTTGCCCTTCTGCATTCCGATGGAGACGAGCATTGCGAATTCGCGGCGTCTCTCTGCCAGCATCATGAGCACCGTGCCGAAGACACCGAAAGCGATCACAAGGTAAAGGATGCCGATCATGATTGCCCCGCTTCTGTTGTCAGCTTCCATCTGGTTTAGAAGGAGGGCATTCATCTCCTGCCATGTTCGTATTGCCAGGTTGTCTCCCTTGACAAGGTTAAGTCTTTCCCTGGTCTGGCCAACTGCTTTATCGTCGTTGTTCTTCAGGCTGATTATGGCCGACGTGGCCATTCCGGGTGCGGCATAGAGATTCCTTGCCTCGTTGATCGGGAGGTATACCAGGATATTATCCACGTCGGGCGCGGGAAGCTTAACCACACCCCTTACAGTATAGATCCCGGCAGCCGAGGTCCCGTGGTAACCCTGGCCCATCAGCGTGATCGTATCTCCAACGCCAGCTTTCAGGAATGCTGACAGCCCGCTGCCAATGATGACACCATTCGTATCTTCTGCCGTCAGGTAGCCATTCCTGAAGGATGCATGCCTGCGCATGAGGGGCATAACAGTGGCTGTATCGGTGCTGCTTATCCCAAGGTCCGTAATAAGGCGTGACTCATCAGTGTATGACTGGTTGAGGAACACATCAAGGAGCTTTTCAGTCCGTTGTGGAACGCCCTCCTTTTTAATTGCCTCTGCAGCCTCCGTGGTGAGTTTGTACCTGACCATCCTGTTCCTGATATTCAGGGCCTTGTCCTCGCCGTCAGGGTCCATCCCCAGGACCATCACACCCTGGGTGCGGCTCTCCACCGCTGCCAGGGCAAATGATTCCAGCCTTGGAACCACGGCAGTCACATTCGGATCGTTTTCAAGTTTCTTAAGCAATCCGGGGTCGACTTCAAAACTGTTGTCGAGGCCTGGTTCGTCAAAGTAACCGGCCTGCTGAAGCTGAAGATATCCGGTATAAGATTCAATGACATCCTTGTACAGCTTGTCATAAGTGCCAAGCTGGAACGCCCTCATTACCAGTGCAAAGAAAACCGCAAAGAAAATGGACATTGCCGTGATCAGTGTTCTTCTCCTGTTTCGCCAGAGGTTTTTCCAGGCGAGCTGATAATCATTCATGATGATAGCCCTTTCATTGATTCACCATTTATCTGATGGTCTTCATATTCTGTTGTGAAAAGAAGCTCTCTTCAAGCTTAACGTTGAATTTCACCTCCAGTATCTTCAGGACGGTTTTGCGGCCTTCTTCATCTGCGGGTACCAGCTCAATGGTAGTAGGGATGAACCGCCCGTCCATGGTTTTGAGGTCGGTGCCTCTCTCTGTCCTTACCAGGTAACCGTCCTCATCATAGAGTTCTGCTTTCAGAACAATGAATTCCTTTTTATCGACCCACCATAACTGGTGACCCCAGAGGACTTCAGCATCATCGTTTGCCGTGAGCTTAATCTTGTAGCAATTGCTTCCGTCAATCTCCTCTTCCCCTTCAATTGAGTGAGTATAATCATCGACCACTGATGATTCCCTGAGGATATCATCATTGGTATAGTCTGAGCCCATCCAGCCCTGTGACATCATCGACGGGGGAAGCTTGATAAGCCTGCTGATGGACGGGTTCCAGCTCCACATCTCAGTTCCTCTCTTGAGGAAAGTCTGTCCTTTTTCGCGGGCAGGTGCAGTGATAAGAGTCAACGCATAATCATCTTCAAGCGACCACGATTTGAACTCTACTGTTCTCTGCCATGTAGGGCGGACGATGGTCATGTTCATTACACTGTAACCTGACATTTCGCCGTTGAATTTTTCGTCTGCCTTTGTGATTATCGCTTTGGCTGTCAGCTCCTGTGCCCCTGCCTTATGAACGGCAGGCAACATCAGCATTATCAATCCGGTAACAATAATGAGCTTTTTCATGCGTTTTTATTCTATTGGAAATAAACGATTTGTCAAAATCAGTACCTTCTGTTTGTTGTCTCCTAAATAACAAATAATTGCCTGATCTTGACTTAAATATATGAAACATTTTTATCTTTAACGGGTTATACTTAAAAAGTTATCTGCAATGTCGACCTTAAAGCTGATGCTGGGGATGATCCCCTCAACTTCTAAACTGGAACAGGAAGAAAAGGCACTGATCGCTGAATATGAAAAAATGATCTCGTTCGCCGGTTCTGAAACTCTGGCTAAATATATCAAGCTCAACGAGAGCGTTAATTCTGCCGGTTTCAGACAAAAGAAGAAAGAGCTGGAATCGTTAACCTACAAGGGCTCTGAAGAACATGCAAGAGAGACAGAATTTCTCGGGCTTAAGAAGGCAAACGACATAGCCCTTTATTTTAAAACCGAAGGAAGCGGTCCGCTTAAAAACTTCACTGCCCTGGAAGGTTCGTCCAAGATCAGGGAGATCGAAGACCTGGAAAGATTCATCCAGTCGCCCGAGTTCAAGCAGAAAGAAAGATTGAAACCATTAACCTTCAGGGATACTGAAGAATACGGCAAATGGCTCGAGTACAAGAAACTGCTGAAAGACAAAGAGGTAAGGAAAAACCTTAACACCGCCAAGGTCAAGAAGTTTGAGGAACTGAAAATGTTTGTTGCCTCATCCGCCTTCCTTGTAAAGAAGAATATGAAGCCGGTCACCTTCAAAGATACTCCCGAGTATCAGAAGCTGCTTGACTTCAGGGGCAGAAGAAGCGCCGCCGATGTTGTTTCCTACTATAAATTCAAGTCTTCAAAGGAATTCGGCAACTACATACAGGTAAAGGATTCAGCCCGCCTGAAGAGATATTACGAGCTCGAAGAATACCTGAAGAGCAAGGCGTTCACGGAAAGGAAAGAGTATCTGCTCGACAAGCACCGTTTCGAGAAAACTGACATGTTCAAAGAGCTGAAAGAGTACGACAACCTTAAAAACTCTGCTGACATCAAGTGGTATTTCGGGGTTAAAGACTCAAATAAGTTTGATCTCCTCAAAAAACGCGAGCTGACGTTTGGCGACGAGTTTGATGGCAGCGAACCTGACAGGAAGAAGTGGCTCAACAAATATTACTGGGGAGACAAGCTGCTGCACGACAGCTACAGCATATCAACCGAGCTTCACAGTTATACGCCATCGGACAATTTTGAGGTTCGTCACGGTGTGCTGCGCATCATCACCAGGCCGCAGAAGATCACAGGCAAGGTATGGGACCAGGAGAGAGGTTTTTACACAAAGGAATTTTCATTCACATCAGGTATTCTTAACAGCGGAGCTTCTTTCAGGCAGAAATACGGTATCTTCTCAGCCAAGATCAAGCTGACCGATCCGGCTGTACGCAATGCATTCTGGCTGATCGGCGACCGGATCACACCCCATATCGATGTCTGCAGATCAGGCCTCGGCAAGGTGTGGTTTGACCTGTTCTCCTCACCGGGGAATCACTACAAAAAGAGCATCGGTTCAAGATACCTGTCTGATTTCTTCATCTACACGCTTGAATGGAGGCCGGAGATCCTGATATGGAAGATAAACGGCATTGAGGTGATGAAACAGACCAGCGGTGTCCCTCAGGAAGCCATGTTTGTTAACCTGGCAGGCGGCGTTGACAAACCCATCGGAGGTATATCCTCGATGGAGATTGACTGGGTGAGGGTATATCAGTTCAAATAGCCATAGCGCCGCCAGGGCCGGGCGGTGGTACATATTAAAAACAGGGATGCTTTTTCCGGCCTCCCTGTTTTTTTTTATTGAATCTGTAACAAACCGCATATTGAAGCCGTCTTTATGTTGTCAGTGCGGCAGGATGACAGTAAAAGAGTACAATAATGCGGTAAGGGAATTTGGTGACCACGTCTACCGCTTTATATACCGCAGTATAAGGGACCAGCACAGGGCCGGAGATATCGTCCAGGACACATATGAAAAGCTGTGGCGCTGTGTCACGGAAATTGAGTATGCGGCAGTGAAGGCATGGCTCTTCACATCAGCCTATAACAGGATGATTGATGTCATTCGCAAAGACTCGAGGCTGGTGGATGTTGAGTTCTATGATGATGCCTCCCTGTATGCAGAGGAGAGCAGCAGTGACCTGAACGAGGTCCTCCATCATGCACTGGAAAGACTTCCGGCAGTTCAGCGGTCAGTCATCCTGCTGCGTGATTACGAGGGCTATCATTATAATGAGATAGCTGATATTACAGGGCTTACAGAACACCAGGTAAAGACTTATATCTTCAGGGGCCGCACGGCCCTCAAAAATTATCTTGTAAAAACTTCAGTATGGCAATGAACGATGATACGGATTATCCGCGCCTGGCGCCGCCGGATGACAGGTATCCGTCGCCAGGCAACCTGTTCCGGTCTGCAAATGACCTGGCTGATGATCAGTTTGATCTGCTTGCAGCGGCATGGTCAGAGAACGCCCTGCCTGACGACAGTCTTGCCGAAATGGAGGCTTTGTTTGTATCCGATCCCGCGAAGAAAACTTATGCCAAGCGCTTCAGACTACTGCATCTCAGTCCCATTGATGATGAATGGAAAGGCAAAAATGCCCTTCTGCGGACAAGACCTGCCGCTAAAATAATCCGGCGTGTATATCTGGCTACCATGG
>Ga0209262_10000592_pt1 | contig 15974 bp, 11 predicted proteins | sample Lowcelwee11metaG_FD_187171 | JGI IMG/M metagenome (GOLD analysis project Ga0209262, IMG submission 187171) | Freshwater pond sediment microbial communities from the University of Edinburgh, under environmental carbon perturbations - Low... | ecosystem: Environmental > Aquatic > Freshwater >...
AATTTCAACAATGATTGATTTGAGATTTGAATTTCAACAATGATTGATTTGAGATTTGAATTTCAACAATGATTGATTTGAGATTTGAATTTTAACAATGATTGATTTGAGATTTGAATTTTAACAACGATACAACTTGATTTGTTTGTGTTGTTAAAATTTCTGATTTAACTTGTATTCTCAAATATATTTGGAGATGAAATATATTTGATTATCTCATAAAATCCACACAAAAAACAATCACCTATTAGTTCCATTCAATTTATAAGCATTAATTCCATTATAATCTTTAACGTTTGGACCAATATGCTTCACAACAACATAAGGTAAATAAGTTGATACATATCCCCTACTAATAAGTAAATGACCATAATCTTTTTCAAAGTTTTTTACATCTCTTACAAATCCTACTTTTGAATAAATCTCACAATTAACCAGTGATGTTCGTAAAGAATAAGAAGGCCAATGTGCATTGGTTGACATACCATCTCTTATTATTTCTTTGAAATGCTCTTTGTACTCATCTGAATCTCTCCAAAAATATATGTGAATATGATAATTTAACCCATCTTTAGTTTTTTCCAGAGGTCCACTGTATATTTTCCAATCTGTTTGACCATTCTCTACATAGCCAATGTTAATCAAACATTGTAGATATTTATTATTTTCATTTAATACTTTCATACATTTACTGAGATAATTATCTACATAATGAAACTGAAGATCATCCTCTGTGTGAAACTGATATTTATATCCTTTGACGATAATATATGATTGAATCAATTGAATCGACTTTGAATGTCCTTTCATGTTTGGGTGTTTCTGACAAATATTCAGAAAAGGATATTTTTCTTTCATAATCATAATATCTTTTTCTGAAGATCCATCATCGATACACAACCATTCATCAATTAAATTAATATCTGAACAACAATTTAAAAAACTATTCATTGATTTTTCAAATAAATCTAATCTTTTACATGTTGTTATCGTAAAAATCAAATTATTATTATTTTTTGGTTTTATTTTTGATATGATTTCACTCGGATATAAAGAATATTTATCAATTAATTTACTTATGCAAAAAGATGAGTTCTTCCTTATTCGTTGGAAATTAAGATTCGAACCTGATGTGAGTAAAGAGTTCATCAAACTATATGATTCTTCGATAAATCCCTCGTAAAACAGAGAAATACTATAATCATCTTTGATTTTATCACTATCAAGTAAAGATTCATTTTTGTTTATTTTTTCTATTATTTGTTTGAATTTGTTTTCGCATCTGAGTTTTGAAATCTCTGATTCTTCTTTGTCCATTTTTAATGTTCTTTGTTTGTTTTATTTTCTTTACAAACCTTATTTCAAATAAATAAATACATCAATTAAATTTCTTTATCTGCTCCCGAACATACAATGTTAGCTTCAGTTAATGCTGTACCTGATACTAATCGATAAGCACGATTCTCACATTTTGCTTTAACTGCAGCGACTTGTTCATCCGGACAAATAAAATCTTGACACGCATCAGATTCATTCTTTTGTTCGATTACCTTACAATCATTAAAACTACTATATACTCGATAACAATTGTATAACAAATATCCTAAGAATATGATTAGGAAAACAATGATAACCCAATTGATTAAATTACTACTACCTGCTCTTGGTGGTGTTACTTCATTTTGATTCAAATAAGGTGTAAAATCTTGGTTATACTGACCTGACCTTGAATTGTCAAAGTAATAATTTGGTTGCGCATAATTGGGGTCATTCATTTTTCTTGACAACAAAAAATGTTGATCTATTATTTGATTCAAAGATAGATCAAACGATTTCAAAAATAACACAATAATCATTCAATGAAATCAAGAGTTTTTGGTGAAAGGAGTCATTCAGGTAAAGTTACACTTGAATCAGCATATATTTCAAAAGTAGCGAATGATTACCGAAGTGGTAAATTTGATAATTTAAAATTTCACATCGAAAGTAGAAAGATTGAATTTGACAAACAAAAGAAAGAAAATATTCGTGAAAATACAATTGAAATATGTATCGGAAGGAACATTAAAATTCTTGCGACAGATGGAAATTTTGATTCAAACAAAGAATCACAGTGTAACTTTTGTGGAACACTGACGAACGAAAGAATTGGTATTCCAATTAAATTCTCTGAATATCAGTTGAGAGATGGTAGTTTTTATAGTGTTTTTCATACAACAGGTAGATTTTGTTCATGGTCTCATGCCAGATCTTATGCCAGAAGAAACACTTCGTTTCCAAGAACGTTCAGAAATTTTCATATGTATAATTCTGAAACATTGTTGCTTCAACTTTTTTCGATTCTATATCCCGATTCTGAGTTACCTGTGGTTATCGAAGATCCTTTATTGTTGATTCAAAATGGTGGATCTTTCTATGATGGATATCGAGAAATTGGATCATATTCAAGGACAATTAATATGTTAGTAAATCAAAATGATGTGAGTGATGCATCTGAAACAAACTTGGTTTCTTCTGTTCGAACTATATTTAAAAATTATTCACATGATGAAACTAAATATTAAATCATGAGATAACTGATGTTAAAAATATTTATTTTATTCTTTCAAATGCTGTCATATCTAACAATCACATGTGCATATATTAAACATCTATTTTTATCTTATTTTTCAACAACATATGTTTCATATGAGAACAACACAATGAAAATAGAATTTTATCACAATGGAAAATGGAACGAACTCTATGTTCCACACATCAATTCAAATCAAAGAAAGTTTTATTACTTTGAAAATTCCAAAACATTTATAAGACACCCTGATAATGTCCCATTTTTAATTTCAGAAGAAGACATCAATAGGAACATCTTTGTATTTTCATCTCTCATATCAGAACCTACAAGGTTATCATCAATTAATGTTCCTAAAAATTCATCAGAGATTGAGAATGATTATCCATCTGACGTTGCTTATTATTCAGGATCAGATAAAGATAATTAGAGACATATTATATCAAAAATAATTTTTGATATAATATAAAGAAAATAACAGATAAACATTCGTTCGTCATTAAAGAATGTCAAATCAAATAATTGATTCAATTGTTTCATGTGTAACAAAAACTCAAAAGAACTTAATACATATCAAAGATGTATCAAATAAATTTATAATATTTGATGAACCTAACATGAAAAAATCATATTTTATTGAAAATGTTAAATCATCATTAATTGAAATAAAATCAAAAGTAAAACATGTTTTTATTCGTTGTTGTGAGGATATATCTGTAATTTGTTCTGGTAACTTAATTGCAGGTATTGATGTTTTATTTTCTGATAGAATTTTAGTAAAATCTTTGTATCATCCATTTATTAATCTCGAACACGTATCTCACAGTGATTTTCAAGGAGATATATTTGAAGATACATTGCTAGTAATGTCATATTCAAATAGTGTTAAATTTAATAACACTCGAATTATTGATAGTTTTTTTGGTCGAAGAATAGGATTAGTTTCAGATTTAAGTTCGTCACATCTTTGATTTTTAAACATATATTTTATGATATATTTGGAATCAAATCAATGAATGAGATGTAAGTTTCTGATTTCAAACAATCAATGAATGAGATTTGAGTTTCAAATTTCAAACAATCAATGAATGAGATGTAAGTTTCTGATTTCAAACAATAATATAAACTCATTTATATTATTGTTAATATTTCTGATTTAACTTATATTATTCTCAAATATATTTGAAGATGAAATATATTTGAAGATGAAATATATTTGAAGATGAAATATATTTGAAGTATAGAATAATAATTTGAAAATCAATGAATGAGATTTGAGATTTGAGTTTTTGAATTCGACAATCAATGAATGAGATTTGAGTTTTTGAATTCGACAATCAATGAATGAGATGTAAGTTTCTGATTTCAAACAATCAATGAATGAGATTTGAGATGTAAGTTTCTGATTTCAAACAATCAATGAATGAGATTTGAGATGTAAGTTTCTGATTTCAAACAATCAATGAATGAGATTTGAGATTTGAGTTTCTGATTTCAAACAATCAATGAATGAGATTTGAGATTTGAGTTTCTGATTTCAAACAATCAATGAATGAGATTTGAGTTTCTGAATTCAAACAATAATATAAACTAATTTATTTGTGTTGTTAATATTTCTGATTTAACTTATATTATTCTCAAATATATTTGAAGATGAAATATATTTGAAGTATAGAATAATAATTTGAAAATCAATGAATGAGATTTGAGTTTCTGATTTCAAACAATCAATGAATGAGATTTGAGTTTCTGATTTCAAACAATGATAAAACTTGATTTGTTTGTGTTGCTAATATTTCTGATTTAACTTATATTATTCTCAAATATATTTGAAGATGAAATATATTTGAAGTATAGAATAATAATTTACAAATCAATGAATGAGATGTAAGTTTCTGATTTCAAACAATCAATAGAATGAGATTTAAAATTCTGATTTCAAACAATCAATACAAATATTTGTTTGTGTTGTTAATATTTCTGATTTAAATTATTCTCAAATATATTTCAATGAAATATATTTGAAGTATAGAATAATAATTTCAAACAACCAATGATCAATTATCTCAAATTCAAACACATTCATCCAACGCGAACAGTTCTACAAATATATCCATCAGGTGACGTTGGATCATAAACAGGTAATCTTTTTTGAGTACCAATATCAGGACACGCTGTTGGAGATGCAATAATACATGCAATTTCAAGGTTCGGTAATTCCCCAATGATATCTGATGTTAATGGTTCATTAACTGTAACTATTGCTAATCTCCCTCTAGTACATGGATTTGATATGGCTTTATTATAAAACCAAAGATTCCAAGCGTTATAATCTGTGATACTCCCATCTCCATTTATTGGTTCACCACTTGCTGAGTTATCACCGATAATATAAGGTATAAATCTTGTTGGAATTGAACATGTTTCTCCCTTGGATAATTGAAATGGATAATCAGTTCTGGTTCTACCTACATTATCACGATATGATGTTTTGGTTTCAATTTTAAAATCACTCTGTGCGTAAGGATTTGTATAAGGATCACCAGATGTTTGTTTAAAAATAGAAACAAAGTTCTCAGGACACCATTGTTTTGAAAAACATCTACAATTTACACCAGATGGACATTGACCATCTCTTCTTGTACTCTGATCACTTTGTTGTGCATGAGGCAATCTTGGATTATCACAATAGTTACCACTTGAACATACTTCAATTGATGGACTATATTCCTGATATGTTTCTAGATTTTCAGCACACTTTTTTTCTCCATTATAAATATTGGTTGCACAAAACCCCAATGGACACACCAATTTAGTTTGACCTGTCCCTGGAACAGAAACAACGTTTGCAGCAACGGTTGTACCTGTAGGTTCAACAAAGTTATCTGCAAAATAAATGAAAGAACCAACAATTAATACCACTATAAAAATTGAAAACCCGATGAGATAACCAATCGACGACATTTGAAAGTATCGAATTAAGTTTGATGTATTCTTTTGATACTTATAAATTTTGTGTTTCAACTTGAAATCAAGTTGAAACAAATTCATCTATTAATTCAGATATCAAAAATTATTCATTTATTTATTTCTTTCGAAAGAATTCTTCTAAACGAATATTTCTTTCATTCTTTTCAATTCCATCAAAGTTATATATCGTAAACAACCTCTTTTCTCGAATAAAATAATCAAGTAACACGCGGCATATTTCAATTCTCTGATAATTCGATTGAATCCAAGAATATGTGAATTCAAGTTTCTTTCTATTTTGTTTTTCTAACTCACGCCTTGATACTTCTCTGAATACAGGAAAATGAGCATCGATTAACTCTTTTTTACTCAAACCACTTGTTTTGACTTCAGGTGGATCGATACCTAATTCCCACATCAAAGTGTAAAAATATGGAAGTAACCTTGTTTCACATTCCCTTCCTCTTCCTCTTCTTCGAGCATCAACAACTGATTCCTTTTCCTCATATACCGTTTGATCAACAATTTTAAATTTACCATCTGTAAGCATCATGCCATATATTTTATAATCTTCATATACTTTCATTCGATCAGCTGTGTTTTGTTGTACCAATTGATAATAGACTATTTTTTCGATATCCTTGCATTCTCTCCAACCAACTTGTTCACTTGGTTTATACATTCGCAGCACTGGTGTATCTCCTTTGAAAAACTTTGAGTTAATTGCGTAACTATCTACAGAATCAGTATCCAAATATAAAGTATGAAGATAAACAACTTCATTGTTTTCATTTGGTTCAATTCTTTTTTCTTCGATCATTGCCAAATTAAGTTTCTTTGGTCGGAACTTGGTGTTTGGATTGGGTCTTCGTCCTCTACCTGTTTCTTTTTCAATAATTCTCTGTGATAAATCTACTATTTCTTCATAAGGTTCATGTGTAACATGAACAAAGTTTGAATAATAAGTTAGTATTCCTTCACTATGTTCATTTGAGTTTCCTTCAACAGAATTAATAATAGAATTCTCCAATAACCATATTCTTTTATCTAAACTTAATTCATTAACATATTTGTAGAAATAAGCATCTTTTGGATTTAATTCGAACAATGATTCAAGAGATATATCAGATATATCTCTTTTTATAATTGATAAATAATCAGTCAATTCAAGTGGTTGATAAACATTCAGATTTTCAGTATATACGGTTAATTCATAGTGATCTTGTTTCATATATTCAGTAACTATTGGGAAATCTCGCTGTAAAAATAAAATGTGACCATCTGATCTTAAATAACAATTATGTCCAAATCTATCTCTTATTGGTATTTTATTTGTTACTAATTGTTCAACTGCAAAATCAACATATTTTGGTATAAAATCTTCGTTTATCATGTTCATCCATTTATACAGAACGTCACCTGAGACACTGAATTTTTCACTAAAATAAGTTGTTATTGCATCACGACACTTATCAATCATTTCTTGAATGTAATACACATCATATGTTGATGTGTCAATTTCTTCAAGTTCCTCATTTACACAATCATAATCACAAACGTCAAAATCACATTCTTCTGAACCGTCAATGTCTCCATCTCGAACATTTCTATCTCTGTTTGTTTGACAATCAACAGAACATTGTTTCATAATACGAACTATCTTTGATATTTCTCTTTTCTTCAAATTAATTGATAATGCCTGTTGAATATCAATTGTCGGTGATCCATCGTCCATATATGAACAATGTAAATATACTTTAACTTTTATTCTTACATTTTCTACACTTGCAATGATAAATGAAGAACCTTTTTTTCTTTCTTCTTCAATGTATTTTCGTCGAGCTATTTTCATCAGTAGTTCGTGACTTGTTGCACGAAAGACTCGTCCGAATGCTTGTTGTAGAGCACCAGGAGTCCAAGGAAAACTAACGACATGAAATGCTATACAATTTGCTGTGTTAATTCCTTCACGTCCTGCTCTTGAAACAATAAAACATAAAATATATTCACCGTGTATGTTTTCTTCGCTGTTCAAACATTCAAGTATGATACTCTGATCTGTTTCTCTCGTATCACCTGATAACACAGCGTATCTCTTTTTCTTTGTAAAATCAGATCTCATCTTTCGTGAAGTCGAACTACAATAAGATTTGAGTTCTTTACTATCTTCACTTGCAAACACACTGATAGTTTCTTCGAAACGCTCATATCCAAATGATTCGAGACACATCGCTAACAATTCAGCACCAGCGTCGATGTATTCATTATAACAAAAACTTATACCTGGTGTATTTTCAATAATATCAATGATATTTGCAAATTTAATTGATAGTTTTGAGAGTCGATTTAATGAAGTCAAATGATATGAGAGTTCAGGTGTGGGTCTTAATTTACCTTTGACAGAAGTTGTATATTTTGCAAGTCCCTCTCTTCCTATACTACCATCGGGAAAAACAAAGTTTGAAGAATATTGTTCATTCAAATGAATATGATCTCTCTTTGTTTTGCTATCTTCGAGAATCCTTCGATATACATTGGATTGAAACTCAGACATCTGAGAGGGATATATGGTTGCTTTTGCTTCAACGATATTACCCATCGAATCATATATATTTTTTCCAAATTCATCTAATACTACATCTCCTACTTCGAATCCTTGATACTCAGCATCTACACCGTTATCTAATCTTCGAACATAACTAATGATACCCCTAAAATATGGTTCAAGTGTTTGTAGATTCATTTCTTCAAATTTCATATTTGAAGGTATTTGTTTGAACAATGGAAGTAAAAGATTTAATATGGGTATGAATTCATTAGCAGAATCAATCATAGGTGTCGCTGTTGCAAAAATGATGATTGATCTCTGAATCAAATGAAAAAACCTAAAATAAATCGAATAAATATCGGGATTCATCTCTTCGTTACTCAGTGATACATTTCGAAATGCATGTGCTTCATCTAAGAAAATAATTGTATCAGAGTATTTCATAATTATTTGTTCATCAGAAAGAGTCTTGAGTTCATTTGCAAATGTTTGACGAGTTCGAATATCGTAGTATTCCCTTATTTTTGAATTAATAGCATTTCGTCTTGATATTTCACTTGATTCTGTTCCGACAAGTACATTTTCATATTCATCGTTCTTCGTACATTTACAAATAAGTTCGTTCCTAAATTCTCTCTCAAGTGTTGTGTTAGGTAAAATAACAAGAAACTTCTTTTTTATTGTTTCTTCTTCTGAATTTAAATATTCATTCTTGACTCTCTCACAGAATTGGACATATGTACAAGTTTTACCACTACCAACTTCATGATCAAGTAATATTCTATCAGTTGCTTTGAGTATTCTTGAAATCCAAGTTTGATGTGTAAATCCTTCTCCCCTTGGTGGGATCATTTCACTTGCTTGTGCTGCATAATCAATGAACTCTCTTTTGGCTCCTATTTTTTGTTGAAACAATGGATCAGATGGTTCAGGGTAAAATTCAATCATATCATCTAGTTGAACCTCACGCATATTTCTGTTCTTTGATACAAATAGGAAATGAAAAATAGGAAAATCAATGAGTGATATTTAATTTGATATTTAGATCTAAATATCAAATTGATCACATGATAATTATCTTTTTTTCTTTGATAACATCCTAAATGCAGCAAATGCACCACCACCGATTATAACGACAAATATTATAAGTAAAATTGGCCCAAAAATAGACGTTATAGAATTTGTTTGATCTGCAGTTGCCCTGGCTTTACTTGCTGCCAATGATTTAACAGTGTTACTCATGACACAATTTGCAACAGATGATGCCTTTTGTTCGATTCGAATAGAACCACCAATATTACTATTCTGAGCTAAAATGGTAGTTCCAGATATAACTTGATTTGCATTCGAAACACAAGACTGTTCAGCAGTTTGATTAATTCTATTTAATATTTCTCCTCGTATTGAACTTGCATTATCTTGATTTTTAACACTTAATAAACTTGGTAATCCTCCACCACTATCTTTATTTGCTTGTTTCGTTATTGCTTCGATGACACTAGTAACTTGAGAATCTAAAACTGAAATCATGGCGCACGAAGCATTTGCCTCGCACGCCTGTACTATACTTATGTCTCCTCCTATATTAGCATTTAATAATGTAATATTAAGATCTTCAATAGCCTGAAAACAATTAGCTTGACAAGAAGCTGAATAAGATTGATTGATTTCGTTTTTGATGCTCTGTGCAATTTCAACGCGATTCTTTTGAACACTAACACTTGGACCCATTTATTGTATTAAAAATAAACAGAAACTCAATTTTGTTTCTTAATTAAGAAACAAAACAAAAAATGATCTTTAGTTACATAAACGACTTCAATAAAATAACAAAACAAAGATTATATACTTTGAATAAAATATGATAGGAATAAATCGAACTGGTGCTGGACGCACACAAAGACACATTCAGAGAGAATCACCTGAACAAGGTGTGGTATCATGTATGATTAATTCAAGAAATTTAATTGAAGAAAAGAAAGAAGAGGGACTCGATTCATATTTTAATCAAACCAGTGAAAAAGTACCAACTTTAGTTGTTGATCGTTATACACTTGTTTTATTTGATGACGTTGAACTCGCAAGAAATTCAGTTGTTAATGTAACAAACCCAAGTACATCAGGTACAGATAGTGTTAATGATCCACGCATGGGAACATCACAAGACGACAAAAGATGTTTTACTTGTAGTAAAACTTTGAAAGATTGTCCTGGACATTATGGTCGCATTGTTTTGAATACAATGATTTATCATCCAATGTTCATTGAAGTTATTGTCAAAGTATTAACATGTGTTTGTAATAGTTGTGGTGAACTTTTGTTACCAGAAAACGATATACGTAACAATCCAAATATTATGAAATGCAGAGGAAAGAAAAGACTCGAAGAAATTGAAAAAGAATCAAAGAATCTCTCATGTAGTAATTCGAAGTCAAGAGCACCAAATGTAACCCCTTGTCAACCAAATAGACGATATTTACCCCAACAAATTAAGGTTTCGAAAGAGATTAAATATCAGGTTCAAGACCGAGGTTCTTCGGGTCCCATTGGAACAATGGACATTGAAAAAGTAGCTGCTATTCTTGATTCGATTCCTAATGAACACGCTGAATTAATGGGATTTGCCAATGGAGCACACCCAAGACGTTTGATTCTTCGATCAATGCCTGTTGTGCCTCCTTGTGCTCGACCTCAAGTACCTCACAATGGTATTTATGAAGAGAACGACATGACAAAGATGTACATTAACATTGTTAAAGTGAATAATGAGCTTGCTTCAAGAAATATCAGTGAATCTGAAAAAAGGGATAAAACAAAGAGATTATTTGAGCTATTCGAGCAATTAGTAAGCACGAGTGATGATAAAAACTCGAGTTTTTCTGGTAATCAGAGAAGTATCAAAACTCGGATTACTGGTAAAGATGGTATTATTAATGATATGATTCAAGGTAAAAGATGTAATTGGACAGCAAGAACTGTCTTATCCCCAAATCCCTCATTAAGATTTGGACAAATTAGTATACCTAAAATCTTTGGATCATATTTGACGGTGCCTGTTTATGTTCAAGCACATAATCGAAGATATTTACAAAGATTAATTAAAGAAAATAAAGTAAATTGGGTTACACCAGGCAGCGGACCAAACAAGGGTGCCACGATTCTTATTACAGATAAAAATAGAAATTTAATCAAATTGAACATTGGTGACAAAGTAAATCGACATCAGCAGAACGGAGATTATGTCTTGTTCAATCGTCAACCTTCACTTCACAAATATAGTATGATGGGAGAAGAGGTTATTCAAACTGATGATAAATCTATTGGTATGCCTTTACCAGTAGCAGCACCACACAATGCTGATTTTGATGGTGATGAAGGAAATATTCATGCTACTCAGTTACCTGAAGCTATTTTGGAAACAAGAGATGTGGCAAGTGCAGTTAATTGTATGATGTCGGGATCACAGAACAAACCTACCGTTGGTGCTGTTTTAGATTCAGTAACAGGAGCTTTCATTATGACTTCGAAATTCGAACATCGCATACCTCTATTTAATCCTGATGGTTCACCACAGTATAATCCAGATGGAAGTATTAAATATCAAATCGAAATGAGAGATACAACAATTGAAGAATCTGATTTCTTTGCTTGTTTGGATATGGTCATTGCAACAGATGGAAAAGAAACTTTATTCAAAAGACTTGAGAATCATGGTTACACAGCTATTGAAAGAAATGGATTGATGTATTGGAGTGGAAAGGCTTTATTCAGTTCGTTTTTACCTGCTGATTTCTTTTATCAAAAAGGAAGTGGAAAGGATACGGTTCGAATTGTAAATGGAGTTTTGTTGACTGGAGCAATAACAAAAGATCACATTGGATCCGCACATCGATCTATCATTCAAGTTATTCATGCTGAATATGGTAATGAAAGAGCAGTTGAATTTTTAACTGATGTAACCCGTGTAACTGAGTTTTTCTTGACATTCCGAGGTTTTAGTGTTGGACTTGGTGATTGTATTATTGGAGGAAGTGCTGGTAAAGAAGTTTCAGATAAAATGTTTGAATCAATTGCACTTGCTAAGGCATTTGCTGAAGCACAAGGAACAAAAATAGGTGATAGTATCGAAGATGAACTTCGTGAACAAAGAATAAGAAATGAATTGAATGGTGCTAGAGATACTGTTGGTAAACTTGCAAAAGAAAAGATTCCAATGAGCAATTCATTGTTATTGATGTCAAAAAGTGGTGCCAAAGGAACAGAATTAAACTTAACGCAGATTACTACATTTTTAGGACAAATGTTGGTTCAATCCAAGAGAATTGATCCTACTTTATCTCAAGGAACTCGTTGTTTACCTTATTTTGCTGATGACTCTGATCCTGCATCAAGGGGTTTTTGTACAAGGTCATTCCAAAGTGGTTTGTCACCAGCCGAGGCTTTCTTTGCAGCAATGGCTGGACGTGAGGGTCTTGTTGATACCGCTGTGGGAACTGCTGAAACTGGTTCACAACATAAGAAAATGGCAAAAATATTTGAAGATGTCAAAGTAAATCATGATGGATCTGTCTGTGATGCTTATGGGAACATTATTCAATTCTCATATGGATATGATGGATTTTCAGCAAGTCAACTTATGAACACAGAAATCATCCCGTATTCAAAAGCTAAAATTCCATCGTTCATTGATTTCTCTGTAGTATTTGGGAGACTCAATGCAAAATATGGTTATCAGAAGTAATTTTTAAATTTTGTGTTTCATATAATATTATATGAAACAAGAATATTTTGATAATGAATGAAATTTGAAATTTATGTGTTAAGATTTGATATTTAAGATTTTGATTTTGTAATAGTGATACAACTTGATTTGTTTGTGTTGTTAATATTTTTGATTTAACTTGTATTTTCAAATATATTTGAAGCGTAGAATAATAATTTAAAAATTAATCAATGAGTAAGATTTGAGATGTAAGTTTTATCAAATAATATAAATATTTGTTTGTGTGATTAATATTCATAATTTAACTTGTGTTCCCAAATATATTCAACATATAAACAATCAATGTATTTTAAATCTTAAATCTTAAATCTTAAATCTTAAAATGTTAGTCAGAACAAATGAAGATGATATTTTACAAATCCCAGATTTTTTAGATTGCGATAAGAATCACTCAATACAAATAATTACATCAGATTCAATCAAAATAGAAAATAAAACACTATTTACTAATTCACATCTCCCAATTTTAATTCAACCCAATTTTCATTGTACATTCCTAATGAACAATGATAAGATTTTAATTCATCAAATTAATGAGTTATTTTCAGGTTATCCAATTGACACATATTTGTTACTACGAGAAATAGTAAAACATAATAACTTTGATAAATATTGTTTATCCACATATGAATCAATAAATAATCTTCTTTGTGTTCGATATTTACTTCGAAACACAAAGATTTTTCTATCTCTAAGTGAAACAATAGTTTCTCTTTGTACTACATCTGTTATTCATCGAATGTTAGATATTTTGAATAAAAATCTAGATCTATCCCAAATACATGCAGTGAAACAAATAATAAACAATAAAGATTTAATCGAATTATGGATAGAATATGTTTTTCTTCATAGATTTGATAGAGAAAGAATAAAGAAAATATTTAGGATATCATCAAATAAACATTTACTTCTATGTAGCAAAAATGATTCGATTGTTTCATTGATTCAAAGATTGTTAGAGTCAAATATATCATTGACAAACATTGTCAAACTTTTATATTCATTGTTGACTTCGATCAAATATAGTCAAATATTTTTTTCTGTTTTATTTTATTTATTAGATTCATCAGATGTAGAAAAAGAACTAGGGATATTAATAATGAAAGAAGAAAAAAAGAATAAAAATAAAAATTCAATGTTATATCAAGAAATATTACATCTAAATAACATTGAAGTAAAATATGAAGAATATGAATCTATTAAAATTCCAACATATAAGAATTTTAAAATTAATATGAGATTTATAAAAAATTTTAGTTGTTAGAACTTTAATTGTGTCATATAAATTGACAATATTGTCAATTTATACTTAAATTTTTCGTTGTTTTTCAAAATAAGGTTCAAATGATTGAACAAAAACTAAGGTAACATCAATAAATAATCAAGATGTTTCCTTCGTTTGATATCAATCTTATTTATGATTATGGAAAGATTTTCTTTGTTCCTTCTTATTTTATAAGATTGTTACAACAATCAGATCCCAACATCTTTTCAAAATCAATTGAACTCCAAAGAACAATAGATGGTGGATTGTGGTTCGACAAAAAGACATATTCAATGGAAAAACTAAAAAATGATATGTTTTCTTTATTTTCTTTTGAAATTTGGTATTCAAAACTAACTTTTAGTGATATTTCAATCATTCCAATTAGTATATTTAAAATTCATGATACATCATCAGAAAATATTCAATTAATATTCGAAGATATGTTTCCATGTTTCTTTCGAACGTCAAATTTCATTGTTAATCATAGAATATCTGACATTGATGAATTTCAATCAGTGTTAAAAGATAGTGACATCAAGTGTGATGTTGATAAATCAGGTATACTTGGTTTATTCAATGTAAATGTAGATCCATCTGATGTTTTTCGTTGTTTTGTTTTGAATCGTCGTTTGATCGCTATTTCAGGGTTGAATCATGATATCTCAATTGAAGATTATAATGATCGATATAATAAATTGGATTACGTTTTAAAATTCTTTGTTTTACATGAGGAAGATTTCTTTCTACCTACGTTTGTTGTTGAATTGATTGTTTTTTCAAGAACAGAGGTGAGAGTATTTAATATGATGCCATTCGGACCTGATTTTGGTACAGATTCATTATTGTTGAGTTGGAAAGAAATAATTAATCATAGTTATTCGAAAAAAGAGGTTTTGTTTCGTGTTTCAAAACCTAAAATGAATAATGTTATCAATTGATTTGTTTATTGAATATATTTGAGAATGAGAGTTAAATCAGAAATATTAACAACACAAACAAAAATTTGTATCATTGTTGAAATTAGAAACTCAAATCTCATTCATTGTTGAAATTAGAAACTCAAATCTCATTCATTGTTGAAATCAGAATCTCAAATCTCATTCATTGTTGAAATCAGAATCTCAAATCTCATTCATTGTTGAAATCAGAATCTCAAATCTCATTCATTGATTTTCAGATTATTATTCTATACTTCAAATATATTTGATGATGAAATATATTTGAGAATACAAGTTAAATCAGAAATATTAACAACACAAACAAATCAAGTTGTATTATTGTTTGAAACTCCAATCTCAAATCATTCATTGTTGAAATCAGAATCTCAAATCTCATTCATTGTTGAAATCAGAATCTCAAATCATTCATTGTTGAAATCAGAATCTCAAATCATTCATTGTTGAAATCAGAATCTCAAATCTCATTCATTGTTGAAATCAGAATCTCAAATCTCATTCATTGTTGAAATCAGAATCTCAAATCATTCATTGTTGAAATCAGAATCTCAAATCTCATTCATTGTTGAAATCAGAATCTCAAATCTCATTCATTGTTGAAATCAGAATCTCAAATCTCATTCATTGTTGAAATCAGAATCTCAAATCTCATTCATTGTTGAAATCAGAATCTCAAATCTCATTCATTGTTGAAATCAGAATCTCAAATCTCATTCATTGTTGAAATCAGAATCTCAAATCTCATTCATTGATTTTCAAATTATTATTCTATACTTCAAATTATTATTCTATACTTCAAATTATTATTCTATACTTCAAATTATTATTCTATACTTCAAATTATTATTCTATACTTCAAATTATTATTCTATACTTCAAAT
>Ga0209262_10000593_pt1 | contig 15956 bp, 12 predicted proteins | sample Lowcelwee11metaG_FD_187171 | JGI IMG/M metagenome (GOLD analysis project Ga0209262, IMG submission 187171) | Freshwater pond sediment microbial communities from the University of Edinburgh, under environmental carbon perturbations - Low... | ecosystem: Environmental > Aquatic > Freshwater >...
CTGCGACTCTTCACGAGCGAGACGCTGCCAAACGGTGACTACACCGGAGTCCGGCTGCTGTTCGACTCCGAGGTAGACGCCAAAGTCGTCGACGCGAGCGGGGCCACTTTTCCGTTGCAGCTCGCGAACGGCAACTACGCTGCAGTTGACTTCTCGGTCGTGGAAGACAAGCGCAGCTCCGAGACGCTGAGCATCGCGCTCGACCTGCGCCAGTCGCTGGCGTTCGACGATGCCACCGACGAGTACACGCTGACACCCGCGCTGCGCATCGTTCCAACCGCCGATGCCGCGCGGGTCACCGGCACGGTCGGCGTGCCCTGCCCCGCGGGCAGCACCTTGCTCGAGGGTGGCGCGGTCTACCTGTACAAGGGCGCTGACGTCGACCCCGACGACCTCGACGGCGTCGGTGCCGAACCGTTTGCGACGACGCGCATCGTCCAGGACCTGGCGTCGGGAGGCGTCCTGGCCTACTCGCTGCGCTACTTGCCTGCCGACGACTACACGCTCGCGCTCACGTGCCAGGGCGATGCCGACGCACTCGGTGCGAACGACGACCTCGTCTTCAGCAACACGCAGAACGTGAGCCTCGACGACGGCGAAGCATTGCGACTCGATCTACGCTGACGGCGCCCGACCCTGCCTGTGGCGCTCAGTTCGCAGCCAGTGTCCGCTGTTTCAGCGTGAAGGCAACGAACGCCATCGCCATCAAGCAACAGAAGATCATGGTCGAGAACACGCCGCCCCAGCCCCAGTGGTCGGCGATCCAGCCGACGCCGGTGCCCGCGATTGCTGAGCCGAACGCGTAGCCGAAGAAACCCGTGAAGCCCGCCGCCGTGCCTGCCGCCTTCTTGGGCACGAGTTCGAGCGCATGCAGCCCGATCATCATGATCGGGCCGTAGACGAAGAAGCCGATGACGATCAGCGAGGCCATGTCGATCCACAGCGGGCCGGTGCGATTCAGTCCATACACCACCAGGCCGAATAACGTCAGACCCATGAACAGGATGGTTGCCGGGCCACGGCGCCCGCCGAAGATGCGATCCGACACCCAGCCGCACAGGATCGTGCCTGGAATCGCCGCGTACTCGAACATGAACCACGCGGCACTCGACTGGTGGAACGAGAAGCCCTTTGCCGTCTCGAGGTAGGTCGGGATCCAGTTCTGCACGCCATAACGCACGAAGTACACGAACGCGTTCGCCGCGGCGATCGCCCACAGCAGCCGGTTGTTGAGCACGTGCGAAAAGAAGATCTCGCGGAAGCCGAGTATCCGCTCGGAATGCTCCGAGTAATTCGGCGGCATGTCATTGCGGTACACCTCGACCGGCGGCAGGCCGCAGGTCTGCGGCGAATCGCGTAACAGCGCGTAGACCAGCACGGCGATCGCGGCTGCGACCAGCGCGTTGAAGTAGAACTTGGCACCCCAGTCGCCGAACAGCCCGACGCCCACGACGGCCAGCGCAGCGACCAGGCCGCCGCCGATGTTGTGCGCGGTATTCCACAGGGACACCACGCGCCCGCGCTCGTTGGCACTGAACCAGTGCACCATCGTCTTGCCGCTGGGTGGCCACCCCATGCCGTTGAACCACCCGTTCAGTGCCTGCAGCAGGACGATCAGCGTCAACGACGCGTAAATGCCCTTGAAGAGGCCGAACGAGGCCGTCACGGCAGCGGAGAGCAGCAAACCCAGCGGCATGAACCAGCGCGGATTGCTGCGGTCGGACACCGATCCCATCAGGAATTTCGAAACGCCGTACGCGATGGACAGTGCTGTCATCGCGGTGCCCAGTTGCGCCTTGGTGTAGTCGGGGTATTCGCGCAGGATGTCCGGGATCGCAAGCGACAGGTTCATGCGCACCAGGTAGTACCCGGCGTAACCCACGAAGATCGCGATGAAGACCTGCCTGCGCAGGCGCTTGTATTCGGCGTCCGTCCGGTCGATCGGAAGAGCGTTCAAGCGGGCCCCCTGCAGTCGCAACGTTCGGGGCCTGCGCGGCCGCCTTGGTGTTCTACGTTCGTCCGCTATAGTACCGTCCGCCGGGCCCGCCGGGCCCGTTCTCGCGTCGCCGATCCCGCGTCCCGATCAAGAGGCCACAACCCCTGATGAAAGCAATGACAAGACTGTTCGCGAGCGGCCTGTTGGCGCTGAATATTGCTGCGGTTGCAGTCGCAGCATCCGCCGACGCGCCGAGCCGGACAGGCATCGATGCGCCGGAACTCGCCGCGCTCGGCGCGCATGCCGTCGGCGTCCGGTCGATCACGCTGGTCGACCGCAACCAGCTCGACCTGGGTACGATCGATCCCAGGACGGGGATTCCTGCGCAGCAGGATCGCATCCTCAAGGTCGAGATCTGGTATCCCGCCCGGGCCGTGGCCGGCGCCACGCCCGTCACGTATGAAGACGAGCTGGATTCCGAGCCGCCCGCGCCGCCGGCCAGGTTCAGGATTCCCGGCCTTGCGGTGCGGGATGCGAAAGCCGACGGCGGTCGTTTCCCGCTCGTGGTCGTGGCGCATGGCTACGGCAACGTACCCATCGCGATGAGCTGGCTCACGGAGAATCTTGCGTCGAAGGGCTACGTCGTCGCCGCGATCCGGCACGAAGACATGTACCTGAACCCAGCTGGGTTTCCACAGGCTGCCCTGCGCCGTCCGCTCGACATTGCATTCGTCGCACGCGAACTGCAGGGTTCGCTCGGCCAGTCCGGCGAAGTCGATCCGACGCGCACGGCGCTGATCGGCTATTCGATGGGCGGTTACGGCGTGCTGGCCGCCGCCGGCGCAACGCTCGATCCCGCAGGTGGTCTCGTCTCGCGCGTTCCCGGTGGCCTCCTGCAGCCCTTCGCACGCGGCGGAACCCTGAGCGCTTCGCTCATCGTACCGTCCGTGAAGGCGGTCGTCGCCCTGGCGCCCGCGGGCGGAGCTTTCGGAGCATTCGGAGCTGACGGGCTCGCCGGCATCAATTCACCGTTGCTGCTGATTGCCGGCGATCGCGACAACACCGTTGACTACACGAGCGGCGCACGGGCGTTCTTCGATCAGGCCATCCATTCGAATCGCTACCTGCTGACGTTCCTGGGCGGCGGCCACGCGCTTGGTCTCGGTCCGGCACCGCCCGAGATGCAAACGGACCTGTGGAACCAGGACTGGTTCGAGGATCCGGTCTGGCGCAAGGACCGCCTGATCGGCATCAGCCTGCACTTCATCACCGCATTCCTCGACCGGTATGTCAAAGACGACACCAGTCGCAGCGCTTTCATCGACGGTCTTGTCGTCGAGTCGAGCAAGGGCAAATGGGACGCGCCACAAGGCACCCCCTGGAGTGCGCGCAGTCCCGGCGGCGAAGTCACGCTCTGGAAGGGCTTCCAGCGCCGGCATGCCGAAGGACTCAGCCTGACGCATGCCGAGGCAGTTTCGACGTCGAAATGACGGCAGGCGCCCCGTCGCGCCGAACGAATGCATGCGGAATCATCCCGCATGCATAATGCGGGATACAAGAACGAGGGAATCCCGGTCAACGCTTTGGGTTAGCCCGGGCATGTGGCTGTACGCAGGGGGGACTACGGATGCGCATCGGCTTGATTGCGATGGTCGTTCTGATCGTCATTGCAGGGGTAACCACACCCGCCGCCGCTGCGGAACCTGCGAAACCGGCTTCACCTGCCAAGGCTCCGGAAGTCCCGGCGTGGCTCGAGGCGAAGATCGGCGGCCTCACCAAGGAGCAGCGCGAGTTCCTGCTCTCTGAAGACGCGGACAAGTTCGCCGGTTCCCACAAGAAGTTGCTGCAGCGACTGGAAGCGAAATCACCCGAGGAGATCGCAGCCTATGTCGACGGCATGATGTCCGTCGCCAAGGCGCAGAAATTCAACCCGGCGACGGACATGGCGGCCATCCCGCTGAACACCGAGGCGTCGGAGTTCAATCTCTGGAAACTGCGCCGGCCCGAGAGCTTCAGTCCCAGGCGGGAGCCCGGACCGATTTCGCTGAACTACTACGCCAGCGGCCGCCCTGCCATTCGTACGTTCGCCAACGCGCCGGTCGCGATCTACCCCGAGGACCTGGTGGCGGGCAAGGTTGACGTCGCGATCGTCGGCGCGCCGCTCGACATGGGTTCCTACTACCGCGGTCAGCGCTTCGGGCCGATGGCGATGCGCAACGAGTACGGCGCGGGCGGCATCGACATGAACACGATGGTCAATCCATCCAAGGAACTGAACATCGTCGACTACGGCGACATCGCCATCGACAACATGAGCACGGAGCGCACGGTGCACCACGTGCGGGAACGCGTCGCGGAGATTGCCAGGACGGGCGCTCTGCCATTCATCGTCGGCGGTGACCACAGCCTGGAATACCCGAACATCGCCGGCCTCGCGGACGTGCACGGCAAAGGCAGTTTCGGCGTCGTGCACTTCGACTCGCACTTCGACGCCGGCAAGGACCAGCCGCATTTCATCACGCATGGCGCGCCCGTCTATCGGGCCGTGAAAGAGGGACACGTGCAGGCGAAGAACTTCATCCAGGTGGGGCTGCGCGGTGCCTGGCCAGGGCCGGACGGCTTCGAATGGATGCGCAACAACGGGATGCGTTATCACACGATGGCCGAGGTCGAGAAGCGCGGCTGGGACGTCGTCACGCGGCGCGCACTGGCCGAGGCCCGCGAGGGCGGCAAGAAGATCTATATCTCCTTTGACGTCGACGTGCTCGACCCGGCATTCATGCCGGGCACCGGCACGCCCGTGCCGGGCGGCCTGACGATGCGCGAGGCCATGCCGATGGTGCGCCGGCTATGCGCGGAGAACGACCTTGTGGGGTTCGAGATCGTCGAACTCGACCCGATGCTCGACAACACCTATCGCTCCGCGCTCAATGCCAATTTCATCATGCATGCGTGCCTGACCGGCATCGCCGTGCGCAGGACGGGCATCAAGGATCCCGGCTTCCTCGCCGAGTTGACTACCGAGCACATGCAGCCGGAGGCCGGCATCAAGGCCGAGAAAGCAGGCAAGCACGAGCAGGTGGACCCCAATTACGCCACCGGCCGCAAACCCGGGAACTGACGCTGCCCGCGGCGCGCCGAGCGATCCGCCCGGGATGATGCGATCCGTACTCCTGCGCATCTTGCGCGAACCGCTGTTCGCCTTCGCCATCATCGGCGGCGCCCTGTTCCTCGCCTACGCGGCGATGCAGTCGCGCGAGTCGGAGCCGGTCATCTTGCGGGCCCCGGCACGCGCCGAGTTGATCGCCGGTTTCGAGGCCCGCAAGGGGCGCAAGGCGACGGCGAAGGACATCGCGCGGATCGAGCACGACTACGTCACCGACGAATTGCTGTTCCGGGAAGCCATCGAGAACGGGCTGCACCTGTCGGACCCTGCGGTCCGCAGCAGGCTCGTCGAGGAAGCGCGGTTTCGCATCACGGGCCCGCTGCCGGACCCGACCGACGAGCAACTGGTCAATCATTACTCGGACAACCTCGACCACTACCGGTCGGAGCCCGTGGTCACGTTTCGCCAGGTGTACTTCACGCAGCGACCGCCGGACCCGGCGGCGGTCCTCGCGCAACTGCGGCAAGGCCAGCCGGTCACCGGCCAGCCCTTCAGGCACGGCCACGAATTCCCGCGGTACGGCCACAGCATGCTCCGCGGCATGTTTGGCCAGCCGCTAGTCGAGGCCTTGTCGGTCGCGCCGCCGGGACAATGGATCGGGCCGCTCGAATCCCCGTACGGCTGGCACTACCTGCAAGCCACGGAGCACCTGCCTGCGGCCCTGCTGCCGTTCGACGCCGTACGTCAGCAGGTTGAGAACGATTTCCTGGTCACGCTGATCGACGCCGCCGTCGAACGCCACGTGGAGGAATTGCGCCAGCGCCACGCGGCGAGCATCGAACGCTGATCGTCGATCGGACGGACCTTCACCCCCGCAATCGCCGGCCCTCCGGGTCGTAAAGCGGTTGCAACCGTACGGTGACCGCACACGGGTGGCCGAGGATGTCGATCTCGAATTGCTCCCCTTCGCGCGCGAGCGCCGCCGGCACGTAGCCGGCCGCGAGACTGCGATCGACGCAGTGCCCGTACGCACCCGAGGTTACGTAACCCACCGCCTTGCCGTCATGCATGATCGATTCGTAACCAACGACGTCGGCATCCTGCGCCTCGACTTCCATGACGACGAATCGTCGCTGCGGCCCGTGGTTGCGTTCGGCCAGCGCCGCATCGCGCCCGATGAATGCCGGTTTCCCGAAATCGACGAAACGATCAAGGCCGGTCTCGCCTGGCGTGTAGTCGGGCCGGAAGTCCTTGTTGAACGAGCCGTAGTTTTTCTCGAGACGCAGCGACGACAGCGCGCGACCGCCGAACAGTGTCAGGCCACGGTCCTGTCCGGCGTCGCGCAAGTCGTCGTACAGCGACGCGAAGTAATCGGGCGTCGTCCAGATCTCGTAGCCGAGTTCGCCGGTAAAGCCGGCGCGCGTCACGATCGACGGCGCGTAACCGACCGCGGTCTCCGTGACATCGAAGAACTTGAAGGCAGCAGGCGCAAGATCCTTGCGCACGAGGCGCTGCAGTATCTCGCGCGAGTTCGGGCCGGCGAGTGAGAACCCGCAGAGTGTCGACGCGGCCGAACGCACGAAGACGTCGGCAGGCGGCTCGCAGGTCCGGAACCAGCGCAGGTGGAACTCCTCGGCGAATCCCGAACCGACGATGAGGAAGCGGTCCTCCGCCAGGCACGCGATCGACAAGTCGCCGACGATGCGGCCCGCGGGATTCAGCATCGGCGCAAGGCCGAGGCGTCCGGGCCGCGGAATGCGGCATGCAAAGACCTTGTCGAGCCAGGCGCGAGCGCCGCGGCCACTGATCTCGTACTTGCCGTAGTTGCTCGTTTCATAGAGTCCGGCAGTGCGGCGTACCGCGCGACATTCCTCGCGCACTATCGAGAATGCCTCGGAACGCCGGTATGTCGGAGTCTCCGCAGGCGCAACGCCCGGTGGCGCAAACCACAACGCATGCTCGAGTCCGAAATTGGCGCCCATCACGGCGCCTGCGGCAAGCAGCTTGTCGTAGATCGGCGATCGGCGCACGGGCCGGGCCGCCGGCAATTCCTCGTTGGGATACGCAAGGCGGAAGCGGCGGGAATAGTTCTCGGGCACCTTGATCGACGTGTATTTCGGCGTGGCGAAATGGCCGAAGCGCGAAACGTCCATCGAGAGAATGTCCTGGCCCGGATCGCCGTCCGCCATCCAGCGCGACAGCACGAGGCCGATGCCGCCGCCCTGGCTGAATCCCGCCATCACGGCACAGGCCACCCAGTAATTGCGCAATCCCCGCACAGGCCCTACGAGTGGATTGCCGTCGGGCGCAAACGTGAAGGGCCCGTTGATCGCCTTGCGGATGCCCGCCCGGCCGAGCGCCGGGAAGTGCTCGAAGCCGACCTCGAAGTACGGCGCCAGCCGCTCGAACTCGTCCGGCAGCAGCTGCATCGAGAAATCGTCCGGCGTCTTCACCGGCGACCAGACCTTGCCGTGCGGCTCGTAGGTGCCGATCAGTGCGCCGCCGCGCTCCTGGCGCAGGTAGATCTCCCCGGAATAGTCGGTCGTGTTGACGATTTCCTGCGACCGGCCCTTGAGCTCGGGGATGTCCTCGGTCAGCAGGTAGTGATGCTCCATGGCGAGCACCGGCAGTTCGATGCCGACCATCTGCCCGACTTCGCGTGCCCACAGCCCCGCGCAATTGACCACGTGCTCGGCGTGCACCGTGCCCTTGTCGGTGACGACGTCCCAGGTGCCGTCGGCGCGAGGATTCAGCCCGAGCACGCGCGTGAAGCGCTCGATCGACGCGCCCAGTTTGCGCGCCGCCTTGACGTAGGCATGCGTCGTGCCAGAGGGATCGCAATGCCCGCCGTCCGCGCGCCACAGCGCGCCGATGAAGTGCCGCTTGTCGATCAGCGGGTTGAGTTCGACGGCTTCGTCGAGCGTGATCATCTCGGTCTCCATGCCGAGGTAACGCGCGCGCGAACAGATGAGCTTCAGGCTGTCGAGCTCGCCCCGGGTCGCGGCGAGCATCAGGCCGCCGTTCGGGTGCAAGCCGCAGGACTGGCCGGAGAGTTTCTCGATTTCGCGGTAGAGGTCGATGGTGTACTTCTGCAGCCGCGAGATGTTCGCCTCACCGTTGAATGTGTGCATGCCGCCGGCCGCGTGCCAGGTGGAGCCCGACGTCAGCTCGCTCTTCTCGAGCAGCAGCACGTCGGGCCAGCCGCTCCGCGCCAGGTGATACAGGACGCTGGCGCCGACGACGCCGCCGCCGATGATCACGGCCCTTGCAGAAGACTTCATGCGATCGCTCTCCGGGTGGACGGGCGATGTGACCATGCTCACCCGTGATTGACAAGCGCCGGCGACGCCACGACTTGCGTTGGACTTGACGACCCCCGCGAGTCCGGACACCGTGGCGCGACCGTGGCCGTGGGCCATGCGTGGAGGCTTCCGTTGGCCCAGGTCCTGAAGGCGGTCACTGTTGCAATGCTGCTGCTCACGGGTGCCGTGGCGCCGGCGGCGGCTCCACCCGTCGTGGTGTCGTCCAAGCTGTCGAGCGAGTCAGCGATGCTCGGCCAGATGATCCGCTTGCTGCTCGAGGACCGCGGCATTCCGACGCTCGACCGGACGACGCTGGGCGCGACGCCCGTGGTGCGCAAGGCGCTGCTTACCGGGGAGATCGACCTCTACGTCGAGTACACGGGCAACGCCGGCTTTTTCTTCAACCGGCCGGACGATCCCGCGTGGAAGGACCTGCAACTCGGCTACGAACTGGGCGCGAAGCTCGATCTCGAAGCGAACCGCATCGTCTGGCTGGCCCCGGCACGAGCCAGCAACGCCTGGGCGCTCGCGGTGCGGCGGGACATCGCCACTCGCCACCGGCTCGTGACCATGAGCGACTTCGCGCGCTGGGTCCGCGACGGCGGCGCCGTGAAGCTGGCCTGCTCGGCCGAATTCGCGAACGGCGGCACGCTGCGATCACTGGAGAAGACGTACGGGTTTCACCTCGAGCCGCGCCAGAAGATCGTGCTCGCGGGCGGCGAAACGGCAGCGACCATCGGCGCCGCGGCTGCGCGCACCAATGGCATCAACACGGCCATGGTGTACGGCACGGACGGCGGCATCGTCGCGGCCGACCTCGTCCTGCTCGAGGACGACAGGAAAGACCAGCCCGTCTATGCTCCGGTGCCGATCATGCGCGAGGCCGTGTTGCGGACGCACCCCGAGATTGCGGACATCGTACGGCCGCTGATGGAGAGCTTGACGCGCGAGTCGCTGCAGGCCTTGAACGCCCGCGTGCAGATCGATGGCGAGTCAGCCGAGGAAGTCGCAGGGGATTACCTGCGCAGCAAGGGCTTGATCGCCCCGGCCCGCAACCGTTGAGCAGGGAACCGCACAGAGTGCAACGCATCGATCGCCTGGGCGTGCTGCTGAGCTTCGCGGGAACCCTCGCCCTCACGCTGCTGCCGCTCGTCGTCTTCAAGGCCAATCGCATCGTGCCGGGCGAGTCTCGCGCATTACTCGACGTGGTGCCCACAGCCGCGCTCGCACTGTATTTCACCCTGGCTGTCGCCGCGGCTGTCGCGGTGTTGGTTGCCAATCCGCGGGTGCGGTTGCTTGCCGCTCTCATCGGCATTGCAGCACTGGCAGTCGCGGTCGCATCAGCGGCGGACATCCTGACACCCGCCGGCAACCGAGTCGTGCGCGTCGCGCCCGGGGCAGGCTTCTGGATCGTGCTGATCGCGCTCGGCCTGCTTGCCACCGACGCGCTGACACGCCTGCGGCCCGGCCCCCTGCCGCGTGTTGCAACGCTGGCCGTCTTTCTCGCTGCCACACTCGCCGCACTCGGCTCGGGCTTTTTCGACGACTTGTCGATCATGCGCGAGTACGCAGTGAATGCCACGCGGTTCGCGCACGAGGCACAACGGCATCTGCTGTTGGCCCTGGGTTCCCTTGGAGCCGCGGTCATCTTCGCGCTGCCGCTCGGCGTGCTCTGCCATCGCCAGCCGCGGCTGCGCAACGCCGTGCTCGGCGTGCTGAACGTGGTACAGACGATTCCGTCGATTGCCCTCTTCGGCATCCTGATGGCGCCGCTCGCCGCCCTGGCGGTCGCCTTTCCGACGCTGGCCGCGCTGGGCGTAAGCGGTATCGGCGCCGCTCCCGCCGCCATTGCCCTCTTCCTGTATTCGTTGCTGCCGATCGTGGGCAACACGGTGGTCGGCCTGGGACGAGTATCGCCCGCTGCGGTCGACGCAGCGCGAGGCATGGGCCTGACCGATGCGCAGGTCCTGCGCCAGATCGAGCTTCCGCTCGCGTTGCCGACGATCATGACGGGTATCCGCATCGTGCTGGTGCAGAACATCGGCATGGTCACCATCGCCGCGCTGATCGGTGGCGGCGGCTTCGGCGCCTTCGTCTTCCAGGGCATCGGCCAGACGGCCATCGACCTGGTGTTGCTCGGCGCGATACCGACAGTCGTGCTCGCTTTCTCCGCCTCGGTCGTCCTCGACGCACTGACCGATCTCACACGCCGGGTGCCGCGATGATCCAGATCGAGAAGCTCTGCAAACGCTACGGCGAGTCCAAGGTCGTGGACGACGTGTCGATGGTCATCGAGCCGCGCACGATCACAACCATCGTCGGCACGTCGGGGTCGGGCAAGTCCACGTTGCTGCGGATGATCAACCGGCTGGTCGAGCCGACTTCGGGACGTGTACTGATCGACGGCAACGACACGACAGCCGAACCGGCGCACCTGCTCCGGCGTCGCATCGGCTATGCCATCCAGGGCCTTGGCCTGTTCCCACACCGGACCGTCGCCGAAAACATCGCAACCGTGCCGCGGCTGCTCGGCTGGAGCGAGGACCGCGTCAGCGAGCGCGTCACCGAACTGCTCGAACTGTTCCAGCTCGACCCGGCGGCGTACGGCACGAAGTTCCCGCATGAGCTTTCGGGCGGCCAGCAGCAGCGCGTCGGGGTCGCCCGCGCCCTGGCCGCGAAACCGAACGTGCTGCTGATGGACGAACCATTCGGCGCGCTCGATCCCATCATTCGCAGCAAGGCGCAGGACGACCTGCTCGGGATCCAGCGGCGCTTCGGCACGACGGTCATCCTGGTCACGCACGACATCGACGAAGCGTTCCGTCTCGGCGACCGCGTCGCCGTCATGAGCCAGGGACGATTGCTGCAGCATGACCGGCCAGCAGTGTTGCTCACGCGGCCCGCAGACGCCTTCGTCTCGCAACTGATCGGCTCGGGCGACAGGTCGCTCAAGCTGCTGTCGCTGACGACCGCAGGTGAAATCGTGGAACCGGGGAACGTGGCAGGCCCCACCGTGCCGTGTTCGTTGACGCTCCGCGACGTGCTGGCTGAACTCGTCTGGAGCGGAGCGGCAGCTGCGACGGTCGTTGGGCCCGATGGCGACACTATCGGCCACGTAGCGCTGACCCGCATCCTGGCGCGAGGACGGCAAGCAACATGAGCCGCCCTGCACTGGGAGCGCGACTCGCCACTCTCGGCCTGTTGCTTGCGTTTCTTGTCGCGCCACAGGCCTTCGCACCGGTTTTCGCGCCCCTGAACCAGTACGGCGCTCCGGCGATCTACGACCAGGGCAACGTGCTGGAACTGGCACTCTCGCATCTGTGGACGGTGTTGCTCGCCGCCGCGGCGAGCACCGTGGTCGCGGTCGCGCTCGGCATTTTCGTGACGCGCCCGGCCGGGGCCCAGTTCCTGCCGCTGTCCCGCACGCTGGTGAACGTCGGGCAGACATTTCCCCCGGTCGCCGTGCTCGCCGTGGCCGTGCCGCTCGTGGGATTCGGCCAGGCGCCGACGCTGATCGCCTTGTTCGCGTACGGACTGCTGCCGATCTTCGAGAACACGATCGCGGGCCTCGAGGGTTGCCCGCAGCCTGTGCTCGAAGCGGCGGACGGCATGGGCATGAGCGCATGGCAGCGCCTGCGACAGGTGGAACTGCCGCTCGCCCTGCCGCTGATCCTGGAAGGCGTGCGCCTCTCGCTGGTCATCAACGTCGGCACCGCGACCATCGGCTCGACCGTCGCAGCCAGGGGACTCGGCGAGGTCATCATCGCCGGCCTGCTCTCGAACAACACGGCCTTCGTCCTGCAGGGTGGCCTGGTGACGGGGCTCATGGCCATCCTGCTGTACGATGGCATGCGGCTGCTGGAGCAGCGGTTCGTGCCAATCGCACGCCACTGAATGCACTGCTCTCACCGTCACGGCATGCTTTGCTAAGATCGGCGCGGCACCGCCTCCCCGGGCGACGAGAACCGATGAGCGCACCACACACCGCACTGCAAAGGCCGCGCAGCGAAGTCGCAGACCTGCCCCCGATCGAATGGCCGACGGTCGCCCTGATCGTCCTCGCCTACGGCGGCTGGTTCACGCTCACCCGGGCCTATGGCGAGTGGCCGACGTGGATCGTGGTGCCGGCTGTGGCGGTGCTGCTCACCTTCCACAGTTCGCTGCAGCACGAAATCCTGCACGGGCACCCGACGCACTCGGCAGCGGTGAACCGGCTGTTCGGCATCCTGCCGTTATCGCTGTGGATTCCGTACGACCGCTTTCGCGCATTGCACCTGGTCCACCACATCGATGATCGCCTGACGGATCCGATCGACGACCCCGAAACGAACTACGTCACCCCGGACGCGTGGCAACTGCGCTCGAGCCTTTCACGCGGTGTTTTCCAGCTCCAACTGACCCTTGCAGGTCGCATGCTGATTGGCTCGTGGTGGCGGATGGGTTGGTTCCTGGCCAGCGAAGCCAGGGCGTTTGCGCGCGACGAGCCCGGCGTGCGTGGGGCGTGGATCACGCACCTGGCCCTGTGCGTGCCGGTCGTGTATTGGGTCACGGCCGTCTGCGACATTCCGCTCTGGCTCTACATCGTGGCGATGGTGATCCCGGGCAACGCCATCCTGCTGGTCCGCTCGTTCGCGGAGCACCGGGCACGGGCCAATACACACGAACGCACGGCGATCGTCGAGAACTCGTGGTTGCTCGGGCCGCTGTTCCTGTTCAACAACCTGCACTCGCTGCATCATGAGGAGCCGTCGCTGCCCTGGTACCAGTACAACACCCGGTACAAGGTGGCGCGCGACCGGCTGCTGGCCGAGAACGGCGGTCTCGTGTATTCGACCTATTTCGACGTCGCGCGGCGCTTCCTGCTCAGGATGCACGACCAGCCGCAGCACCCACTGGGGCGAGCGCCGTCGCAACGCACCGCTTGAAGCCCGCTGCGCTGCGGCTGGCCCGTTCAAACTCGATGCCGTGCGGCTACGCGGGGTATGGGTAACCGGCAGCCTTCGCCTCTCGGTCCCACTGCAGCGTTCGCGCATAGTCCGGCGTGGCGACCGCCGCGAAGCCTTCGATCAGCAGCGCGTCCGCGTATTCCCTGAACCACGAGTGGCGGGAGGCGCTCGCAAATGCACCGCGCAGCGCATCGAGCGTCGATCCCGGAGTGGAGTCTGCGGTCACGAACGCGGGAATGGGCGCAGTCTCGGTGGAATCGAGGATCCGAATGCCCGCCGTCAAGGCTGGATCGTGTTTCGCAATGAGCAAGTGCCAGTACGCGTCGAGCGGTCCGACGTCGATGCGGCCGTCACGCACCGAATCCAGGATCGCGCGCGCGGTCACCAGGTTGGGAACCATCTCTCGATAAAGAGCCGGTCGGAAGGCCGTGCGGTACCGCAGCAGGTGATGGCGGAACGCATTGAAACCCGAGTGCGAGTGCGCGACGGTCCAGCCGGCACGACCACCAAAGGTATCCTCGAGCGTGCGGTAGGGCGCGTCTTCACGCACGATGAGATCCGAACGATAGACCGGCCGACCTGCGGCCCACGCGGCGCGCGGTATCGGCGCCGCGAGCGGCACGACCCGGGCCACCTGCAGCGCCACTGGATAGCCGCACATGAAGACACAGCCCAGATCGGGACGCGCCCACAGCGTCTCCAGGGGCTGCGGCGCCGGGTAGGCGACGTAGTCGAAAGTGACGCCGGCTTGCGCCGTGATCCGCTCCAGCAGCGAGCGCCACGTAGCCTCGACCGCCGGGGTCACAGCGTACATGCGGGCATTCATGATCGAGTGGCTCATGCAGGCCTCGCGGCGCTGTCGGCGTTACGGTGCGTCACAGCCCAGTTCGGCCGAGCGCTTCCTGACGTAGGCGTCGACGGCCTCGCGCACCGCGGCATCGAGCGGCGGCGGCGAATGCCCGGCGAGCAATCGCTTCCACACGTCGGTGGCGCGTCGCGTTGCGTCCTTCGCGCCCGCCTCGCTCCAGTTCTCGAAGTTCGACCAGTCGGAGAGCAGCGGACGGTAGAACGCCGATTCGAAGCGCGCGAGCGTGTGTGCCGTGCCGAAGAAGTGACCGCCCGGCTCCACGCCCTTGATGGCGTCCACGGCAAGGTCGTCGTCGTCGAACGCGATCGGCTGCAGGATCTCGGCCCAGGCGCGCAGCATCTCCGCGTCGACCACGATCTTCTCGAGCGACGCCACCATGCCACCCTCGAGCCAGCCGGCCGCGTGATTGATGAGATGGCTGTGGCTCAGGATCGCGGCCTGCAGCGAGAACGCGGTCTCGTAGGTCGACTGTGCATCGACGACCGGAGACGCGTTGACCGCGCTGGTCCGCACGGGAATGCGCAGCCGCCGACCGATCTGTGCCGTGGCAATTGCCGCGTGCACGTATTCCGGCGTGCCGAACGCCGGCGAACCGGTGCGCATGTCGACGTTCGACGTGAAGCCACCCATCACGCACGGCGCACCGGGCCGCACGAGCTGGCACAGGGCGATGATGCCGAGCGCCTCGGCCGTCTGCTGCACGAGTGCGCCGGCGAGCGTGATCGGGGCCATCGCACCCATCAGCGTGAACGGCGTGATGACGACGCACTGCCCGTGGCGCGCCATGATCATGATGTTGTCGAGGATCTCCTCGTCGACGCGCCGCGGCGAGTTGACGTTGGTCACCGTCATCAGCGTCGGACGCCCGGCGAGATCGTCGATCGAGCAGCCATGCTCGATCGCCGACATCGCGATGGCGTCTTCGGCCTGGACGCCACCCACTCCGCGCGCCGCCCAGACGATGTCGGCGCACTCTATGTGCGCGCGGTATGCCGCCAGGTGGCGGACCGGCACGGGCACGTCGACAGGCTCGACGACGATGCCGCCCTGCCAGTGCAGCACGCCGAGCGTGTGCGTCAGCTTGAGAATGTCGCGAAACGCGGCGATGTCGCCGAAGCGGCGGCCCCGCTCGGCATCGCCGACGTTGGGCGCGCCGTTGACCGGACCGAAGTTGACCACCCGGCCACCGACGTGCAGGTGACGTTCCGGGTTGCGCGCATGCAGCACGAAGGTCTCCGGTGCATGCGTCAGCTGCGCCTCGACGAGGTCGCGGCCGAGGCGGACCTGCTGCAACTCGTCATCGACGAGAGCGCCGGCCTGGCAGAAGATTTCGCGAGCCGCGGGACTGCGAATCTCGAGACCCGCTTCCTCGAGGACGCGGAAGGCTGCGACCAGGATCCGTTCCACCTGCTCGACGGTCAGCACTTCGAGCGGGGACCAAGGCACCTCGAGCCGACGCAGTGGAGCGAGCACGGGCCCGGTTGCGCGCGGGCTGCGCCCGGTGCCACGGCGACGCGCGGGTGGGACGACTTCGCTCATGGCTCGGGGTCGGGCTCCTGGTGGCCGTGGCAGGGCCGGGTGCCCGCATCATGGACGGGAACGGGGCGTCCGGACAATGGCCGCCACGCCGCGTGCCTCAGTACCCACCGAAGCGGAACTGACCCTCCAGCAGGAACGAGTCGAGCGTCGTGTCGTTGCGGGTGTTCAGCACGTCCTCGTCGATCCCGACGGACTCGAACCCGAGCCGCACGTGGAACACCTGCGCGAAAGTCACCCCGACGCCGAGACCCCACACGAC